>SDBT01002540.1_pt1 | contig 32130 bp, 28 predicted proteins | sample 2277101 | NCBI WGS metagenome assembly SDBT01 (sample SAMN10404973, study PRJNA504765) | marine sediment metagenome | isolation source: marine sediment core GS10_PC15, 103 cmbsf | place: Arctic Ocean: Southern Knipovich Ridge | collected 2010 | reverse complement strand
AATGTTGTCTGAAAAAGGAAAAGTTCCAAATATTGCATATAAATGTGCCCAAAAAAATAATAAAATTAATATTTCTGAGAGTAAAATGTTAGATACTTTGGATTTCCTTAGAAAAAAAGGATATAAAACACCTGTAGTAAGTAAATTATGGAATTTGTTTGAGAGAAATACTTTTACTAAAGTAAAATCTATAGAAGCTAGCAATGAAATAGATAACGTATATGATTTGTCAGTTCCTTTCTACGGAGTCTATATAGCAGGAATTGGACAAATTTTTGTTAAAAATTAAATTGATAAACATATAATTTTTCTCTAATTTAAAAGATATATTTACACTTTGAATTTTTTCAGATTATTTGGTATAGAACATTCAGAATGCACTTTTATAATAAAGAAATTCGGCTTTTACACCAATGGCATCATAAGAATTATCTTTTCCTTTTATACCAATTATAGATACTTTCATATATTTTAAAGTAGTATAATAAGTCTCGATATAATGAAGTAATTTACTAATTTGATTTATTTCCATTTCATTCATTTAAATATCATTTATTTCATATAACCTGGAATATTTTATTTAGTTCTTTTTTGAATAGTTATATCTTCCTCGTTTATTTCATCATTTTTCCCAGTTATTTCTGTAATTTTCTCATTTATTTCTGGAAGATACATCAAATTTATATTTTCTCGTTTTCGAGCATTCCATTCTGCAATCTTGCCTGCATTATATCTATTTACTTCACTATAATATCCTGTAATCTGAGAATACACTTTTACCTTGCTAGAGTTACATTGAGGACAAGTAAATGTCCCACCTCGAAACATCTTTCTACAATGAGGACAATAAGTAAAATCTGTGGTATAAGCGAAATATGCCGTATTAGTATTAAGACAGATATTTTTTGTGAGTTCCCATAATCCATAAATATCGGGTTTCTGCTCACCAAGGAAAATATGAGTAATAACACCTCCACTTACAATTGGGTGGTAATCTGCTTGTAAATGGATTCTTTTCGGTAAGGGAATATCAGCATCATAGCGAATATGGGCTGAATTAGTATAATAAGCAGAATTTCCAGAAGATTGAGGAATTGCTTGTTTAGGGAAATGTTTTAAGTCCAATTTAGCAAAGCGACCAGAACTGCTCTCGACAGGTTGTTCCCAAAGAAAAAACGAATATCCATCTTTTTTGGTCATTGCATTACATTTTGCGACCATGTAACCCAAGATTTTTTTGCCAAAATTATAAGAACTATCACTTTCATGAAGTTCCGCGCCGGTTAAACTCTTGACAGCTTCATTTAACCCAGTAAAACTTATTGATAGATTCTGGTCGTGTAGTTTAAAAATTGGGGAACCGTTAATTTTTCCGCCACATAAAGGCAAATGTCCAGTCTTTAAACGTTTTTCTATTAGATGCCATTTTTTAATTAAAATTCTCTTACATAAATTCATTTTTTCGTCTAAAATTCTAAAATAATCATCTTCATTGTTAGACATATAAGCATATCTGGGCAAATTTAAACTTATACTTTGTAGCGATCCGATTGTTACATAATTTTCCCATATATTAGCGTTCTTTCTTTTTTCTGGATCAGGTATCCAATCAGGGCACATGTTAAGGAAATATGGTGTTCCCATAGTAACAACCTCTTCCATTATTTTTAGATATGAAGGTTCAAATTCTTTTAGCCATTCTTTCTTAATTTTAACTTCGTGCTTTGGAAAAGCAAATAATTTTTTGTTATAATCCCCTTGTATATAAACATTTGTTAAGGCATCAAAAAGTTTTAGGCATTCAAATTTATAATCTCCATATTTACCAACAAATTTTCCATGAGGACCTATAGCAGGAATTTCTAATAACCCATCTGGCACCGTTGGAGTACAAGATATTGATGTAGAAGGAATTTGACCTCCTCTTGCTGCAAAGATTTGATTTGTTTCAAAAATTAAACATTGCATACTCTGTTCAATTTCTCTATCTGTTAATCCTCTCACATAAGGAGCTAAAAAAGTTGTTATGTAATCATACCCTTGTCCTCCACTAAACTCACCTTGTATTATTCCAAGCCATTTCGCAAGATGGGTAACTGCTACTCTTAAACTTCCAGCTGGACCTGATCTACTATAATGTGCCCAGTTATCAACTGGTGGTAAACCATGTTCAAGAATCATACGAGGGTCCCATTCTTGAGAGAAGGGTCTTAAATCAAAATACCGGAGCATATGGACATGGATATCTCCATACAAATGTGCTTGGGCCTCTTCTGAATCTAAAATTCTTAAAAGAGCATATTCATCAGAAATTCTATTTGCTGCCCAATGGTGTATACTCTCTGGATTCATACCCTGATTTGCATTTTCATTTACTCCTTTTTCTAAAATAGTTTCATAATCCATTAAAGGCATACCTATTCTAGTATATAATTTACGTTCATCCTCAAAATGTTGTTCAGATAGAACAGAACAAACTATTTCTCTAATATGTGGTCCGGAAAGAAATTTTATTCCAGATGAAATAATACGCCTAGTAACTATTCCTGTAATCTTATTGGCCGCTGTTTGATTCAATCCTGTCTCTTTTACAATGCTACATTCTATTTTAAATGGTTCAAAATCAACCATATCACCTTCTGTTCGAAAAACTTTTGGTAATAAGCTTTTTAGAAAGTCATCTCTTAGAATATTTTCTTTCTGTTCTTTAAATGGGTTAGAATTTGATATTATAACCTTAATAACCTTTTTTTATTTATTTTTAATAAATTTTTTAATAATTTTTTGTCAGCTTAAAAATTTTAAAAAGTTTTGTCGGAAGTCTCAACCCTTCAATTGATTTTTATAATTTATTAATGGGACATTATGGTTAATTATATTATACTTTTCCTCTTTAGTTATAAAAATTTATTCTTTTGTTCAATTTAAACTTATTATATTAACGATTTATTTTTTGTTATTGAAAGTACATTTTTAAGTTCCATAAAATAATCATAGTATTTTTTTAACAAGAGTTTAAAGAATTACTAATTTCTATATAAATTGAATTAAGTCGGCAATCATCTCTTTGTTTAATTACTCTTCAATATAAAGTTTAATAAGTATTATTTACGTGTATATTTAAAAAAAAATTATTAAAAGAAAAAGATGGAGAAAATTGAAAAAAGGACCGATTAATAAAAAAGATGTTCAAAGAGCAACATTTATAGAAGGAATACATCGAAAAACTATAACGTATAATAGCTCTGTAATGCTTTGTCAATTTATCTTAGAAAAAGACGCAGAAATTCCTTTACATGATCATGAAGCAAATCAAACCGGGTATGTTTTGTTTGGTAGAATAAAGTTCCTCACTGAAACAAGAGGAGAATTCATAGTTCAAGAAGGAGATGGTTATACTTTTGATGCCTGGGAGAAACATGGTGCAAAAATAATAGAAACAGCAGAGATTATTGAAGTTTTTAACCCAATAAGAGAAGATTTTAAATGAAAATTACCATTGGTAAATTGCAACCGAAAAAATAGCAAACATACACAAAAGAAATTCAGTGATTAGCCAACTGGTAAAGATTTCCTTTTTCTTATCCCTATTTTTAGTGATTTTCGAAGATAAAGCAAAACTAAAAGCTGTGGATGTGCCAGTAAAAACTACGTAAGAAAATTGCATTCTACCTATTGGGATTTCCATAGTCTGTAAAATAGCGTCAAAAATTGCCCATATTCCCATAAAAATAGCAAAAGCGATGAGGAACATCCAACCTGATATCTGTATAGCCTTCTCGAAATTAATATCTCTTCTTGAAATTGTAGTTGTCGATCGTTCAGAGGTTTTTTTTTTAATTTTTGACATTATAATAATTTAGGTTTCATAATTTTATTAGTTTGAATTAAAGATTCTTCTTAATTTTTACTTTTTATCAAAATATTAACTTAAAATAATCAAGGTCGATTTTTAAGGAATAAAATCGCTTTTGCAATATCTCCTTCGCAATCTTTTAATACTGCTTCTGCTTCTTTGGGATCTACATTTCCTTGTGCTGCAACTAACATTATATCATTTTCTGTAATTACAGGTTTCGTTTCACCTTCTTCTATTTGTTCTGATTCTTCCATTCCTTCCTTTTCACCAACGATAATATCATCTGGAGAAAATTCCTCTGCCTCACCAATAACTTGATATATTTCTTGACCCATTTGTTTCATTAGTACCACTTCTGGTTCTCTGATAATTAAAGTTTTTTCGGGGCCTTCTATAATAACTTTAGTTGCATCGATTTGATCCATATCTATGCCCTGTGATTTCATTTTCCTACGCATATCCCTCGATCCAAACTGTTGTTGTCCATCTCGTTTCTTAACAGGAGTTGGACGTTTAGGTCTACTTTTTGCTTTTTTTTGCATATCTTTAGGTAATTTCATAACACCATCCCTTTTCGATACATTATATTTATATAATTAAATGAGATTTTTAATTTTTCGATTTATATACCCCTTTTCTAACATTTATGGCAATCCCATTTTTAAAAGATTTTATAAAATCAACAGGTAATTTTAATCTACCAATAGCTAATAAATCATCATTCTGATTAACTATAATAACTTCATCTAAAGGTCTTAATTTAGTATCAATTTCTACAACATGTTTACAAAAAACATTTCGTCCTTTTTTAATAAATTCTGAGATTCCATTTAATACAATCACCCTTAATCTTGGAGTAGGAATGTTATTTAAAATTTTTTTAGCAGAAAAAAGACTTAAAGTAAAAAATCCATTTGTGGGTCTCAAAGTCAATAGTAGATCGTTAACATAATAGAGATATCTGATTTTATTAGTATTTTTTGACCTTTCAAAACGAATGCTTTCTATAGAGTCGAACAAGATATCTGTAATATCGGGGCCAAATTGATAATCAGAAATTGCTTTAACTTTTCTTAATGCTAATAAAAGATTATTGCTCATTTTTGTATCGATTATTTTAAAATATATTTATTAAAAATAAGCAAATTTGAAATATATTGTTTTTATAATAAATTAGAATTAGAACTTAAGAATAAAGTTTAGAATCTATTTGTTTATCCTTGATCTTTTTCAAGACCTTACCCGTTGCATCAATAAGATCTTTTTGAATTATCTTATCCGCATCCTTTCTAATTGCAAACATCCCTGCTTCAGTGCATATTGCTTTTATATCTGCTCCAGTTGCTCCGTCTGTTAAACTCACAAGTTTTTTTATATTAATATGGTCCTCAATACTCAAATTTCTCATGTGAATTTTAAATATCCTTTCTCTTGAAATTTCAGTAGGTATCGGGAATTCAATCATTCGGTCAAACCTCCCAGGTCTTAATAGTGCCGGGTCCAATATATCTACTCTATTTGTTGCTCCAATAATCTTTACATCTCCTCTTTGTTCAAATCCATCTAGCTCACTTAATAGCTGCATTAATGTTCTTTGAACTTCCCTATCGCCAGAAGTTGCAATTTTCAATCTTTGAGATCCAATTGCATCTAACTCATCTATGAATAATATCGAAGGCGCTTTTTGTTTTGCTAAATTAAAAATCTCTCGGACTAAACGAGCACCTTCCCCGATAAATTTCTGAACTAATTCAGATCCTATTATCCTTATAAATGTGGCTTCTGTTTCATGAGCTACAGCTTTAGCTAATAATGTCTTACCTGTACCGGGAGGACCGTAAAGTAAAACACCTCTAGGTGGGTCGATACCTATTTTTTTAAATAATTCGGGTTTCTTTAAAGGTAACTCAACTGTTTCTCTTACTTCTAGTATTTGCTCTTCAAGCCCACCAACATCGCTATATGATATATCAGGTATTGTATCAATTACTTCCATTCCTTTTACAAATGGATCTAATTTTGTTGGTAATACTTCCATGATAGCGAATGTTCTCTGATTTAAGGCAACTCTCAAACCAGGAGTTAATTTTTCATTTTTAACTTTTCTGCTAGCATTAACAACAAAACTCGGTCCTGTTGAGCTTTTTACAATAGCTCTCCCTTTATTATCGTCAAGAATATCTATAACTGTTGCTGATACCAATGGAGGCTCTCTTAACCTGTCAATTTCATTCCTTAAGCTATGCAGTTCTTGCTCTAATCTTAGTCTTTCAGCATCTAATAACTGTTTTTCCGTTTCTAAATTTCTCAGCCTTTTTTCTAAGTGGCGGGTATATGTTATTAAATACTCTCCATCTTTAGTTTCTTTTTCTTTCTTCCTATCTTTAGTTGTTGTCAAAAAAAGTTTACCCCTTTTGTCAAAAAAGTTTTTTTTTTTTTTTTTTTTTCCTTTTATTCTCAATTTAAAGGAGACTTTATAATTTAATAATAAGTTTTCAATCATTTAAATTTAAGTTTATCTCTTTGATATCATAAAAATGTGAATTTATAAAAAATTTATATATTATATTTTATAAAACCTAAGCAAAATAATAATTATAAGAGTTTCATTTAAATAACTTAAACAGGCTAAATGTTTCTATGCATAAAAAACAAAAAAATTCCGAAAGTGATAATGAGTGTCCCATATGCGGTGGAATTATATGGGGTAAAGGACAAAAAGTTTTAATTGAAGGAGCAAAAATAACAGTGTGTCAGAGCTGTGCTCAATTCGGTAAGAAAATAATAACAACTAATAAGTCAAATTATTCTTTCACTAATAAAACAAAAAAATCTCCCCATAAACCAATAAAACAAAAAACTAGAGATTTTATTCAGTCTTCGATAGAAATTGTTCCTGATTATTCTAAAAGAATTAGAGTTGTTAGATCATTTAATAAACTTAATCAGGAGCAATTTGCAGCAAAATTAAACGAAAAACCATCATTAATTAGGAGAATTGAATCAGGCAAAGCTAAACCTACTGAAAAGTTAGCAAAGAAAATTGAAAAAGTTTATAATATAAAATTATTAGAAAAAGTGGATGAGATTGAAGTTAACACTAAAAAATATATGAAGAAGCAAACCGGGTCCTCTCTAGGTGATATGGCTTTTATTAAAAAAAAAAAGAATTAATCAATCTTTAGATTCATCAAAAATTTTTATATTTTCAGTGAGTAAAATCTTTTCTTTTAAAATTTTGATAATGTCTTGATTATCCTGTGCCTCTAAAGGATTACTACAATCCGGACACCTAAAATTTAATTCAAAAGCCTCATCAAATTTATATTTAATATTTGGTTTAAGGCATTTTTTACATAAGAAAAAATAATTATTTTCTTCAAAATGTAATCTATTTCTTAGTTTTCTTTGGACCAATTTCTTTCTTTCTACTAATATTTCTTCTAGTAGATCAAATTCAGCCCACCAGTAATATATAAACCATCCTGTTGATTTATCACGAATACGTCTGAATTGAGCTAACTTTGCGCTATATAATTTATATAATGTTTTTCGAACAGTGTTTAATTTAAGGATTTCATCACCATCAGGTTTAAAGTCTATACCAGAGCTTTCAACTCGTTCTTTAATATTTTCAGTTATATCTTCGTCTGTTATATCTTCATTTTCAGAACCTAGTAATTCTATGCCAACTTCAATAGCGACATCACCACCAACGAGATATAAAAACGATTTCAATAAATTATTTAATTCCATTTTATAAGTCCTCCGTAACTTCCTTTCTATAAGACTCTACCTTCTGATTTATATTTATTTTATTGTCATTCAAAATAAAAAATTTTTATACGACTATATTGTATTGCTTTTCTATAATTTCACCATCAATATTAACAGAACGAAAAAGTTTCCCCTTTCTAATAGCCATAATTCTTAACAACATCGAATTTGAAATATTCTTAGGTAGTTCAATTTCAGTTATTTTATAATTGTTAGTTATTTGTATAGTTTTCCACTTATTGGGAATGTCCGATTTAAATTCTTCCAAGGTCAAGTCTAAAGTTAAATCAAGATTTTTTTCTGTATTTTCAATTATCCCAGAACAAAATTGAATTCTTTTGCTGACGTCATCGTCTTCTACTTTCTTTTTAGATGGCTGTGGAATTCTTTTCTTTGTAGTGACTTTACACGTAGGATTTAAGTCAAAAGAAAATAAAAAATAAGCATTTTCCCTAAAAGCTCTAATAGCTTTAATTAGACTATTTTTATCCACTAAATCTGCTATCTCAGCCTTATAATTCTGAGTTTTACCCTTAGATTTTTTCAAATCCCAATTAAATCCTAAATTCTTGATATCATCATCAATATTGCTACCAGAAATCAAAGTTGCAATGATTTCAACATTCTCTCCTTCTGGTAAGGTATTAGCTACAATTTCCTGGATTAAATCCTCATATTCAAGAGAAGATCGAAGCGTTATTCTTGCTTTTGATATAGAAATTTTTATAGCAGGCCCTATAAAATCTCCCTTAGAATATCTATAAAAATGGCGATGAACATTTTTATGGTTTTCAGCAGGATTTTCTAATTCAGGAGAATTAATTAATTTTGTTAAAAAATGAATCATTATTTTCATTTAGTTTTTATATAAAAATATATTTCTTATTAAATTTAAGCTAACATCTCTTTAAAACTCTATTTATTAGATAAACTTAATTAAAAATAAAAAATTTATAGGTTAAATAAGCAATAAACAATTAAATTTGAGTTTAATATGGTTTTTATTTTACTATTATTTGTTTTTAATTTAATCTTTTTGAATCAATATAAATGGCCATGGGAAGATAAACCTCCAGAAGAATGGTATGAAGGCCCTGCCCTACATTTATGGGTTTTAGCTTGGATTTTTCTAATGATAGGTATAGTAGCTTTAATAATTTTGATAATTTATACAAAATTTGGAAGAGAAATTTCAATAAGGTTATCGGTCATAACTATTGGAATGTCTTCTATATTTTTAGGATTTGCGTTTCATTTTTTCCTTCTAAATGCTGGATATTAATAAAAAAAGAATAATTTTAAATAGTGAAACTTTTCATGTTGTTTCAAACTTCCAATGCTACAATATTTATAATATGGTTGATTCTTGCCACATTTATAGTAACACTAATAATTTATATCACAGTAAGGATCATTGAGTCCAAATATAAAGCATCCGATAAAAAATTTTTAATCCTTCTTATTGCCTTTATTATAGTACTCATTTTACCATTAATTCTTGTTGTCTTTGCGTTAGTATTGGGTACTATTGGAGACTTTTTAGTAGGAGCAAGAAATTTAATAGAAGAGGGGGGAGAAAATTTTTTAATCCTTTTGGTTCCAATATTTGGTTTTATAATACTTTTGTTACTCCTTAAATGGCTAATAGATTTAACTTGGGAAAAGTCAGTATGGATTGCGTTATTGACTCTTTTTGTTTTGTATATAATTTATTCTTTAGTCCCTGAACTCTACACATTTATGGGTTTTACTCTATGATTTTAATTTTATAACCTTTAGGATTTTATAATTACTAAAAAAGAGTAGTAATTGTGAAATCATTGTTTAAAAAATAATGATTACATAATCAATTGTTAATATAACTCAAATTTTATATCTTTTCTTTAAGTTTAAGTCTAGGAGCTAATCCCAATGACATCATCTCCTGAAGAAGCAATTTAAAAGCATATGAACAAACGACTTTCGAAATTATTGTACCATCCCCGCATACGGGGCAGTATCGTTTATCTTTATTTCTGTCGTAAACCGCTAGGAGCCCACACTTTTCGCAAACCAAAATTACAGTTCTATCAGATTCATCCAGCAATCTCTCTTTTAAGAGGAGTGCGCTGCCATGCCCAACTAAGCAGTCTCGCTCCATTTCTCCAAATCTCAATCCTCCCTCTCTTGCTCTTCCTTCAGTTGGTTGTCTAGTTAAGATTTGAACAGGACCCCTTGCTCTGGCATGAATTTTGTCAGCAACTAAATGGTATAATTTTTGATAATAAATAGGAGTACAATATATGCCCATCTCATATTTACTTCCTGTAATCCCGTTATACATTACTTCTCTCCCATTAAATTCAAACCCTGCGTCCACTAGCTCTTCTTGAAGCTTTGTTATCTCTTTCCATTCGAAGGCCGTAGCATCTCCTAATTTTCCAGAATTGCATGCAATCTTACCACTTATACCCTCAAAAAGTTGTCCTAAAGTCATTCTTGAAGGCATGGCATGAGGGTTTACTATAATATCAGGAATAACACCATTTGATGTAAAAGGTAAATCACACTGATCAACGACCATACCTAAAACACCCTTTTGACCATGACGAGATGAGAACTTGTCTCCCAATTCTGGTATCCTTAAATCTCGTGCTTTTATTTTAACGAGTTTATTTCCATCTACAGTTTCAGAAATAATTACAGTATCTACAATTCCTTTTTCATTATGTCTCATATTTTTTGAAGTCTCTCGTCTATTAGGTTGCATTAATTCGAATTCTTCATAAGATTTAATAAATCTTGGTGGAGAAGTCCTACCTATTAAAACATCGCCTCCATTTACTTTAGTTTCTGGTTCAATAATCCCATCTTCTTCAGAAAGAAGTCTATATGATTCAGCAGATTTAAATCCTCTAACACCTCTCTCTGGAATCTCAAATTTATCGACTTCACCACCTGGATATTTTCTCTCTTCAGCATCATAAGTTCTAAAAAAATGGCTCCTTGCCAGACCACGTTCTATTGACGCTTTGTTAATAATTATTGCATCTTCGATATTGAAACCCTCAAAGGACATCATTCCAATAATGAAATTTTGTCCAGAGGGACGTTTATTGAATCCTACAATTTCCATAGGACTTGTTTTTACTAATGGTTGTTGAGGATAATGTAATGTGTGCCCTCGAGTATCCAATCTTAAATGCATATTTGCAGCAAATAGACCAAGTGCTTGTTTGACCATTCCCGCTTCATAAGTGTTTCTTGGTGATTGATTATGTTCTGGAAAAGGAATAATTGAAGCACATATACCTAATATAGCTGCAGGAGATATTTCTAGATGAGTGTGTTCAAATGTTAAATCTTCTTCAAACATCGCAATATAAGCATTTTCCTCTTCTTCGGCATCTAAATATTCTATACTTCCTTTTTGAATTAAATCTGACCAGTTGTATTTTTGTTGTTTTAGTTTTTCAATATCATCTTTGTTAATCAGTAATTTTTTATTTAGTAGTACGAACAGAGGTCTAGTAGCTCTACCTGCGTCACAATTTATTTGTATCTCTTTAGAATCATAATAGTAACCAATGTTTACATGCTGACCAATCTCTTCTTTTCTTCTTTTTTCCCTAATTTGACGAATAAATGAATTATATTGCTGATGAATTCCAATTAACTTTCCATTTAAAAATACTTTTACTTTATCACCCTTTATATTTTTAACCTCATTAATAGGAATTACATTTAAGTCAACTAAAATATTTTCTAGGATTCTTTCGTCAGTTCCAACTGATATTATTGACGTTAGAGCAAGATTTTTAACAAGGCCACAATTAGGGCCCTCAGGAGTTTCTGCTGGGCAAATTTTACCCCATTGTGTTGGATGTAAATCCCGTGCTTCAAAATGAGGTTGAGATCGGCTTAAAGGTGAAATAACTCGTCTTAAATGGCTTAAAGTTCCAATATGATTAGTTCTGTTTAAAAGTTGGCTAACACCTGCTTTACCTCCAACCCAATTGCCCGTAGCTAGAGCATGACGAATTCTTTCTGTAATAACATCAGCTCTTACTGCGGTTTTAATATTTGGAGCTCTTCCCCGAACTGCCGTCCTTTCTAATTGATATTTAATATCTTTTACGAGATTTAAAAAAGCAACTCTAAATAATGAAGTAAATAATTCTCCAGCTAGTTTTAATCGTTTATTAGCATAATGATCCTTATCATCAGGTTCTCTAAATCCTAGAGCAAGTTCCATTACCTTTTGAGCCATTTGTCCCAAATAATATGCCTTTTTAATCCTATCTTCTTCATCGTTCCCAATATGTGGTAATAAATATCTATCTAAAACTTGAAGAGCTCGTCTAATTCTGTAATCTTTAGTTTGACCAATGGCAACCCTTTTTCCGATATAATCAAGGGCATTTTGCTGAGATTTTTCAGGATCTTTTAATACTTGAATTTCAGCTGCAACATCTATTACAGGGATTAATTCTTTTTGTATCTCTGGATTTTCAGATATCGCCTCAAAAATTTCTTTATCAGAATGTAAACCTAAAGCCCTCATAAGAATAGCTAATGGGATTTTACCCGGAACGGAAGGAAAAGAAACTCGTAAATTCCCGTCTTTCTTCCTTTCAATTGTAACTGGGGCTCTGAACCCGCTTCGAGTCGAAAAAACCTTTGCTTGATGCGTAGCACTTGAACTTCTGCTTGCTTCTTCAGCCAATATTCGATTAGGTGCTAAATCTTCCTGAGTAACTAAGACTCGTTCAGTACCATTAATTATAAAATAGCCACCAGGATCTAAGGGATCTTCTCCCCGATTTATAAGCTCTGGTTCTAATAAATTTTCTAAAGGACATCTACAACTTTTTAGCATTATTGGAATTTTTCCAATATAAATATCAAGTGTTTCTTCTGCTTCTTCTCTTTGTGTTCGTTCATCAATTGTTATCGGTGTCATCTCTAATGTGATGTCTGCAGCATAAGAAAGCTCCCTAATTCTCGCTTCAATTGGAGAAATTTCCATAGTCGCCCCATCTGCTTCCCTTACTTTTGGAATTCCAACTTTAATCTTCCCGAATTTAATTTTAAAACCTGGAATATCAGGAACAACTTCGCCCGATTCATTGACAATATCTTGCATTTCTTCCTCCATGAAATAATTATAAGAATCTAAATGCTGGCGAACCAAGCCTTTTTCATCAAAAAGGCTTTTAAGAATAATCCATTTGTCTTCATTTGACAATTTTTCAGAAATCAAAATTCAATAACCCTTTATAACATATATAATTCAATTAGAAAGAAATTGTTCTAAACTTTTTCTTTTGTAACATAACGGAAATAATATATTGATTTAACCGTTGTTTTGGAATCTCGTATAATTTTAATAATATCTCCTTCCTTTGCCCCAATTGCGATCGCAACCGGATCCTTCTCAAAAATTTGTGGTATATCAATATATCTGATTTGATACTTATCCAAAAGATCTTGAGCTTCTTTCTTCGTCAAGAGGACATGCCGAGGAACTAAATCATGAAGGAGTACATCTATTAATTTTTTCTTGGTCAAAAATAATCCTCGTAAAATCGCAAAAATTTAGTAAATATGTATTTTGTAAATATGCATTGGTAAAAAATTTTATGATTTTTATATTAAAAAATAGTCTTGATTATTGAAGCTAAAAAAAAACATTTAGTTAAAAACTATAAAAAAAACCCAATAACCACTTCTTTTACATAATATTTCAATTTTTTTACATGAGAGGGTATTATTTAAATAATTTAATATAAAACGTGAACCCATTTTTTTTTTTATTACAAATTGAAAAAAACCATTTGGTTTTATATACTTCGGAATTTCATTACATAATTCCAAAAATTCTTGCCTTCCTTGCCGAAGTGGTGGATTCATAAATATCCCATCAAATTTTAAATGTTTGTCTTTAATTGGTTCTAGATAATTCCCAGATAACGTTTTATATTGTTTTTTAATATATGGCAAATTTATCTTTATATTCTCTTTAGTACACCACGCTGCTCGTTTATTAATATCTATGAAATAAATTATACTTTCAGGTAATAAATAACCTAAAACGATTCCAATTGGTCCATATCCACATCCTAAATCTAGTAAAACACTGTGATCTACAGGTATTACCATATTACCAATAAAAACTTTCGTGCCTAAATCAATTTTTTTAAATGAAAAAACTCCCGGTAAGGTTTTAAAAATATACAGATGTCTTCTCAGGCTCTCAGAAATATTAAATATTCTAACCTTAGAATTAGGATATTCTGAGTAATAATGCTGATTTTTTAGCTTCATTTCAGTAATTAGTAATAGTATTATTTTTTTACATCTTTTTCATTCCAGTGAGGATAAATCCCGCGTCCCATAAATACTTTATTTATATTAACCATTATTCCAGACTTAGCTTTATAAATTTCCATCGCAGTTTTTCTCGCAATTCCAAATCCTATCAATTCCTTTTTAAGAGTCATTAAAGCGACTTGAGTCTCGGGCTTAATCCTAGCATCTACATAACAGACACCAGCTGCAGCTAGAGATGCCCCATGACATAGAGCATCCACAGCAGTATCTCTTACAAAAATTTTTGGTAAATGTTCAACCATTTTTTCTGCTGGAAATATGAGTTTTCTTAAATAATATAAATCTCCCTCTGATTGATAAAGCGTAAAAGCATCTTTTAAGTTTTGGAGCGTTATTAAATTAGTATGTTCTCTAAATTTGCCTACTCTTGTCCGTCTTAATTCAAGCATATGGGCTCCAGAACAGAGTGCTTCACCTATATCAAAACAAAATTTCCTTATATATGTCCCAGCTTCACATCCTACTCGAAATAAAACAAGATTATCTTTTACTTCTAATATTTTATTATAAAATATTTCTCTTATCCTCAATCTTCTAACAACTGATGATTTTGTTGGAGGTCGTTGATATAATTTGCCCGTAAAAACCTTAAAAATTGATTCGATCTTCTTTTTTGGTATTGGTGTATGCAAATACATAATTCCAACATATTCCTTTCCAGCATTTAATAATGCAGACAAAACTCTAGTAGCTTTTCCTAGTGCACAAGGTAAGACTCCTGTTACCTTCGGATCTAACGTACCTCCATGACCAGAAATTGAGATTCCTAGAATCTTACGTACCCATGAGACAACTTCATGACTAGTAGGCCCACTAGGTTTATCAAGATTAATGACTCCATTTTGAAGAAGAGAATCAATATCTCTATCTTCTGGTACACATCCATAATCAGGATTAGTATCATCCTGCGATTTTATCATCAGCTGTTCGGGATCATCGGCAGGTAGTTTGAAATCTGAATTTTCCATACTAATTATATTGTGAAATGTTTATAATATTAATAAATCGGGAAGAAATTAAATTTTATTGTTATTTATGGAGGAATTTCTTATTTAAAGAAAATATAAAATATTATAGAATCAATAGAGATAAACGGGCTATAGGGGAATTTCGCGCTTATCCTTCTTGAATAGGCGAATCGAACCCCCGACCGTCAGGTTAAAAGCCTGCCGCGCTACCTGCCTGCGCCAATAGCCCAAATTATTCTTTGTACTTTTAATTTTTAAGGTTCAATTAAAAATAAATTAATTAATCAATAATAATATTTATATTTTATTTAGTTAAGTGTGAATACCGTAATCTTTAAATTGTTAAATAGAATTAACGACATTTAAGAATTCATACGAAAATGTTCAAAGCCAGAACTTTTTAATTCATTTTTTTTACCATCTTTTAAAATATAGATTTTACCTTCTGAATTAACTTTTCCAATTTTAAAGGCATTTCCTCCATTAGCTTTTATAGTCTTTATGGCAGAATCGTAATTTTTAGGATCGATAGTAAATAGATGAATAAATTCTTCTCCACCATTAAAAATTAAATCCTCTATAGAGGAATTGAATTCTTGAGAATAAAGAATTGCTTTTTCATCAATGAACTCTTCTGTAAATTCTATTTCAAATCCGAGGTTCTTGTTTTGATTAGAACTCATTAAATCTGCAAGAGACTTAGCTAAACCATCAGAAGAATCTATACTGCTAGTAGCTAAATTATTTTCTGATAGAATAAATGCTTCCAAACCTATATCTGTTGGTTCTAACACACTTTCTATGCACTCTCTGTAAGCTGAATATAGTTTAAGGTCGTTTTTTTCGTTTAATAAGATGTCAAATCCTACCCCTGTTAATCCAAATCTTCCATTGGCTATTAAATAATCTCCCTGTTTAAAACCTCCACGATAAATTATCTTAGTATTATTTTGCACTCCAAAAACTGTAGGATTAATGATCAATTCTTTAGTTTCATTGAGATCACCACCTATATAATCCATATTCCATTTTATACAATATTCTACAATTCCTTCCAATAAATCCTTTAAATCATACAATTTCATTTCTTTGAGCAACCCTAAAGAAATAACAATCCCTTCCGGTTTAACACCTTTAACGATTAAATCGCTAATGTTCATAAGGACCGCTTTACGCCCAATCTGATAATAACTCATTTGAGGTGGAATATCTGTCGTCGATACTAACATATCAGAATTTAGAATCAAAGTGGTGTTAATATTATCCTCATATTTAGACTTCTTTTCAAGAGAAAAAAAGAAAGAATCATCTCTAATTAATTTCTTTTTCGATTTTTTAAAAATAACATCTTCTATTATTTTTATAATCTCAATTTCTCCTAACTTACTTATTGGAATGTTACTATTCATTAGATAAAATTTATAATTTTTTTAGAATTAATATAAATAATGTTCTAAATTAAGCCTCTGTGGCCTAGTGGTATAGCTATAATGTTTAAAAATGCGCCAATAGCGGTTGATTCGTAAAATTTTCGAAACATCAGCAAATCGGGGGTTCAATTCCCCCCAGAGGCTTATATTTCTTTTGTTACTACAAATCTTTTAATTAGTTGTAATGCGAGCATCTTAAATGCGTCCTCTATATTCTCACCTGTCTTAGCAGATGTTTCTATATAACTTAATCCTAACTTATTTGCCATATCTAAACCCTCTGTAGTTGTAACTTCTATTGAATCTGTTAAATCGATCTTATTCCCAACTATAATTAAAGCTATATTTGACGATGCTTCTAAAGTTTCGTTATACCAGGTTTTTATACTTTCGAAAGTATCTCGCCGTGTGACATCAAAAACTAATATACCCGCTTCAGCATTAGCTACATAAGACGATCTGACACGTTTAAATTGCGATTGTCCTGCCAAATCCCAAATGACAAATCTGACTTTAGACTCCAAACCTTCGAATTCACATTCCTTTTTCATTATCGAGGTTCCAATCGTTGATTTGTAGTCTACATTAAATTCATCTTCGACAAATCTGTGAACCATACTTGTCTTCCCCACTCCTCCATCTCCTCCTAAAACTAATTTGTAAGCATATTCACCAGATTGAATCGTAATTTTCTGAATTTTATCTATTTTTCTCTTGATATTATCATCGCTTTTTCCAGTTAAAATTTTAGGAATTACAGGGCTTACAGTACGCCCGTCGAAAATTCGAGCGATTTTCTCAGCTGTTAAATATGCATAAGGAAAAACAGGATCAACCATGGCTATGGAATCTAAGACTGTGACAAATATGGCTTCAGGACCAGCTTCACAAAATATTAATCGGTATTCTTCTGTATCAAATGTCCCCGTTCCAAAAGCCCCTGAACTAAATTCTTTGGTAATCCTATTAAGTACAGGTTCTACTAATGCACTTACACCTCCAACAATTTCCTCATCAATTGATTTATCCTTTGATGATCCAGCAATTGCATCTATTACCAATCCATCTCTATTTACAATTAAAGCACCAATTAAGTCTTTTCCAATCTCTTGACTGTACCACTTCAGTAAAGCGTTCAGTTTTTTTCTATCAACGCTCACAAATCTTAACCTTCTATTAAATTGATTCTCATTTCTATATAACTTTATAACTTAAATTAATTTAAATAATTAATTTCTCTCTTCTAAAAAATAAAAATTTTGGAATAAAAACTTATTCAATTTAGATTTCTTAATCAACAAAAAGGATAAAATTATAACTGACTTAATTCAGTCCAAAAAATTATTAAAATTCCGATTGATTTATTTAATTAATTTAGCATCAAAGAAAAAATTAATTATAATTTAAGTTAATCATTGCAGGAGTTGCCAAGATTTCAGTACCTATGTATTGTTATGGAAATCAGGTCTACGGCGCTAGAATCGTAGATAATACGACAGCGATACTGAGACTCTAGTGACAGAGGTCTTCGTGGGTTCAAATCCCACCTCCTGTATAATTTTTAAATTATTCCCTAAAAATTTAAAAGAAATCAGAAAGTGTTTGTTGTTTTATTTTGGGATTATTAGTCAAACTTTCAACATATTCCTGAGTTAATTCCATACGTTGAATTGTATAACTATCCAAATTAAATTCCTCACAAAGCTTAAGAGCACGAGGAATATATTTTTCAATACCACCTCTATTTACAGTTAAAATTATATTATTTCCACAAGATGGACATTTTCCGCCATTTGTAAGAGGTGGCCGCCTAAACTTAGTATTACATCTTACACATCTAAATCCTTGTACAGCAAATTTTCTCAAATTTCCTAAAATATCTGGAGTAAAATGAGTCGTTAGAATTTTTTCTGCAACTTGTTTAGCATTAACTGCCTTAATCATCTTTGCAATATGCAATTGAGCTTCAATTTTCTCATCCATAGATTCATAAGTTTTATATGCAGTAACAAGTGGTCCTTCATTAATATCTCTTGTTGGTATATTAAACCCGATATTTTCAAATTGTTCTGGATGTCCTAGACGATTTTTTACCAAGTCCATTATATTTTCAACTTCTGAAGGAGATACATACTGTTCTGTTGCCTTATAAAATTCTAAAGGATATTTAAATAATGTATCGATATTATGAGCCTCCACATCTATTTCATTTGGATCTAAAAGAGTACCAATAACTAATGTTGCGTCCATTCTTCCTCCTATCTTGTTTGGCAAATAGTGACGAGAAAAATTTAATAGCGGATCTAAAAGTAGCATGAGGCCATCCTCATCACCGTCGCAATTCCGTCTCTTTGCAGCATGCCAAAAAGGGTGAGCATAGATTGATCTCACCGGCGAAAAACCTATTATTCTACCGATAATTCCCGCACTTGTATGAGGCGCAAGACCAACAATAAGATGTCCAACTAAGTCATCTTTTTTAATTATATTATAAAATCTCTCCATTTTGTAAAAATGCTCTAATTCATCATCGATAAAATTAGCAACTTTTATAAAATATTCAGCGCAATCTTTTGAAAGTAAAACATCTTGTACTTTTAGTTCAAGTAATTGATTTTCGTGTTCTAACGGTCCTCCTTTATAATCATAAAGATATCCTAACTCCTCAAGTTTTTTTATAGAAATACCTATTTCTTTAGGATAAAAATGAGTTAATGGGATGTCAGTTGCATCGTATCGAATTTCTGCGGTCTTATATACTAATACATCATTTTTTGCTCTTAAAATCCCCTTTTCTATTGGTTCGGGAACCTTAAATTTATTAGTTAATCCAATAATACCCTTAAATTTTTTTGGAAATGGGATCTGAAGAGTATTTAAAATGGAATTTATATGGCTTTTAAGATTAAATGTAGCTTCTTTAGAAAATTTTAAAATTCCCCCACACTGAGGGCATTTTTCTGTGTTATAAGGAAAAAGCTTTTTACATCTTTCACATATTGATTTGAATTCAGTATGTGCCCTACATTTTGGGCAAGAATTAAAAATAGTCGTTGTTTCGCATTTTGGACATTTTTTTCGACAAACATCAATCGTAATTCTTTTCTTTTTTTTTATTTCAGAGTGTTCCATATGCAAAGCTTTACTTTTGGATTTCTTATCGGTTTCCTCTTCATTAATTTCAAGCTCAATAGCTTTTCCTACTAATCTAGAGCTTCCAACTTTTTCGCTTAAGGGAAATAGAGAATGAATGCCTTTCATACTTTTTCTTTCTGATTTCTCCGGACGCCCCATTCTTGTGCCCATGAAATAAGGAGCTTTATTTTTTATTTTTATAGAAGATATTGCGTAAAAATAGGTAAAAACATCATCGCCTTTCTTAAATTTTATTTGTTTGTTAGATTCAAGATTAAAAATCTTTTTATAAATGTAATTCATAGCTTTACTGAAAACTATCTTTCCTTCTTTCAGATTATGAAGAACGAATGCTTTTTCCAAAATTTCCTTAATATAATCATCGAAATCAATAATTATTTTATCATCCGACTCTGTAAAACCATTAATAAAAGTATTTCTTAGATGATCTAATTCCTCTATTGATATATTCCCCCAAAAATCAGTATATGATGGATGTAAAGGTATGTTGTAAGTATAAGCCAATTTAATAGCTTCATTAGCTGTAGGTTTATTAGTAAAAGGATTTTTTATATACTCTTTCAACTTAAAATCGATATTTTCTTTTTCTTTTGTAGCAATCTCTAATTCTAATGCCCACCACTCTTCTACATATCCTGAGGGAATCAATTTATGATTGTTTTCAGCAAATTCACCAAAGCAAAAAAGAATATCACCTAAAAACAACACCTTATCAATTTTGGGGAAAAATTCTCTTGCCATTTTATAACTTAAGATTTTAATAACATCGCCTGTCATCAACTTAACTATGGGCGGTTCTATGCTGCTAACAGGACACATACTAGCACTTTTTCCAGGTCTTTCAATCCTTAGCTGTGTTCCAATAGCAACGAAATCATCTAAAACTCCCATAGTAGCAGGATGCATTCCTCCAGCGGCTAATCCAGTATTTCTAGATCTACCATATCTTATTCTGTGACCTCCAATTTCAGAAGGATCACTAAAGACAGGTCTTCCAGCTATTATATCAGCTATAAATTTGGAATTAGGAATAACCTTATTTTTTCCTTTATTTAATTCTTCGTTCTCATCTTTAATTATTTTATTCTCTTCTTTTTGGGCAATTTTTTTTAAGTTAGCTAGCCAATCCCATCCAATCAACTTCATACTTTTAGCTATTTTTAAGAGTTTAGGTGCCTTTAGCAGAATCCCATCGTTCAAGACTAAACACGCCCCCCCTCTAACCTTATTAGTTTCAATTCTAGGGAGGTCTCTGAAAGCAGAAACTTCTTCATCTTCTGTCGAATCTCCATTGATTTCAACTGGTAGATGTTCAACTAAAAATCTTATTTCATCACTAGAGGAGGGATACTGTAAGTGTACTCTTCTATCATATAGTTTAACTTCTTCAACATATCTGCCAATTTCACCTTCTGTTGCTACATATTTAGGAATATTTGATTTTCTTCTAACATAATCTGCAATAAGTACGCATAAAGCAGCGGTTGTCCCCCCAGCAGCCCTAATTGGGCCTGCAAAATAGAGAGATAAATATTTATTTCCCTGTAGATCATTTTTAATTAATATTTTTGAAATCCCTTCGAGAGGGGCACTAACAACCCCCATTGTTTTTATTGCTAAACCAACTCTAATAGCTCTCTCGACTCGCAAATCTAAAGATTCGATATTACCTATGGTTTTATCGAGAATGTCTGTAACAGCTTGAAAAACTATTTCATCATCATTTTTTCCTTGTTTTTTCAAATCTCTTATCCTATTGGCAATTCCTATTGGTCCAACTAATTTTTCAACTCTACCTGCTAAATCCTTGGCTTGCGGGGACTCTACTGATAATTCTGGGTCAAGACCTTTTTGTCGTGCATTTTCAGCTACATCATAACATTCATTAACCTTTTTTTGAATTAATGCAAAATAATTTTCAATTTCTTTACTCATTTCAACCATAAATAATACCCAACTTAAATCAGTTAAAACCTGGTCAACAAAAATTTAAGAATATAATATTTTTATTATTCAGATGTAATTAAACTCATTTATTAATTGACTAGTTTTGTTAACATTTATTAAAACAAGGAGTTTGCTTGTTTTTGAAATATTATTATAATTTAAAACGGTCTCTTTGTATAAAAAGAATCAGAATTAACCATTTAATAAGAAACGATTTATTTGTAATTATTATAAAACTAATATGGATGAAAATACATTGAAAGCTCTCAGTTCAAAGAAAAATAGCATTATTGTTAATAAATTAACTAATTCTGGTATAAATGTGACCCCTTCTATATTAAGTTTTATCACAAATTTAGAAGATCCTATTGAAAAAGTCAATATTATAATAAAAGAATCAAGCTTTATTCCTTCATTTAATGGTCATTTAACAATTGATATTTTAAAAAAAATTTCAAACATCGAAATTAAGAGCTCGTTGGAGAAAGTTCTAAACAAAGGGATCTATTCAGATTTAGATATTAATTTGAGAAGGGATTCAAAAACTGAGTTGTTAAATCACACTAATAATTATATTTATGAAGAAACTAGCCAAAACATTGAAAAAATTAATAAATTGGAAAAAGAAACTGCTACAACTAATCATCCAAATAAAATATCAACTAATTCTATCAAGTCTAAAATGGAAAATACTATTGTAGTAAATAACGCATCTAAAAATTTAAAAAAAAATATTGAATTAAAAAAAATGTCTGGTTCTAGTAAGTCTTCCTTTGCCTATAGGCCAGTTGCCAAGGAATATGACGCTGATTATAAAGTTTTAAGAGATCCTACTGATAAATTATATACTTCAGGAGTATACAAGGACTTCTATGAATTAACTATAGATAAATATAATAAACTTCATTCTTTAATGAAAAAAAGAAGGGACGGTTTATCAGCAAGTAATATTGTAAATATTTTAAGAATTTCTCAGCCTGTACCAGAAATAAGCGCAATTGGTATGGTAAATAACATCCGTAAAACAAAAAATGGACATTTTTTGCTTAATATTGAAGATTTAACTGGTTCAGTTAACGTCTTAATTAATAAAAGCTCTGAAAATCAAGATAATATTAAACTTGCTAAGAGAATAATCAATGATCAATTGATTTTTGTTCAAGGAACATATAAGCCTGGAGATCATGGTAAAAAAGGAAAGGGTATAATATTTGCTGAAGTTGTAAATAAAATTGATATACCAAGAGATATCGAACCAAATTTATCACCGGATCCACTTTCTATTCTATTTCTTTCAGACACACATATAGGAAGCCATGAATTTGAGGAAAAATTATGGAATCGGTTTAATAAATTTCTTAATGGTAATATAGGCAATAAAAATTATAGAGAAATTGCAGGGCGAGTAAAATATATTGTAATTAATGGTGATTTAGTAGATGGAATTGGTGTATATCCAAAACAAGAAAAGGATTTAATAATTACAGATATTTACAAACAATTTGAGAGAGCTAATGAGTTACTTTCGGGAATACCTGAATATATAAAAATATTTTATAGTTCTGGCAACCACGATCCTGTAAGAAATGCAATTCCTCGTCCAGCAGTTCCTAAGAAATACACTGAAGACTTGATAAACATAGGTGTGAAATGTATTGGGAATCCAGCAATAATTAAAACTCATAACGTAAATACTCTAATCTACCATGGAGATAGTATGCTTGACATGATTTTATTGATCCCCGATCTTAAAAACAATAAACCTGTAGAAATAATGAAAGAATTTATTAAATGTCGGCATTTAGCACCTATTTATGGGAAAAAAACGCAAATCGCACCTACTCCTAAAGATTGGTTAGTAATGGATAATATCCCCGATATTTTTCATACAGGTCATCTTCATATAAATGATCTAGGGAAATATCAACATGTAACACTAGTCAATTCTGGATGTTTTCAATCACAGACAGATTTCATGAAGAGTTTTGGAATACAACCTACTCCCGGTATTGTCCCTATAATAGACCTAGATACTTATAGTAGTCATATTTTTGATGCTACAACAAAAAGCTTATAAAAGCAATGTAATTATGTAATTATGTTAAATAAAAGAATTTTAAAATAGATGTATATAATATGAATTTTATAATCCCCAGAAATAATGAAACAGAATTTCTTATATACCTCTGGAAAATAATAGACATGCCAATCATATCTAAAACTGATTTATTATACAAAATCTCTTTTGAACTGTTCTTAGATTCACCTGAAAACGCAAAGCAATTTATTGTTAAATCTATTCAAAATAAAAATCTGAGTATGGATAAAAACAATAATCTTTATTTATCCCAAAATTTAGAAAAAAAATTAGAAAATTGGCAGAAAGAAAGAAAGAATATGATTTTGAATAATTTACAATCTACACAACAAAAAACAAAGGTGATTGAAAAATTTGATAAAAATAGTGAATCAGATTTTAACAATTTATTAAAAGCATTTTTAGATAAAGGAACAATAAATCGAGCTGTGACTGTTTCAGATTCATCAATAACTATTAAATCCTTTGATTTTAATAAAGGATTTATTAAAGCGGATGTTATAGGATCGAAAAAAGATTCTTACAATATTGAAATTAATATTACGTCAAAAGAACTAATCCATAATTGCCATGATTTTCAAGAAAGACAAGCTCCTAATAATAAATTTTGTAAACATCTAGCTAAATTATTTATTGTATTAAAAGAAAAAAATGAAGTATCTGCTCTGAAATTTCTTAAAGAAATAGCAAAAAATATTAATGAATGGAAATTTTTAAGTTAAACAAGCCTTTTAAACACATTGTTTTTCAATTTAACCTTATCAGATTGTAATAAAATTGGTTTATAATCCAAAATTTTTTCAATTTTGTTAACTTTTTTCAGAATTTCTTCTAATAAACTCATATCAATTTCCAATTTTATAATCTTAGTTCTTCCATGATAGCCCATCGATTTGATTATAGCGGAAATTATACCAGATAATGCTAATTCATTAATATAATCGCTTATTCTTCTTTCAGTCAATTTTCTAATAGCCGGTATTATGCTGCAAAGCTCAGCATAAACTTCATAAATGTCGCCTGATATAATTATGTCCGGAGATTCGGGGTATTTAGATAATAAATAAATAGAGGATAATATCAATTGTGCTTGAAATGGCATCCCTAGAATGTATTCTACTACATGATCTTTTTCTAATTCATTTTGAGCTTCATCCACATGTTTAGCTGTTATCATTTTATTTTGAGCCCTTTGAGCCAGTTCCCCCGCTTTTCTCAATAACTGTAAGGCTTTTCTAGCATCTCCATCTTCTTTTGCGGCCAATGCCGCACATAAATTAATAACTCCTCCCTCTAATACCCCTTCATAAAATGTTATATCTGCTCTATCTTTCAAAATATCGCCAAGTTGTGTAGCATTATAAGGATGAAAGATAATTGGAGGTTCTTCTCCTAATCTTGATAAAACTCTGGGATCTAAGTTATCTCTAAATTTCAGGTCGTTAGAAATACCTATTAAACTTGTTCTGCATATATCTAAATCTTCATTTAAATTCGTTAAATCATAAAGAATTTCATTTCCCAATTTTTTGTTTTCAATTAATTTATCGATTTCATCTAATACTAAAAAACATATTGAATTCCCAACAGTTTGATCAAGTAATCCCAACAACTTTTTGAATATTATATCCTTAGGCAAACCTGTAGGGGGTAATTTTTCCCTTCCCGAAATTGTATTATATATATGGGCTAATATTCGGTAAGGGGTTGATACTACATTACAATTAATGTAGATCCACCATGGTTTATAATCTATAATTTGTTGAGCCAATTTTTGACTTATATATCTTATTGTGGCTGTCTTTCCTGTCCCTGTCATGCCATAACATAAAAGACTTGGAGGAGCATCTCCCATTAATGCACAAGCTGTTATTTCAGCCACTTTTTGAATTTCTTTATCTCGATGAGGTAATTCCTGTGGGATAAATGAAGGTTCTAAAGCATTTCTATTTTTAAAAATTTTAGGTCCTTTTAAATAATCCTTATAAAATTTATCAATATTAAACTCAAATTCATTATTTTTATTTGTCAACACTTAAATTTACCATTTTATTTTTGTAGTCGCAATTTAATATAATAAGATATTTCGACTGCATATTTAAAATTTCCTATTAACAGTCAAATTAATAGGAGGATCTTAAATAGTTAATATAGAGGTTTATTTTAAAATAAATTTTAATTAACCAGTAATTATAAATATTAATGTCGGATATAAAAAAGGTACTTATTAAGTTCCTATTAATTTTAAACAAACCTTCTTTAATTTTAACTATTTCAGATATTTACTAAATTCAAAAAATTCATAATAATTAACTAATTTTTATAAAATAATCAACTAATATTTATAAAAATTAGGGGTATTATAAAATAATGCCACAAAGAGAACTTACCGAAGCGGAAAAAAAACAAACTAAGATTGCGACTTATTTAGCGATATTTTTTGCGTTTTTACTTTTAATTGACTTTCTTATTATTTCTTTGATTTTTTCTTATTCTGATTGGATTGTCATCTTATTATTTAGCTTATTGTTTATTGTTCCCGGTTATATTTCGAACGCAGGCATGGTTCTCGTTGGAGGTGGTAAGCCAATAGATGGAGGGCGAAATTGGAGGGATGGAAGACGAATTTTTGGAGACCATAAAACATGGTCGGGTTTAATAAAGGGACCTTTATTGGTTGGAATCCCAATTTCAATAGGTATAGTCTTACTATTTCTTGGACTATGGCCCATTATCGCAGAATTTCAAAAGCAATTCGCAAAAGATGAATTATATAAAATATATTCTGACATTTCGTATTATGAATATTATTTCATTGGGGGTCCTTTTCCAATAGGGCTTTTATCAATCTTAATTAGGATAATTCTTTGCTCTTTTGGTGCCGCAATTGGAGATCTTGTTGGATCCTTCCTAAAAAGAAGGTTTAAATTTGAAAGTGGAAGTCCATTTTGGATAATCGACCAACTAGATTTTGCAATATTCGCTATAATATTTACATCAATACCTGCCTTTATTTTTCCAGATTTGTTTTGGTTACCTGAGCTTAATATTATAATCTTCCTTTTAATATTAACTCCAGCTGTAAGTATTATTGCTAATACTGTAGCTTACGTCATTGGCTTAAAAGATGTTCCTTGGTAAATTAAACTTATTAAACTGCACTTTATTTTAACTGGGGCTATCTTTTCTTCAAAAATAATATATTTTTCAAAAATTTCATTTACAGCCTTAATATAATCTCCATTGCGACCAATCGCAATTCCCCTATCCTTGAAAAATATGAAATAAACTGTAATTGTTCTTAGACCACTTAGTTTGTTAATATCTAACTTTAGATCGTGGATATAAGGGTCCGAGAAAAAACTGAATAATAACCTTTTTAATATTTTTTCAGCTCTAACAATTAATATCTTTGCTTGTAACTGTTTTCTTAAATAATTCAAGTTGGATTTAGCAATTAAGTATTCATTCGAGTCACGAACAAAAAAAAAAATAAAATCTTTAAATACAATTATAGTTTCAGGGTAAAACTTGGTTTTGTTATTAAAAAATCTTAAAAGACTTAATTCCTTATTTGAAAATTTCATTTTAATTTTAATTTTCTGATTAAAAAAAGAATCTTCTTCAATATTGCTAAACATCATAACAAAATTTTACATAAATCTTTTAAACTACTAAAAAATTATTTAAAAAAATGAAAAATTTAAATTTTTTGGTTTAAATAACTTGAAAGAAGCAGGATTTATATTTGAAGATCATACGGCTGATGTACAAGTTAGAAGTTGGGGCAAAACTTTAGTAGAGGCTTTTAATCAAACAGCTTACAGCTTAATCGCTACAATTACTCCAGATTTGGAAAAGATCTCTCCAATAATTATTAAAAATATAAAAATTGAAGCAGAAGACAAAGAAGCTCTATTATTTGATTTTCTTTCTGAACTACTTTTTATTTTTGATGTTGAAGAATTAGTATTTAGTAAGATTGATGTTAAGTATATAAAGAAAAATATTGACAATTACGAATTAGAGGTTTTAATGAAGGGGGAGAAATTTGATAAAAAAAAGCATGAAATTGGAGTTGAAGTTAAAGCTATTACATATTCCTTTATGGAAATAGTTGAAAGTAATGAAAAAGTAGAAATTTTGATTGTATTTGATATATAAACAATTTAACCTTTAACAACTCCCATAGGAACTAATCTGGCAATTTTCTCTATAATACCAAGGTCGTGACTGACATTAACAACGATATCGATATCCTTGTAAGCACCGGGTGCTTCTTCAGCTATTATTTTCAATGTGGCTGCCTTGACTAAAATCCCTTTTTTTTTTAAATCTTCTTTTACTTGCTCACCCCAATATAGTCTCTTTGCCTTAGATCGTGACATAACTCTGCCCGAACCATGTGCTGTTGAGCCAAAGGAAAGATCCATAGCTTTAGGTCGTCCAACACATAAATATGAAGCAGAACCCATTGTACCTGGTATTAAAACAGGCTGCCCTGTACCAGTATAATCTTTCGGTAAATCTGTATGACCTGGAGGAAAAGCTCTTGTAGCTCCCTTACGATGAATGTTTAACTTCATTTTTTTTCCGTCAACATCATGTTCTTCTATTTTTAATATATTATGACAGACACCATATATTAGATTTAAGTCTAAACTGTCAAAATCTTTCTTAAATATCTCTTGGAAAGACTCACGGAGCCAATGAGTTATTAATTGTCTATTAGAAAAACCAAAATTTGCAGCACAAGCCATCTGACTTAAATAATTTTTTGCTTCTGGAGTATCTGCTGGAACACAGGCCAGCTCCCGATCTGGAACTTTTATATTATATTTCCTCATCGCTTTTTCTACATTTCTTAATGAATCTGTACAAACTTGATGACCCATTGCCCTACTACCCGTGTGAACCATAACAGTTATTTGGTTCTTATCATAAATTCCTAGTTTTTTTGCCAAATCTATATTGTAAATCTCATCAACCTTTTGGACCTCAATAAAATGATTTCCACTTCCCAATGAACCAAGCTGTTTTATCGCCCGTTGCTTCGCTTTCTGAGATACTAAACTTGCATTTGAATCCCTTAAAAAACCATTTTCTTCGCAATGCAAAATATCATTCTTAATAGCAAAATCATTTTCCAACGCCCAATTTAATCCATTTTCTAAAACATTATCCAAATCGGAATAACTTATATTCAATTTTCCTTTTGATCCCAACCCCGAAGGTATATTATTAAAAATTTTATTTACCAATTTAGGAAGTACGTCAACAACGTCTTTTTCACTTAAGTTTGTACGCAACAAGTTAACCCCACAGTTAATATCATAACCCACACCTCCAGGTGAAATCATGCCCGTTTCGGCATCCGTACCTGCGACTCCACCTATACAAAATCCGTACCCTTGATGAGCGTCTGAAAGCGCAATTGCGTGTTTTTTTATACCTGGTAAACATGCCACATTACAAATTTGATCTAATGTTCTGTCTTGACTAATTCTCTCGAAAATATAGTCGTTAGCGTAAATACGCACCGGGACTTTCATTTGAAACTTTTCTATTTTACCTTGTAATCGCACCATAATTGTTTTAGGAGCAATTTCGTATATGTTATCTTCAATTTTGGTTACATTCATCTAAATCAAATTAGTTAATTAAATTTCAAAAAGTTAATTGTTTTATACTTAAAAGGATTTCAAAGTAGTTAGAAAATTTATTTTATTTTACAATTTTATCGATAAAATAAAAAGAATAAAAATTATTGAAAAAAAATTATGCTATCTCTATGAATTTTAAGAGCCCTAGTTTATCTAAACTTTCTATTATATTTTGCACGGATGCCTCAGGTGTTCCTGACTCTTCAGCTATCTCAGAAATAGTATGAAATCCATCAGCTATATGAGCAATCTCGTACTGCTTTTTGTCCAAAAATCCCTGTGTGATAACTTGTTTCGGAAGTCTCTTGGAAGTCCATTCTGGTTTCTTATCTTCAGCCTTTCTCAAGTCCTCTTTCGACAAAACTAATCCCCTTTTAGCAATTCTCGCCTGATTCTTTATAAAATCTTTTTTAAAGATTTTTAAAATGGGTATTTTTAGCTTAATTTCCGCAATTTTACCAACTTCTAATATATCATCAATAATCTCATCAAAACCTCGAAAAAGTCGGACATCACCACTCCATGATTCAATAATGTCTCCAAATTTTTCAATAAATTTGTCAATTATATCAGATAAAGCCCTATGGGTGATTTTACTATCGTCATTTTTATCCGCAGCAGCAGTTATTAATACACCCTCCTTAAAGACTAACATTAGATAAAAGATTTGCATGTCTTCACTTATTGTTAGAAACTAACAACAAACTATGACCTTGAGTTCTCCCGAGCCTTTAGAGAACTCCACGCTAAAATCTTTTAATGCAGTTAAAAATCCTGAAACTAAATCTTGATTGAATTCAATAGTACCATACTTACGATGTATTAAACAAATACCAGTAAGTTGATGGATTAAATAAACATTATGTAAAATCGTAATCATCTCCAATTATTTACTAAAAATTTTTGTTAATTTAAATTCGTGTTAATTCCAATATTATTAGTAACTTAGTTAATTCCAATTTAATAAATCTTTATTTATTGATAGCTAATTTTTAAATAAATTAATTTAAAAAGTATATTATACGGGAAGTAAGAATCTTACATTATAATTATCGTTTAGATCAATAATTAATTCTTTGATATTTTTTATCTCACCAAGCGAAGGGTACTTACTATGCATTAATGATAAATTAATTATCTCATCTTTTTTCTTGATCAAATTTTTTACAAATTCAATGTGCTGTATAAAAAATTTATTAAGAACAATTCTGAAAGAGGGATTATTCCATAAAAATGATAACCTTTCATATTTGAGAATAGTATTATTTGCTTCTAGACTTAATTTATTGATAATTTCTTCCATATCTTCGAATTTTTCGGGGTTAAAATCAGGTTTAATATATGAGTCTTTCTCTTCTATCTTTTGTCCATTTAAATTTTCACTATTAATTATATTTTTTAATTTATTAAGAATGACCTCATTTTTGATATTTCTACTAGATTTCCTTAAGAAATTGAAAATATGTCTACAAAATATTTTTCTGATAAGCAAAGGAAATCTCTTAATCTTACTTTGAGATTCTTCAATAAGAATGTTTGAATTATAGCATTTCCAATGATTATAAGCATCAGAACCATATTTATCAAGAATATTTTTTTCACTAAAATATAATTTCATAAAATCTGGCATTGTTCGCCTTGAAAGTGAAGGTTTTATGTCTTCTTTTTCGAAATATCTTTGAATATTGTGATAACCCCCACATTCGATATATAAATTTTTCAAATACTCAGCATATTCTCGACTATAATAAACTCTTTCATAACTCAATGCCTTTTCAATTGCCTCATCAAAAGAACATCCTAAACCAAGGTTAATTAATTTTCTTCCAATTTCCTCATATTTAATTTTCCACTTTAGAGGATTTACTAAATAAAGAAACTTTTTAACTTGATTTTTAGCAGCAATTTGAACTGAATAGATTTTAGAATATTTTCCAGTTCTAGAATCTAATGTAAAATAAGGACCATTAACATTTCCAGTCCGAATCCCTGATAAAACGCACAATTTTTTATAATCATTAACTAAAGATTTTGATGCGTTTACAAAAACAACCTTAATTAATTTGTTGGTTATATCTACATAGATACATCCATCGGTATCCGTTAACCATCTTAAACAATTGTTTATATATGAATTTCTCTCAAATATCCATAATGGAACTGTTACTTGATTTTTTACCTTATTTCCCTCGACAATACCAAGTTCTAATAAAGATTTTACAATAGCTGCATTTCTAATATCCAAAGATACAGCTTTCTCATCTCCTGAAGCATTTTTCATTTCCCTTGCCCAGTTTTCTTTAAGATCAACGCCGAAAATATTTTTAAAAAGATTTTTAACAGCTTCAACTATTGGATATTCATCTATACCATTAAGAGCAATGTTTAATCTATATTCTTGCTTCTTGAATACAACATGCCCATCCCCAAGAATTATACCTACTAATGATGATGTATCATCATTTTTTTCTAAGATGACTTTTTCTAATTGACCTATCTTAATCTTGTGAGGGATTTTTTTTCTGTAAATACTTGTTAATTTTAAGAAAGATGATTGAGATAAAGTTAACTCTTTTTTTAACACTTTAACAATATTACTTTTAATTCCTATTAGTTCTCCAATTTTAGTATACGATTTTATCTGAGGATTATTTGAAATTATTTCATCACAAATGTGCCTTAGTAAATTTGGTTCAATAAAAATTCTTTCCTTGATATATTCAGATTCTGGATATTTCTCTAAATAATCATTTAATATTATTTTATTAAGGCCTTTATCTTCGTACCAACCTTTTCCCATTTGATCATAATTATCAGTATGCAGTTCATATGATTTTCCAAATATCTCAATTAATTCTTC
>SDBT01002539.1_pt1 | contig 32134 bp, 24 predicted proteins | sample 2277101 | NCBI WGS metagenome assembly SDBT01 (sample SAMN10404973, study PRJNA504765) | marine sediment metagenome | isolation source: marine sediment core GS10_PC15, 103 cmbsf | place: Arctic Ocean: Southern Knipovich Ridge | collected 2010 | reverse complement strand
ATTACCTCTTCGACAAGGAACGACTCCTGGCCGTCCTTGTCCACCAGGCTGAAGCGCTCGTTATTCCAGTCCACCGGGTCCCAGGAGTACTCCCAGACGGTGGCGTGCATCAGCTCCCCATCCAGGGCCGCGTAGAACGCCCGCAGGTAATCCTTGGCCCCTATGCAGGTCGTCCTGACGCCGAACTCGCCCATGAAGGCCGGGACGCCCCACTCGTCTGCCGTGGCACTCAAGCGCCCGAGGGGTTGTGACAGGTCGGCCTCGCCGGTCCAATCATCCATCAGCATGACCCACAGATCGTAGTAGTGCGGGCCGAAGATCAACCCGTCCGCCTGCGGGCGCTCCAGTGAGGTTACCGCGGTCACGGCGCTGACGCCGGAGGAGTCGAAAATGATCGGCGCCCCGGGCGCCACCTCGCGGATCACGACAGCCATCTCGTCGTAGAAGTCCTTCAGCACCGTGGGCGCCCAGGTTGTCTCGTCGGCCGAGCCCTCCCCGGGCTCGTTGATCACCTCGAACGCCATGATCCCCTCGCGGGGCCAGGTCTGCGCGGCCACCTCTCGCCACATGTCGGCGAAAGCGTCGCGGATTCCGTCCTGGTTGGCCCAGAAGCGATCGAAGGCCTCCTGGACGTCCGGGTTGTTCAGGTAACCCATGTACCAGTCTTCGCAGTCCTCCAGTGGATCGGGCGCCGGCTGGGGCAGGGTCCAGGCCGGAAACCCGTCGCCGCAGAATACGCGGGCGTAGACGTCCTGGTGGAAGTCCACGATCACCCGCAGGTCGCGCGCGGCCGCGGCGTCGATCATGGCCAGGTAGCGGTCGATGTAGACCTGGTCGTAGGTCCCCTGCACGGGCTCGACCGCATCCCAGGTGAACGGCAGGCGCACCACATTGTGCCCCCAGCTCGCCGCCCGGTCGAAGTACTCTTCCAGTGCCTGCTCGAAGGGCGGGGCGTCGGCGTGCTCGGCGAGCCCCGACTCTTGGAAGGCGAAGGGGATGAACGGGGGGATCTTGGAGCGGGTGCCGGTGTTGACCCCGCGCAGGAGCACCTCTCGCCCCAGGGCGTCGAGCAGCCGGGTGCCCTCCACGGTGACGCGCAGGGTCGGCAACTCGGCCGGCGGCAACTCGGCCGGCGTCAGCTCGTCGTTCTCCGGGCTGCTGCAGCCGGCGGCCAAGGCGACCAATGGGACTGCGACGGCCAGATGGCGCGCCAGACGTATCAATCTCGACATCTCGTATCCTCACAGTCTACTCGGATGAACGGATATGGCCCGGCCCTGCTCTTGCCAAGGGGTTGGGGCAGCGGCCGGCGATGGTGCTCACCCTACCTTGCCATCGAATTCCAATTTGGAAACAGACCACAATTCAACTTCTTTGTCAAATCCAGCGACGACCGGCATAACCTGATACGCAAAGTTGTTGCACGAGTCTTCCACGAGTTTTTCACATTCCTTCGATATTGGGACAAGGCGGGCGTGGTTTGCTGGACCTGTTGGACCCGTGGAGCGACGGAATACGCCAGCGCGGGACTGGAGGAAGGACATGATTCGGAGAATCGTACCGATAGTTCTCATCTTCATGTGCACCACCGGAGGGTGGGTGCTGCTCAACGAGAGCGCCCTCATGCGCAGCCTGGAGCAGGACGACAAGCTCGAGAAGGCTGCCCCGGTCGACGAGTCTCTGGTAGGCATCTACCCCCCGGCCGCACAGACCGGTTTTCGGCAACAGCTGCTAATGAACTCATGGAAAACTCGCGCGGGTTCACGATTACCAGTTCCCGGCCCATTTCGAATGCCAGCAACTCGGCCAGCTCGGCTTCCAACCCGATCATCCTTTTAGCCTTGACACCGTGGAGCGGCATGTAGTTTCCGGACAGAGCCACTTTCAATTGCTCCCCGGCGATAATCTTCGCTGGCAAACAGAAATCCAGCAGAACCAATGAGAATAGAATGCTTGAAGACCTAGACATAATGTATTCTCCAGCGTTTGTCCTTGACTCGTAGTCTCGCAGGTAGGAGCCATAGGCATTTCTACCCTCATGAAACATAAGCGTTATCTGGTGAAAATGTCAACAGAGAAATGGGATCTTGGCGAGGTCCGAGTAACTGATATACTCATGTCAGTCCCCATGGTCCGAGCCAGGTGCGAAATGCGAGTGTCTTACACCCTGCTTCTCCCGATCCTTTGCCCTGCCTGTGCGCTGTTGTATCCCACCAGGGTTCCCATCGATGCGCTCTACTACCGGCTCGGCGAGCAGGCGTCGGCTCGGACCTTGCTGGTGCTGCTGCCCGGCCGGGCCGACGACCCCGAGGACTACGCCGAGGAGGGCTTCATCCGGGCCATCGAGGATTCGGGCCTGCCGGTCGACGCGGTGGCGGTGGACGCTCACGTCGGGTACTACTACTCGCGTTCACTGCTGCCCCGCCTGCTCGATGACGTCGTGCGACCCGCCCGCCGGAAGGGATACCGGCGGATCTGGATTGCGGGGATCTCCATGGGTGGGCTGGGCGCCCTGCTCTACGCCAGGGAGCACGGAGACACCATCGACGGCCTGCTGGTGATGGCGCCCTTCCTGGGAGATGCGGACGTGATCGAGGAGATAGCCGGCGCGGGCGGATTGAGCGCCTGGGCTCCCGTGCAACCCCTGGACGAGGACGACTACCAGCGCTCTCTCTGGTCGTGGCTGAAGAGATACGCAGGCGCAGACGTGGGACTGCCCCGACTGTACATCGGCTGGGGTGTCGACGACCGCCTCGCTGTCGCCAACGACCTGCTGGCAGAGGTGCTGCCAAAGCGGCAAGTGTTCCGGGTCCCGGGCGGACACGATTGGGAGCCATGGCGTCAGATCTTCCGGGCGTTTCTCGAGACTGGAGCGCTGGCCGACTGAGGATGCAGGTTTCAGGTCATTCCCGGGTGCGCACCCGGGTTTCAGAGCGGGAACGCGCCTTCACACCTCGACCCGGTCCCGACGACGGGTCGGGATGTCGAAAACAAATCGAATTACAATAGATTACAATAGGTTACAATAGGTTGTGAATTCCCAGGGGGGCGGGGGAGGGGATTGGCACGCCTCTTGAACACACCTCGACAGGCATCAGGCCGAGGCCAGGCTGCTTCTGGGCAGGCGCATTCTGGCCGCATGCGGCCTGCACGCCCGCGGCTTCATCGCACCGGCCTGGCAGCAGAGCCCGGGATCCATCCGGGCGGTGGCCGGCCTGGGGTTTCATTACACGGCCTTTTTGAATCACGTGCTGCCGCTTCGGGGCAAGCGAGAGCCGATCCCCACCCCGGCGCTGACCTTCGACGCCCCGGCGGCCTGGATAGACCTCGGCAAGCGGGCGGTCATGGGAATCTTGGAGCGCCTCGCCCGCCCGGCCCGTCTGCTGCGCATCGCGCTGCACCCGGCCGACGTGCACAGGCCGGGGTTGCTCGAGCACATCCTCGATCGCGTCCGCGCCCTGATGGCGTACAGGGGGTTGGTCAACTACGCGGGGTGCCTGCCGTGATGTCGCTCCGTGTCCGAAGCCTTGCCGTCAGCCTGGCCAGCACCGTCCTGGACGCCGGGCTGTTCGCGGTCTGCACCCTGTTCTGGGCCGGCGGAGTCGCACTGCTGATCGCCCGCTGGGTCTGCGGGGCGCTGGGCGCGGCCGGTAACTTTTCTTTGAATCGCGCCTGGGCCTTCGGGGCCCGTCGTCAGGGACTCTTCAGCCAGGCCGCCCGGTATACCCTGACGGCTGTTATTTCCGTGAGCCTGGCAACCGGACTGTGGTGGCTGCTGGTCCGCCTGACCGGCTGGGATCCGCGCCTGATCCACCTGCTGAGCCTGGGCCTGGTATGGCTGGGCTTCACCTTTCCGCTGCTGCGCTCCTGGGTGTTCGCATCGCAACGCCTACATTGTTGACACGCCAAAAACCCGCGTGGTAGTGTCTTCTGCGATCGGAACGCTAGATCCAACGGGCGGTTGGGGCGTCTTTAACCTTGTCGAGGAGCGTTTACCCAACCCCCGGGAAGTTCCGGGAGACTTGCCAAGGAGAGAGCGATGAGCCGGACGTCGTATCGTTGCTGCTGGTTCCGTCGGACCTTTGCCCTGGTGGCGGGCTTGATGGCCGTTCTGGTCGCGCCGCTGCCGTCGGGGGTTCCCGGGGCGCGGGCCGGGGTGGCCAACCAGGCGAAGATCTACGTTTTTCCGTACCAGCCGGTATTCAAGGGAGTGCCCAAGGAGATCACCACCCAGACCAGCGACCTGCTCAAGACCGAGATCAAGCACAACGACGAGGTCCAGTTGCAAAAGGGCCCCATCTTCATCCCCGAGACGGTGGCCACCGAGGTCAAGCCGCTGTCGGACAAGGACCTCAAGCAGGCCGACAAGCTGCACCGGAAGGGTGAGAGGTACTACCATCAGCTCAAGCTCAACCGGGCCCAGAAGTCGTTCCAGGGCGCCCTGGCCAAGTACGAGAAGTCCCTGGCCCTGATCCAGAACTTCGACCCGGTGGTCGCCACCCTGCTGATGCTGTCGGTCTGCAACTACCGGATCGACAACGAGGACGAGGGCGCCAAGATGCTGGTCAAGGTGATCCGGCTGCGGCCCGAACTGGTCCTGGACCCGGAGAAGTATCCGCCCATGTTCCGCAACACCATGGACAGCATCCGCAAGCGCCTGCTGCGCAAGACCCGCGGCGAACTGGAGGTGGTGGCCAACAGCGACGGCGCGACGGTGTTCTTCGACGGCCGCCAGATCGGCAAGACCCCCATCCTGCTGAAGGATCTGGTTCCCGGCGAGCACTACGTCCGGGTGGAGAAGGAGGGTCTGCAGACCTACGCAGCCAAGACGGTGATCGTTCCCACCAAGAAGGTTCGGGTGGCCGCCGTTCTGGGCGGGGTCAAGAAAGCCGCAGGCCCGCTGGGAGAGATCGCCGAGGCCATCCGCTCCAACTCCGTCAGCTCGAAGGTGGTCGACACGGTTCGGTCCCAGGGCAGGAAGATCGGGGCCGACTTAGTCGTGATCGGCGGCGTGGCCAAGGTGGGCGGCAACTTCAAGGTCGGCAGCTTCCTTATCAAGGTGGCCGGCAGGTCGGACAAGTCGATCTGCAAGCTGATGGATCTCCAGTTCGACCCGGACCTGCTGGGCGCCGCGGTGGAGGTGTTCAACATGGCCTCGGACATGGTCAAGCGGGTGGAGGGCTGCTCCGAGTCGGTCAAGCCGCCGATCGGGATCATCCAGACCGCTGTCGCCAGCAAGGACGAGCCCACGCCGGTGTCCGTGGGCCCGGCCGTGCCGCCGGAGGAAGCGCCCGTACGCCGGCCGGCGGCCCGGCCCGAGGTGCGCGTCCCCGCACCTGCGGTGCGTGGGCCCGCCCAGCCGGGAGCGCCGCGCATTCCCGCACCTCCGAGGCCCGTCCCTACCCTGGCTCCTGATCAGCGGCAGCCCGGCCGGACGCCGGCGCCGCCCAACCGGCAGGACCAGCCACGACGCCGGGAGCCCGTGACGCCGCGGGTCACCCCTGACGGGTTGGTCACCACCGGGCCCAGCGCGATCCGCCAGGACCCGCTGGTGGTGCCCCGGGTGCCGCGCGCCCAACGCGGTATGCCGATCATCAAGGACGAGGACACCAGCGGGACCAGGTGGTACCAACACTGGTGGGTCTGGACCATCGTGGGCGCGGTCGCGGTCGGCGGCGCGGTAACCGGGATGGGCTTGGCCGGCTTCTTCGAGGGCGACGTCAGCGGCGGGTCGGTGGACGTCAGATGGTGAGTTGATCAGCCCCGGCGTCCGCCGAGGCGGCGGACATCGGGATTGCCGAGCGGAGATAGAGCATGATCCCATCCATGACGTTTGGACGTACGCAGCGTGGAGTCGGATCCACGGCCGTCCGGCTGGTGTGCTGCCTGGCGGTCCTGGCCCTGGTCCCTGGATGCACCTCGTCGGTGGACGTCAGCTTCCAGCTGGTCGCGCCGTGCTCCGACAGGGGTCTGCTGAGCACGGACTTGTGCGCGCACATCAGCGTGATCATCTGGTCCCTGGACCCCAGCAACTATAACCTGTGCGTGGATCCTTCCAACCCCCAGTGCGAGGGGCCGCTTGCCAGGAACTGCGAATTTGGAGATCGCCATTGCAAGATCAGCGGCCCCGAGCTGGAGGGGCCCGGTCTGATGGTGGATGTGCTGTGCCGTCCTACCATGGACGTGGCGCCGGTGGCCCGGGCCACGTCGGGCGCCTTGCTGTTCGACGACTCGTCCGCCGGCGTGGCCGGCATGAAGGTCAACCTGCTGCTGGGCAAGATCAACTACTTCGTCGAGACCACGGTGATCGACTCCAGGAGCTCCGGGTTCCCCGATTGCTCCCGGATGGCCGAGAGCTCGGGCCGCTTCGGGCACGCCTCGGTGTTGCTGGACGACGGCACGGTGCTGATAACGGGCGGCATCCGCCGGTTCGGGCAGGGCGTCGAGGAGATCCTGGGGACGGCGGAGATTTTCGACCCGTCCACCGGAACGCACGAGCTGCTGCTCGATTCGAACGGTCAGGCGATGCAGATGAAGGCCACCAGCCGCGCCTTTCACACGGCCACCCGGCTGCGGGATAAAAAGATCCTGATCGCGGGCGGCATCGGGCTGGTGAACAACGAGAAGAAGGCGATCCAGTCGGCGGAGCTGTTCGATCCGGAGACGCGCACGTTCTCCTCTCCCAGCAACATGGGGTTCCCCCGGGCCCACCACACGGCCACCCTGCTGTCCACCGGCCAGGTCCTTGTCGTGGGCGGCGCGACCTACGACAACGGAAGGATCAATGATTACTGGGACTCCGCCGCGATCTACGATCCAAACTCCGAGTCCTGGGTGGCCGCGCCGAACACGATGTCCGTCAAAAGGGCCTTCCACCAGGCGGTTATGCTTGACACGGAAACCACTGAGGGCAAGGTGGTGATCTTCGGCGGCGAGAACCTCGGCGGCACCCTGAACTCGTTGGATATCTTGGACCCCGGGTCGATGCAGTTTTACCGCGATCCACCCGTGGACGAAACCATGGCCCGCAACCGCTCCCACTTCTGCGCGGTGCTGCTCGAAGACGGCCGGGTGCTGGTGGCCGGCGGCACGACCGTGGCCGACGATCCCGCTACGCCCGACACCATCGAGTACAACCCCGACACGGGGATTGAGATCTACGACCCGTTCGTCGGCGTCCCGTACGGGAGCTTCACCGAGGTCGACTCTCTGGGCGCGTCCCGCATGGACCACACCTGCTCGCTGCTTCAGGACGGCAACGTGATGATCGCCGGCGGCCTGACCGGCGGCGGAGAGGCCACCGAAGCGTGCGAGCTGGTGCGCGATGACGGCGGGGGGTTCAGCGTGGAGTATCTGCCCGGCACGCTCGTCCCGGCCCGCTACCTGCACAGAGCGGTCACCCTGCGCAGCGGCTGGGTGCTGCTCACCGGCGGCCTCTCCAGCCAGTTGCCCGATGCCCCGGCCCTGGTCCAGAGCATCCTGTTCGTGCCTCCGTCGATGTTCCAGTAGCAAGGGGTCTACGGGGCCGTGATGTCGCCCTCTTCTTCGACCGCGGTGGCGAACTCCACGCCCACCTTGGCCATGGCGCGCTTGGTCTGCTCTTCGGCCTTGGCGAAGCGCGGCTGGATCATCAAATCGGCGAATCTCGGGTAGAACTTGGACAGGTCGGCGGCGCTCTCGAAATCGTCCATCAGTCGGTCGAACCACTCGGTCTCGCGGGAGCGGAAGCGCGCCTTCAACTCCTCGCGCAGCCGTTCGCGGGAGCGGATGTCCTGGCTCGCGAACATTCGCTCGGCCACCTTCCTGGCCAGGAACAGCTCGTCAGAAAGCGCCTTCACGAAGGTGTCGTAGGCCTCCTTGCACTCCTTGGGGTAGTGCAGCTTCTCGAGCCGGGCCATCAGTTTCTCGTGGTTCGCGATCAGGTCTTTCCAGCGGCCCTGGAAGGTCTTGTTGGCCATCAGGGCCGGCTTGGTGCGCCCGGGCGCCATCGTGATCTCGGCCTTGTAGTCCGGCCGCAGGTACTTGCTCATGTGCCCGCTGATCAGCACGTACTCCGCCACGTGGAAGCGCACCACCAGGTATGGCGAATGGCCCACGCGGAACTCCTTGCGCGAGGTCTTGTAGACGAGCTGGGCGACGTCGGTGTCCTGGTAGGCTTCGTACTTGACCTCCTCGTTCTGGGGCTTGGGCGGTTTGCGCGATTTCTTCGGTCCGCTCGCGGCTTGAAGGGTGAACCCGACTGTCAGCAGCATGGCCGCGAGGGCCGCCAGCGTGGTCCGGCGTCTCATGGGCATCGACCTCCTACAGGTATTCGACGCATGGAATCAGCACACATTCTATCCGCCAACCGCCCGCTCGCAAGGGTTTTAATTGCGCTTGGCGGCGAGGGCGGAATAGACTCCTTCCGAACGAGGAATAGAATGACCTTGCGAGCCGCCGTCCGTGTGATCACAGCCTGCCTGCTGTTGGCCTGCCCGGTCGGGTCGGACGCACGGGCCGGTGACGCCGATGTCGATGATGTCGAAAATGGCCGGGTTCGGGGGACGCTGGTCCACAAGGAGACCGGCCTGCCGGTCATCGGCGCTCCGGTACAGATGGACGGGGAGCGGTTCGCGGTCAGCGACGAGGCCGGGGTGTTCCGCTTCGACGGTGTCGCGCCCGGCCGGCACCGGCTGGAGATAGACGATCCCGAGTGCGCGCCTTTCGATGCCTCCTTCGAGGTGGTCGCCGGGCGGACCACCCGGTTGGGCTACGCCCTCGACCCGCGCGGCAAGCAGGACGTGGAGGAGGTGATCATCCGCTCCGAGCGCCTCGAGCAGGAGGTCTCCGACACGGTGCTCGAGATGGATGAGGTCAAGAAGATCCCCGGCACCCAGGGCGACGTGCTCAAGATCGTCCAGAGCCTGCCGGGGGTGGCCCGCAACCTGGCCTTCGGTGCGGGCGGGGGCCTTGGGGTCATCATCCGCGGGGCCTCCCCCGAGGACAGCATCGTGCTGATCGACGATCACAATGTGCCGTTGCTGTACCACTTCGGCGGGCTCAAGTCGGTGCTCAACTCGGACATGCTGAAGAGGATCGACTTCCTGCCGGGCGGATTCGGCGCCGAGTACGGCCAGGCCATCGGCGGGGTGGTGGACGTCCAGACCCTCTCGTGCACCCACGAGCAGTACGACGGGTACGTGGAGCTGTCGATGCTGGACGCCGGCTTCTTCGTCATGGGGCCTGTGGGCGAGGATGTCGGGTTCGTGGCCGCCGCCCGGCGCAGCACGGTTGACCTGTGGCTGCCTCACGTGATCGAGGGGTTCGATGGCTTCGAGCTGACGGTCGCGCCGGTCTACTACGACTACCAGGTCAAGCTGGACTGGAGCCCGACCCCGGGCGACCGTCTTTCGCTGCTGGCCTTCGGATCGAGCGACGAGCTGAGGCTGCTGATGGAGAAGCCGCCCACCGGCGACGCCGCATTCCGGGGCGACTTCGGCATGCTGATCCACTTCCACCGCGTGCACCTGCGCTGGACCCACGCCCCCCAGGCGTCCGACTGGGACCTGCGCCTGAGCCTGGTGGGCGGCTGGGACCACGGGGAGTTCGACGCCGGTCCGTACTTCATGCGCTCTGAGATCCCGAGCCTGAGGTTGCGGGCGGATGTCACCTGGCAGATCTCCAGGCGCTGGAAGCTGCTGGGCGGGGTGCGGGCGGGGCTGATCGGCTTCGACCTTTCCTACCTGTTCGTCCGCCCGCCCAAGGAGGGCACCATCCCGGGCCAGTTCCACACCCTCGAGGAGGTGGAGGGCGGCGAGACCTGGCTGGTATACGACGGCGGCGCCTACATGAGCGTCGGCGTCGAGCCCATGGACGGCATGCTGATCTCCGGCGGCGTGCGATTCGACGGCTACCGCTACGGGGATTACGGAGACTGGGCCGTCATGCCGCGGCTTACCTTCAAGCACGAGCTGCGAGACGGGACGATCTTCAAGGCTGGCGTGGGACTGTACTACCAGGCGCCGGGCGAGGACGAGCTGTCGGAGAACTTCGGCAACCCGGACCTCGAGATGGAGCGGGCCGTCCACTACACCCTGGGGATCGAGCAGGAGCTGCCTTTCAAGAGCTCGCTGGACCTGACCTTCTTCTACAAGAGCCTCGATCGCCTGTCCGTGCCCGACGAAGAGAAGACCTACTCGAACGCGGGCATCGGCAAGGTGGCCGGCCTGGAGATCCTGCTCAGGCGGGAGCTGGCCGGCGGGCTGTTCGGCTGGCTGGCCTACACCCTGATGCGCAGCCAGCGCAGGGACGGCCCCGGCAAGCTATGGAGACTGTTCAGCTACGACCAGACCCACATCCTGACCCTGGTGGCGGGCTACCAGCTGTTCACCAGCGAGAAGCAGCGCAACCACGGCCAGCGCTCGGGGTGGGAGTTCGGGCTGCGCTTCCAGCTGGTCAGCGGCAACCCCAGCACCCCCATCCTGGGCGGGATCTTCGACGCCGATTACGACACCTGGCTGCCCATCCCCGGCCCGGTCAACTCCGAGCGGATGCCGCTCTATCACCGCCTGGACCTGAGGGTGGACTACACCTGGGCGTTCGTCTACTGGGCCCTGAGCGTGTTTCTGGACGTGCAGAACGTGTACAACTATCAGAGCATAGAGGGCATGCAGTACAACTACGACTTCAGCGAGCGGGCCTACTTCCGGGGTCTTCCGATCTTGCCCGCGCTGGGCGTGCGGGGTAGTTTCTAGCCATGAACCGGTACAGTACGGAAGTCTTGGCAACCTTGCTCGTCGCAACCATCCTGGCCGCCGGCTGCGACGAGCCCTTTCCTCCCGAGACCCTGGTCGATCGGCTGCGCATCCTGGCCGTCAAGGTCGAGCCGCCCGAGGTGGATGTCTACGAGACCGTCGATCTGAGCGCCCTTGTGGCCGATCCGAACGGCGGGGGCCGCGCGCTGGCCTTCATCTGGGCCGTGTGCATGTTCGAGTTCACCGACGCCGCCAGCGACATCCCCTGCCCGGGGCCGGACTCCTACGCCATCCCGGGCGACGGGCCGGAAGCCACCCTGTCGATGCCCGGCCTGATCGCCTGGCTCGCCGAGCAGGGCTTCGATCTCGATCTGGGCGAGGGCCAGGTCCCGGTGGACGACATTCCCATGCTGATCGGCCTGCAGGTGGACGCCGACGACGAGTCCCTCCGGGCCGTCAAGCGGATCAAGGTGCGGCTGCAGGGAGACGAGCCGCCCAACACCAACCCCGTCCTGGCCGGGCTCGAGCTGGAGGATGAGACGATCGGCGATGATCCACGCACCCTGGAAGTCGGCGCCAAGTACACCCTGGAGCCGCTGGTCGCCGAAGGCTCTCGCGACCTGTTCCTGCCCGAAGGCGAGGAAGATGAGCGCCTCGAGGACCACCTGTTCTCCTGGTTTGCCACCACGGGCGACTTCTCGGACCAGCGCACCATCCTGGACGTGGACAGCCACGGCAACCCGCTTCAGGACAACGAGTGGAAGCTGGGTGACGAGTACGGCGATCACACCCTGTGGCTGGTAGTGCGCGACGGGCGCTACGGCGTCGACTGGCTGGAGTACACCTTCCGGATCGAGCCCTGACCCCCTGCCGGCTCGGCGTTCTTGACATGGATATGTCCCTCTGGTAACGCTCTGGCGGTCGGGTGGAGGATCACATGACGAGCCTGGTGGTGGTCGGTGCCCAGTGGGGAGACGAGGGCAAGGGAAAAGTCGTCGATATTCTGTCCGAGTTCGCCGATCTGGTGGTCCGGTTCCAGGGCGGCGCCAACGCCGGTCACACCCTGGTGGTCGACGGCGAGGAGTTGATCACCCACCTGGTTCCCTCGGGCGTGATGCATCCGAACAAGCGTTGCGCCATCGGCCCGGCCGTCGTGGTCGATCCGGAGGTGCTGGTCGACGAGATCGACGAGTTGCAGAGCCGCGGCCTGCTGGCCGATCCCGGGTCACTGGTGATCGGCAACCGCTGCCAGGTGGTCATGCCCTACCACAAGATGCTCGACGCCGCCCGCGAGAACGCCCGCGGATCCGGCAAGATCGGCACCACCCTGCGTGGCATCGGGCCGTGCCTGGAGGACAAGGCCTCGCGGACCGGCATCCGGATCTGCGACCTGCTCGATTCGGATCTACTGGCCGAGCGGTTGGATGCCAGGCTCTCCGAGCTCAACGCCCTGTTCACCCATTACGGCCGCGATCCGGTCCGGGCGTCGGACCTGCTGCCGAAGTTGCGCGAGCAGGCGACCCGGCTGGAGCCCTTAGTGGGCGACGTGGGCGAGCTGGTGCGTGGCGAGCTCCACCGCGGCCGGTCGGTGCTGTTCGAGGGCGCCCAGGGGGCGCTGCTGGATATCGATCACGGCACCTATCCCTACGTCACCTCCTCGAACACCGTGGCCGCGGCCGCCTGCACCGGACTGGGGCTGGGCCCCCACGGCATCGGCGGCGTCATGGGGGTGTCCAAGGCGTACACCACCCGGGTAGGCGCCGGTCCGTTCCCCACCGAGATGACGGACGATCGCGGGAGCATGCTGCGGGGGAAGGGCGCCGAGTTCGGCGCCACCACCGGGCGGCCGCGACGCTGCGGCTGGCTGGACCTGGCGGCCTTGCGCTACGCGGCAGCCGTGAACGGCTGCACGTCCCTGTGCCTGACCAAGCTGGACGTGCTGGGGGGCGTGGGGCCGCTCAAGCTGGCGGTCGGCTACCGGCTCGACGGAGAGGAGATCGAGGCCATGCCGGCCGACTCGCGCGTGACCGCCCGCCTGGAGCCGATCTACGAGGAGGTGGACGGCTGGGACGAGGAGATCGACGACATCCGCGAGGTGGACTCGCTGCCTCCGGCGGTGCGGCGCTACCTGAACCGGGTGGAGAGCTTCTTGAACGTTCCTGTCGACATGATCTCGCTGGGCCCCAACCGGGCCCAGATAATCGTACGCCAGAATCCCTTCAGGCGCTCCGGCTGACAGCCCGGGGACGGTCTCGGAAAAGCGAACTTGTGAGGATCGTCCCCTTGCTGTATTATATGCGGAATACCAACGCGAAATACGGACCTGTCGTGTTGCAAGGAGCCGTGATGTCGAGATCCATAACGATTCGTCTGATCCTGGCGATCCTGGCGATGTGTGTCGTTTCCTCGGCCGCCTGGGCCAGGAAGGGGAAGGATTCCCAGAAGGCCAAGCCCGTGCGGGTGCTGATGATGTCGATCAAGGTCAAGCCGGGCCTGACGGTCGAGCTGGCCAGGCCGCTGGCTCAGCGGATGGGCGTGACCATGGTCAAGGAGCTGCGGGCCCTGGGGTTCGTGGAGGTACTGGTCGGCAAGAAGGTGTCCAAGAAGCTGAAAGAGCTGAAGAAGAAGAAGGTGTTGGTCAAGAAGTGCCAGGAAAAGCGCAAGTGCATCCGTTCGGTCGGCGCCAACTTGAAGGCCAGGGTCATCTTTTTCATGCACCTGGCCAAGGCCCAGAAGGGCGTGGAGTTGACGGTGCGCAGCTTCAACGTCCGCATGGGCAAGCAGATCCGCGAGGTCGTGGAGTTCTCCACCGAAAACCCTGAAGATCTCGAACGGGCCGCTCGCTGGGCCGCGCTCAAGGCCGCCTCGCCGATGATCAGGGCCAGGTTCAAGCACAAGGGCAAGGGCCGCTTGCTGGTCGAGTGCGAGGAGGAGGGGGCCGTCCTGTTCCTCAACGGCAGGTCGTACGGCAAGAAGACCAACAAGACCATCAAGGTCGTCTCCGGCGCGTTCGACGTGCAGGTCAAGAAGGAGGGCTTCGAGACCTTCCACGACGTGGTGGTGGTCAAGGGCGGCCAGGAGCAGAAGATCCAGGTGGCGCTCGAGCCCACGGAGAAACCCGCCGCGCCGGTGGTGGCAGCGGCCGACAAGCCGGAGCCTGAAGACAAACCCGAGCCGGAAGACAAGCCAGAGGAAGGCAAGCCCGAGGAAGGCGAGCCCGGCTCGGAAGACAAGCCGGCACCCGCCGTTGCCGACGAGCCGGAAGATGAGAAGCCGGCCTGGGCCATCTTCGAGAAGCCGGAGAAGCCCCCGAAGACGGACGTCTGGGCCGGACCCGAGCGGCAGGCCGAGGTGGCGGGGACGACCGAGGAAGCCAGGGAAGCTGCCGAGCCCGAGCCGTTCCTGCCCGGCGATGTGCCGGGCGAAGAGGTGGACGACGAGAGCGACTGGTACAATACCTGGTGGTTCATTACCATCTTGAGCGTGGCCGTGGCGGGCGGCGTGGGAGGCGGCCTGTACGCCGGAGGCGTGTTCGACAGCGACTCGACGTCCACCGGCGCTGCCAGCTTCACCTGGGACTAGCGGCTTCGGCAGGATCCCATAAGGTGTAGGGGGAACCCCATGATACGCATTGTACTTCGATTCCTGGTTCTGATGGTCGCAGCCGCCTCGACGGTCGCCTGCGATCCCGGCCCGCCCACGGGCTCGGCCGCCCTGCGGATCACCTTCGCGGACCCGCCGGCCGACCATGATGGACTGCGGCACCTGATGTCCGGCATCGTGGACAGGATCCGGGTGAGAGTCGACAGCAACGGCGTCCAACTGGTAGATAACGTGGTTTTCGACTACGAGGACGAACAGGGAAATCACGAACCGGGAATCGTCGAGGACATTCCGACCGGAGAGGATCGCCGCTTCGTGGTCGAGGCTCTGGCCCCGGATGACACGGTGGTCTTCGATGACCAGGTAGAGGGGGTGACCATCGTCGCGAACCGGACCGTCGACGTTCCGATCGAGCTGGATCAGGCCTTCGACGATCCCGACGACGTCTATCCTCCGGCGCCCGTGTATGAATTTGGCGCCGTCGCGGACGTCGTGGACGTGGTGCTGACCTGGCGCGCCACCGGCGACGACTGGATGATCGATCCGGCCACCAGTTACGATATTCGCTGGTCCGAGAGCACCATCCAGACCGACACCTTCGAGTCGGCCACTGTGATCACCGAAGGAGTGCCCACCCCGGGCAACCCCACCGATCTGGAGACCTTCAGAGTGACCGGCCTGGCGCCCAGCCGCACCTATCACTTCGCGATGAAGGTGATCGACAACAACGACAATAAATCGGATTTGTCGGACGACGTCGAAGCCACCACCGAGGACAGGGACGAGACGGCGCCCGCCACCATCACCAGCCTGACCGCGCCCGAGGTGACGGAGACGTCGGTTACGCTTCAATGGATCGCTCCGGCCGACGATGGCGGCTTCGTGGCCAGCGGGTCGGTGGACAGCTACGACGTGAGATGGGCGGACGTGCCCATCGTCGACGACCCTTCCTGGGAAGCGGCGACGCGGTGCCTGTGGCCGCCGGCGACCGCCATAGTCGAGCCCGGCGTGTTCCAGAGGCTCGAGGTGACCGAGCTGACGCCCGACCAGGTATACTACTTCGCGGTCAAGGCCTGCGACGAGGTCGAGGTACCCAACTGTTCGGGCATTTCCAACTACGCCACCGGCATCCCGCACGACTTCATCCCCCCGGCCGCGGTCGAGCTCATCGTCTTTGAGGTCACGGACGACTCGGTGACCCTGTATTGGACCGCGCCGGGAGACGACGGCAACGAGGCGGGGTACGCCGCCGCCTCCTACGATATTCGCTATTCGGAAAATCCCATCACCACCATCGACAACTTCTACAATGCCATCCAGTGGGACTTCCCGTTCGACCCGCAGTTGGCCGGCGCGACGGAGTCGGTCACCATAGCGCCGCTGGACTTCTTGAAAACGTACTACTTCGCCATGATCAGCTACGACGAGGTGGACAACCCCTCGCCTCTGTCCAACAACCCGAATGCCACCCCGGGCACGCAGGACGTGACGCCGCCGGCGGCCGTTGCCGATCTGGCGGTGGAGTTGGAGACCGAGACCGTGGTCGTGCTGAGCTGGACCGCGCCAGGGGACGACGGTACGGCCGGCGACCCGGTCTTCGCATACGACGTGAGATACGCGGGCGTGCACATCGGCGACGAGGCGACCTGGATCCTGGCGGCCCTTCTCGGTGGGCCGTCAGGGGCCGACATTGTCGCGGCCGGCGGAGACCAGACCTTCGAGGTGAACGTCCTGACCGTCGGCTTGACCTACCACTTCGCCATCAAGTCGACCGACAACAGCGGCAACGAGTCGGGCCTGTCCAACTCGGTAAGCGGCGGCCCGCGCGACATCACGTCGCCGTCCGACATCGACGACCTCGTGGTCGTGGTTGCCGATTCAGGTGACGACTACGTGGTCCTGGAGTGGTCGGCGCCGGGCGACAGCGGCGTCGTGGGCCAGGCCGACCACTACGAGATCTACTACCACACCGCGGCCTTCGACGACCGCCTGGACGCCAACCTGTGGGATAGCCCGCTGGTGACGGGTCCGGTGGGCACCCCGGAGACGGCCACCATCGACGGGTTGACGCCGGGGTCGCAGGTCTTCGTCCGCATCCGCACGGCCGACGAGGTGCCCAACTGGTCCGGCCTGTCGAACCAGGTGTACCATGAGTTGAGCTGTGTCGCCTGCCCGGTGATCGACCTGATCCGGCCGGCGCCGGCTCCGGTCGACGCCCTGATCTGGCTCGAGGGATCGAACTTCGATGACGTCCAGGGGCTCGACAACAAGGTCTTCATCGGGGGCCTCCAAGCGACCGTGATCTCCTGGTCCGCAAACCGGATCGTCGTCCGGGTGCCGGCGGCGTCGGGCGCTGTCGACCTGATCGTGACGAACTCGATCGGGATGTTGTCCACGCCGTTCCAGGTGCCGCCGTACATCGACGCGCTGATTCCGGACACGGTCACACCGCCCCAGGCCGTCACCATCACCGGCACCGGCTTCGGAGGCCCGGTGGGCTCGTCCAGCGTGCAGATCACCGGGATGGCGGACGTGTCCGCCGTCGATGTGACGCTGTGGACCGACACCCAGATCGTTGTGGAAGTGCCCGCCGGCGCGGGGACCGGCCCGGTCACGGTCAAGGTCGACGAATATGCCTCGAACACGCCGCTGCTGACCGTCGGCGCGCCCCGCACGTGGACGCCGCCCTCGATAAGAATCAACGACGCCGCGCCCTCGACCTCGCCGCTGCTGGCCTCGGACTCAAACGGCGATCTCCAGCTCATCTGGGTGGAGACCGACGGGGCTTTCCTGCAGGTGTTCGGAGAGGCCAGGCAAGGCGGCGCGTGGCAGGGCCTGTTCGACGTCAGCCAGGGCGTGGTCGACTCCGCCAGCCCGCGTCTGATAAACGCCGGCGCAGGCGACTTCCGGGCGATCTGGCTGGACGGTCTCGTGTCCGTTCGGGCCGGCTCGGGCTTCGACGTCGGCTGGTCGGTAGCCGAGGTGGCCGCCGAGCTGGCCGGCAGTGCGGTGATCGGCGTTCTATCCGACGGACGGATGGTGGCGGCCTGGACCGCCGCGGACGGCTTGTCGGTGCGGTTCAACATCCACGACGGCGTCTGGGGATCGCCGCAGGATCTCCTGGTGCCAACGTCCGGGAACACGAACTCCGTCGGCGGCGCGGTCGATCCGGCAGGGAACTTCCACGTGGCGTTCATCGACGGCAGCGACCTGATCCACTACTACTATAATTCGACGGACTGGGTGGGCCCGGGCGTAGTGGCGGCCCCCACCGCTACGCCAGCGGGCGTCAGGGTCGACTTGGCGAGCGATCCGAAGGGCGGTGTGCACGCCCTGTGGTGGGACAACGAACAGTACTGGTATTCGCCCTGGGACGGCGCCGTCTGGGCCGTACCGCAACAGGTGTCCGCAATCATCGGTACGTCCAGCTCGGGCTGGCTCGAGCTGGTGGCTGACGGCGCCGGCACCCTGCACGCGGTGGTCGAGGACGACGGCGGCGGGAGCGACTACGACATCATCTACTTCGAGCTGGAGCCCGGCGGCTGGACGATGGGGCTCAACCTGTCCCACAACAACCCCGACCACGCCCGCGCTCCCAGCCTGTGCGTCACCCCGGACCTGGTCGTCAACGTGGTCTGGTCCGAGGTGGATTGCATCTACATGTCCAGGTGGGAGTGAGCAGGGACATCCCTGGTGCCCGAGTATGCGAGCGTTCTCGTTACGGACGTTACGGACTGTTGTGCTGGCCGCGGCCCTGGCCGGCTCGGCGGCGGGGTGCACCGCCGAGCCGGAGTCCGCGCGGCGCATCAGGAGCCTGGCCGAGGCGCGCCGGATTGCCCTGGACCTGTTCCGCGAGCTGGACGGGTTCGAGTTGGTCAAGCAGCGCGAGGTGGGACTGGCCGGCCGGCCGGCGGTGCGCATGGAGGCCCGTTGGAACCACGCCGGCCAGAGGCGGCAGGGGATCATCTACCTGGTGGACCACCCTGAGCTGTTCAACGTGATCCACTTCACCGCCCCGGCCGACGAGGGCATGTTCGAAGACGGCTATCCGGTCTTCCAGCAGATGCTCAAGTCGCTCAGGGTGATCCGCCACGGCGGTCCGCTGACCGTCGCCGAGCGAGGAGAGCAGAAGGTGCTGCGATCGCCCGATCTCCAGCTCGAGATCCGCTATCCGGCGAGCTGGGTATACTCCCTGGACGAGGTCAACCGGGCGCTGGTCTTCTCCGGCCCGCGGGGCGAGCCCACCTGGTTGACCACCGTCAGCTTCTCGGTGATCGACAAGCGGGAGCCGTCCGGAAGATGACCGGCAAACGAAAGAACGCCACAGGCGGGCGGCTGGGATTTTCGGTGGCCGGCGTGCCCCGTTCGGCCAGGGACTCCAGCACGGTCGCGGGGGTCGAACGGGTTGCCGAGCTGGGCCTGGACGGGATGGAACTGGAGTTCGTCCACGGGGTGCGCATCGGCGACGAGACGGCCGGGCGGGTGGGGGAGCGGGCCGCCGAGCTGGGGGTGGCCTTGACCTGCCACGGCCCCTACTACATCAACCTCAACTCGGCCGAGCGCGACAAGCGCGAGGCCAGCGTCGAGCGCATCCTGGCCACCGCGCGCGCGGCCCGGAAGGTGGGCGCCAGGTCGGTAACCTTCCACGCGGCGTTCTACATGAAGCGGGAGCCGCGCGAGGTATATCGCGTGGTTCGCGACGCCCTGAGTCGGATCGTCGACATCCTGCGCTCCGAGGACAACCAGGTCCAGATCCGCCCCGAGTTGACCGGCAAGCCCTCCCAGTTCGGCGATCTGGAGGAACTGCTTCAGCTGTCGGCGCAGATCGACGGCGTGCTGCCCTGCGTCGACTTCTCCCATCTGTACGCCCGCACGGCCGGGGGATACAACACCCTCGGGGAGTTCACGGCAGTGCTCGAGCGCTACGCCATGGTGCTGGGGCGCAAGGCGCTGCACGATCTGCACCTACACGTCAGCGGCATCGAATACACCCCCAAGGGCGAGCGCCGGCACCTCGAGTTCAAGGAGTCGAAGTTCAACTACCGGGACCTGATGCGCGCACTCAAAACGGCCGGCGCCCGCGGGGTGGTGGTTTGCGAAAGCCCAGCCCTGGAGGACGACACCCTGCTCCTCAAGCGCTCCTACCAGCGGGTGCGGGTTGAGAAGTAGCACCCTTGAACTGCCTCTAGTTGACCCCTCCCCGGCGATCTAGTAGCCTGCCCATCAGTCCGAAATCTTTGCCTCAAAGCCGAGAAATGAACGCAGGCGTCTTCAAGGAGGACTCGAAACAATGAGCAAGGGACACCCCAAGGGCTTGTACGCCCTGTTCTTCACCGAGATGTGGGAGCGTTTGGCCTTCTATCTGATGCTGGGCATCCTGTTCCTCTACTGCAAGGATACCGAGCGCGGCGGCCTGGCGATGACCGTCGCCCAGTCGGCAGAGGTCCTGGGCACCTACCTGGCCTTCGTCTACTTCACGCCGTTCCTCGGCGGCATGCTGGCCGACCGCTACCTCGGCTACCGCAAGGCGGTGCTGTTCGGCGGCATGATCATGGCCGCGGGCTTCTTCTCGATGGGCGCGCGCTCCGAGATGATGCTCTATCTCGGCCTGTTGCTGCTGTGCCTGGGCAACGGCCTGTTCAAGCCCAATATCTCGGCGATGGTGGGCAATCTCTACAAGGCAGGTGACCCCAAACGAGACGCGGGGTTCAACATCTTCTACATGGGCATCAACATCGGCGCCGCCGTCTCGGCGATTCTCTCGGCGCCGTTGCGCAACATGTTTAGCTTCAACGTGGCGTTCGTCGCCGCGGGCATTGGCCTGTTGGTCGGCGTGACGGTCCTGATCTTCAACTGGAAGAAGCTCTCCGTGGCCGACGTGCGGCCCGAGCCCACGCCCGAGGACGTAACGATCAAGAAAATCTTCATGGTGATCATCATTCCCGCGGCAGTGTTCGGCACCTGCGGTTACTTCCTGGGCAGCAACATGTCGTTCATCCAGAACTCTATTGGGCCGATCACCTTCGCCTTCATCGTGGGCATGCTGCCGATCCTCTTCTACTTCGGCATGCTGGTGCGCAACTCCAACGAGGAGGAGAAGCCCGGCATGAGCGCGCTGATCCCGGTCTACGTGGCCGGCGGCGCGTTCTTCATGATCCTGCACTTGAGCGGCGGGCTGATGACCTTCGTGGCCGAGAACAACACCGACCGCCAGGCCGAGTGGATCCCGGGCTTCATGGGCTCCTTCTCGCAAAAGGCGATGCCCTCCTACTTCGCCAACGCCGACCCGAACCTGCCCCGGCCGGACGAGGACACCCTGATCAAGGTCGCCCCGCGGACCGAGTCGATGTTCGGCGCGCGCACTCTCGACGAGATCGCGCTGGCCAAGCTGCTCGCCGAGCATCCCGAGCTGGAGTCGGTCGAGAGCCTCGATGACGACGCGCTGGCCAAGCTCTCCGCGGCCGACCGAACCGCATACGACGAGCTGTACGGGACCGGCTTGGCAGCCAAAGTCTTCGAGGACGGAGTGGTCAAGGTCACAGAGGAGAAGGACGCCCACGGCCTGACGATCATCTCGGTCAAGACCGAGCCCGAGACCGCCACCCCGCTCAAGAAGGTGGTGCTGGCCAAGACGGCCGGCGGCAAGAGGTTTGCGGTGATCCCGGTCTCCGACAAGACGTTCGAGTCGGTGTACCAGAAGGCCTCGGACAAACGAATTGAGCCTGGGAAGTTCCTGGGGCTGATCAACGCCGAGATAATCACGGCGCTGTTCAACCCGGTGTTCGTGGTGCTGTTCACGCCGCTAGTCGTGGGCTTCTTCGCCTGGCGCGTGCGCAGGAAGAAAGAGGTCTCGACGGCGCGTAAGATCTTCTACGGGATGGTGATCACCACCATCGCGCTTTGCATCATGGCCACGGGGGTTTACTCGGGTGGCGACGGGGAGGACAAGATGACCGCCTTGTGGATCATCATGTTCTACGCGGTGATCACCTTCGGGGAGCTGTGCCTGTCACCAATGGGATTGTCATTGGTGACGAAGCTGGCGCCCAAGCGGTTGGTGGGGTTGATGATGGGCGGCTGGTTCCTGTCGACCGCCATCGGCAACAAGCTGTCGGGATTCATCAGCGGGCTGGAGCCGACGGCCAAGATGTTCTTCATCTTAGGCGGCCTGATCCTGATCGTCGCCGCGTTCATCTTCGTGCTGTTGCCCAAACTCGATAAGGCGATCAAGAAGTACGGCGCTTAACACTCCGCGGCAGCAAGATCGAGGACGACAGTTGAGGGGTCAGACACCGGCACTTGACACTTAACCATCCTCCTGGTTCACCCAAGTCTCGATCCAGCTTCGCACCGGCTCGACCACGGCAAGGTCTCGATCCTGGTCCCCAGCTTCCGATCCCGCTGGATGGGCTGGCTGCAGCGACGCCTGCGCCGTCCCTACGTCCAACTCCACCTCGATGCCGTCGGCTCCACGGTCTGGCTGGCCTCCGACGGCGAGCGAACAGTGTCCGACATCGGTGAGCGCTTGCGCGAACGCTTCGGCGAGGATATCGAGCCGGTCTGGGACCGGCTGGCCCTGTTCGTCCGGCACATGCACAAGGCACATGCACAAGGGTGAGCTGATCGCTCTGGAGGACTGACCAGCCCATGCCCAGGATTCCACCGGGAAAAAGAGGAATCACGGAAGTCAGGCAAAGGGGTTTTCCACCAGGACGCCGTCGAGGACCTGGCCATGGGAGAGGTCTTCGGTAAGCAGACGACGGCAGCCGGCGGCGGAGGCGCTCTTGATGATGAGGGCGTCCCAGAAGGACAGTTGGTGGATCCGGTGGAGGTCGATGGCGCCGACGATGATGTCGCGATCCACGATCACGGTGTCGAGCTCGGCGAGCTTTTTCACCTGGGCCCTGGCGTTCTCCCAGGGGATGCCCGCCATGCGGGTGGATATCACGAAGAACTCCTGGAGCACCTGGGTGGACAGGCAGCCCAGCCGCGATGTGTACGTGTCCGCGAGAATGTCCCGGGCGCGCTTCATCTTCTCGGGGCTTGAGCGGTCGTTGGCGTAGACCGGGACGTTCGTGTCGATGAAGTACCTATCTCTCATGGATCTCGTCCCGGCTCCACCTCCGCCCGCGGAGATCGCCGCCGCCCTCGTCCATCATGTCGAACAGCTCCTCCACCGAGTCCGTTCCCTCGTGCTGGGAGGTGAGAGTACGCAGGTACTCGCGGATCATCTGGTTAAGGCTCTTTCCCTGGCACCGGGCCACTTCCCTGGCCCGCTTGATGAGCTCCCCGTCTGCCGAAAGCGTGATGTTCATGGCTCTATCTCCTTTTTTACGCATAATACGTGAACACATATCTCGTGTCAAACCTCTGGGTTGACACCTGTACACATGTTCAGTGCAGTGCGATGAAATGGTGGAGGATGCGGTGGAGGGAAAGACCACCCGCATCCCATCTGGGACAGGCTGGCGATGTTCATCGATCACATGCTCAAGGGCAGGCTGATCGAGCTGGCCGACTGACCGGCCTCATCTCACCACTTTCCCAAAAAAAGCCCCGCGCATGAAGCGCGGGGCTTCCATCCTACAGTGGGTTGTCGTGACGCCTGCTACTATACGGAATCGGCGCAAACTAGGGCGGTGCAAACCAGGTCGTACTTGCAGTCGTCGTCGGTGGCGCATTCCTCGCCCCGGTACTCGCTCTGGCAGAACATCTCCATCATGTCATTGCCGGTTGCCGCGCAGGCGGTCGCGGCGTCCACGCATGCCTGGGCGCCTGCCTCGACATCGCCCGTGCAGTCGACGGGGTCGCCGGGATCCGAGTCCTTGCAGGTGCCGGCCGCGGCGTCGTCGACTTGCTTTTGGCCATCGTTCCAGCACTTGCAGTTCAAGCAGTCATCGTCCTGTCCGGAGCAGAAACTGTCCATCCCGCCCAACATGATGTCGAATGCCTTGTCGCAGACGTTCCCGCCGCCGTTGCCGCAGGCGCCGAGCACCAGGCCGAAGCATGCCATCACTGCCAGGATCACACTGAACTTTCTCATTTCGCTGCCTCCCTTTCGTAGCACAAACGGGTTAATGGGTTTGGGTCAACCGCCTACCTCGAATATCGGTCTTCCTAATGAACTTGCGGCATCCTGACGGATGCGCCGCAGCATGTCAAGGTTTTTTCTAGTGCCGGTGTTTGGATTTTTGGCAAGGCCTTGTTCTCCATGAGACGGTTCATTCGACGCTTGGCGCCGGGGAATATTCATGTAATTATGCGCCATGGTAATCTTTCGATGGATGCAGGTCAAATTTTTACCCGAGGAGGAGTTCGGACTTTCCTTGACAGGATTCGGGGTTTTTGCTAGGTACTGCCAGCCTGGCTCGCGTGGTCGGCTTGGATGGAGGGCCGCTAGCTCAGTCGGTAGAGCATCAGACTTTTAATCTGAGGGTCCAGGGTTCGATCCCCTGGCGGCTCATTGAGATGGATCGTGTCCCCATCGTCTAGCCTGGCCCAGGACACCGGCCTTTCACGCCGGCGACAGGGGTTCAAATCCCCTTGGGGACGCACTTTTTTCTGGTTCATCGGGAGACTGGCACATGGCGCTCGAGGATGACATTCAGGAAATCAAGAAGGAAATCATCCAGTCCCACAACCTGATCATCAAGACCGACAACCTGGTCAAGAACCTCTCGGCCGAGATCCGCCAGATCAAGAAAAAGCAGGAGAGCTACGAGCGCAGGAACTGGATTAACTCGGTAGGGGCCTACGTGGTCATCGGCACCCTGTGCTTCACCGGCATCTACATCGGCTTCGAGGCCAAGGTGGAAGCGGTCCGGCGCGAGAGGGATCAGCTTGCCGAGAAGCTCGCCGAGGTCAGCTCCGAGGCCGAGGACCTGCAGAAGAAGCTGTCCGTCCGCGACCAGCAGGAAAAGGCGGCCGAGCGCCTGCTGCGGCTGAAGCGCGAGAAGCGCGACGACGAGGCGCTCAAGGTGGCCGAGGGCCTGGACGTCAATCGCCTCTCTCCGGTGCTGGGCCGCATGGTGAGCCGGGAGACAGAGGAGCTGCGCCGGAAGATCGGAAAAGAGGCCCTGGATGCGGGTAAGTCGCTGCTCCAGCGGGGGTACTTGAGGCGTTCGGGACGGGAGTTCGACCGCGCCCTGGCCGTCTCCCCCCCCGCGCCCATCCGTGCGGACGCCCATTACCAGCGGGCCAACATGATGCTCAAGATGAACAAGAACGCCAGGGCTGCTTCGGATTTCCTGGCGGCCGTGAAGGCCGATCCCCAGGCCTCCTTCGCCGACCACGCGCTGTTCTCGGCGGCCAGCAGCCTGGAGAACTCGGGAGACGTGCCGAAGGCGCTCGAGGCCTACCGCAGGCTGGTGGTCGAGTATCCCGGCTGCCGCTGGGTGTCCCAGGCCAAGCGGCGCATCGCCAGGTTGACCCCTGCCGGGGAAGGCGAGCCAGAGCCAAAGCCAAAGCCAAAGCCAAAGCCAGAGCCGAAACCAGAACCTCCGGCCGTTCCAGCGCCGGGGCCCGGCGACGGCGTCGAGGGCAGATAGAGCCGGGCCGATGGGTCAATGCTCGGCCGACCCGGCCTGATCACCGGACAGGTCGATCCGCCGGCCGGTGCGTTCGAACAACTCCCTGACTTCACGCAGGGGGCGGGCGTTTTCGGTGACGTAGCGCTTGACCAGCCGTTCGTGGTTCTTGTGGATGGCGTCCAGCCTGCGGTAGATCTGCGCCAGGCTGCCCAGCGTCGGGTGGCCGTCGTACCGGTATTCGGTCAACCGGCACGAGACTCCCAGCTTCTCGAACTGCTTGCGCCAGTCCCGTGACCAGGTCCGGTACTGGCGCAAGAAGGCGTCCCGGCCGAACTCGCCGGTGAGGGCCGCCCGGGTCTGATGAAGGTCCTCCTGGCGCATCCGCAAGAGGGCCTCCCGGCAATCCTTCAGTTGCAAGGCGCTGATGTCGCCGAGCGACTCGGGTCTCGCGTCGGGCACCTCCAGCTCGGGGTACTGTTCGGTGATGTTGGCCAGGATGCCCACCGAAATGCAGACCCCCATGAAGAGCATCAACGCCATGAAGGTCGTGTAGACAGTCCAGCGGAACATCCGCAGGAAAGTCCAGGCCCGCCTGTGGCGTCCGGGCTGGTCTTTGAGCCGGGGATCGTCCACGTCCAGCGACGCTAGCAAAGGGGGGTTGCAGGTGTCAAATGCGCGGCACGGGTACGGGCACGGGTGTTGGATCCTGCAGGGATACCGGTTAGTATGAAAAAGACCGGGAAGGAGGAGGCGGCATGGCGGCTCGGCGTTGGATGGTCATTCCGGTTCTCGCGGTAATCCTCTTCGCGACGGGACCGAGCGGCTGCGGTCCGGGTGGTGCGCCGGGATCGGGGTGCGCCTCGGACGCCGACTGCGACGACGACAACGCCTGCACCGACGACGCCTGCACCGACGGCCGGTGCGACCACTCACCAAACACCGCCCCCTGCTCGGACGGGGATAGTTGTACCTTCGCGGACCGCTGCCTGGGCGGGATCTGCCAGGGCACACCCCTCGACGCCGACGGAGACGGCTATGTCTGTGCCCGCTGCGGCGGTGACGACTGCGATGACCGCGATCCGGACATTCATCCCAGCACGGAATGCGACGACGGCGATCCCTGCACCGGGCCGGATATCTGTTCGGACGGGATCTGCCGGCCGGGCGAGTTGCTCGATCGGGACGGAGATGGAGCCGCTCCGGTCGAGTGCGGCGGTGACGACTGCGACGACGCGCGCGCCGGGGTCGGTGCGGACGCCGCCGAGGGGCCGGCCGACGGCAGTTGCCGCGACGGGCTGGACAACGACTGCGACGGGCTGACCGACTCGCAGGAAGCGGGTTGCGACGCCGCTGCCGACGAGTACGCCGATCTGGTCGACCTGGACGGCGCGGCGCTCGTCGAGGCCCTGTACGATCGCGTCGACGGGCACCACGGCCTGAGTTACGACGCGGCCAGGGAGTACATGTTCTCGGAGTTGGACAACGTCGACGGCCAGGTCGAGTGCGTCTACACCGGTGAGTGGGTTGCCACGACGGGCGTGCCCGACAGCGACGTGATGAACGCCGAGCACACTTGGTGCCAGAGCTGGGGAGCCGACTTCCTGCCGGCCAAGAGCGACCTGCACCACCTGTTTCCAGCCAAGAGCGCGGCCAATTCGCGGCGCGGCAACCTGGAGTTCGGCCTGGTGGTCGACTCGACTTGGAGCAGGGGAGGCAGCCTGGCGGGCTACGACGAACGCGGCCAATACGTGTTCGAACCGCGCGACCCCCACAAGGGGGACGCGGCCAGGGCGCTCTTCTACTTCGCGGTGCGCTACCAGATGAGGATCGATGACCACATGGAGGGGCTCCTGCGAGCCTGGAACGCCCAGGATCCGCCCGACTCTGATGCGCGCTCGCGCTGCGACGCCATCGAGACCCGCCAGCAGAACCGAAACCCGTTCGTGGATCGGCCCGGATTCGTCGACCGAATCGACGATTTCTGAACGACATTTCTGAACAACAGGTCCTTGACAGGCGGTTTTTCGGGCGCTAGAAGGATTCACACAACCCCGTTCGCATAAAAGATTTTTATGCGATGGTCCCATTCGAACAGGAGATCTGAACATGGCATTTCGTTCTTTCATGTTGGCCAGGCTGAGAGCAAACGTGGATCGCGAGGGGATCGTCAGCGTGGTTCGGGAGTTGGAGGCCATGCCGGAGGTGACCTTCGCCGAGCCTGTGGTCGGGGCCTACGACCTGGTGGCAACAGTGGAGACCGACGATCCCATCGAGGAGGTGGTCAAGCGAATCAAGACCATCGACCACGTCGAGGATGTGACCCCCTTGAAGGTAAATCCGATCCCGGCCCGGGAACGGATGTGGAAGAACTTCGACAAGATCCCCTCAAGGTCCCTGGCTTGAGGAGACACCCAGCCATGGAAAACACGTGTCTAGCTCCCGAGGATGTCGATCTGTCGATCGTCGATCGTGTGGTCGCCGAGCACGGCGCGGGCGCCGGTTCGCTCATCCCGGTGCTCCAGAAAACCCAGGACGCCTGTGGCTTTCTGCCCAAGCAGGTTCTCGAACGCATCGCCCGGGTTCTGATGGTGCCCGCGAGCACGGTCTACGGCGTGGTGACATTCTTCGCCCAGTTCAGGCTCGAGCCGGTGGGCAAGTACATCGTTCGCGTCTGTCACGGCACCGCCTGCCACGTGGCCGGGGCCGACAAGATCACCGAGGCCTTCGCTCGCGATCTGAACGTGGCCGACGGCGAGACCACCGACGACCGGCTGTTCACGCTGGAATCGGTGGCCTGCGTGGGCTGCTGCTCGCTGGCGCCGGTGGCCATGGTCGAACAGGAGACCTTCGGCAGGCTGGACGGTCGCGGGGTGTCCAAGGTGGTCCGTGCCTATCGCAGGCGGGAACGGGACGGTACGCGGAGGACGGCATCGTGAACACGGAAAGAACCAAGATACTGGTGGGACTGGGCGCCTGCGGGATCGCCGCCGGGGCGAAGAAGACCATGGCCAGCCTGGAAGAAGGCGTCGCCGCCAGCGGCCTGGACGTGGATCTGGGCATCTCGGGTTGCATGGGAATGTGCTTCCGCGAGCCGCTGGTCGAGATCCGTCGCCCGGGGGAGAACCCGGTGATCTACATGGAGCTGACCGCCGAGAGAGTGCCGCGGCTGCTCGCCGAGGCGCTGGGCGCGGGCCAGGTGATCTCCGAGTGGGTCGTTCGCTCGGAGGGCATTGCCTGCCCGGAGGACAGCTTCTTCGCCAAGCAGAAACGCATCGTGCTGCGCAACTGCGGCATGATCAACCCGGAGCGGATCGAGGACTACCTGGCCGCCGACGGATACCAGGCACTGAAGAAGTGCCTCGAGCGGATGACCCCGGAGCAGGTCCGCGAGGAGGTCAAGACCAGCGGGCTGCGTGGTCGCGGCGGCGCCGGGTTCCCCACCGGCATCAAGTGGGGCTTCGCCGCCGGCGTGCCCGGGGACGTCAAGTACATCATCTGCAACGCGGACGAGGGCGATCCGGGCGCGTTCATGGACCGTTCGGTGCTCGAGAGCGATCCCCACTCGATAATCGAGGGGATGGCCATCGCCGGCTACGCCATCGGCGCCGGCCACGGGTACATCTACTGCCGGGCCGAGTACCCGGTTGCCATCCACCGGCTGAGGATAGCCATCGCCCAGGCCACCGAGCGCAACCTGCTCGGCGACGACATCTTCGGCAAGGGTTTTTGTTTTCACGTCAAGATCAAGGAGGGCGCCGGGGCGTTCGTCTGCGGCGAGGAGACCGCCTTGATGGCCTCGATCGAGGGCCGCCGCGGCATGCCGAGGCTGCGGCCGCCGTTTCCCGCGATCCAGGGTCTGTGGAAAAAGCCGACCAACATCAACAACGTAGAGACGCTGGCGAATATACCCTGGATCGTGCTGAACGGCGGGGCGGCTTTCGCGGCCATGGGGACCGAGAAGAGCAAGGGCACCAAGGTGTTCGCCCTGGCCGGAAAGATCAGACGGGGCGGCCTGGTGGAGGTGCCCATGGGCATCACCATCCGCCAGGTGGTCGAGGAGGTGGGCGGCGGCATCCGGGACGGCAAGCGCTTTAAGGCGGTCCAGATGGGCGGACCGTCGGGCGGGTGCATTCCGGAGCACCTGGCCGATACGCCCATCGACTACGAGTCGCTCAACCGGACCGGCGCCATCATGGGCTCGGGCGGCATGGTGGTGGTGGACGAGACCACCTGTATGGTGGACATGGCCCGCTTCTTCCTGGATTTCACCCAGAAGGAGTCCTGCGGCAAGTGCACCTTCTGCCGGATCGGGACCAAGCGCATGCTTCAGATCCTCGAACGCATCACCGCCGGCGAGGGCCGGCCGGGTGACATCGAGCTGCTCGACGAGCTGGCCGCGACCATCAAGCTCGGCTCCTTGTGCGGCCTGGGTCAGACCGCCCCCAACCCGGTCCTGACCACCATCCGCTACTTCCGGGACGAGTACGAGGCGCATATAAACGAAAAAACCTGTCCGGCCAAGACCTGCCGGGCGCTGATCACCTATCGCATCGACCGGGAAAAGTGCGACGGCTGCAGGGTGTGCGTGAAGGCGTGTCCGGTGGACGCGGTCAGCGGCGAGAAGAAGGAGCCGCACACAATCGATCCCGAGAAGTGTACCCGCTGCGGGCTGTGCATGGAGCGCTGCGAGCCGCAGGCCATCTACGTGGAGTGAGGAGGCGCCATGGCCCTGTTCGAGTTCAGCCTGGATGGCGAGACGGTCAAGGCCCGCGAGGGCGAGACCATCCTGGACGTGGCCCGGCGCCGCGGCAAGCGGATCCCCACCCTGTGCCACGACCCGCGGCTGGAGCCGTTCTCCTCGTGCTTCCTGTGCCTGGTTCAGATGGAGGGCAAGCCGGGGTACGTGCCGTCGTGCGCGACGAAAGCCGCCCCGGGCATGAAGATCGTCACCGACAGCCCGCAGATCCGCATCGCCCGCAAGCTGTGCCTGGAACTGCTCATGTCGGCCCACAACGCCGACTGCGTGGCCCCCTGCCGGCTGCAGTGTCCAGGCAACGTCGACATCCAGACCTACATCGCGCAGATCGCCGCGGGGGAGTATCGCCAGGCGCTCGAGACCATCAAGCGGACCAATCCCTTCCCTTGCGTCTGCGGCCGGGTCTGCCCGCACACCTGCGAGATCCAGTGCCGGCGCAACAAGGTGGACGAGCCGGTGGCCATCAACCCGCTCAAGCGGTTCGTGGCCGACCTGGATCTGGACTCCGGGCGGCCCTACCTGCCCGAGGTGGCCGCCGACAACGGCAAGAAGATAGCCGTGGTGGGCGCCGGACCGGCCGGGCTGACGGCGGCCTACTACCTGCGGCAGAAGGGCTATGCCGTGTGCGTGTTCGAGATGAACCCCAAACTCGGAGGCATGCTGCGCTACGGCATTCCCAGCTACCGGCTACCCGACGATCTGCTGGACCGCGAGATCGAACAGATCCTGGCGCTGGGCATCGAGCTGCGCTGCGGCCAGAAGCTCGGCCGTGATTTCACCGTCCACGACCTGCGCGAGCAGGGCTTCGAGGCGGTGTTTCTCGGCGTGGGCGCCTGGACCTCGTCCAGCATGCGGGTCGACGGAGAGGACAAGCCGGGGGTGATGGCCGGGATCGATTATTTGTTTTTGGTGGCCTCGGGCCGGCCGCCCGACGTGGGCCGGAAGGTGGTCGTGGTCGGCGGCGGCAACACCGCCGTCGATGCCGCCCGCACCGCTCGGCGCTCCGGCGCCAGTGTGACCATCCTGTACCGGCGCACCCGCGCAGAGATGCCGGCCGAAGATTTCGAGGTGGACGAGGCGGAGCGCGAGGGCGTCGAGATGCACTTCCTGGCCGCGCCGGTGGCCCTGCCGGGCAACGGGCGGGTCGAGCGCATTCGCGCCATTCGCATGGAGCTGGGTGAGCCGGACGACTCGGGTCGCAGGCGGCCAGTGCCGATCGAGGGCAGCGAGTTCGAGATCGAGATGGACACGGTCATCGCCGCCATCGGCCAGAAGCCAGACCCGGACTGCTGGCAGGGCGACGGGGCGCCCGGATCCACGCGCTGGAAGACCGTCGAGGCCGACGAGCGAACTCACCAGACCGACGTGCCCTGGGTGTTCACCGGCGGAGACTGCCTGACCGGGGCGGCCACCGCCATCGAGGCCATCGCCGGCGGCCGCAAGGCGGCCATTTCGATCGACCGCTACCTGCGCGGACTGGAATTGCTGCCGATCGGCAAGCCGTTTACGGACTCCATCGGCCGGCTCGAGGACCTCGAAGAAGATCTGTTCGCTGACGTCGAGCGCATACCGCGCGCCAAGGGGCGAAAAATCAAAATAAACCGGCGGCTCGACAACTTCGAAGAGGTCGAGCTTGGAATAGACCAGGCCCAGGTCATGAACGAGTCGCTGCGTTGTCTCGAGTGCGGATGCACTGTTGTCGACAGCTGTACCTTGCGCTCCTGGTGCGAGGAGTACGACGTCGACCTGGGACGCTTCGAAGCGAGTTCCAGGCCTCGCCCGGTGGTCGACGACCACCCCTTCGTGGTCTACGATCCCAACAAGTGCATCCTGTGCGGTCGCTGCGTGCGCATCTGCCTGGAGCAGCAAGGGGTAGGCGCCCTGGGGTTCGTCAATCGCGGCTTCGAGACCACGATCCAGCCGTCGCTGGGCCAGCCGTTGCTGACTACCGACTGCGACGCCTGCGGCCAATGCGTGAACACCTGCCCCACCGGGGCCCTGGACGCCAAACGGCCCCTGCCCAAGCCCGGTCCGTACCAGCCCGATTGCACGCCCGTGGTCTGCGGTTTCTGCGGTCTGGGCTGCCGGCTGACCCTCGAGACCTCGGGCGGCCGGTACATCAAGGCCTTTGCCGAGCCGGGCGCCTTCCACAACCGCGGCAACCTGTGCGTGGACGGCAGCTTCGGACACCGCTACCTGGAGACCGTCCCTTGCCTGGTGTCGCCGCGGGTGCGCAAGGACTCGGCCATGGTAGAGGCCGGCTGGCCCGAGGCCCTGGGCGCGGCGGCCGGGGGCCTGGCCAGGGCCAGGGCCGACGGCGGGGTGGCGGTGCTGGTCAACGGGGCGATGACCAACGAGGAGGCCTATCTGCTGGGTCGCCTGGCGCGAACCCGGCTGCGAACCAACCGGATCGCCTTCCTCGACTCCCCCCCCCAGCCCCCCCCCAGGAGGGGGGGCGAACGGTTCCCGCCACCTCCCCTGGGAGGTGGCGTCCGGCTCCCCCCCCAGGGGGG
>SDBT01002538.1_pt1 | contig 32138 bp, 44 predicted proteins | sample 2277101 | NCBI WGS metagenome assembly SDBT01 (sample SAMN10404973, study PRJNA504765) | marine sediment metagenome | isolation source: marine sediment core GS10_PC15, 103 cmbsf | place: Arctic Ocean: Southern Knipovich Ridge | collected 2010 | reverse complement strand
CTAGACCAAGAGACAGACCTAGACCTACAAGACCTAGACCAAGAGACAGACCTAGACCAAGATTTAAAGTGTCCCATATACAAAACCGCGGGCCTACATATCATTTTTTATTCCTCCATTAATTAAACTAAGCCCTACCCCAAGACATAGAACTAGATCTCGATCTATACATAGACCTAAGCCCAGTCCCACTGTGAGATGAAGTAGCCCAAGACGTAGTCCTACACCCAGCCTTAGACGAAAAAGAACCCCTCAACCTAAACCCAGATCTAGAGACAGACTCCGCCTTAATACAAGACAGATGCCCAGACCCAGAGACAGACTTAAAGCGTCCCATATACAAAACCGCGGGCCTACATATCATTTTTTATTCCTCCTCTTTCTCTTTCTCTTTCTCTTTCTCTTTCTCTTTCTCTAGCTTGTTTGCTATGGTGTGTAATTCATAGAGTATATTTTTGGCTTTTCTGACAAAAAAAGTACTAATATCCCCTCCTGCACATTGTGCTTCAATCCATTGTAGCAATTTAATAAAGTCTTCTGCTGCGTAACACTCGATGTTGATTTTCCAGCACTCATCACGGTCTGCGGACAAATTCCACTTAACTATCTTTTTTTCACAGTCTTCTAAAAAGCTCTCTATAAACCTGGTTGATCCCACAATTGATGTGGCGCAAATATCAGATGTCATGCTATCTCTCCATACTGAGGAACACCCGCATCATCAGCAGCCCGTTCTCGCCAACCCATTTCTCTAATATAGCCATACTCGTCTAACTCTCCCATTTCCTTTTTGTACATTTCTTCTTCTACCTCTTCAACATAGGTATCTAATATAATGTTTGCAGCCTCTCCCTTAGAAAGATCATCATGAACCATACCCAATAAGAGGCTCCTAATATCTATGTCCTTTTCGAATTTATCCCAACGGTCATGATCCCAATTATCTAGGCCATGCCAGTATTCTTTTGGCGTAATATGTTTAATAGTGCGTTCCATAATTTTTATTCCCCATCCCCAATAATAGTATTCAACTTAGGGGCTGCTTTGTATAAAACTTCTCCCTGAATATGCAAATAAATAAGCTGCCCTTTTTTAAGATTAAAATTTTTGTAGATATAGGCCCAATTTTCCCCCCCATCGTAACTATATTGCAGTCCCCATTGCGCTAACCCCTCTCTATCGCTTTCGTTAACGATGATAGTTGTGTACCCCTCTATGTCTCCGTGGGGGAGCTGCGAGGTAGACACTTGTGGATCGCTCCCACCTATACTAGGCCACGTTTTTAATACTCCGTTCACCCGAATAGGAAGAACTTCATGTAAACCAAAAAATTCTTTCATAATTATCTCCTTTAAAAGTGAGGGAAGCCCTAAGACAGTAAGGCTTAAGATTCGGACTCCCCTCGTAAACTATATTAAAGCGGGACTTAGTATGCCTGGTTGTCGCCCCAGATGGCATAGAGTTCTAGTTATACCACCAAGTCCCTAATCGTAAATTACTGCTCCCTTGTTATAATTATATGTCTTTTTCTTACAAAAGTTCTTGTCAGTGAGTTAATCATATGATAGAGTCATTAGCATGTCAACAACTTATTTGAAATAACTTTAGGAGACACGATGATTTATGATGTGGTCGGACCAATAGAAATATTTACGAGCGGAAAAGGTACAATCACAAGGATAGGAAGTAAATTATATGGGCCCTGCGGTTTCTGCCGGGAAGTAATAAGATTAAATAAACCTCTATTAGGGTCTACCCATATATGCAAAGGGCGCCTCTATGAAGGAGCAATTGTTGAAAAGGATAAAAATGGGTAAATAAAATGTTTAGAAGAAAGATAACAAAAGAGTGGCTGAGAAAGAAGGGATTTAAGCTCATATCACCGATAGGAGAAACTGAAATAAGGTGGTCTAAATGGATTACCCTTCCTTATAACGACTACCACATGTTTATCTTTAATCTGAGAAATAACCAAATAATATACAAGCGTTGGACTCTCCCTTTAGATTCATCCCACGAGAAAACAGTGACTACGCGTGAGGCGTTCCAAGCTTTTTATGAGAAATATAAGAAATGAAAAAAATAGAAATAGAAAATAAATTAAACCGCTTTTTTGAAAGGTTGGATACCAATCATATCCTAGACGCTAGAAAAGTGTATAAACAGTTGGAGATTACCGGTGACCGCGATGAACAGACGGCCTATCGTATTTTGTATAACTGGGCTAAGAAAAAAGTGAAAGGTATCACCGTTTATACTCCTCCGCCTTGCTATCGCCCCCAGCATGACGATTTAATCATTTACACGCATACCAAGTTTAAAGTGCCTTCTGTGCGCATGGAGAAGGTTAGAGAGTGGCTATCGTTTCAGATTGAGCCGGTGGCATTTACTGCCAAACAGGCCAGGAGTGAATTGGGAATGTCTGAGATTACCTTTAACCGAGCACTTAGGGACATACGAAAGTTCTACCCTTGCCAATTAACATATCATAGGAAATCTTCCTTGTGGATTTATAGAAATAAGAAGGATTATAATATCGACTGGAATGGGTGGACTTATGAAAACAAATAAAGTAACCTACTAAACCCTTCGCGGATTTAATAATAAATTTCCGATTAATAAGAAGAACTAAGGAAGATAAGCTCCCCGCGTCACACATTGTAAGAGGAATTAACAATGGGACGACCTACGAAACTGACCCTGCAAGAATTTACCCAATGGGTAAGAATTCATCCTATTTTTACCACAAAAGAGATATGCCTTCATTTCAAGGTATCCTCTAATACAATAAAAAGACTACTTAAATCAGAGTTATGCACAGCTTCTCTACAGCCTGTGTATAACTCTGATTCTCATACATGGAAAATACCTAAGTGTTTTCCCGAGTGTAGCCCAAAACTAGGGGGGGTAGCCCAAAACTATTCCCCCCCCAAATCATCGCCTACTCCTTTCTTATCCCCCCCTAAGAAAGAGGAAGATTATATTATATATACATCTAGTATATATTCTAACAAAAAGATTACGCCCCACCCTGCGCAACCCCGTAAAAATAACACAAAAAAAACAACCTGTATACCTATATTTAAACTTTTAAAAAGAGACAATAAACCTATGGAAAATATCACAGAAGACTACTCTCCTTACGATAATCGCGTGACCGCTCTACAAGTATTTGACTACTGGATCGATGCGTTACCACCCGATTATTTAAAACCCAAATGGATGACTAAAGAAATGGAGCGGAATATTCTCACTTCCCTACGGCAATTTGAACCAGACAAAATAAAAACAGCGATTGATGGCCTGATGGCCAGTGAATGGCATCAGAGCCGTGGCTCCTTAGATTTAACTGTTCTAGTAAATAAAAACGCGAATATGGCCAAGTTCTATCATCAGGCTAAAAATCCAACTCAAACAACTCAAACTAGAGAAGATAAAAAAACGTCAGTTTTTGAGGCAGCAAAAACTGCACTTTACGGAATCAACGGCGGCAAGAGATGAATGAGTTATCTAAAGTCAAGGACTCGATGCCTCATCTAACCTCTGAAACGACCGTGGCGGATATAGTCTACCTACTGTATGATACTTTGCCTTCGAAGCAAGGATTACCCATAGACGACGAAAAGCGCCTTACATTTGTTTTTGCATTATGGGAGGTAGCGTTAAAAGAATACTCAATCAAACAAATATGGGAAGGGGCCGTAAAAGCCATTAAGGTTGGTACATGGGTCCCTACTCCAGCTGACGTTATAAAATGTATTGAAGGCAGTCATGAAGGGGATTCCCTCTTAGCCTACGAAGAAATCCTTACCGCTTTAAGCGCAGGAGGGGCGTTCATTGTGTTTGAAAATCCAATCACACAAACCGTTATTGATCGATTAGGAGGATGGGAGCGGGTAAAACGGCGAATTCAAGAGTGGGATTTTAAGAAAACCTTCCAAGCCCTTTACAACCATTCACAAGACAATTTACCCACTACCATCACTTTTTCTAACATCAGGGGGGGGAAGTATGAGAAAATATATGGTATAAGGCTCATTATGGATGCTACAGCAGACTTTAAGGGGTTTACCTATAGCAGCCTACATCTTAGGGAAGAAGAGAGCCTTAAGAAGAGTTTAAATAGAAATTACGAGGACCCACTATGCACGCCCTTAAAACTCGAACATCAAAATATAGAAACATCCCCATTCAACGTGAAGGCATCCGCTTTGACTCAAAACTTGAAGCAACCGTGTATGATACCCTCCTAAAATTAAAAGAAAAAGGACTCATTCACTACTTTTTAAGGCAAACCCCACTCCACCTTGCGCCCCAATTAAAATATGTGGTAGACTTCGTCGTTTTTTATCAAAATCTCCCTCCACTTTATATCGATGCTAAAGGAATGGAAACCCAACTCTTTATCGCAAAAAAGAAAATGGTTGAACAAATGTACCCTATAGAAATCAGTATAATTACAAGTAAAAACTTGAAAGAATGGTTCTATTCCCACTTTGGATAAAAACACATGCCAGCCAATCCACCTTCTCCCAAAATCACCTTCAGCGGCACGGGCGCCCTTTTTCTTCTCACGGCCTTTACCTCATTTGCTATCGGGATTTGGGCCGTTGCCGATATTAATAGCGAAGTAAGATCATTAAGGGTCAGTATCGGTGCCCTTATCAAAACCGTCGATCAATTGAAAAATAGAGAAGAACGCGTGGCCGACAAACAGGAAAGACAAATTCGATACTTGCAGGACCAAATTAATAATTTTTCAAAAAAATCTTATCCTACACTCTCTTAATCCTTGAATCTAATAATAAAATGTGGTATACCTACCACTCCTTCAAGAGGTAAAATAATGGCCATACTCACTACAAAAAAACGCGATAAACTTAAATCAAAAACGTTTGGTATCCCGGGTGAACGTAAGTATCCCATGCCCGATAAAGCCCATGCCGAAAATGCCAAAGCAAGAGCCATGCAGCAGGTTAAAGAAGGGAAAATGAGTACCCGTGAATATAAAATGATTGCCGCTAAAGCTAACGCTGTACTCAAAAAGAAAGGTGTCAAAAATCCAACAACAGCTAAACAGTTACTCAAGAAAAATAAGGTGCGCGCTAAGAAATGAATGAAAAACTAGAATGTAAGGCACCTATATGTCATGATATGCCAGCTTTCCTAAAGGACGAGAACGCCACACCTTCCCAAATGCTTAAAAAATTAGATAAAGAATTTAAAAAAAAAGAGATTAATTTATTTACATTGCATCCCCACTACATGGAGCTTTATCTTTTAATTAGTCCGTATGATTTTACCGATGAAGAAGGGAAAGAATGGAGTATGAGCATTCGATATCTAGGCGGCAGAAAAGAAATGAATTTTTCACACGAAAAGCCTAAAGATAAAAAGATAATCACCCAGACTGCGCACTTTGTAGATAATAAATTAAGCGAGATGTGGTGGAATGGCGAATATAAATGTAATTTTATACCTACACCGTGAAGTAAGAGAGAGAAATGAAACTAATTAAACTAACAGTCGATGAATTGTATGAATTAACATTAAAAAAAATAGAAAATGAAAATTTCGAAATGCCTACCATCGACTGGATCGCAACTACAGACCAAATTAACGGTGAAGTGACGAAGCTACAAAAATTTCCCGTTTATCTCGTGATAGCCTATGCCCAAACCTCACATCAGTGGGATAAATTAGAAAAAGACGGCGAAATGGCATGCGAAATGATTATGGCTTTTTGTAAAGACCCACATATCGGAGCCCCCTTTGAATTTACCTTAACCTTAAAGTATGAACTACGACGAAGGTCAAAACTATATAGGACCAAAAATATGCGCCTTATATCAATAGGGAAAGGAGGAGAGTTTGGGGCCAGAGTTTATCATGGCGCAGGCGAACCTTCTATCATAATAGAAAAACAGAAAGATACAGATGAAACCACCTAAGCTAACTGTCAAAGAAGCTGCCTTCGTCGCCGAATACCTTAAAACAGGCAATGCTGGCCACGCTGCAATCAAAGCTGGATATAGTGAAAAGAGTGCACGAACGATCGGTCCCCGCATGTTGCGAAAGGATGCTATCCATACACATATAGCATCAAACAAGCAAAAACTAGCTAAAAGAAACCATATTGACTTAGATTATTTAGTCGATAAATTCGAGGCTCTTTACTCTTCAGCGGCCAAACAGCAGCCTGAACTCGATATGAAGGGGCAACCTACCAAAAACTATAAGATAACAGATGGTTCAACGGCGGCTAAAGCAGGCCAAATGATTGGTCAATTAAGCGGCCATCTTAATGATCGATTCTTTACCAATGCTAAATCTGATCCAGTTGAGATCGATTACTTTGATTTAGAGAGCAGTATGAAAAACATCATTCAGGATGTGCGTACTCAAAAGATTACGCGCCCTGAAGGTCAAAACTATATGGGAATGCTTAAGACAGCTGCTCAGATTAAGAAAGAAATTGATCTTGAGAAACGTATTCAAGAGATCGAAGAAAAGCTGGGGATTAAGGTATGATACCAGAGTGGATAAATTCAATGGCCGCACTGGCTAGGTATGACACTTCTACATTATCAGATGAAGAGATGAAAGAATTTGATGTTGTTATGAGGAAAACTTTGCACTGGCCTCCTGAGGTGGATGTAAAGGCCGTTGATGCTGCTTTCCCAGAACATATCCAAAGAAAGCTGGGGATTAAGGGGAGGAAAGAAGCAATCGACTCCCTCGCCATGAAGTATAGGGCTTTCTTTGATAAACTACCCCCGATAGCCGGTGATAACTCATGAAAAAAGAACCTCTATTCACCTTTGAGCTTGAATGCCAGTGCGGTAATTGCGACATTGAGATCACTGATGAAATGAAAGTGCAGGCTGAACGAATGAGTAAGTTCCTCTTTAATAATATTATTTCCCCACCAGGGAATGACACGGTGCATTGATGTTAAGTAAGAAGTTTGTAGGGCTTACTAACCCTCCTGTTTATCATTGTACGACCTGTTGGGCTAAAGGAACTTCCCGTTCTTTTGAGCATTGCTGTATTGCGCCTCCTCGCTCAAAGTCGCACTATCGGCTATTTCTCACCGAAGAAGATAGGCCGGGCCTCTATAAGTGCTTTAGCTGTGGTAAAGAGGTGGAATGTAAGGCTACGCATGATTGTGTAGTGTATGTATGAGCCAATCCCTAGCCGCACGCTTGCGAAACATCGATGCCCGAGTAAATCTGGAGGAAGTCCAACATGTCTGGAGAAAAGACGACACATTCAAAATAGCAACGGACGAAAAAGGAAAATTTAATACTTACATTCCCACTCCTACGGGTCATCGCTTCCATTCAGATGATAGTTTTATGCGACTTATCATGGGACCTGTAGGGTCTGGTAAGTCAACTGCCTGTTTATTTGAGATAGTCAAACGCGCTTGTGAAATGCCTCCCTGGTTAAACGGTAAAAGATCTTCTAAGTGGGCAATTGTACGTAGCACTTTAGGCGAGCTTGAAATTGCTACTATTCAGACGTGGCTTCGCTGGTTTACGGGAATGGGCACGACTTATCTGCGCAAGAAACCCGTGAGAACGCTCGTTCATACATTCAACGATGGTAAAGGAATCGTTGAATTACAGATTCTGTGGATTGCTTTAGATCGTGAAGCAGATGCAAGCAAAGTCAAATCGTTAGAACTTACGGGGGCGTATATTAATGAGTTATCTGCTACTCCTCTCTCTATTTTTACTGTTCTTCAGGATCGATTAAGACGTTATCCAGGGGCAAGTATTTGCAATGAATTAGGAATAGATCGGTGGTCTGGAATGATTGCTGACACCAACCCCCCCTCAACAGCGCACTGGATATATGATGTTTTTGAAGTAAAAAGCCCCCGCAACCATATTATGTTTAAACAACCTCCTGGATTACTGAAGGTAGAGGGAGAATATGTTGCCAATCCAGATGCTGATAATGTGCAAAATCTGGATGATGATTACTATACTAGTATGGTTGAAAGCAAGCCTGGCGAAGATCATATTAAGGTATATGCATTAGGTGAATATGGATCCACAGCTAAAGGAAAACTGGTCTATGATAACTATAACGATGATATTCATTCAGCTAAGGAAGTGGAGCCAATCGAGGGATTACCGATTCATTTAGGGTGGGACTATGGGCTCACCCCGGGATGCGTGATCGCGCAGCTCACCCCCGCGGGCCAATTCAGATTGATAGAGGAAATTTACAGTGAGCATAGCAGCGTGCGTGAGTTCGTGTACGAGATGGTTTTGCCCCGATTGAATGCCGACTACAAAAGTTTTGAACTGGGGTATTCGGAGGGAGATCCGTCAGGCCATGCTCGAAGTCAAACAGATGGTAATACCTGTGAGGATATTCTACGCAAAGCAGGCCTTCCCACTGTGAGTGCTTCTACTCAAAACATCCCCCGACGGCTAGATGCCGTTAAGTTTTTCTTGAACAGGCTCGTGGATAAAGAACCGGCTTTTCTACTTTCTCGCAAAAAATGTCCTCACTTACGGACCGGCTTTGTAGCGGAATATGTGTGGGAGTCAGTGAAGACCTCCCAAGGACTTCATTACAAAGATACTCCCTGCAAGAACAGTTACAGTCATTTGCAGGATGCACTCCAGTATATTTGTCTTCGCTTTATAGACGGAGCTGGGTTAAGATCCAACCATTCAACCAAATGTGATGTAGATTTACTCTATGCTAAGTCGAGTCAATGGAGACCCACCCTATGAAATTGTCTGCTAAAAAAGAAGATGAAGTATTAAAGTATGCTCAAAAGAAAATTGAGCAGTGGTACGAATACTTTAATACTAATATTACGAGCTATCGATCTGATTTGTACTTTTTATATTTGGATCAGTGGGATACACGCGACAGAGAGAACCTGAAAATATTAGGCAAACCGAATCTAACCTTTAACAAGTTGATTGATCCCGTTAATAAGATTGTGGGGCAATATCGAAGTTTTACTCCACAGCTTCAGGTGCGCTATACCGGTGATCAGGAAGAGATAAAGAATGTGGATCTTCACGAACAACTTCTGCGAACAATTGCCTATCAATCAAAAAGTGACATCGTTTATCAAACTGCCTTATCGAATGCTATTTCGGGAGGGTTTGGAGCTATGCGGGTGACGCATAAATATGAGGGTGATAATAGTTTCAATCAAAAGATCTGCATTGAGCCGGTTGAGGACTCCACACAGGTGTTCTTTGATCCTAATGCGCGTGATGTAACCAAGTCAGACGGCATGTTTTGTGGACGCTATGTACGCCATACCAAAGATGAGTTTAGTGAACTGTATCCTGATATTCCTCATCCCCAATCCTTTCCAGAAAATTCTTATTATAATTCATCTTATTTCAGCTGGTTTACCGACAACTATATAACGGTTGCTGAAATATATAAGCGTGAATACACCACCTTTACTGCTGTTCAGCTCGAAGATGGCAGCACGTTGCCTTTAAGTGAATACAATGAAATGGCTAAGCATTATGAAGAGAGCATGGCCGAATATGAACTTAAGATGCTCAACGATCAGCAAGAGGGAGGTGGCTCGGTACCGGATCCCTCAGAACCTGCGCCTACGCCATTGCCTCAGATTGCCCAACGGCGTAAATCTCAGCGCATTAAGATAATGAAATATCGCTTAATTGCCGGGAAGGTAATTGAAGCTGAAGAATTTCCGAGTCAATATTTGCCCATTGTCTTTGTGGATGGCAATAGTCAGGTGATTGATGGACGGCAATACACCCTTTCCTATATCCGTTATGCCCGGGATGCTCAGAAGTTCCTTAATTATTGCGCAAGTGAAACGGGGTATTACATTCAAAATATGCGCCGTGAGCAATTTATGGGGACGCCGGATAACGTCAAAGGCCATGAAAAAATATGGCAGCAACCTGAGCTACAACAAGGAATCTTACTCTATACACCCGATGCATATGGTAATAAGCCTGAAAAGCTTCCCGTCTCTCAAATCCCCCCTCAGTTGATGGAAAGTTATCAGCGCACAGAGAATGATATTAAAACTATCTTAGGTGTATTTGATGCTAACTTAGGTGCTGGAGGGGGGGAAAAGTCGGGAGTAGCGTATGCTAATTTAATTCGTCAAGGAAATGCTGCCCCGAGCGTCTTTTTAGATAACAATAACCGGGCAATTGAGCAAATAGGTCGCATTATTTTGGATATGGCTCCTAATATTTACGATTCAGAGCGCAACATTACCCTCACGCTGCCTGATGGGAGCCAGAAAAGCCAGAAGATCAACAGCTATGATATGGGCGGCAATCCTATTAATCACATCAGCAGTGATGATTTCGAAGTGGTGGTCAAGCCAGGCGCCTCTTTTGAAGTTCAGAAGATGGAAGAATATCAAAGTTTGATGAGCCTCATCTCTATTAATTCTGATGTCTTTCCATTGGTGGCCGATCTGGTGGCTAACAGTATTGATGTGCCAGAACGTGCACAAATTGTGACACGCCTTAAAAAAGGGCTTGTTCCTCCTGGTTTGTTAGCTGAAGAAGAGGGTAAACCGGCACCCCAACCACCCCCTCAACCTCCTAATCCTGAGCAGATGAGAGTGCAATATGAAATGAAAAAGATGCAAATGGATAGCCAACAAATGCAGATGAAACAAGAGATTGCTCAGAAGGAATTTTCTCTTAAACAACACACGCTTGAGATTGAAGAAGAAAAAAACAAACTCAAAGAAATGCAAATCCACGCCGATTTCGCTGAAACACAGATGAAGACGCAAGCGGAAATGGGTAAAGCACAGTGGGATTATAAACAGAATATGACGAAAACATTAATTCATCCTTCTTATAAAACAAACGCTTGACAAAAAAAGCAGAGCCATATAAGTTATACACATCTTATGCACAGGTTATGAACAGCTTGTGCACATACCGGTTAAAAGATAAGCCGTAAATCTTTATTAGGAGTCGAACTCCGTAACTCGTGGGCTACTTGTCCGTAAAGTAAAAGGTGTAATATGGCTGAAGAAGCTAGCAATCTTGATGAAACAACAGTAACGCCTCAAGAGGAGATCGCTCAAGCGAGTGATCAAACCGAAGAGGACGATGGCGCAACTCCTAAATTGTCGCTTGATGATCAGCATAAAAAAGAATTAGGGATGCAGTCAAAACGCCATCGTCGGCAAATGACTCAAATGCAGCAACAACTTGCCGATTTACAGACAAGTATGGCTGGCATGCAACCCGTTCAACAAGCTGATTTTAATCAACAACCGGAAGATCCGGTAGCGACGCAGGTACGTGCGCAAATGGAACAGATGGCTCATGAACAAGCTTACCATCAACAGCAAGCTAAGGTTCAAGTCGAGCAACAAAAAGTCATGAAGCATGTTGAAAGACTGCGTGATAAGTATGACGATTTTGATAATGTCCTTGCTGATGCTGGGGTCCCTGATCACGCATTAACAGGCGCATTAGAACAAGCTCGGGTAATGCCAGATGGAATTGAATTTGTTTATCATCTTGCTAAATCGAAGCCAGAAGAGTTTAACCGGTTACGGAATCTTCCGCCGGACGAACAAGCTCGCGAGATGGTGAAGCTCAAAATAAATACTTCTACCAATGCTGTACCCAAGAAAGTGTCTGGAGCACCTGATCCTGGTTCTGATTTAGGACGTGGAGAAAGTAATGCACCTCGCGGCGGGTATGCTGGCATTAAAGAAGAGTTAAAAAGACAATCACAAGCGAGACATAAAAAGCGTCCGATGTAACAGACCCGTAGCCATAAATGAGATTCATTAAATGGCTAATACATTTTTAACTACGGAGCTAGTGACCCAAACGGCACTGGCTGAATTTGTCAATAACAATGCTTTACTAGCAACAGCTAACCGCGAATACCAAGGACAATTTGGTGTTAGAGGTTACAAAGTCGGCGATACAATCGATATCCGCCGTCAAAATCACTTTATTCCTGGCGAAGGACCCGTCGCAGTTCCACAAGACATCATTGATGATGTGGAGCCGTTAACGGTAAGCAAGTGGACCCATATTCTTATTAATTATGATACGCGTGATGAAACGTTGGAAATGGATGATTTCAGCCTACGTTATATTTCGCCTTCGATCCGCCATATTGCTGATAATATTGAAGTAGATATTTTTAATTCTGGCCTCACCGAGATTTATCAATTTGCGGGCGATACCAGTTCTTCTATTAATTCATTTGCAGCGATCAATGCAGTTAAGACCCGGCTTTTATTATCAGCTGTGGATCTGCGCATGGAACCGTTTTTAGCAATGAACTTAAATGATTCAGCGGGTCTTCAGAACGCACTTCAAAACAACTTTAATCCAACCTTAAACCAAGAAATAAGTATGGATGCGTCCATTGGGCGTTTAGCAAATTTTGAGATCTATGAAGATCAGTCTGTGACTCAGCATATTGCTGGTGACCCAGGCGCAGGCCCTATCTTGGTAGTGAATGCCGTATCTTCAGGTAACACGATTGATCTGTCTGGCTTAACAGCTACAACAGGCACATTTAAAAAGGGCGATTTAATATCGTTGGATCCGGATGTTGTCGATGCGATTAACCCAATGAACTTCCAGCCTATTCGTACTGGATTCCAAGCGGTTATTCAAGAAGATGTGACAGCTGATGGTGGTGGTCTTGTAACGATTACCATTAATCCAGTAGTGATTGGTGCTCAAGTTAACCCACGGCGTAACATTGTCAATCCTTCTACACCTCTTGCAGATGCTGAAATACCAGCGGGTGCAACAGTGAATGTGGTGGGCAGTCATGCGCTTAACTATGCGTATATTCGCAAAGGTCTAGACTTTGTGGCTCCTCCTATGGATAGGCTGGATGTGCCAAATTCATATGTAGCAACAGATAACGATGCCAAAATAGCGATGCGTGTTTCACGACATGGTGATACGCGTACCAGTTCCAATGATCTGCGCTTTGACGTGATCTCGGGACAGAAATGGCATGGCCAGTATGTTGCAAAACTTATTAGTAAGATTCCTTCATAAGCTATGAAGAGAGTTATTTACAATAAGGTAACAGGTAAAACTCACGTAGGAGAGGAAGACTCGTTGCTTCCTTTCCTTGAGAGTGGGGATTGGTTTATGGATCCAGGGCATACCCTTAATCCGTACCACAAGACTAAATCTAAAACAGGAGATAAAAAATGCGATACGTCACAGCAAAAGAAAATGGCAAAAAAGATAAAATGAAGAGTTCCTATGGCTATAGCGCCTCAGACTTCGCTAAAGGCGATAAGGGTTCTCATAAGTCGATGTCTAAAAAGTATAAAAAAAACATGGGCAATCATCATAAATATATGTAATTGGAGAAATACTTATGCCATGCGGTAAAGGTAAAAAAGGTAAAGGCAAGAAGAAATACTGACAATAAAGAGTTTTAATGGCGCTCCCTCCTCGGACTGTTAACGATATCATTGTGAATGCCTTCTATTTAGCGGGTATTAACAGCCCTGATGAGGTCCCATCGGGACAAGATATTCACGAAGGACAATATTTATTGACTTCATTGTTGGATCATTATACGTCCAGCGGTATTTACTTGCCCTTTATAAAAGAGCTCGAATTTACCATGACACCGAATAAGGATACTTACAGTATTTCTGATGTAGTTCCAGCGGACATTGTTAATCGTCCGTTGGCTTCCTTAGATTTTGTGAATATCCAATTAAGCACCGATATTTCCTATCCGGTGAATATCATTGAGCGTGTACAGCTCTTTAAAGATTTGCGGATTAAAAACTTAAGTACGCGTCCGGCATATGTGATTTTAGAGCGCGCTGAGCAATCAACGAGCTTAAAGTTCTATCCGCTTCCCGACCAAGCATACGAATGTACGGTGAGGGGTAAATTCTTTATAGAGCCATTAGAGCTTAATGATCGGTTAGATGAGGTCCCCTTTTATTATCATAGGTTCCTGCGTTATGCCTTAGCACGCGAATTAAGCAGTGTGTATAGCACCTCTACGTGGAAGCCAATCCAAGAAAAAGAATACAGCGAGATGCTTAAAACCATCGCATCTGCCAATGATATTGAACTAGGAGTACGTCCTAGTTCTTTATTACAAAGCAGTAACTACTTTAATAATTACTGGGATAGCGGCTTCGGTACAGGCTTATAAAATGAGAGCAAGTTTCCCGATTGTAGGGAGTTTTAACCGGCAACGCTCAGATAATATTGATTCTCAGCGGACCATTAATTTATATGAATTTTGGGATCCAGAAGGCAAGAAACCCAGTGTGTTATTGACCACGGGAGGACTTGAAAAAGTCGCCGAAACGATTGGTAAGACAGGGGCACGCAATGCCTTTGTCTTTAAAGATTTTCTCTATTTTGTAGTAGAAGATACTGTTTTTAGAATGGATTCAAACTTAATTCCGGTGGTGTTGGGTACATTAACGACGAGTATGGGACATGTTGGGATTACGGCAAATGTTAACCAAGTTATTTTTGTTGATGGAGTAAATGGGTATATCTGGGATACAACTACCTTAATGTTCAACCAGATTATCAATCCTAATTTCCCGCCGCGCCCTGGGGATGTAGCTTATCAAGATGGATTTTTTATTATTATTAGTTTAGAGACCAATGAATTTCAAGTCTCTGGTTTAAATGATGGAAATGCGTGGGATGCTCTGAAAAAAGCTGAAGTAGAAAGTATTCCAGATGACTTAGTCGCTATTACTTCATTTAAACGGCGCTTATTTTTATTTGGTAAGCGCAGTACCGAGGTGTGGTTTGATGCAGGACGCGCTGCCTTTCCTTTTACCCGCGACAATAATGTCTTACAGGAATATGGAGTGGCAGCCGCCAGTACGGTGGTACAGGCATTTGATGTGCTGATGTTTTTATCACGCAATAATAATGGGGTGTCAAGTATCTTATTAGTAGAAGGTACTCAAGCCATACCCGTTAGTACAACTGCAATAGAGTTTGCGCTTGGGGAGATTGAAGATGAGGAGGTCGCGGATGCCACCGCGTTTTTGTATAAAGAAAATGGAAATATCTTTTATCAGATAAATTTCACCAAAGGTAACCGTACCTTTGTGTATAACTTAACCACTAAGAAGTGGCACGAACAATTAATGTTAGATGAATCACGTCATCTGGCGAATGCACATGCATATTTTGCGAACAAACATTTAATGTTCGATTATGCAAGCGGAAATATTTACCGCTTTAGCGAAAAGATTTTTGATAATAACGGTGAAGGCATAAGACGCACACGCATTACGGGTCACTTTAGTGAACCCTATTATAATAAGATTCAGGTTAATAGAATCAGAGTGGATGTGCGACAGGGCCGAGCAAGTGCCAATGGGGTAGATCAAAATCCACTACTCTATTTGAATATTTCAAAGGATGGGGGTTTAACATACGGCCCCACCTCTAGTTCAAGCACCGGCACCCTTGGAGCACGAACCGTACGCACGACGTTTAAGCGGTTAGGCATCAGTGATGACTGGGTCTATAAGTTTGAGTTTTATGCCAAACAAGAATTTATGATATTAGGCGCATCGATTAGTTATGAAAAGCTTCCTCAATAATAAAAGGTGATAAATGAGTCTGCAATTTAATCCGCCTCCTATTTACAATCGGATGTTAGATGAACAGGGCCGAGTATCGGGAGAATGGCAGAAATGGTTTAACTCGATGCATGAAGCCACACGCTCTTATTTGGATCCTAATGGGGTGTATATACCTCAATTAACCACTGCTGAGCGGGATGCCATTCCTAATCCAGATGAGGGGCTACAGATTTATAATAAGGATGAGCTCGAAGGACAGATAAGACAAAATGCAATGTGGCGGCGAATCGTGACGAATCCAACATGAGTAAATTACAATATAGCGTTGTTCCTACAAAGGATGTGGGAACCATCTCTAATATATTTTTAGATGACTCTATCAAACGGTATGTATTGGAAGGAGAGTTTAAAGAATCAACCTTACCATCAAAATTGGTTGATAATGAATCATTTTTATGGCATGAATTACGCGAAGATAATAAGTGTGTAGGGATGATTTGTTACGGAATCCATACGATTCCGGAGAGCCACGAAGTAAGGGCAATTTTTGATGTAGGAGTATTAGCGGATTACCGAGGAAAATTACCCAAACGGTTGTTTGAAAAGTCGGTCAAACTTTTAAAAAAAGAGAGACCTGAAGTAACGGCGTTAATGTCGCGTATTCATAAGAAGAATAAAGCAGCCCTGAAGGCGTATACAAAGATTAAATGTAAAAAGTTTCATGAAACAGACAATCATATCTTTATTGAGAGACAATTATGAGTAGCGCAATTGATCATTATATGGGCCACCATACCCCTGGATATCTAGGAGGCCAAGCCGGTGCAAAGGCGTTAGCTGAAGGTATGGCGCGTAATAAAGCGTTGTTAGACCCTTGGGCACAATTTGGAATGCATGGATTACCCGCTTATCAAGAAGCTGTGTCTCGGATGGCTAATCCACAGCAGTATTATCAATCATTGATGCATGGTTATACCCAAAGTCCGCAAGCCAAACTCCAAATCTCGCAAGCAACAGCCTCTGCGAATGCAGCCGCCGCCGCCTCTGGCATGTTAGGCAGTGGTGCCGAACAAAGTGCGATTGCCGAGGAAGCTCAGAAAAGAGTGGCAGCTGATCAGCAACAACACTTTCAAAATATGAATCAGCTTGGGCAACAATACTTATCAGGTACACGAGGAATCGTCGGTGTAGGACAACAAGCCGCAGGCCAAGAAGCACAAATGAATGCGAGGATGGCGCAAATGCAGGCTCGATATCGTCAGATGCAAGCACAAGGTGCGTATGATCCAGGCCGTGATCTGTGGGGTCCTATGCTTCAAGGAGGTATTGGTCTTGGAATAGATTATTTAACAGGTGGTTTCGGGCAGATGTTGGGACCTGGTGGGGGTCCTGGCGGCCAGGGTGGGGGAAATTTATAAATGGCGGTTAATAACTGGTTTCAAGGTGCATTAGCCGATGCTGCTATGTTTGGTCGCATTGGACAACAAGCGCAAGCTGCAAAGTTAAGCCGTATTCGCGCCCAATATTTACCGCAGCAATTAGCTCAGCAAGCCCGGTTAGCGGCAGAAAAAGCTCAATATTATGGGCCTACTCAGCAAGCTAATATTGCGCGTATTCAAGCAGCCACAGGCACCAGTCGTGCTCAAGCCAGTTTAATTGCTAATAAGATTCGCTTAATGAATCAAGCGGCCACCGCGCAACCCGCGTACAAGCCTCAAACGGGGATGGGCAAACAAATAGCCGATTATCAGCATTATTCGAACCTATTAGGAGCCACATCTCCAGCAGCCCAAGCGTTGCTTCCGAGCGCAGGATCGGCTCCTGGAGCCGTCCCGGGAGCCATCGGTGCAGGGGGGGGTGTCCCTCCAATGGGTACGCCAGCGCGGGCCAGAGCACCTTTGGGCCCCATTCCTGGAGGATTTATTAAAAATCCTATGATGGGACCGGCTCGTGGAGGCGGAGGAGGAACCTTTTACAATCCCCAAACGGGCAAAATTGTCACTTCATTAGCACCCGGAGTAGTGGCCAAAGAACAAACCCAATTAATTGCTATCAGGAATTTAAATGCATTGGTTCACCATATCATTGATCTTAAAAATCAGCTGGGAAAAAGCCAAGCGACGGGTAAGGTAGCGCAAACCCCCGGTCTATCCTTTCTCGCTCCGTATGTTGGATTAGGCGGACTCCAATCTACCACGCGCCAATTACAAGATGCTTTTAATAAAGCGACAGAACAAGGACTCGCTGCTTATAACTTAGGCACTCAGAAAGAAGCTGTACATATGGTTACTACTCTCTTCAGGCCCGAATCGTATGAAACGGGAGAGCAATATGAAACACGTGCTAAATCTGGGATTGATGCCTTAGAAAAACGGGCGCAAGCGGCTAAAGTACGTCTGAAGAGCGGTATTGTACTTACTCCCGCACACTCCCCAGCTGTACTGCGTTCCAATCTCAAAGAGGAAAGAGAATCCTTAGTTAATCAGAATAAAAATTTGGCCAAGCGTGGTGATAATTACTCACAAACCCAACTCTCCATTAACAAGTTGCATCTGGAGCGTATTAATGAAGAGTTAAATAAAGGAGCCGACTCTCCGGAACCTCAAGTTGCAGCCACTACGAATTTGGCTCCTGCGAAGGTTAGTGCGCGCGAAGAGGGTATCCGGAATAAAGAGGGATATAGCGCTGCTCAAATGGCAGCATTGGCCGCTCACACGGAAGGAGGACCCTAATGGCTCTTACCAATAAACAATTAGATGAAATAGAATCTTGGAGTCCTGCTAAACGTCATGCGATTATTCAACGCGCAGAGTTAAAAGAAGATTTCAACGTTGATATCGAAAAAGCCGGCGTCGGGTCTATGGCTCACGTGCCTGCTGGAATGGAACAAATCGGTGCGGGTGCAACCCCAGAAGAAAAATCGACCTTTCTAAGTGCCTATATGAGTCGGCTTCATGGCCCTCTGGGGCATAAAGCGCGCAACCGACTAGATTCGGAAAGCATTAACACCATTATAGGAATGGGCATTAACCCGGATACAGGTGCGCCGCTTCATCAAAGTGCACTCGGTACCTTTGGGCGCGGAGTGGCAGATCAGTTGGGCAATATTGCAGAAGGGGTCGCTAAATTTCCTAACTTAGCAAGCTCCGCCATTAATGCGGTAACAGGCACTCATATTCCTTTATATGGTCAACATTGGCGAGGATTTCCAGGGCCTCAGTATACCCAATATCCGGGTGCTGAATCTGCTGCGCGCAATCTAACGAATGTGGGGGCGCTTGTCGGGAGTATGTTTACGGGTGCGGGTGAAGCGGGATTGGCAGAAAGGTTAGGGGTGCGTGGCTTAGCGGAAGCCGCTGCTTCTAAAGGTAAAACAGTTGCTGATTTAATTACAAGCCGCTTTGGGGGCATTCCCTCAGCCGTCCAAACAATTGGTCGCGGCGCAGGTGCATTAGGTAAGCAAGCAGCCGCTGGGGGTGCGATCGCGGGCGTGGCAGGTGGAATGCCAGGTGTCATGCCAGCGGCTCCAGGCACTAAGTATGCGATGGAGAATTTAGGCGTTCCTGCCGCAACCCAGTTATCAGATGTGGGCCTTGGCGCTGTTTCTGGATTAATAGGAGGGACAGTCGCTGCACCTTTGATGAGAGCAGGCACCACAGTTGCACGAGCTGTGAGTAATAAAGCGCGCGAAGCGGGGACGAGTGTACTGAATGCGATCCATACCTTGGGTCTGCAACATTCCCCAGATGTAAATTTACTCTTAGGACTTCCTAAAGCCTGGAGTAGCCGTCTGTGGACAAAGGGTGCGGGCAATATTATTCACGGCAGAGAAGGCGAAATAAAAAATGCGCTCGAAGAAAAGTACAATGATATTTTGAAGGAAACCGGAAAAGGAGATGAAGCCCTTCCACAAACGATTGCAGAGAATATTAAAGGTGCCTATAGGAATGTTAAAAATGAAGTACGCACCCATTATAATAACTTTAAAACCCTTGCGGGTCATATTCCATTTAATGCGACTGCGACTCAAAAAGCATTAGGCGAAGCCGAAACATTAAGTAAACGCTCGGGGGCGTTCAAAGGATTGGCCGATGATGTTGATTTCCTTAAAACAGATCCGGCCTATGTTAATTCAGTTGGCCAAGGATCAGATAAACCTTTTTCTAATCTAACTGATGCGGATGAGCTACGCAAATCAGTGGGCGGCATGCTACGTGATGCACGCCGAGATAATGACGGTAAAACCATAGGAACGTATGGAAAACTTTATGATGCCATTAATGATGATATGGGGAGCAGTTTAGACACCCATGGTCTTACCAATCCTGAAGATGCACAGCTTGCGACCAATGAACTTGCGATGGGACGGCAGAAAACACGCGATATTATCAAACCCTTAGAAAATAATGAATCAATTAAGCGTTTATTTTCTAAAAGAATAGATGAAGACAGTGCGGCAGTCGAACCCATTGTCCGTAATCTTGTGCATCCCATGAAACAAGAGGGATCCCTTGCTTTAACTCAGACACTTAGACAATCACCTGTTAATCAAGATCTGCGCCATAAAATTAATCAAGGTTTAGGAGCGTATGCGCTCAAGCCCGGTGCCGCGGAAAAAGGGGTTGTCAAAGGGATGAACAATTATGCAAAATTAACCGCAGCTCAGAAAAAACTATTTTTCAGTGATGGGCAGAATGCTCGATTAGGAGCTATCCAGAATCTTTTTAAACACTCTCCTCAGCTTAAAAAAGGCGGTGTCGAAGCCGAAACTGGGTTTGCATTAACCCATCTATTGGGACCTGGTGGCGCGATGACCGCCGGTGGTCTGATGGCTCATGGGTTGGCACATGGTGTCCTAGGAGGAGTGGGGGGTGCAGCGGTGGGCTATGGTGCGCATAAAATAGCGGGGCACGTTGCCGGAAATCTGGCCACCAATCCAGCCCGATTAGAAGCGGCCATTAAAGGACTTCCCTTTGATCATTTAACCGCGCGTCTAGGACGTTATGGAGGTTATCTATTACATGCATTAACCACCCGTGCACTGCCGGCAAGATTGGCACATGATCCCGCCGTCAATTACAAATACAACTTAGGAAATTTATAACACTTTAACGAGAGGCAAGAATTATGGACCCTTATATATTACATCAACTTTACGGTATGCAACCTCATTTAGGTGCCTATGGCGCTGACCCCTCTGCAGGTGGTGGTTTTGGAGGTGGTGGTTTTGGCGGACAAGGTATGCCACAGTCTGGAGGCTATCCGGCCCAATATGGTGGCAACCAGCTTCAACCGGGTTTGCTCGGAGGCATGGAGCAGCATCAATATGGGGGAGCACCCGCAGGCTTGAGTGGTTTACCCTATCAATCACATTTAGGCCATGGTCATTCGCCATCGATGATGCTCGCCGCCCTAGCGCCAGCAATGGCTCCCAATATCGGTATGCAACCGCATGACTTTACCAGCGCGGGAGGCCCGACTTCGGGACCGCAGTCTCATTATCCTTGGTTTTTTTAATAGATAATACTTATGGCTACATTTAATCTTGCCCCAATTCCATTTTGGGAATTTTTGGATCAATCAGGAAGGCCCATTTCAAATGGAAAGATGTTTACATTCCGTGCGCTTAATCAGAGTGAATTTAAGCCTGTTTTTAGCGATCCTGCGGGCACTATTCCCTATCTCCAACCTATTTTATTTGATGGAGGGGGAACCGCAGGGCCTTTTTATTGGGAAGATGATGAGAATTATTATTTAGAGATTTTCACTGAATTTGGTGCGCAGCCCCTTCGTACGATTGATAATTATAATGCGCCTGCCGGTGGGGGTGGTCCGCCAATTACGGTTAATATAGAAACGAATAATTTTCTATTAAATGGTCAATTTCGCTATAATTTTAATGATGATATTCCAGAAACTTTGCCCACTGACGAATTAACGATAGCCGAAGGCTTATGGTTCTTTAAGAAAAACAATCAGTCCTCCGATGATTCGCTCACTTTTAATAAATTTACCTTAGGTGAAGATGTTCCACCTGGCAACCCTATTTATTTTCTGCGTTATCAATCGGGCACCCAAGGATCAAGTGAAACGGAAAAAGATATAATCTTTAAATTCAAAGATGTGCGTTCTTTTGAAGGAGAACAAGTTACCATTCAATTAGCAGCGCGCAGTATTACATCGGCCACGATTGAAATTAATATTGTTCAGAAGTTTGGCACCGGAGGAAGTCCGAGTGCTCCTATTACAACCCCTGTAGCCACTTTCAATTTAACGCCTACCTTTTTGGAATTTCCAGTTACCACTATCGTTCCGGCGGTCGGAGGTCAAACCTTAGGTACCAATAACGATGATACTATCGAGCTTCATATTCGCATGCCGCTCGATGAAATTGCGACGGTGGATTTAACCAATAATCAATGGGAACGAGGCAATCAAGCCAGTCCTTATAGTTACGAAAGTGAAGCAGAAGTAGGCATTAGAACAAAAGGTGAGCTTTTACCTCATCAAACCAAAGATGATGATTTTTCGGTAATTGAAGCACGGCCTAATTTTTCCCAGGTGTGGGCCGCGGTGCCCTTCGTTGGAGCTTTAGCGCCATCGGCAACTTTAACAGTCCCTCCAGGATGGTTAGCCACAGATGGAGCCAGTTTTAACGCGATTAAAGTCGGTGCTACCGATGCACCTTTCCCGCGCTTATTTACAGCGCTTGGTTCGCGCTATGGACAAGGCTCCGGCGCATTTAAGGTAACAGTCCAAGGCGATCGTTTATTAGTCTTTAATAATGGGGGAGGATCTTCATCTTCGCCCACTGATAGTGGGACCGGTTTTACTTTTACCGAGGTTCATAGTGGGGCAACTCCTTTTACTTTTTACAGTGTAGAGCGGATTTCCCAGAACGCGGCACCCATCACGATTGCGCGGACTCTGATGCGAGCAGTTTTTTATAATACCCAATCTACCGGATTCATCGTTTTTGGAGGAGGGTATACCGGCACTAGCAATCGCGCAAACTCGATTATGCAAACTGTAGTGATAAGCTTAGCGCCTACCGGGACAGCTACAAGTGCGAGCACGCGTTTAATTGTCACTCGATTTTCTACGACGGATGTGGTGACCTCTGGGGCTGCTGCTGGCATTTATTTATGGGGGACCAAAGACGGAGCGGGGACCGATCCGGGGGCAGGTCCTCTCCCTTCTCCTGTAACGGGTATCCAGATTAATTTTAAGAGCACCTATACGCAAGCGGAAATGAATGATGTGACCGAACATGCAATGGGCCGCAAATCGATTTTTGAAATAGTGACGCTCCCAGCTTCTTCTCTTTCACCGGGAGATTTCTTTACTATCCACTCTCCCACATTGAGTGTGCTTGTGTGGTATTCAATTGATGGCATAGGAACGGCACCTGTTGGAGGACCGAATGATCCAGTTATTAAAGTATCTGTTTTAGGAGGTGATACGGCGCCTCAAGTAGCAACAAAAACGGCAGCAGTAATGAATGTGATTCAATTTCAGGTTCCCAATTTATTTGGCTTTATCTTACAAGCCCCTGATGAAGTAGGCACATTAAATCGGATTGATCCACGCTTATTGGAAAGGATTCTTCCTCCCGGCGCGAATATGGCAGATGCACAAAATCAATCCTTATTAGGGGGTTCTACCCAGCTTGATTATACTGCTAATGAGTTTGGGGGAACTTATACTGATACGCAGCCAGGAATTCCATTTGTCCCTCTGGGGGGACAATTTGATTTAACGCGTGGGGCCGGTAACCGAGATACCGTTGCCAATGGCTTATCAATTGTGCCTAAAACAATTCAATTTCCCTATTTAATTAAACATTAAGAGGTAACTCATGGCTATTCCACAAAAGATAAAAACGGTTGCCCTTGATGGCGCTGCATTAACAAACGAAGTAGGGCTTATTCCCACGCGGGGCAAGCCGGTGATAGTGGATGAATTTTTTCATCACACGGGAACCACCGATGAATTTGAAATTGCTAAATGGGTATATGTCGGGACCGGTGGCACTATCGTTTTACAATGGAAAGATTTTGAAACCACTTCTTACACGGTAGGAGATGGCCAATGGCTTCCCGGTGAATACATTCGCGTTTTAAGCGCAGGCACGACTGCTACCAATATGAATTGGTGTGGTGGGATGTAATGAAGTCTAAACATAACACGATGGGAGCTGCGGCGTTTATTCTCCTTATGTTGGAGAGAAAAGATACACCACCTGTTTCTGGGGACTTATTTATCACTGATAACAATGACTTCTTTATCACTGATAGCACAAATAGTGACAACTTAATAACTGATGGATAATTAGCGGAGAATTAACAATGGCTGATAAACGATGGCGAGATGTACCCAATACTCCTTTACCTCTTTTGAGCACCGACCTTCTGGTATTCTCACGGGTGGCCTTAGGCGTAAATGGGACTGGTAAAGGGACGATTAATGCTCTGAAGGCCGTAACCGATATAGGATTAATCCCTTCAGGAAATAATACAGTTTTTGTACGCAGTTTAAGTGATTTACCGACCCCGGCCGCTAATCTTATTTCTTTAAATACGCCTGATACTACTTATGTGTTTTTAAACTCACTGGGCTTGGGAAATAATGCCTTAAATGTAACCGTTGATAAATTAACCTTTAGTGCAGGATTTAATAAGCCAATTCGTATTACAAACAATACGCCCGGTACGCGTGTTCTGATACTGACGGCATCTGGAACAAACTTTGCATGTCATGATATAATCTTTGGGGATGGCACAAATTTAGCAACCGTTGATATAACTCCTCAGGGTGCCTCTTCACTCGTTCAGTTTATTAATTGTAAGGTTCTCGCGGCAGGAATGAGTTTACGGGGAGGCACCCAAAATTTAATTATACGAGGGGGGCGATGGGACAGACGTCTTAATTTAATGAGCTCGACCGATTTGCAGAATTGGCTCATTGAGGATATTGATATTTTAGGTCCGAGTTCGGGTACGACCTTTTTTGAAATTGGAGGCGCAACCATTGGAAATGTCACATTCAAAAACTGTAGATATACGGACCCCACCAATCAAGAATTTTTTATTGGTGACTTTCCTTCGACGGCCACTTTTCCTGGATTATTACGGGTGGAAGATTGTATATTAAAGGGCCGTTCTGATATGCTGAGAAATATTACCCCTAAAGATGCAGGGGTATGGTTTAGAGGCAATCAAGGAGCAGATGATGTAGGCGACAGCAAGTATATTGGAGGGGTTATTGTTAAGGATAATACCTCCGTTGTCACTCCTTTTATTAATCCAAATATTGATGAATTTATTAAAGTTGGGCTCGCTGACGTGGCTGTGTCTTCAGATACTCAACGCTTTACGTTTACGCATACAGGAGCGACTAATCGTCTTCAATTAACTTCAAATGCTACAGATGAACAAAAAGGGGTGGTCCGCTTTCATCTTACTGTCATCAGGAATGTACCTGGGTTTTCGGGCCTTGAGTTTAGTATTTATAAAAATTCGGTTCGTTTAACGGAGGCATTCGGCTCCACAGAGATGACTTCGAGTCCAGCAGAAATAAGTTTTGAAATGCCTGTTACGCATAAAAGTGGAGATGTTTTTGAAATAGCTGTAAGAAATAAAACGGACAGTGTTTCACTATTTGTTAATTATATGCAATGGTATATATTATGATCGTGACCCTTCTAAAAGATGTATTTGGCATCTTCTCCGGCTGGTTATCTAATCGTCAGAAACTTGCCTTTGAAAAACAAAAAACTAAGATTGTTATTGAGCAGAATAAACAACGCCTAGCGAAGGATCGCCAGCAATATAATCATGAATGGGAAATGGCTAATTTAGCTGATAAAGATAGGCTGTTGCGTTGGACATCCTTTATTATGTTCTCAGCTCCCTTTGTGGTAGCTATCTTCGCGCCAGATCATATTCAAGTTTATTTCCAGCACTCATTAAAAGACATTCCTTCCTTCTGGAAAGATACTTTTATCGCTATTAATGGTGGTATCTGGGGCCTTTCAAGTCTTAAAAATGTAGTACCTGGTGTCATAGGAGCGTTTAGAAAAGGTAAATAGGGATTTCTATTCTTTAATTTACTTCATTATCCTTCGTCTTCCACTCCTGGTGACCCACGGCGATTAAAGAAATTATAGTGCTGATAACGGCAGTAATTATCATAATAATTGCCCATGGGGACAAAGAAGGAAACACACCCTCAATCTGTCTATATAACCATTCACCTCCAAAATAAGCCAGCGCAGTGGCGGCGCCCTCGACCACACATACAAATACTACCAGTAAGGCTCCCCATACTATCTTATCCTTGTCCAACACACTTAACAGGCAGCCTACTATTATCAGAACCGAGAGGGCAAAATGGTGCCACAAATGATTAAAAAATAAAGCATTTTACAACTCCTCGGCCAACGACTCTGCAACATTCTCAGCTTTGCCTACATAAACATTATTTCCTTTCTCTTTCGCCTCTGTACGCTCATCTAAGTTAACTGCTTTTTGAATCACATCTGAGGTAGGTGTATATTTAAAAGCTCTTCGAATAACCGTTTTACGTGCCATAGCTGCGTAGTGCTTTATCCAAGGGGAATGGGGGCTTGAAGCCGAAGGAGAAAGCTCTTTAATGCACTCCACCTCTTCTCTACTCATTATTTCAATATGATAATGCCCATTGGGAAGGGTAACGATTGCATATACGCCAATAACATCTTTATCATCACGGCTACCGAACACATCCGGCACATGATAAATTTCATCTTTTAATCCATACTTTACTTCGAAGGTATCGGCTTTGTAGATCACTCTCGACTTAATAGAAGCACCCGCACGGCTCGCTAAGAGTTGATAACCCTTATAATCAATGACAGGGGTTAACTTTCCTTTGTAAGGTAAAATATAGGCATATTGGTTAAGTGTACCTACCTCTAATCCTAAAGATGCAATATCAATCACGCACTTTAATACTTCCTCAGGGTTGGCCTTTTGTAAGTCTTTATCTTCACTGCATAACTTGCTCGCTGCCATTAATATCTTGTTAGCGTCAATGCCCTCAGGAACCACCGCGGTAATTTTCTTTCTATTCTCTTTGATTAAAGCAAGGGAACCAAAGGAAGTCGGTAAGTCATCCTTTTCTTCAGTCGGTTGGAATTTAGGTATCGTTGTCATTTGCTTTCCTCTTTTAGTTGGTGTTCTAAATATTTATTAGTTACTTCTATTAAATTTGTAGGTAGCTTCTTTAATTGAGGCGAATGGTCGATGATGTAGGATAATCCCACTATTTTTGCCTGCTCCGAAGAGGGGAAAAAGATAGACGCGGTCACCGATGTAAAAAATAGAATAATAAATATTTTCAGCCATTTTTGAGTAGAACGCAGCGCTTCTTTCTCCTCTTCATTAAGCCTCCGTGCCCCCAAATCCGTTACGAAATAAGAATTTATTAAATAAAAAGTTATTAAAATGATAATGGCCAAAATGGAGAGAGCCGTTAGCATTCCCAAAAAAATCCCAATATTTGGGACAATCACGAGCCATAAATAAACCTGAAATGTAAGCATTATTTCTTTTCCTCTTTTAGTTTTTCATATTCTTCTATAGTCATAGCCCCTTCTGGAGTGGGTAAATTTGAGATGGCTTCGAGTACCTTGTTGATATTATCATTGTCGCACCGTTCTACATCAGAAGTAATGGGAGTGTCGTATGTAATGCTCCAGTCATTATTGTCGGGTCCATACCACTCCAAAACGGCCACTTCGTACGGGCTTCCTGCCGTGAAGATCTGATTGTTAACGACAGAAGCGCCGTAGGTATTGTCGAAGCGGTAAATTAGGTGGCTTCCTCCCATCTCATGCTCACCTTCGTAGATGCGATCTTTTTTTCTCAAGCTGGAGTGAAGACAAAGATACTGGAGTGCATCCTGCACATGAGTGTAACTGTTCTTGCTAGGTTTCATTTCTTTTCCTCTTTTATTAAAACACAATTATAATAGCTCCATCCAGACCATTTACCATAATAGCATCTAAGATTAATCTGGTGGGCTGTGTCTCCCTCAATAGAAGCATACGTAGTGTCATCGATCGGATATACCCCCGCATTTCCCCCACTCACGACTACTTCACTGATCTCGTTAGTCCACCCATTAGATGGCTCGTAGATAATTTTAACTATTTTTCCCGGGACTTCTCTAGAAGTAGCAAACATTATATCCGCGCCCAAACTCCCTACGACTATGATAAGTGCAACGCTAAAAATCCACCACCCGATATACACAGTGTCCTCATGCATTTTCATTTTCCTTTTCCTTTTCCTTTTTTAGTTTTTCATATTCTTCTTGATTAATGGTTTTACCAATATAACGTTTATAGGAGGGTTCTTCACGTAGATGATTTAGAATTTTTTCAGGTTCTTCTTTTTCTTTCCATAACTCAATATCTCTAGCGTCGTATTTTATTCCATCCCCCACGTCGACAGTATACAGAGTGATAGGGATAGGTGGAGGAGGGGGAGTATTATGGCGCATAAGCGCCTTTGGGTATGATAAGAAGCATTCATTTTTTTCTATAATTTTAACTTTTTTCACTATTCCCTTCTTATAACGAAGGTGAAAAGGATTGGGTGAAGCCGCATAGTAAGCTATGTCTCCTTTTTTAAAGGAGAAAGGATTTGGATTAAAGAGCATTTTCATTTTCTCCCCATTCTAAAAACTCTCGAACATTCTGTTTCTTTATTATACTTATTAAAAATGTCTGGGAGGTCAGCGTACAATTTCCGTTCGTCGATCTTGGTACGTGTTTTAGTTTTTTTCCACGTGGCTAATACCTTACCTTTGCAGTCCACGAGTTCGTCGTGGTGACCCATATAGGTGTTGATTTCTAGACGCAATTCATCAGCTTCGTTATTTTTTTCTTTTACTTCTTTCTTTAATTTATGAAGACTTTGCATACGGAGTTCCATTGCTTCATCAGCTTCAATCGGTTTACCATTTGTCTTTCTATAATAATGCGCAATATCCGGTGGGGTAGTAGGCTCGGGGGCGACACGCTCCTGGACATGATTAACCCAGAAGTCTCTTTCTGCTTTGATCATTTTCTCCTCAAGCTTATAGTTGCGAATATAGCGGTATAGTTTATGGGTCTTCAACTTGCCGAATAGCTTATCTTCCGATTCAAAACGCGTCATAATATCAACCCACTCTACATCCACCACAGCTGCATAGTGAGCAACTTGCAAAAGATAATTCCTAGGGATCTGGTCGGTTCCCTCTTCACCCCATTGACCAAAACTATCATAATTTCCAACCCATTTGCATTCAAGCAATCCATTCTGATTTTTGATTAGACGATCAACATGGCCTTTCATAAACGAGTGCGATTTATGGGTATAGGTTTGATCATCTATTATACAGATACTGCCAGTTTTAATTTCGTACTCTCTGGCAATTTCAGGCTCAGCCTCCCTACCCTGTCGCATATAGTCGTTATCAGGCTGCTCTTTACCTTCCCCTATCTTATCAATGTAAAGCTCGTAGCGGGTCTTCCAAGAACAATGCCCGGTAATAATTCCAACATCACTACCTCCAATACCTTGTCGTCGCGCTTTCTTTTGCACTTCAGTTAACATTATTTACTCCTTTTATTCCATAAGTTCATCGCTAGTATCTGAATTCGCTTCTCATTAACAATTTTAACGGCATGTTTTTCATCCCGTGCTAAACAATCTAAATATAAACATCCGCTCCTATCAAAACGATATTCCACTAAGCAGGATGCTCCATCAAAATTGGTTTGATATAGCTCATCTACATCCCCATCCTTGTTCATGCGAACAAAATAACACTTATAATCTTTATTCATTTCTTTTAGTACTGGATTTAATAAATGTTTTTCTACTCTTACCACGTCTTCTTGGCTAAGAAAACATTTTATATATTTTAATGCATCTTTTTCTAAAGTAAAGCAACCGTCAATACGATAATCTGAATACTCTCCACTCGTTACAATATAAATATGTTTTTTTACATCCATCCTATTATACCTCACATCATCAGAAACAAAAATACAAGAAACATCCCCACGAATATTCCAATATAATCTAACATAACATGCAGCCAGCTTAACGGCTGATCTACAGGTTGGTTGACAGATACCAGACACGACCATACGATCAGTACTAATATTACTGCAATAGTTTTTCCAATTGTTTTCCACATAGTGTTTTACCTTTAGTTTATGTTGTAATCTCTTTCGGATATATCTCTTCTTTTTTTGCTTTGCATAGAATATATGCGCGCTCGTTTATCTTTTCGTAAAGATTATTGATCGGCGCTGGCTCTAAGTTTATGTCCCACTCGATACACATCTCAGTGTGCAGCCTCCGTGCTTGTTGGACCCTTCCCTCCAGTGATCGTATAGCATCCAGAGAATCCCCCCCTTTTTTTAAATGATTATCTACCCCATCAAGGGCAACTTCCGTCAAAGTAGCCAAAGCCCGGATGATCTCCCATTTAGGCGGAGTCCACTCAACACGACTTTTCTTGAGGGATGTTTTTACAATAGCATTCTCAATTATTACTTTTCCTCTCTCAAGCACTAGGGTACATTTTCTATAAGCTTCCCCATATACCCAATACATAACCGATAGACCGATAAAGAACCCCGTTGTGACCCATAAGATCACCCCAATAATTGTCTCCATTTATTTCCTCTTTTTTTACTTTGATTCACATATCAATTAAAATCTTTGTGCTTTATTTTTGTAATAATTCTATTACCACTCCTATCCAATAAATTTGGGGGGGGTTTTAAAATAAGCCCTTCGGCGACATAGTCGATATTTTGGGCTACCCGAGATGTAAACCCTTCCTCTACTAAATTTAAAGCATCCATGAGTTTCCCGATGAATATCAATGGGACGACCGCTATACCTAGGGCACGCCCGATATTTTCTAGATATTCCCTACGCAACCAGTGGATGCCTATCTTTATATCAAATATAATAAAAGAGCATGCATCACTCAGATAATGGTGGCCATCGCGCTGTATTTTACTTCCAAAGCCCTCCCCGTAAATACAAAGGGATTCGTTAAAAACGGTCTTTAATTTCTCAACACTAAACATACTGTGGAGTGATTTTAATAGCATAGGAGGAATAGACGCATTGTCCGATCGGCCTCTAAACTCTATTTTTCCATCCTCATATATTACGCGGATATTGGTACCATCAATTTTTTCTGTCCCTTCCCATTTGCAATCTCTCAACCATTCAAGTTCGGGGGTGGTAAACTGGCCATCCAAAAATGTTTTATTTTTATTATTAGGGTCGCGCTTATAAATGCTAGGAATTTTGCTGTAAGGAGTCATTTTATCTCCTCTTTTTTTTACTTTGATTCACATATAAATAGTCATGACAACCCGCACATTCCAAAGCCATCAGGTGCCAACTTTTTTGCTCAGGGTTTATTATCTCAACACAACTGGGATCTCGTTTGTACGCACCTAGCGTACGTTCGCAACAGTAGTTCATTTTATATCCTCCCTCTTATCGATAAGAATTTCATATTTTATTTGTTGCTCAAGCGTATAGTGGTAAGCGTCGGCCATATAATGAAAGACAAGCGTAACCCCAAAAAATACCCCTAAGCATACACCCAAAAATAACATTAAAAACCACATGACTTATACCTTACTATCATTTTTGATCACCCCGCTATAGACCTAGAAATAGACTCAACCCTTCCTCCAGACAAAGAGTAATAGGAAGCTCTCCCCCTCGACCTCGACCTCGACCAAGAGCAATAGGAAGCTCCCCACCTCGACTTCAACCTAACGCATCCCACATATATCATTTTTGATCGCTCCCAGACCAAGACCTCGACCTAGACAAAGACCTACACCCAGACCCAGACCTCGACCCAGACCAAGACCAAGACCAAGACACAGACCCAGACCTCGACCTAGACCAAGACCTCGACCTAGACAAAGACCTCGACCTAGACAAAGACCTACACCCAGACCCAGACCTCGACCCAGACCAAGACACAGACCCAGACCAAGACCTAGACCTACTCCCAGACCCAGACCTCGACCCAGACCCAGACACAGACCAAGACGTAGCCCTAAAGTGAGCCCCCCATATCATTTTTGATCGCGAGGTAATTTTTGACTATTTGGATGTGCATCTACAATAGTCCCTCTTCCAATCACGACTTCGCCGTCCGGATAAGGCTCTACTTCTTCTAGATGCTTATAATCTTTTAAAGTATCTGCAAAACGCCCCGTATCCGCGACCCACGCCGCATCTTTTAAAACTAATTCCATATCAAAAACCGCCATTAATTTACCTGTATAAATATGAGTAACCGTTCTTATAAAATAATTCTCCCCAATTTTATAAGGGTGAGAATTATCTAGCGTTAAAGTGTTTATATTCATTTTATATTCCTCTATTAATATTAATTATACCAGACCTAGATCTAGACCAAGAGACAGACCTAGACCTACAAGACCTAGACCAAGAGACAGACCTAGACC
>SDBT01002537.1_pt1 | contig 32151 bp, 40 predicted proteins | sample 2277101 | NCBI WGS metagenome assembly SDBT01 (sample SAMN10404973, study PRJNA504765) | marine sediment metagenome | isolation source: marine sediment core GS10_PC15, 103 cmbsf | place: Arctic Ocean: Southern Knipovich Ridge | collected 2010 | reverse complement strand
TTCATTTGGTATAAGCCCTATAGAAGCTAAAAGGAATATAGAAGTAGCTGTTACAGTCGTAGCAATGGTAACTACTACAGTAGAAGATATTACAGCTACGTTAGATACAGAGCAAATAGAACTATTGAATCAAACGCTTACAGAACTTAGTGATCCTGAATTGATTGCGTTATTTAAACTTTATCTAGAGCAACAAACGAGGTAGATATGAAATGAAAATTAGTTACCATTTAATGATAGAACAAGAACATTTAATAGACTTAAAGCATAAAGCTGTAGATGCCAATACTTCAGTTAATATTTTAATCATAAATGCACTTACTGAGAAATATAAATATGGTCAAAGTAAGGAGAAAACATCTGTTCGTAAAAAGCGAAGGTTAAAAAAGGCCCCATCCGGGTGATACGGGCTAAACTTCATTAAAGTTGCATTTTTTAAAGAGGTGTGTTAGAATGTTTACATGACAAAAAAGAGGATAAGTGAAGAGCAAGTTGATGAAATGCTTTTCTGGTATACTTTCTATGATGGGAACTATGGAAGAGTAGGAACCCAAGTAGGACGTAACCGTAAAGTTGTCAGAGATATAGCTCTAAAACATAATTTCAAGACAAAGTCCCATCTTATGCGAGATAAGGTAAACGAGCACTTCTATGGTGTAAGTAATCCTGCTTTAGCTCGTACTCTTAAGATGGGAATTTCTTTGATGGATACAGAGGAAATATTACTTGAAGAAGTCCATGCTTATGTAGCTAATAAAAGGCGTGTATCTACTAGATTCCGTCATATGGGTGATGTTATTACAGTATTGAAACATGTAGAAGATACTATGGTTCGTGTTACAGGTGAACCTAATATACGTGGGCGTACATTAGAGGAGATAGATAAACACACATCTCCTGAACATAAACTAACAGTACAAAATATATTGGATGAACTTTCTGATGAAGAGAAGGTAGAAGTAAGACAACGTATTATAGACAAACAAAGAGAACAGATTATTGAAGGAAAAGCTATAGCTATTAGATAATGGTTACTAGGCTTAGTAAAGAACAGGCTCAAAGGCTTATTGAAGATCTTCCTCAAGATCAAGTTATGGATGAACTTGCTATTGAGGATCCTTTACTTTGGTTTAGTAAGCATATTAGAACTGAAAAAGGTGTTCCTGTAGAATTTGTTAATAGACCATATCTTGTGCAGATGATATGTGATTTTCATCCTAGGCAAAGATGGAAGAAAGCAGCTCAAACAGGTGGAACACATTCAGCGATAGGTAAAGTATTGTATGTGTGCGATGCTGTACCTATTACTTGTATTTATACATTCCCTACTAAAGGGGATGTAATGGAATTTTCTAAGGCTCGTTTTACCACTATCATTCGTGATTCACATTATCTTAATTCTATGATTAAAGATTATGATAGTGCTGGAATGAAAAAAGTAGGTGAGAGTACTTTATATTTCAAAGGAACTTTTCAAGAAAGACAAGCTATATCTGTACCTAGTGATCTAAATGTACATGATGAACTTGATTTCAGTAATCCAAGTGTTCGTACTACATATGCTAATAGACTTGATGCTAGTAGATTTAAGTGGCGTGGTGAAGAACAAGAAGGATGGACTTGGGATTTTAGTACACCCACTATACCCGATTATGGTATAGATAGGCTGTATAAAGAATCTGATCGTCATGTATGGCTTGTAAAATGTACAGCTTGCAACTTATGGCAGACTATTAATTTCTTTAACAATGTTCTTGTTATGAAAAAGAAAAAGGGAGATCATTATTATGGTTGTCGTAGGTGTAATGGTAAATTAGATAGAACGATAGGTAAGTGGAAGCCTAAGAATCCTAAATCTAAATTCCGTGGATATTATGTTTCACAGATGATGTCTGGTATAGTATCTGCACAAAAACTTGTAGATGTCTGGAATGAAGCGCCGTTAAAACCTAATGGTATAAAAAACTTTTATAATTTTAATCTTGGTCTTGCTTATGAAGTTGGAGATAATGTTCTTACTAAGTCATTAATTAAGAAACATATTATTCCTGGTACAACAAAACAAGGTGATATATATCTTGGTGCTGACCAGGGTGATGTTATACATGTTGAAGTTACTAAAATTGTTGACGGAAGGCGTCATATTATTGAGATAGCTAAAGTTCATAGTTTTGATGAACTTGAAAGTATGATTAAACATTATAAGCCAAAAGTATCTGTTATTGATGCGCTTCCCAATCATCATAATGCTGTTCAATTAGCAAATAAATTTCCTAATGTTTTTACATGCCTTTACAATGGCGATAGTATGGATAAGGAAGAATATTTTAATAGAGAAGATAGAGAAGTTAATATACCTCGTACTGATGTATTAGATCATACTGCTGCGCTTTGGAAGTTAAATCGAGTATTAATTGAAAGCTATATATCTACTCCTATGATAGATGAATTCGTTATACAAATGACGAATATGAAACGTGATCTTGAAGAAGATAAAAAAACACAAGAACAGAAAGCTATTTGGAAAAGGGTAGGCCCTGACCACTTTAGACATGCTGATGCATATAATTGGATTGCATCTGATATAGGCGCTGGAACTTATAGTGATATACCATTAGCAAGTGCTCCAGATCCTACTTATAGTACTTCAGAGAATATATTTGGTGTAGATGAACAATGGTAGAAAAAACACAAGAAATACAAGCTGTAGTTAGTGATAAAGTAATATCACCTTCTGCTCCTACTATAGGTGAACTTGGTAGAAGCAGTATTCCTTCTATGATGCAAGTAAGTAATACTTTTATCAATAATCCTCGCATACCTGCTGAAAAAATGGATAGTATGTTTGCTTCGGATGGTGAGGTAGCTGGATTATATCGTATTATTACTACTCCTTTAAGAGGAGCAGATATTCGTATACATCCTAAAAATAAGAGAGCTAATAGAGAAGCTAATTTTATTCGAGAAATATTTCTTAATTCTCCTAATGATGGAGGTATGCGTACTCCATTAAATTTAGTTATGGCTACGATTTTGCGTCAGATTATGGATGGATATTCTCCACATGAAATTGTGTGGAAAATAGAAAATGGTTTTATTAAGATAGATAAATTAGCACATAGACCTGTTAATAGTATCACTAAAATTGTTACTAATAATCAAGGTGAAATAGAACAATATGTACAAAGGATAAGTGGTAGTTTAGGTTCGCAAGAAGCAATCATACCTGCGGATAAAGTATTGCATTTTGTATTTCAACCTGAGTTTAATCCTATATTTGGTCGTTCGATGTTTACCCAGGCTTATTATCATTTTGAGAAAAAGCATAAACTTTATTATATCTCTCATATAGCTGCACAGATAAGAGCTTTACGATTAAGAATTATTAGAGCTCCTCAAATAGAAGAAGAAAAAATAAATCAAGTTCTTGAGATGGTAGCTAAATTGGGATTTAATAGTACCATTGTACTTCCTGACGGATATGAACTTGAATTTCCTGATATAAGTGGTGATAGCCCAGATGTATTACCGCTTATTCAACATCATGATGCACAGATGGCAAAATCAATATTGGCACAAGTATTGGATGTAGGAGTTGAAGGTCGTACTGGTTCTTTTAATCTTAGTGAAACTCATCTTGATATCTTTATCACAAATCTAGAATTAATTTCATCTGCTATTGCATCAACAATTAATACTACATTAATTCCTAAATTGATTGATTGGAATTTTGGTACAGGTAATTATCCTAAAATTGAGTTTATTCCATTTGATAGAGATTCTAAGAAATCATTTAGTAGCTTATTTCTTAAATTGGCGATTGCTAAGACACTTAATGTAACACCACAATTTAGATTAGAAGTAGAAAAAAGAGTTTCAGAAGACTTAGGGCTTGATCTTGAATACGATGATATAGAGAAATCATTAACTAAAATGTTGGATGATAATGGTGTATCAGTATTTGAAGATAAAGCAATACTTAAGGAATCCCAACCTCAGGTCGTACCAAGCGCAGCTAGTTAAGGAAGTAAAAACAATATAAAGGAATTTATTGTGACTATTAAAAAAGCATTAATTGTAGCAGGTCTTCATCCAGAAGTTGTATCATTTGAATTTGTAGAAGGTGTAAATGGTACAAAGGTAGTTAAATTTGAAAAACAACTTCTTAAGAAGGGTGTATTTGTGCATCCCCAATTTCCTAATGATCCAAATCAGAAGATTAATTATAATGATAAATTATTTAATGATATTATAGCTGCTTTTGATGCAAAGGCATTAGATAACGTACCTGTTATTATTGGAAGTCATAATGAAGGAAAAACTAAAGATATAGGAGGTAAAGTAACAAAATTATTTAAGAAAAAAGATGGCCTTTATTCTGAAATGGAACTTACTGATGAAGATGTAATAGCTGCGATTAATGCTAAGACTAGTGATGGTAAAGGTGTTATAGATGAGGTGAGTGTTTCCCTTGCACCGGTGACTGATGATCAAGGTAATAGTTTTCCTATTGCCTTATGGCATGTTGCTATTGTTACTCATGCATTTTACAAGGGAATGAATTCTTTCGAGAAATTGGCTGCTTCGCTAGAAGGCCAATTTGACAAAATACTATATTCTTTAAATGCTGAAGACTTACAACAGAAGACCTTTAAGATAAGGAGGGCATTTAATCATCAAAAAAGTAACTCGTTCGACCCTATATTTGTGGAGGAAATCCATGAAGATTTCTTAATAGCTATAAATGACTCAACAGGTGAACTATTTAAATTCTCATATACTGATACTGATGAGGGTGTTAAATTTGGTGACCCTGTTAAGGTTGAAAAGACCTTTAAAGTAATAAAAACTAAAGTGAAAGGAATGAATATGCCTGAAGGAAAGGACGAAAAGACTACACTAGAACTTCTTGCTGACAAGGGGATTAAAGTTGACAGCCTTGGAGAACTTAAGGAAGAAGATGTTGTAAAGCTGTTAGCTGTTAGTGACCCTAAGCCTGAACCTAAGCCTGTTCCTGCAGTTAAGAAAGAAGAGCTTAGTGATGCTGATAAGATTTTAACTAAAATTAGGGCTGCTTTTGATATTGACAGCAAGGAAGACGAAAATGTCGATGTAGTTAAGTTAGCGGCTAATCTCCGTACCGCAGTAGATGATCTTGGCACCGAAGTTACTACATTAAAGGCTACTGTAATTACGGTCGAGGCAGAAAAGGCTGCAGACGATCTCTTGAGGGTTGGTAAGGTTATCCCTGCACAAAGGGATATGTATATAGAAATGTACCAAACCAATAAGCCCATGTTTGAGAAGTTTGCAGCTACTAACACTGTTATTGTTGACACATCTGTCAAGGGTGAGTCTACAGAAGTTGTCGAGTATAGTATTCATGGTGAAGGTGATATAGATCTATCGGATGAAGCTGGATTCCAGAAAGAATCTGATAGATTAGTTGCGATGGCTAAGGCTACGAATACTAATGGAAAAGTGAAGAAAGGAGATAGTTAATAATGGCTGAACTTATTATTGCATCGGATGAACAGCTACTTGCTGTATTGTTCGATACGCAAGGGCTGGAAAAGTATCCTGGTGGTCTTCGTATTGGTGGTGGACAGAGAGCAGTAAGAGAAGGTGATCCAATTGCTATTCAAACTGCTACTTTCACTGGATTAGTATCGAAGTATAGTCAGTTGGCTGCGGATTCTGATCAAGCAGCTACTACTGCTACATTGGATGATGCGCACCCATTTGAAGTAGGTGATGTTGGTGTTTTTGATGATGGTGCAGCGTTGCAGGAAACTGTTACAATCACTGCGATAGACTATGCTACAGATATCATTACTTTTACACCGGCAATTATTGATGTAGCAGGTTTTGACATAGATGATCACTTTGGTGTGATTACAAATAACCAAGATAACGCAGTTGGTATAGCTCTTGTTCCTGTAAGGGATAGAAGGGCAGCGGAGCTTGGATTCCCCGGACCTGATGATCTTACTCCTAGAGGGAGCACTACTATGTTTGGGGATTTGGCTATAAGAGGACGATTTAGGCTTAATAGGCTCCGTAATATAGTTGATGGTACTACACCGGTGAACAGGAATGATGCTGCTTTTGCTGGAGTTGCTATTCCAGACGTTGGTGTTACTCCTGGGCTGTATGTAGTTAACGTAATATCAGCTAATCTGTCGCTGACATAATAATTTTAGGAAGGAGAAATAAGGAATGCCTGAACTTTCGATTTTTAATCCTAGGACTCTTCCTAGGATTGTTAATGAATTTGAAGCTCCGGAAGAAAATCTGGGATTACAGATAGTAGGAGCTCCAATACCTGAGAGTCAACCTACTTGGGAGTACGATATTATTCGTGCTGCTAGAGGAGCATCTCTGTTACATAATAGTCCTAATGCGGAAGCCCAGATTGTTGACCAGCTCCCGTTCGGTCACATGCAGGGTGCATTTGCATATAAGAGGGATAAGAAAACCTTTAATGCAACTACGCTTCGATGGCTTAGAATGGCGGGTGAATCGCAGGCTGCGGCTAAAAATGCTGAAATCAGAGTCATGGCAGAACTGCAAGACATGAGAAATCAGCATCAGAGATCTGAGGAACTTGCTGTATGGCAGATGTTCTCAGGTACGTGGGCTTACGCACTATTAAATAACAGCACCATTACAGTTGATTATGGTGTTCCTGCAGCGCATACTCCTATTGTTGATGTTGACTGGGGAGCTGCGATGGATGATCCTATTGGGGATATTCTAGCTTGGAAACAGGTAGTACAACGAGCTAGTGGATTCCCACTTACGGTAGCATATCTGAATGCTAACGCGATGGCGATCTTTATTCAACTTGCTGAGGTAGTTGCACAACTTTCTGATAGACAACAGGATATGTTTACTGCTGAAGGGAGAGTGCCACGATTCTTTGGTATTGATTGGATAGAGTATGATAGTGGGTACGTAGATGCTGCTGGTGCGTTTCAGCCTTACTTAGCTGACGATAGAATTCTTTTCCTAGCGACAGGTGGTACAAAGGGTTGGAATATGTTCCATGGTCCTTCCGCAGATCTGGAGGCTCCTGGAGATTGGACTGGTCCATTCACTAAGTCGTGGATTGATCCAGACCCTTCAGGTCGTCAAATTCTGATGGAAGTAAACTACATGCCTATTCTTACGCAGCCTCTTAAAATGCTGTATGCTAATATCAACGCTCCGTAAAGATACGGTAATCGTAGACTAGGCGGATCATCTGAAATATGGTGGTCTGTCCTAGTCTATATAATTTTTAGAAATAAAAGGTGGGAAAATGGTTAAAGTAAGGATGCTTAAAACTGGATTGACAATTGCTAGGAAAGTAAGATTACAAGGTGAAATTTTTGAACTTCCTCCTAATAAGCCAATTACTATAGAAGAACAATCCAAGTATTTTAAAAATGGAAAACCCTGGTGGGTTGAAGTAGGGAGTGATGAAGAAAGAGTAGTTCTTGCTATGGGTGGTATGGTTGCAGAAAGAGATGCTTTTTCTACAGATCAAGTAATTAAACCTGGATTTGCAACACCGGATGAAACACCTTCTGATGTGAAGGTTGAACAGGTAGGTCCGCAGCCTACAGACGAAGAAATAGAAGATAGTATGGAATTAAAGCCCAACGCTACTGCTACTGATGAAGAAGTGGAAGAAGATGATGAAGTTACTTTACAAGAAATGACTAGAGAAGAATTACGTGGTGTGATTGATGATGAAGAATTGGATATAAAGTATGATAAAAAGACCAAGAAGAGTGCTTTAATTAGTGGTATAGAGGAGGCAAGGGAGTAATATAAATTGGATGAATTATTAACAATTAAACATATAAAGAAAAGGAAGAAGAAAAGATAGTTTCTGGGAGTAGTGATGGGTTCTTACCTTACAGTACAGAACATGTCTAAAAGAACCAAGGTGCAAGGGCTTATAGATGTTGAAGGTCAAAATGAAGTTGTTGGTTTTTGGATAGATTTAGCGGAAGATTTGCTGAATACTTTTAATATAGACTCTTCTTCAGTAGGTTTTACTAATATAGCTGCTTGGATAACGCAAAAGATTACAGAATATCTATTTATCCAAAATGATGAACAAATTGTAGTCGCGGTTAATACACCTTTTATATCTGAGCGCCTTGGTTCTTACTCCTATAGAAAATTTCCTAGGAGTGAAGATCAAAAGAAAGAATTATTTTCTGAGTTACCAATGATGGTACAAGTAGCTATATTGCGTATTACTAAGGATAAAGTTCCTCTTGCTATATTTTCAAGAGTATTTAGAGAGGAAAGTTCTGATGTTATTACGGGTGTACGAGAATATAATGATTTGCTTGATGAAGAGATAGCAAGGATTGATGATTCGGATGGCGTGTTTGAGATAAATAGATAATTATGGAAAATTATTTTCTAAAATATTTATGGAATACCAGTGATCCTCGTGAATCATATTGGGCTTGTGAAGTTCCTGGTTTTAATATTAAACAAGTTAAGGATTTTAGGTCATTAACTGCACAAGCTATTCCTGGAGGAGATGGTGGATATTGTTGGGTTACTAGTGATATTTTATTACCAGTGATTCCAGAAGACGGTTTGTATATAGGAAGTGATCCTTCTTCTCTAATATCGTTAGGAATGCGCCAGAGTATAACAGGTCTCTTTCCACATCTAGCAATAACAGATTTAGATTCGGAAGATAGTCTGTGGAATATATTATGGAAGATGACATTAGAACTTGCTGATCCAACTGGTGTAGGTAGTTGGAAACCACTTCGAGGATCTATCAAGCATGGTTTCAAGGTTACTTTGGGTGGTGAGATTAGAGATGAAGAGTTTAACCCATTACACCGTGCATGGGGACCTACTATAGCTATTTCACAAGCTGATTATCGGCGGAACCGAGTTATTGTAGATGATATTACTGAACGTCTTAGTTTGGCAGATTTACAGCGATTCACAGGAATACAGATGCTCAAATATGGTATAAAGGATTCTCGTGATCTACTGCCTATAGAGTATAAGGATGAAGGTTTTTTGGGACATCGTTCTCCATTTGGGGATTCGTTTGTGGAGGATGGTGGACCACCAACAGCGTCAATACTTCTGGAGAACCATACTCCTACGGGGTCGAATCCAGGTACTGGATGGTCTGTAGTAGCCAATTCCATCGACATTTTAAAAGGAGATGATTTTGCAAAAGCTAATACTGATGATTCTGAATCTATATATAGATTAGATGACGCGCTTGATACTGATGATCATTTTGTTGAGGCAAATCTTAGTATTCACTGGTCGCCTGGAGGTAACCCTCAAGAGTGTGATGCGGAGGTAATGGGCCGCAAACATGGTACTTTGTCAACTTTGACCATGTATGAAGCACGGCAACAAGCTACAGTTATTGAAGAAGACTCTCATAACGAGCTTGTTAAACGGATTACAGGAACGCCTACTGTAATTACCAATTCTAGTGTTTTTACAATTGTGGAAGACCAGAACTATTTGACTCGACTCACGATGCAGAGCGATGATACGATTACCGTTGATCGAGATGCAGCAGAAGTTATTTCTGAAGCAAGTCAAACTGATATCACTGGAAATCTTTATGCCGGAATAATTCTTGATGATGATGGTGATTCTGTAAATCGTGCTGATGATTTCTTGTGCGATGACTTGGCAGCAGGCGGTGATATACGTAATCATATTATACCAGCATATATGAGGATAAACGGATAATGAGACAAGTAAAGAAAGGTAGTACCAATGTATCAGTAGATCTTTATATTATAGATGCTACTGATGGTACACCTGAATTAGGTGTAGTTTTTAATGAAGCAGGTATTGATTTAGAATATAGGCGTCAGGATAATTTTGTAGTTAATATTACAGAGGCTGATTTAGCGACCCCAGATTTAGAGGATGTTCATCTAGATGGTGGATTTTTAGAAATAGGACATGGTTATTATAGATTTGATGTTCCAGATGCAGCATTTGCTACAGGAGTTGAAACAGTTTCGATACAGGGAACTATTACTGGAATGATAGTTTTACCTCAAACTATTCAATTAGTAGATTTTGATCCTGAAGATGGAGTGAGATTAGGACTAACGGCATTACCTGATGCTGCTGCTGATGCTATTGGTGGTTTACCTATATCTGATGCTGGTGGTTTAGATTTAGATGCAAAACTTGCTAATACGAATGAAGTGACAGCTGTTCGTATGGCAGCATTAACTGATTGGATAGATGGTGGAAGATTAGATCTATTATTAGACTTGATTAAAGTTGTTACTGATGCTCAAGCTGCTACAGGTACAGGTTTAACAGCTATTCCTTGGAATAGTGCTTGGGATACTGAAGTAGAGAGTGAAGTTAATGACGCATTAGTTGCTCTTGGATTGGATCATTTGGTGGGAGTAGCCGTCGTTGGTGCTGATGTTATAGATAATTCTATTATGGCTAAATTAGTTTCTTCTGCTGCAACTGCTGATTGGGATACTTTTGTTAACACAGCTGAGGCATTGCAAGCTCTTAGAGATAATCTTGCTTTAGAAGCTAGTTTGACTACGCATGATACAGATGTAAAAGCGTTACTTCCTGCTGCTCTTGTAGGTGGACGTATGGATTCTTCGGTTGGTGCTATGGCAACAAACGTATTAACAGCCGCAGCTATTAACGCAAACGCAATTACGGCTGCTAAGATAGCCTCAGCAGCTATCACAAATGCTAAGTTTGCCGCTGGTGCTATAGATGCAGCGGCAATAGCTAATAACGCAATTGCAGAAGCTAAGATAGCTACTGGTGCTATTATTGCAGCTAAATTTGGAGCAGGAGCAATAGATGCAGCAGCTTTGAATGCAGATGCTGTTGATAAGATAAGAGATGGTTTACTACCAACTCAAAACGTAGCATTTGATAATATTCCAATTTTATTCGTAGCTGCTAGTGATCATGTAACTCCTGTAACCGGAGCATCTGGTACATCAGTAACAAGATCAATTGATGGAGGAGCGTTTGGTTCAGGTACTGGTACACTTTCGGAAGTAGGTAACGGATCATACGCATATGATGCTAGTGCTGCTGATATGAATGGTGGTATAATCCAGTTTAGATTTGTAGCTACAGGTGGTACACCAGGAGCACCGGACGATGTATTTCTTACGATAGTTACTGGTGGTGGTGTATAGAAATGATTATTTATCACCAAAGAAACGTAGCTGCTTTTGTTGGAGCACATAGATGGATTTATGCTTTTAATCCTATCATGAATCAGAGGATTGCAGTAACTACAGCAGCAGTCCCAGGACAACCATTTTATATTAGAGATAATTATACGATGCCTCCTTATCTCGGAATAGGAGTAGGTTAGATGGCTGGATGGCCTCCTGAGAAAAATGCAACATTTACTTGGTTTTTTGTACTAAGAGATGCTGATGGTGATTTAGTTGCTGGAGCTACTGCATTAGATGTAGAATTTTCTATTGATGGTGGGGCGTTTGTAAATGTAGCTGGTGCTGAGGTAGATGAAGGGGAAGGTTTATATTCTTGTCCTATAACTGCTGCTGAAATGAATGGTGATGTAATATCACTTATTTGTAAAACATCAACAGGAGGAGTTAAAACAGCAGCAGTAGTGATATATACAAGTACAAGACAGATAGATGATTTAGCTTTTCCTGCCACTACAGGTAGAAGTATTCAAGTAGAAACGGATGGAATGGTACATGCTGATATTAAAGAATGGTTAAGTATTGTTCCACTTGCCTTAGTATCACAAAGAGTACAATCTCAAGTTGGAGCAATGGCAACAAACGTGATTACAGCGGCAGCTTTCAATGCAGCAGCTATTACTGCTGCTAAATTTGGAGTAGGGGCTATAGATGCTTCTGCTATAGCAATGGATGCTATTGGTTCATCTGAATTAGCTGCTAGTGCTGTGCAAGAAATAGTTGATGGTATTTTGGATGAATTAAGTGCTAGTCATGTTGGGGCAGGAACAGTTGGACAAATATTAGATAATTTACCTAATGATGGAGCACTTACCACTATACAAAGTGATATAAGTAATATCCAAACAAGATTACCGACATTGCTTGTAAATGCAAGGATGGATTCTGAATTACAAGCTGTTGGATTTGTACAAGCAGCCGCAGATAAAATTTGGTTATCTCCTTCACGTACTCTTACAGCAATTAGTACGGCTGTAGCATTAAGTATATGGGACGTATTAGAAACTGCTATTCTTACTGCAAATTCTATAGGATTGAAAGTAAAGACTAATTTAGATGCATTAATTTCATCTAGATCTTCTCATAGTGCTTCTGATGTTACGACTGATATGGATGCTAATAGTGTAGATTTTAACTCACTACTTACATTGATTACTGCCGCAAGAATGGGAGCATTGGATGATTGGATTGATGGCGGTAGGTTAGATGTACTCTTAGATTTAATAAAAGCTAAAACTGATGCATTACCATCGGGGCCTGCTAAAAACGTCGCTCTGAGTACTTTTGAGTTTCTAATGGTACTTAGTAGCGATGATGTAACCCCTGGTACTGGCTTAACAGTAACAGGCGAAGTATCTATAGATGGGGCAGCATTTACAGGATTAACTAACGCAATTACTGAAGTAGCCAATGGATTTTATAAAGTTGATTTTACAGCAGCAGAATTGAATGGGGATGTAATTGGTTTCAAATTTACTGCTGCATTAGCTAATCAAACATCTATAGTATTTTTAACAACCTAGAATGATTATACAATATCCAATAAAGAACAATAATTTAAATAGAATATATTATGGATTAAGTTTTGTAAGAGTATGGAATACTAGGCAAACTGTAATACCAATAACTTTCTTAGGGAAAGCTGTTGCAACTGATGCTGCTGTAGGTGCTTCTGCAATAACAGATGCAGCAGTAGGTGGAGTAACAGTAGTGGATAAGACAGATGAATAAACATATTAGTGGAACAAAAGTAAGGATGGAAGCTACATTTACGCTAAATGATGTGGTAACTGATCCTACTACTGTTGCTGGAATAGTAATAGATGGTGCTGGTGTATCAACTACATATTCAACAGCTGATCCAGAAATGACTAATGTTAGTACAGGAGTATATAAGATAGAATTGGTAGTTGTGGCTGAAGGAGTATGGGAATTTAGATTTACTGGAGTAGGTGTAGTGGATGAAGCAGTAGAAGGTAGATTTGAAGTACCTATAAGCAGTTTTGTGCCATAATGGTCAGTATACTATTTTCTGATATTTGCACAATACAAAAGCAAGTAGCTGTAAAGGGTGATATAGGTAGACCTATTTACACACTTACAACAGTACATGAAAATGTAAGGTGTAGACATGATTCATTACGATTTAGATCAAGAGAAAGAACAGAGTCTGGGGCAGATCAGGCTATAATGCAGGAAATGATATTTACTGAATTTTTTGATGATGTAACAGCGGATATGAAAATACTTATAGGTACACAAACGTATGAAATAATAGCTATAAGTCCTGTAACTAATGGAATAAAAGGACATCATTTAGAAATAGAAGTGGTACATTCGGAAAATACGTAGGAGTATATAATGGGTGCTGGAAAAGTTATAATTGAAGAAAGAACAGCTGATTCAGTAATAGAACAAGCAGATCCTGGTGCTGATATACAGGCTGTACCTTTAGTTATCACACCGTTGAGAAATTATGGTAATTTTACGATATATATGGGTGTACATGCTGAAGGAATATATGATTATACTGGTGGTCAGCCATTAAATACAGAAACTATTACTATTGATGGTAAGGTATACACATATCAAGATGCACTTACTAATGTAGATGGTAATGTTCAAATAGGTACTGATGCAGAAGAAAGTTTGGATAATCTTGTTGCAGCTATCACACTTACTGGTGTTGTAGGTACAGATTATGCTACCCTTATGACAATACATCCAACAGTAACCGCAGTAAAAAGATCAGCAGTTTTATTAGCTGTAATTGTGATAGCATTTGGTCCAAGCACTATTGCAACTTTGGAAGGTACAACTAATATCACAGTAGATGGTGCAAATGTTGGTTCTATAGCAGATGCATTGACTATTACATTTGCACTTTCGCCAGATGGTATAAATTTCTTTGATGATCCTACTACGACTGTATTTGCTGATGCAGGTGCAAATACTAGAGAATTTACTCAAGGTATGCAAGCAATACGTTTAACTGGTGATGGTCCAGAACATTTAACAACGATGGTACGTGGTGTTGCATAGTGTTTATTTTTAAAGATAATTTAGAAGAATTGGGAGAAGAGTTTGAATTATGGGCTAGGGTAACTATACCTGATTATGCAGAAGAATTAGCTGATGATATTCTACGCATATATACTAATGTAGTTCGCAAGCACATTCCTGCAGGTCATAGATTAGCCATAGGACAACGTAAGTTAAGTACAGGTAGATTATGGTCTGGTTGGGGCGATAGAAGCATGGGAATGCAAACTACCAACCCTGATTCTACGCCTGTTGATAATGTAGCAATTATAAGAAGGAGAAAAGGTCGTAGCGTAAGATTTCATGTTATAGTTGGAACAAATGTGCCATATGCAGGACATGTTAATGATGGTAGGGGTCCTGGAATAAGGCATAGGTATGCATTTGTTGAACAAGGTGGAAAAGAAGCAAATGAAATTATATTGCCACATGCAGATCAAAAATTACAAGCTATGCTAACTCCTGGTGAGAGAGGAATGGCAAAAAGAAGATTTAGTGTAGCTGCACAAAGAAGGAATATTTTAGGACAATTTGCTTAAATGACTTCTGAAATAATAACAATAATTTCTGTTGCTATTACTGTAATGTTGGCTATGATAGCAGGTACTTGGAAAATATCGAATAGCATTAATGGAGTAAAGTTATCTTTTACAGATCAGATTGGTAGAATAAAAAGTGTACAAAATAGACAAGATTTAAAAATAGATACACTTTGGGAAGTATATGGTGAAGAAGCTATTAGGGAAGCGCGTACACATGGTTTTACAGAGTCTCGTAGTCCAGACCATGTTACCGAAAAGGCTATTGCATTATTAACCGATAGCATGTATAATACATTAGTGATTAGTGGAAATCATTTATTAGAAATAGAAAGTAATCCTAAAGAAGTGGCTTTTCAATTATTTGTAGATAATAAAGAAGTATTTGAAAAAGTATCTGAAGAAAACAATATACCTCTCAAAGTGTTTGTCGGTATATCACGAATAATAATTGATAGATGTTTGGATTCTAAATTAGGAAATGTATAATTTCTAGCGGAAGTGGAATGTCATGGAGAGTCAAAATATAAATAGGTTCACGGTAATTGTATATGAAAATGGTGATGCGGAGATAAAGAACGAGATTAAAGAAGAAAATAAAAGGGAAAAAATAACAGTAGAGAATAATTTACATGCTCCTCTTGTAATTGTTGTAAAAAAGATTAATGAAGAAGGTTATAAGGGTTATGCGATAGAAATATATGATAGGACAAAGTATAAAGATATAGATGGTTCATACTTGGTAACAACTATAGATAAATTAGTAATCACAGATGAGAACTAAATAATGCGTATTCAAGACGAGGAATATTCTATAATAAGATACTTATTTGATAAGTATGGATTATTGAATTATCCTGAAAGAGCTCAGGATGCTATATCTCGTCCATATTTTAGAGTAGAGAATTTTGCTCATTTAACTTCTCAAGCTGGTAAGAAAGGGTTTATAGATCTTAGCACCTGGGTAATATGGTATATGGGAACTGATCGTAAAGACTGTATGAAAGTTCGTAGTGAAATAATATCTGAATTACAAACAGCAAGAAAGATAGATGGATATATGGAAGATTTTATTTTTCCTAATCCTTTATTACAATCTGTAGTCGCTTCTGGAGGAGTATTATCTGGTAATATAAATATAGCTATTACTGGGCTTTTAGGTGGTGTTGAAAGCTTGCCCTCTGTTACACAGGTAATAAATGTAGTGGATGATTCTATAAAGATACAATTTCCTAAAGTACCTAAGATGATATCTAAATTTGCTTCATACAATATATACGCTAGTTTGACAGGAGCAGTAACATTACAATCGAATGTTCCTCATACAATAGGAAAAGAAGGAACTAATGAACAAGCTACAGTAACTAGTTTAATAAGTGGTGCTGCTGTTCCAACAAGTCCACAAGTTCAATTATTTGGTAGAATGTTTGTAGAATCTATTGCTGGTATAATTATGGAGGATGATATAGAACCAGGAACATGGGATGCAAGAATAGAGTTAACAACTCAAAGTAATGGTTTATTGGATGAAACTGAATCATGGTTAGTGGAAGAAGTTATTTTAGCAAGTGATAATAACTTAATTTCTGGTAATATACCAGTAGTATTACCGTAGGAGGTATTATGGTGTTGGAAGATAAGTATATTAAGGAAATTCCTAAAGAAAATGTTTATGTTATATCGGCCTTAGCTAAAGATCCTTGGCCTATGTTTGGTATATATTATCCAGTTTTTATAAGTGCTGTAGTTTTTGCTGAATTGACTGAAACAGATACAGTTACACAAGCAGAGATGCAGAAGCATATTGATAATTATATGAATCACCCTGTGAAAGGATAAAGGAGGTAGTTAAATGACTTTTACTATTTCGGATGTAACTAATAGGGATCAGAGACCTGGATTTTATGCTAACTTTTTAGGTACTGCATCTTTATCAATTAGAGGAGGTTTGCAAGGTATACTTGGTACTACTGTAAGAGCTGCTTGGGGCCCTCAAGGATCAGTACAAGTAGTTAAAACTATTGCAGATATAGATAATTTTTATAGTGTAGATGAAAGTGCAACATTTAATGCTCAGTTTACATTGAGAGAGATGTTGAAAGGTGGTGCATCGGAATTACGTGTTTATAGACTTGTTGGTCCTGCCGGAGCAGTTGCTACAGATGCTTTAGTAGATGATGCTGTGGCAGATGTAATAACTATCAATGGAAAATACTTTGGTGCAAGAGGAAATGCTTTTACAGTAGAAGTTATTGCTAATGCACAAGATGCCAATCGTAAAGATGTAATTCTTAGAGAAGGAACAACTCTTCTTCGTACTTACACAACTCGTATTGATAATACTGTATCTGGTATGATTCAGGATTTAGTAAATCAAATTAATGATGATACTGCTAATTTCTGGATTACTGCTGTGTTTATTACTGCTGGTTCTGAAGAACTGGTTAATGTAGGAGCGACAAACTTAACAGGTGGTGTAGATGATGAGGGAAATATCGTAGCTGCTGATTACACAGAGGCAATGGATGCATTAGAACTAGAGAATATTGATACAGTCTACTTTGAAACTATAGATGCGACCATTGTGGGAACAAATATTCCGACTTGGTTACTCGGAGTAAGAAATGGTGGTAAGAAGATTATATGGGTAACCGGTTCAGATGCAGCAGATAGTGTAGCTAATGCTAAAGCTGATGCAGAAGGTTTCAATTTTGAAGGTACTGTTTATGTACATCCCGGAATATTAGTGGATAATCTTGCAGGTGTAGAAACAACTTATGCAGGATTTCAAGCTGCTGCTAGAGTAGCAGGAATGGTAGCAGGTACACCGCTTACTGAATCTCTTACCTTTAAGACTATTCCTAATATAAATGACTTAGAAGTAAGGTTAGGTAATACAGATATAAAGAACCTGTTACTTAGTGGAATAGTAGTATTACAATGGGATGGAATTAGGTTTAAGATAGAAAGAGGTATTAATACACTTTCTACACCAGGAGCAACGCAATCTGATTCATTTAGTAAGATTAGACTAATTAAGATTCTTGATTCAATCTTTAATTCTATATCTGCTGCGGTAGATGTTAGTGTGATTGGTATAATAAATAATGATGATGATGGTCAGACAGTTGTTCTTACTTTGATTAGAGAATTTTTACAAACATTGGAGGAGGATAATATAATTAATCCTGGTTTTACGGCAGAAACAGATCCAGATAATCCACCTACAATAGATAGATATTTTGTAAAGATAGGTGTACAGCCTATTGATGCTATTGAATTTATATACGCTACAATTGAAGTGAGTTAGGAGGTAAACAATGGCTAAGGATTTTACTGGTGAAAATGCAATCAATGGTGCATTTGGACAATTAGTTTTTCGAGGAGAAATAGTAGCGAATATACAAACTATTGAAGCAAGGGTAACGGCAGAAAGGAGGGCAATACGTAGAGCAGGTACTATTAGGACGTCTTTTAAGCGTGTAGGTGTTACAGGGGAAGGTACATTTACTATACTTAGGGTTAGCAGCGAGTTTATGCAATTAGCAGTAGATTTATTTGATGAGAATAAACTAGTGCCAAAAGCTAATATGACAGTAAAAATTAGTGATCCGGATCTTGGACCTAGTGTTGGAGCAGAAGTGGAAGAAGTAACACTTTCTAGTGTAAAATTATGGGAGATTCCATTTGGATTTAATGTGGAAGATCTTATAAGTCAGGTAATACAGTTTACTTTTGAAGGTATGGAATTAAATCAAGAAATAACACAACCAGTATAGATAAGAAATAATGGGGGTAGAATAAAATGCAAGAACATACGGTGGAAATAGAAGAAGAAGTACATAGTAATGGTAATGATCCTAGTTCTGGTATGCCATCTGCATTAGATGCGTTACTATCTTGGGATGGTAGTTTACGTGTTATAAAGAAAATTCATATGGAGAGATTAAATATTGATGTAATTATACGAGCAGCTACAATGGAAGAAATGGAAAAATTTAGTACTGCTTCGGAAACTATAATAAGAGGAAGAAGAGGAAGTTCGTCAGAAAAAGAAACAGATAATGTAAAACTTGGTAGATTACTTGTTTTTAATTGTGTAGAAGTTCCTGATTTAAGTAATGATAGATTACAGGAAAAACATAATACGCGAGACGGTAAGATAAGGGTAGGGCATCTTATTGTTAATTCATTATTTTTACCTGGAGAAATAATGATGTTACAGAATGAGATAATGGATCTAAGTGGTTTTAGTGAAGGTGCGTATATGGCAGAGGGTGAAGATGAAAATTTATCCTAGAGCGTATGAAAAAAGAATGGAGGTATAGTAATCTTGCTATATTAGTTGTGAAATATAGAAAGTTTCCTTCTGAGATAATAGTAAAACCTTTTGGTGAAAGAATATTTATGATGGCTGCTTTAAGATATATGAATTATCTTGAAGAAGAAAAATTAAAGAACAAGTAATGGCAATACTTTCATTAGACGCAATATTTAATGCAGGTAAGGTACAACAAGGTCTAGCTGCAATAAGTAATAGGCTTGCTTCTGTTGGTCGTAATCTTCGTGGTGTAGAAAGTACGGCTGATAGAGCACGCCGAGCATTGCGTGGTATGAATGCGGAACAACTAAATACTTCTAGAGTACAAGGTTTTGGACAGGGAGGTTTTTCTAGTGTTGAGAATGCCGAAGGATTTGGTATTACAGGATTTGGTAGAGGTAAAGGTCCAGGTTTATTTGGTTCGCAAAATGAAGCACAAAATGTATTAGATGATTATCGAAACTCATTAGAAAGAGTTACCCAAGCAACTGATAGGCAAACAGATTCTGGTAAAAAAAATGCAGCTCAAAATAGACGTCAAGGTGTGTCTTTTACTCAATTGCTTGGATTGATGGTTAAATTTGGAATAGCCATGGAAATTATTAATATTCCTGGCAGAATAATTGGTATCTTTGGTGATATCGTCAAAGGAGGTGCAGAAGCCGAGGCAAGCCTAGCAGGTGTAAATGCACTTTTGCGTGTGTCTAGGGATGAAATAATGGATCTAGGAAGAGTCACACGAAGTCTTGCTGCCGACCTTGGCGTAACAGGTGATGTATTTGCTGCATTAGAAGAAGCAGCTAGCTCAATTGGTGGTTTTCCCGCTAGCCAAGTAAGAACAATGGCAGGTGGAATACGACTTGTAAATAGTGAATTGCAGACTTCTGTAGATTTGTTTGAGTTAGCAGGAAGAGCTTCTGTAGCCGGTGGTTTACAAATTGAAGATGCTATGAGAGCGGCTACGACTATTACCTCTGGATTTAATGTTAGCGTTGAAGATGCTAATGTTTTTATGGATATAATGTTTAAGACTGTTGACAAAGGTAATATACGAATGTCGGAGTTAGCTCGTAACTTTGGTGATTTAACTGGTAGTATGCAACTATTGTTTGGTAGTGATCCAGTTAGACAAGTTAAAGAATTTGAAGCTGTTATGGTTGGTCTTGCCACAGCTACTCGTACTTTAACACCAGCAGAAGCAATCACAGCTCAGAGAAACTTATTGAAAGGTTTTGTTGATGCTTCTGCTGAAAGTCTAACTTTACGTAATAGATTGAAAGAACTAGGTGTTAATCTTCAGGTTAATGATATAGTTGCACAAGGTTATGAAGCTACTTTGAGAGAGATAAATGACACGATTGGTGTACAAGGTAGTGTCATGAATGATTTGGTTATAGCAAACAAAGCACAAGTTGATATTATGGGTGAAGCTAATTTTAGACAAGCTACTTTTGTTAAGTTGATTACTAGTTTATTCCCTAATATTAGACAAGTACGTAGCTTGCAAGCTCAATTGAATAATGAAATGAAATTGTATAATGAAATAGCTATAGATTTTAATGATGCTACGGGTGAAACGAATAAACAATTAAAAATTAGACAAGAAACAGTATCAAATTCTTTAGCTACATTTAGACAATTTATTAGCTTAGTGAAAGAAGAATTATTCTTTAATATCGGTGTTCCATTAGCAAATGTTTTACGTCAAGTAAATAAAGCTATTGAAGAAATAGTAAGTTCGGATAGATTTAAGGATGCTGATTTTATAGGTAAACTTGGTATATTATGGGAAAGTTTTATAACTGCTTTTGATAAATGGTGGAGTAGTGGGGGTAAAGAAAAGACTGCAACGATATCTGAGCAAATTGGTGGTACTATAGGTACTACTCTTGTAGAGTTCTTTGCTAATCCTGATATGCAAACAAAAATTATTGGTATAGGTACTGAAATTGGCTTAAATATTTCCAAAGGAATAATTATAGGTATTGCTACAGGAATGAAGGTTTTTCCAAGTAATGAAAAAATTGAAAAAATACGTACTATTAATATTGAAAGGCGAGAAGTAACGGGACGTAATAGATTTGAAGATGTTTTATCAGGTATTAATAGTATATTAGATACATTAACATTTCGTCAATTAGCTAATCCTGATTTTCCTGATAGAGATGTTCTTGGATTCTCTAGATCAGGAACTAGTGTTAGTATTGGAACTTTGCAAGTAGGTGGTTCTGCTGAAGAAATAGGTCAAGCAATAATTGATTTATCAACTGGACTAGATGATGGTCCTGTAACCCCAAGAGATGATAGGATAAGTAATCCGTAAATAATATGGCACATGACGATAACATACATATTTTCTTAGGGCCATTAAAGGGTGATCTACCAGATCCTCTTTATTTGTTACCAGTTACGCCTGAAGTTATATCAGTAATGGATTCTACTACTCTTAATAGAAGTAGAGTAATTGGTATAGGAGAAATTGTACAAATTGGTTCCCATAATCTAAAAAGATTTACTATAAATTCGTTTTTTCCTAAATTTTATGATACATTTACAGAAGAACATCACCCCACACAACTTAGTGCTGATAGATTAGGTCTTACTACAGAGCAGATATTTACTTGGTATGATCCTGAACCATTGGTTTGGGTTGATAGATTTAATAGTATGAGAGATATACCACTTAAGATGGTTATAAGCGGACTGAATATAGATGAAAATTATATTATGAATGCTTTTACTTGGTCGGCAGTAGGAGGTGAAGGACAGGATATACAATATTCAGCATCTTTTGTACAGCATAAAGAATTAGCATTACGTATGGTTGATTTTGGTAATGCTGGACAACCAATAGCGATAAGTACATTTCCTCCTTTTATTAAAGGAGATTCAATATATACAGTTGTTCCAGGAGATACATGGGCTTCTATTTCTCAGAAAACTGGTTTACCTGTAGTATTTATTATGTTCAATAACAGAATAGATAACACTTTCTTCTTAAAACCAGGTATAATTTTATTATTAACTCCAGGTGATAGTGATCCAATTAGAGTTGATCCAGGTATATAATGGTATTACAAATATCATCAAATCCTTTATTAAAAGATTATCGTGTTGTTCTTCATAAAAGAGTTAATTCTTCTGGACAACCAACTAATGATTCTTATCTTTTATTAGGAAATGATTCTAATATAGTTAATTCAATAAATATTGAATATGATGCTGATACTCCATTAATAGAAGCTTCTATGATAATACGTGGAACATTAGAACCAGATTTAATGCTTAATGGAGATATGATTTCTATATTTGCTCCGGTAGTAGATTTTAGTGGTGAAATATTTCGTAGAATTATTTTCCGAGGTTATATATTTGATAATATACGAGAGCCAGATACTGGTGAAATAAAATTAGTAGTAAGGAATTTAGGACATTGGTTAGTTCGTAATACTTTCTTTTTCACTCTTAATGCAGGAGAGACCGCGAAAGAATTTATATTTCGTGTTGCTACCGCTGCTAATATAAATATACATACATTAGTCAATACTACTTATAGGATGAAAAAAGGAAAGGTATATGAAAATGCTAGTTATTATGATGCCTTTCTAGATGTGTTATCAATAAGTATGCAACAGGAAGATAAAGATTATAATCTATATATTAGTCCTATTGGATTAGTGGTAGAGGAATTAAATAAATTTCCTGGTAAAATGTGGGTATTTGAAACATCTTTTCGTACTCCAACACTAATCAATCCAATTCGTACACGTTCCATATCAGACCCTGATTTTGCTAATGTTGCTATAGGATATAGACCTGTAGATCAAAGTAGTAGTGTTCTTGCTAGTCTTACTGAGTTAGCAGTAGCAGATTCCGTCACAGTAACTGATCAAGATAGTGTTGATAAATTCGGTAGTTTTCCAATAAGTATAAATACATCTCAATTTAATACTGAAGAAGAAGTAAGAGATCATTTAAAAAAGACAATAGAAAAAAAGTCGCAAGAAGTAGAGAAAGTATCTTTTACAACTTTTGCACTTAATTCTTTAAAGCCACTTGATAGGGTTATGTTAATAGATAGAGCAAGTGGTATAGTTGGAGAATATTTTATTAAACACTTGACCACAAAAATTAGAGATAATAATTTTAAACAAGATCTTACAGTCACGAAACGTAGAGATATTCCACGAAATATTGTTGATAAAGTTATATCAAGTAATACAGATCCACTTAGTTCATTAGGCGTATAACATGTTACAACATCGTTCAAATAATGCACTAAGTACAAATATGTTCAAACGTTCTTTAACGTCGTATATCAAACGTGTAATAGATAGTGAAATAGGTATATCACATACAGGTATTGTGCAAGAGATAACTAATAGTGGAGGTATATTATCTAATTTAATTATTGAAATTACTGACGTAGAAGAATCTCCACATTTATCTTGGTCTGATAGTCATTTTATTATAAGGGAAGGAGATATATTTACTGTAAGTGATCCTGTTATGTTATTACCTATAAGAGGTAGATATTTTGTTCTCAAAATTGAGGATGATTTTGCTGTAAAGATTAATAATGGAACAGGTCAAATAACAAGTGCGGTTACTACCGATGTAATAACACATGGGTTAGGTATTACGCCTTCCGTTGAGGATATACATATTGCATTTACATCAACTGCTACTAACGATATAGGGCATATGTGGATTAGCAGTATAGGAGGAACTACTTTCACAGTAAATGTAAAGAATGTACCTGGAAGTAACTTGAATTTTTCTTGGAAAGTTGATATAAAATAATGGTTAGCAGAGCATTACCGCCAGTAGTACAACTTCCTAGAACTACTTCAGATTTAATAGTTAGTGATATCAATATCACTGTACTTGGTGATTCACCATTTTTCAATTTTGATACTGGTGATTTTGCATTAGAAGGTGGACATTTAAAAATATGTAAAGATAGAGATAATGTTTTACTATGGATAAGAAAAACACTTTCTACTCCACAAGGTATTCATCCTATATATACACAAGGATATGGTACTCCCTTACTTAATATGTTAGGTACAGGTGCATCTGCAATTGCGCTTGAAGTAATGTTACCTAACATGATACGTAAATCGTTATTAAGGGATAATCGTATACAAGAAGTAGATAACTTTTTAACTGAACGTACTTTAGATAGATTGACTATAAGTTTCAGTATAAAATTAACAAATCAATCTAATATCAATATTAACCAATCGTGGGTTATTTCATAATGCTCAGTAATCTTATTTCAGGTTGGGAGTAGACCCGTGGTACTTACCGTGGACAATAGTATACCGATAACTGCAAGATTAGGTGAAGATACTTCTATAACTATTACAGGTACAGATTTTAGTTCACCTGCAACTGTTGAAATTGTAGGTGTGGATACTATTGATGCTCTTAACATAAATGTAGTCAGTAATACTCAAATTACTTGTATTATACCTGGAACATTAAGTGCTGGTGATTATGATATAAAGATAACGATAGGAATTAATATTGTTACTTTAACTAATGGAGTTATAGTGATAGTAGCTTTTCCTGTTCCTCCATTCTTAGCAGATACTTTCAATGCTATCATGGCTAGGATAATGCAAAGATTGCCAGATAATTATGATACTCGTGAAGGTTCTACAACTTGGGATATAATAGCTGGTGTTGCATTAGAAATTGCTAATGAATATGTAAATATTAATTCTATACTTGATTTAGGTTTTGTTGTTACTACAAACGGTGCTTATCTTGATTATCATGCAGCAGAAGTTGGTATCACAAGACTTAATGCTGTAAAATCTAAAGGAATAATAAATTTAACTGGAACTAATGGAATTCTTATACCTGTTGGAACAAAATTTGGTAATGAGGTACAAATAGGTGTAGATCCTATTGAGTTTGAAACAGATTCAGATGTTACTATATCAGGTGGTGTTGCAACTCCTGCTATTACTGCTGTTGTTGCTGGTACTGATAGTAATGTAATAGCTTCTACTATAATTAGACAGATAACAATCATATCTGGTATTGTTACAGTTAATAATGATGCAGCAACGACTGGTGGTGCTGATGCAGAAATCGACGATGAATTAAAAGCTAGAGTTCTTAGAAGAGTTAGACAGACATCTCATGGTGGTAACATAGGCGATTATATACTTTGGGCACAACAGGCTTCAGAGGATGTCGGCAAAGTCGGTATAGATCCATTGGGTAGTGGGGCAGGTACAGTAGATGTATATATTTTACAAAGAGATAATACTATTGCTCCTGCTGGATTAATTTTAACTGTACAAAATTATATCAAACCTGCAACAGGAGATATTGAACGTGCTCCTATAGGTGCTGATGTAACAGTAGCAAGTGCAACTTTAGATACTGTAAATGTTAATGTAGATATTTCTGCTTTACCAGGATTTACAATAGCAGATGTTATATTGGATGTAGTAGCTGCAATAGAAAAATTTTTAGAAGATTTACCTATTGGAGATGATGTATTATTTTATGAAGTAGCTTCTACCATTCAAAATGTTATTGGTGTAAATACTATGAATACATTTACGGTAGATGGTGGAGCTGTTGATGTGGTTATAGCTGCTACTGATAAAGCTATGCCTGGAACAATTACAGTAGTTGAAGTATAATAGGAGAATAAAATGTCTTTAGTAGTAGGTTCGGATATAAATGTCCCAACTACAGGACAGACGGAAATTGCTACTTATACAGCAGCAGCAGGAGACTTTTTCCGTGGATGGAAAGTTCATGGAGAAGCAGAAGGTAAGGTAGAAGTACAAATAGCTGGAACTGCTAGAGCTATTGGTGCGATAAAAACAGGTCCTAATGGTGCTGGTGATTGGAATGAAGATGGACAGATTGTTACACCTATTGCATTAGTAGCATCACAAGTTATAAGAATTATGATTACAAGAAAAGAACAAGTTGCAGGAAGGTTATTTAGAGGGGAACTATTCTAATGCCTGAACCATTAAAATTAGGAACGGTATCGTTAACTCAACGACCGACTTCATTAACTAGAGTAATAGAAAGTTTACCTCAATATTATTCAGATAGTCAGGTATTGAAAGATATATACGAAGCTATATTACCTGAGCAAGATCTTATTGCTCATTTTCTTTCGACACCGGATGATAATCTTGATTTTCCGGATGCTGCGGTTGCACAAGATATAGTAGATTATCTTGGTAATAAGATGGGATGGGGACATGAAAGGCTTGTAAATCAATTTTTTATTCTAGCTACTAATCTTGCATTTGATACTATGCGTGAGATTTATGATGTACAATCAGATTTAGCTAATCATAGAGATTTACGTGATAGACTTATATTTGTTGCAAGAAGTGACGAGACAGTTACAAAAACTGATATAGCTAATGAAGTTGCATTAGTTGGAACTTTACATAATATCAATGAGACTTTTGCTAGTTATGCTGTGACTATAAGTATTAGTCCTAATAAAGATGAGTTTAGAGAAATTGTTACAGAAAGATTAAATCGTATAATACCAGCACATCTTGCGATAACTGTGGTCTTTGCTGCTATGAGATTAAGTGATTCTCCTCAAGGGTTATTAAGTGATATGCCCGTCAATACATTAGTATAGAGGTTATCTTATGACTGAACCTAATGGTTTTTGGGAATCTGGCACAGCAGGTCAAGAAGAATTTGACGAAGACTTGATGAATGCCTGTTTAATTCAATTAGATACAAAAGTTAATTTGGATCTATTGACTGATCGTGCTGGAATGTTTGCTCATTCCAGTGATGATAAGAGATTTTGGCGTTCAGATGGTGCTGATCTTATTAATCTTGCTGTTATTGAATTTGGGACAGATGCTGCAAAACCAGCAGCTTCAGCAGCTAATAATGGTAGAGTATTTTGGGCTACAGATACATTAACACTTTATATAGTTCTTAATGCTACCCAATATTTAGTAAGTGATCAAAATGTTGTAGTCGATCATGTAGGTGAAGGAGACCCACACGTACAGTATCAAAAAGAATCAGAAAAAAGTGCTGTTAATGGATATGCTAGTCTTGACGGTAGTACGTTAGTTCCTCAAGCAGAATTACCTGATCATGCTGATCGACATCCAAAAGGTGGTGCGGATGAAATAGATGGAGATATTATAGACATTGATTTTACTCCTTCTGTTTATACACCCAATACGGCTCCTGCAGAAGTAACTGATGTTGATGAATTAACTTCCCATCTTAAAGGAATAGACGATCAATTCGCTATTACAGGTGTGAAAAAAGAAACATTTACTGGTAGTGGTACTTATACAAAACCTGCTAATGCTTTGTTACTTCGTGTTTTGTCTGTTGCAGGTGGAGGTGGCGGCGCTGGCGGTGGAACTATTGATGAAGCTGGTGGTGGTGGTGGAGCAGGCGAATTGTTAGATGTAATGTTAAATGCTGCTGATGTTCCGGCTTCTCCTGCTGTTACAATAGGTGCGGGAGGCTTAGGTGGTGCTGCTAATCTTGACGGGAATAATGGTGGTGATACTTCTCTTGGTACAGTCATAGTAGCAGGAGGTGGAGGAGGTGGTCAAGATGGTACATCTACTCAAGGTGGAAAAGGTGGTAAGTCTGGTTCTAATATTGGTTCTGGTCCTGATGATGGTCCTGCGGCAGAATTTCTTGCAGCTCCTGGAGTAGAACATACACCTTCAGTTTTAAATGGTGATGGTATATCGGGTGGTGGTGGAGGTCAGGGTGATAATTCAGGAAAGAATCCTCAAATAGGTGGAAAAGGATATAAAGGTCCTGGTGGTGGAGGAGGTGGAGGACAAGAGTCTATTGATGATCCGGGAGCAGCAGGTGGTATTGGAGGAGCAATGATAGATGGTGGTGTTGCAGGTGGAGTGGCTGGAGCTGGTGCTGGTGGTGCTGGAGGAGCAGGTGTTGCTGGTGTTAATGATTTAGGTGGAGGAGGTGGAGGAGGTGGAGGTGGTAATAATGGTGGAAACGGTGGTGTTGGGGGTCTAGGTGGTACTCCTGGTGCTGGAGGAGGAGGAGGTGGTCAAGCTACTGGTACTCCAGGTAGTGGTGGTAATGGTGCTATCGGTCAGATGATTATTTATACATATCTTGGAGAATTGTCATAATGAGTAGAAAAGCATTAGTAAATAATTCTACTGGTTTAGTAGTAAATGTGATAGAACATGAAAATGATAGTGATTGGTCTATTCCTGATGATCATTCATTAATTAATGCTGTAGATAAGGGTGGTCCAGGTGATACTTGGGATGGTAATAGTTTTATTTCTGTAACACGAGATCCTCCTAGTGCGAATGATGTAAGAAAAGATGAATTAGAAGATAAAGCAAGAAAAGATCAACCTATGACTACTGCAGAATTAAGAGAGATGTATAAACTTAGATTCCTTACATAGTCTATTCCTTCCACTATTGGGGCGTTGAAAGAAAACCATTTTCCCACCGGAAGCATTTACCCCCATGTGCGTTAACCTTTCAGCGCCCCCTATACAAGCCCCGTTTGCGGCATAGCCCGCCGTGTGGTATACTATACGGGCCATGCGTATAACACTAGACTCTCACATACGGTTTGATAAAAAGTCTCTAAGTCCGAAACTTAAAAAGTTTTTGGATGTTAATCTGCGTTTCATAAATCCCGATTATGTGGGTGCTAGTAAGATGGCACGTAATAAATGGGCTATGCAATACATACCACAGTATATATATGGATATAATGTAACTAGTAATGAAGTAACTATTAATCGTGGTTTTTTCACTAAGTTACGTAAGTGGTTACATGATAATAATGTACAGTTAAAAGTGGAAGATAATACAATAGTCAGAGATGCCGATTTACAGCTTGGTAGTATACAACTGCGCGATTACCAAATAGATGCCACTAAGGCAGCTCTAAGGCATTCTGGAGGGGTAATAAAAATGCCATGTGGTGCGGGTAAAACTCGTACCATGTTAGATGTTATTGCTACTCTAGATCAACATACACTTATTATTGTTCATACTAAATTTTTATTAAATCAATGGAAAAAGTATATTAAAGATTTTTATAATTATGATGTTGGAATAATACAAGGAACAACAACTGATATAAGACCTATTACTATAGCCATGATACAAACTTTACATGAAAGAAAGTTGACACCTAAGTTTCTTGATAGGTGGGGTTGTTTAGCTGTAGATGAAACACATCATGTACCAGCAGATTCTTTTAATGAAATAGTAAATCAGTTTCCTGCAAAATATAGGTTTGGTTTGAGTGCTACGCTTAAACGATCTGATGGTTTAACTAAATTGATATTTGCTGGTATAGGAAAGTTAATATATACTGTTTCTTCAAAAGAACTTGCAGGTTTAGGTTACTTACAGATACCATTAGTAAAAATTATACCTACAACTTTTCATTATAAAGGTAAATATGCAAATGTAATGAAAAGACTTATACAAGATAGACAACGTAATGAATTGATTATATCTAGATTATTAAAACATCCTGATAGATACAATCTTGTTCTTAGTGATAGGATAGAACATTTACAGATATTATCTAGAATGTATTCATTACATAGTGATGATTATGAAGTAATAATAGGCAAGGTTAAATCAAAGGATAGAGATGACATAATTGATAGAATGAGAGGTGGTGAACTACATACTATATTCGCTACTACATTGGCGGATGAAGGTTTGGATATACCTAATCTTGATGTTATTTACTTAGTATTTCCTACTAAGTCAGATATTAGGATAGAACAACGCATAGGTCGTATACAAAGAATTTATCCAAATAAACCTGAACCTATAGTATATGACTTTAATGATGAATTAGTACCTCGTTTGTTTAAATTTGCTTTACATAGAGAAAATCAGTATGAGGATTTAGAATTAGATGTCGAAAGTGAAAGAAAAATCTACCGACCGAGCTTCCATTAGAAAGGAAGTACGTACTTTATTACGTATGCGTCAACATATTACGGATAAAGTAAGTGATGCAGAAAAAGAGTTAAATGATATTAATGAAGGTTTGTATGATGCATATGAACAATTGAATATTAAGTCTTATAAATTTAAGGGGCTTAATTATCGAGTACAACAAAATGCATATCATAAATGGGATTTTAAGAGTTTACGCAGATTTTTAAGAAATAAATATAGTGCAAAGATGGCGAATTCTGTAATAGAAAAAGAAGAAAAAATAATAGAATCTGTGAATGATGAACAATTACAAAATCTTATTGATAGTATTAAAGGTAAAAAATCTAAAGAGGAATTTAGAACTAAATTAGGAATGCTTGTAGAAATAACTCATAGTAAAAAATTCATTCGTGTATCTAAAAAGTAATCCCCTTGCCCCTGTAACCGGCGGTATTATAACTATAGGTCTATAGACTATAAATAAAAAAATAATATAACTATAGATCTGTAGAACTTAGATCAGTTGGAGTGACAATGGCTACACCGGAAAAATTATTAGTAAGTGCGCTTCTATTATACAAATGTAAAGATATCTTAATTAAAAAAGGAATGACTTCGGACAATATTTCACGTTATCAAGATGAAATGTCTTATTTAACACAACCTGGAGTACTACCTAGTGAAAGAACTTTCTTAGCTAAATTTCCTAGATTTAAAATTGTAAAAGTTCCTAGAAGTGACGTAGAAATTTTGATTACGCAATGTCTTAATAATAAAGTTCGAGAAGATTTTGTTAAGATAATGCGTTCTATCACAGATGAAGTTAGAAATTCTAAAGATATACCAAAAGTTGCACAGAAAATGGAAAGAGAATTACGTAAGATTAATTCTCAATTATCTGGTACTGTAGATATAGATGTAATGAATGATACACAAGGTTATTTGAAAAGATATAAACAAAAAAGAAAGAAAGCTAGAACAGGGGAAACTATAGGAATACCTTATGGTTTTCCTGGTGTAGATTTAATTACAGGTGGTATGCACCCTGCAGAACTTATATCTGTAATTGCTAGACTTGGAGTAGGAAAGACATGGATTTTGTGTAAATTATGTGCTGCTGCATTGGTATCTAAGAGAGATGCAGCTTTTTTCAGTTTAGAAATGAATGTAGATAGTATTGCAAGTAGAATATTTTCTATTCTTTGTTATGATTTAAGACAAGGTGATAAGAAATTATCTAGTATTCTTTTTAATGATCAATTGAATCTAGGAAGAATGACTACTAAAAAGGTAGAAAGATTGATTGGTGATTTATCAAAGATTATAGATAATAAACTTTGGGTTCCTGAAATTAGAGGTAAGTTTTCAATAGAAGATGCTGGTAGAAAGATAGAAGCTTTACAACCAGGTATAGCTTTTTTTGATTATTTTGGTTTAGCAGTCGCCGATGGGGGTAAAGTCGATAACTGGATGCAGGCTTCTGCGGCTTCTAACACGGCAAAGAGCATCGCTAGAACATATGGTATACCTTTTGTTATGGCAGCACAATTAAATCGTACTGGAGCCACTACACCTAGAATGGAACATATAGCTTTGACTGATAGTATTGGTCAAGATTCTGATAAGGCATATATACTTACAGAAAATTCTAGAAAGACTAGAATAACATTTGATTGTCAAAAATTTAGAGGTGGTAGAGATAGTTGGAAAGCGGAAATACGTTGGGATGTTAATAAGGGTAGGATTGAAGAAGATCATATGAAAGATAATAATGCAAATGAGGAAGAGGATGATTAATGAATGAACAAATAGAACAAGAACAAGTAGATTTTTCAGCTTTTGAACATGATTCTATTAGTCAAACTATATATTGTGTTTGTGATACATTGTATCGAAGTCATGGAAAATTAGTAATGGAACCTAAACCTCATTATGTGACACTAAAACCATGTCCAGGTTGTGGACATAATAATACAGTAAGACGAGTCAGTAATGATCCTGAAATATTTACGATACGCAATGAATGAAGAAGCATTACTTCATACATTAGGTATATC
>SDBT01002536.1_pt1 | contig 32165 bp, 33 predicted proteins | sample 2277101 | NCBI WGS metagenome assembly SDBT01 (sample SAMN10404973, study PRJNA504765) | marine sediment metagenome | isolation source: marine sediment core GS10_PC15, 103 cmbsf | place: Arctic Ocean: Southern Knipovich Ridge | collected 2010 | reverse complement strand
TTATTTTCTGGAAGCTGTTCTAAGAAGACGGAAATATTCTTGTTAAGAGAAAATAAATACGATACCATTCAACGATTAGCAATTTTCATGGGACAGCGGAGAGAGCAAGTGGACGAGATACCCGTAGGGAATGTAGTGGCAATAGAAGGTTTAAAGGAAATTAAGAGCGGAGAGACGATAGTTGATTCAAAATATATAGATCAAATGATTCCTTTTGAAAGAGTAAAATACGTATATGGGTAGCCATACATGGCGTGTTGGAGGTTGAGTGTTTTTGGAATGTAATTCCTAAACCGTCAAGCGTAGCTTGAAGTTTGATGTTTCTGAATGGAGCTTCGAGGGAATGACGAGTTGAAAGCAGTGATTTAATGTAAATCTTGATTTAGGGTGTGGGCGGGTTTTGGCAATCACAATTGAAACAAAGAATGAGTGAGAAGCGAAATGAAGAAAAAATACTTATATTAAGTGACAGTAATTATAGCTTATACTAACCATCTTTATTAATTAACTTAAATTAGATGACACATTTTATCAATTATTTCTAATAAATGGTGTTTATAGTGCACTTTTTATTCTACCTTCAAATTATTCACTAGTTACCGAGTGAAAAAACACTTTATTAAATATTATTTATGTTTCCTAATATAATGAGGTGATTATTATGGCAAAAACAATTAAAATACCAAAATATGTATTAAGAGTAGTTACCACACTAAGTAGTCTTTTATTCGTAGTTGGTGGAGGTATAACTCTCTTTAAGATTCCATTGCCAGGATTTTTGTCCTTTATGTCATTGAAATGCGGAATATTTTTAGGAGTATCATCTTTAGTTGTATTTGGGCAGAATATACTTGCATGGATTGATAACTCTGTTGACAGACATTGGTAATAATTATTTGATTTTTAAGAAAGGTTTAAATTATAATATTCATTAACTATTTAATATGCCTGATAACCTTACTAAAGAACAGAGGAGCAAGTGTATGTCCAGAATTAGAAGCAAGTGGACTGTTCAGGAAAAGAAAATTCATAACTTTCTAAAAGGCAACAAAGTAAAACATAAGATGCACCCCAAGATAACTGGTTCACCCGATATATTATTGACAAAAAGCAATACAGTAGTTTTTCTTCAAGGATGTTTCTGGCATAAGTGCCCTAAATGTTATCAAAAACCAAAAACTAACAGGAAATACTGGCTTCCTAAGATAGAGAATAATGTCAAAAGAGATAAAAAGAATACTAGGCAGCTGAAGAAAGAGGGGTTTAAGATATTAAAAATCTGGGAGCATGAAATAAAAAAGGATTTTGATAAATGTATTGATAAAATCAAGAAGTCTTAACTTGTTTTATAATCTGCTTCTTTGCATCAATTCTAAAATCCCTAAATACAGTTGGAGCCTTTTTCTTTAATATTTTTAATATTTCAATTATTACTTTTCTAATTTCCCATTGAGCTTCTGGACTGCCTCTCAATTCAATAATATGCCTCCATTCTCTGAAATTGGCAGTGATTACAATCTGGCTTTCAATAGCATTTGGAAGGGCAAACCTGGCATCCTCGTTTTTAATCCCAAGTTTCTGTAATTTTGAATAAATTTCTTTTGATTCTCTTATAAAATTGTTAAAAATGCTATGGGCATTTGAATTTTTCTTAATAGACTCAGGTTCTATATAAACAAAATTCTTCTCATCCACATATCTTTGAGACTGTTGCGTATAAGATGCTAATCTGTGCCTAACCAACTGATGGGTAAATGCTCTCGATGCTCCATAGATTCTAAATGTTGCGCTCGCATGCTCAAACACAGATAGATGATTATGTTTAACAAGAAACTTAATCATAGCTTTCTCACTGCCATTTTTCTGCTTACCAAAAGATAAATAAGCTGTTCTGCCTGCCTTTTCAATAAGTTTTTCTGCATTTGATGTTATTGATAATAATTCAACTTTCATTTCCTTTCCTCCATTTACTCAAATCTACTTTAAATATCCAAGATTCTCCAACTCCCTCGGATCTATCTGACATATAAATCGACGGAAAAGGATAAACAATTTTAATAGCCCTATTGCGTAGAGCATATAAGAGAATGCCTAATGCTTGTATCTTTGTGCCTAAAGGGGCGATGATTATATTATTATCTGGATTGCTAATCTTAATTTCTTCAATTAATTCACTAATAACCTTTTCAGTTTCAAAAGGATCATTTGCTGGAGCAAAATATATATGTCTATGGGCACCTGATTCGTTTAAAAAGGACATATTATTTTCAATGCTTATTTTATGCCAACCTGGTTTATATGACGGAAAACCATTAATTGCATATGTTATTGTAGGTTCTATAATTTCAAAAACTTCTTGAGCCCTATTGCCTTCGAATCCTAATATAACAATTAGCAAATTTTGTGAGTATGTGGAATTTCCTACAAATCCAGGAATACATTCAATTCGATCTAAACCAGAAGTTAAAATTGTCTCCCCATTGGTTGTGTTTTTATCTTTGTATTTTAACGGTTCAGTATAGCATACATAAACTGAGTTTACTTTATATCTATCAAACAAAACTTTGATTAGTAAAAAAAGATAGGGTTTAGGAAATGTGCTTATATCTAATAATATTTTCTTATTCTTAAATTCCACACTTAATTTGTCCATCTCAAGAATAAACTTTTTTATACCTTTAGATGGTTTTGAAACACTTCCAACATCCAACAATACTAAATTTTTAGATATTTTTTTTAAATTTTCTAACATTTTAGTTAGATTCTTGCCTTTATTATCATTTTTATCTTTCTCAATAAAACTAAAAATAATTGAGGTTTCAATTTTTACAGAATTTTGCAAAAAAATTGATATCGACTTTTTACAGCGTTCTTCAAAACTACCGCTACTAATAAAAATATCAAATTTATTTAAATCATCCAAAACATTCTCTAAATGTAAAACCGATAGATTTTCAATCAGTTTCATTTTTGTCACCAAATTCGGTTATATCTTTTTGTATTTCATTAAACTCTTTAATTTTTCGCACATTTTGAATTATAATCTTTTTCCTAAGTTTTTCTTTTTCATCATCATTACCTTCTATAAGCTTACAAATTTGATGATGCAAAATTATTGTGCGCCCGCGTACACGATAAGATATCATGAAACGTGGAGCTAAAATTCTATTAATTATAAAATCATCTCTTTTAATCTCATATTTGCTCTTAGGTTCCATTGCAACCTTTTGCTGCAGATAAGAATAACTTAAAGCGGCATCAAAAACAAGTTTTGCTTTTCCTTTAATTCTAGAATAATTAGTTTCAAAATGAGTTGGTTCTGGTTCTACAAGATATTGGTCTTGATGTAATCTTTTAAAAATGGTGCCTATTTGTTTTATAAATTCTTGAACATCAATACCTAAATTATCTTTAATCCGAGTTATATCCTTAAATTTAGACTCTGAATAATCTTTTGCACCACTATCTTGATATTCAAAATTTACATGATTATCTTTTGAGGGTTTATATCCATAATTATAAGCAGTATTTAATGCAGAGTTACATAATTCTAATGCATTACGAATCACCCCTGAAGATAAATGAATATATACATCTATACCGACATATTTCTTCTTTTGTCCGTAATCCCTACATAATTGAAAAAGTAGATTCAAAGAATTTTTTAGATAAAGAGTAGAATATGCCTTATTTTTACTTTCTACAAATTGTTTATATTGTTTTTTAATATCTTTTGAAGATCGTCCACGATAATATAAGAGCATATTAAGCTTTTCTATGATTGGATTAAGTGGGAATTTCAAATCATTTATTATATCTTCAATTATTTCATCTGAATCCATTTTACTTTTTAGATATTTTCGAAATGGTTCCCAATGTTTTTCTTTGCCATTAACTAGATTTATAGCTTCCTCCTTAAGTTTCATGTTAGGGAATAACATTTCAATATCAATTATATTTTTTGACTTAAAGAATCCACTTTTTTGTAATCTTTTATTTAAGATATTTTTAATTAAATTCCCATATTCCGTTTTTTTACCACTATGAGCGGCATTAAGTGCATCAGTTATGTGAATTATTCTAAAATCATCTGATTCTTGTAAAGTTTCTGAACTTTCACCAACAACAATTTTAGGCATATATCTTGCACCCATTTTAAAAATTACTTTTGTATCGTCACTATCTTTTATAAGTTGACCAATACAATTAGTTTGTTTTTCATTTAAATATTCAAGTTCATCTAAAATTATAAATAAACTTTTATTTATTAATTCAGGTATCTCAGCAAAAATAACTTCAGATAAACCGAAAATTAAATTTTTATAGATGATTATGGGAATAACAAATTCCTTTTTTATTTCAGCTAAGGTATAATACCCACTTTTTTCGAAAAGTGTTTCAAATTGAGGGAGAATTACATCTTTTATTTTTTTAAAAGCAAAATCAAGATTGTATTCAATATTTTCATAACTTTCTTTAACTTGACCAAAAAAATATTTTATTATCTTTTCTTCGCTTTGCTGGGATAATATTCCTGAAGATTTCATCACACTTACAAAATTAAGTAATTGTTCTGCAATTTTTACAGAAAGATAGGGTCTAAAAAGTCCTGAAATTTCCCCCTTTATTGCGTCATATTCTGTAGTTCTGAAATGTAAAAAAATGCCGATAAATTTTTTTAGTTTTATAAATTGCCTAAACTCTTTAGCATTTAACATATTTATTGATTTATTTTTTGGAATAGTATTCTTTAGAAAATCCTTTAATTGCATTTCTAAACTCAAAAATTTCAATACCATCGTTTTTCCAGTCCCCCTACCACCAATAAGGAAAACTGGACGGCTTCCTTGAATATCTACACCAGATACTTTTCGAATTAAATTTTCCAGAGGCTCATAAAATTCGAATAAATCCCCCCCAAAATCTTCGGCCCTAAGAATATCAAAAGGTTTAGTCTCATCAAATTTGTTTTTTGAATCAAGATTCATAATGCTAAAACCTCTCAAATAATGGATACCACGATCCATCTTCTTTATGTGCCCATATAACTGGCAAACTATCATTTGGCGTATTATGTGCAAAAACAACTGCTAATGCTAAATTTCCAAATCCTAGGGGGGATGAGTTTAGTGATTTCCCTTTAGATTCCATAATATTTTTTGCTTTCTTTCTTTCTTCAGGGTCAGTATATATATTGGATATCTTTGAGAAACATTGAAATCTTTTATCTAAAGGAGAATATACAATTACATTGATTTTTAGGGTATTATTGATAAATTCTTGGCCTTGTAAGCAACCAACAGGTGCTAAATAAATAAAATCTAACTGGGGATTTTTTTCTTTAAGCATTTTTAATGATTTACCCTCATAATCTTTTTCCCAAGTTTCTTTAGCTTGATTACCACTACCAATAAAATCATCAATTAATATAATCTTTTCAATCTTTGAAAAGTCAATCACTTTACTGTGTAATAATCTGAATAAACTTACAAATTCAAGATTTTTACGTGTTCTCGGGGATAATGACTTTCTAAGTTCATAAATCATAGCAGTCCCACTTGAACCATCATCACCAAATCCAACAAAGATACATTTCTTATTTAAGTAATTTAGAAAAGAGGTATCTCGTTCGGGGGCAGTTTGAGTACTAAATTTTTCATCACATATTAGTTGTTTAAGCCGATTTGTTACTAAACCTTTCCATGATGACCTTAATTCATCCTGAGTGATATAGAGTACATTATAAGCTAAAGTTAATGCAAGATAAATATCTTTTACTTCAAAATTTGTTAACCATTTTAAGATTTCGTCAGGTCCCTCAAATCTTTTCCAGATAATCTTATTTTTTTCCATAACCCTGTTAAATAATAAATTTGTTTTTTCATCCGCCATAATCATTTTTTTTAGATATTCTGAATCCATTATAAATCGCCTAAACTTAATTTGATATTTTTTCCTATTTTTTTCGCCATCAAAGGCGGCACAGCATTCGCAACCTGTTGCTGCTGTGAACCTATCTTCCCATAAAACTTATAATGATCTGGAAAAGACTGCAATCTTGCTGCTTCACGAACAGAAAGCCCTCTATCTTGGGTTGGGTGTATCAGCATGTTCTTCCTGAAGTTGTTTATCACAACAGAAGGCTCATCCCATTTCAGCCTGTAATAAATCCAGCTGTGGCAGTTATTTAGATTGTAGTAATTCTTCATAAGGCGCTTGGGAATGCTGCTCCAGTTGCCGCCTTGAGGAATATGTTTGTACCTTTTCAAAACTAAACTGCTGTTTTCTGTAACAAGATTGTTTGAAACAGTGCCGTTGGTTTTTGCTCTCATCCTTTTATGATAATCAGACAGTCTTTTTACTTGAGGGTAGCCTAATTCACAAACTGAATTTCCATTCTCAATCTTAGGCAGGTCGCTTATTGCATTTTTAACTGTTACAGTACCTGTCTTCTTAATGTTTGAAAAATCTACTTCTTTTTTCTTTGTTCCAATAATGATAATTCTTTTCCTTCTTTGAGGGACACCGAATTCTTCAGAATTCAGGATATCCCAATGAATATGGTAGCCTAGCCTTTTGCCTGTATTGATTATTTTATTAAGAACTGAGCCATTATGAAGCGTTCTTAAGCCTGCAACATTCTCAAACAAGAAAACTTCGGGATTTATTGCTCTTACAAACCTAAAATATTGCTTGTAAAGGCCGTTTAAGGGATTATCAATGCTCCTGGTTCTTCTATTTGATGTTGAGAACCCCTGGCAAGGCGGCCCTCCTGCAATGAGATAAATTTCGCTTTTTCTTAGTCCTGTAGATTTTAGAACCTTCTTAGGGTCTAGTGATTTTATATCTTTCTGCAGAACAGTAACCTCTTTATTGTTTTCTTTTAGGGTAGAAGTAGAATCAGGGTCAATTTCAATTCCTAGCTTCATATCAAATCCTGCCTGTGAAAGACCATAGGATAGGCCGCCAGCTCCTGTAAAGAGGTCGATTCCGGTTAAAGAGCTACTGGTCATGATTACACACCCCCTAAAATATATAGAATTGGTATAATAGACGGTTGTTTATAAAGGTTTTCTTGATTTTTCTAGTTAATTGTCCTCAATACCAGTAAATTTATATTTTAACTAACATCCCCCTACTCAATGGGAAAAAAAGTTACTTTTATTATTGGTTCTGGGACCTCTATAGAGTCAGGTGCACCTTCATTTGATGGTTTTAACAGCAAGATTAGAGAAATATGGAAGCAGAAGGCAATTCAAGATAATAATTATATGAAAGAGGCATTTTCTAATGTTCTCAAGTTAATAAAAAAATACCCTCAGTCAAACATTGAGGAAATATTTTCCTTTGTTTACCTAGACAACCAATTTAACTTAGACAGCAGTAAACTGTTAGAACACATAGAGTTTGTAATTGGAAAAACTATTTATGAGTCACTAAGGTATATTGAGGGTAATGATTCTATAAAATTGTCAAAAAACCAGAGAAATCTCATTAAACAAATAGCCTTATGCGGATGCGACTTTGACATCATATCTCTAAACTGGGATGTATTGCTAGATCAAGCTTTGATGCATAGTAGAGTTGGACTTAGTGCTTTTGGAAAGAAAAAGCTCAATACTGGTACATTGAATTATGGTTTTTTAACTTATTATAATAAGAAAGAGGTCAAACCTAAAGACAAGGGAATTCTGCTAAAACCTCACGGTTCTATGAATTGGGGCTACTGCGAAAAGTGTGAGAAAGTTTTTTTTACTAATAATAAAATGCACATATACTTCAATCCTTCAAATGAAGAAACTTGTCTCGAATGCGAAGATAGAAAATTGAGCAAACTTATAATACCTCCGGTTTATAATAAATTTGCCAGTATCGAGCATACAAACAACATCGAGAATACAAATAAAAAAGATCCTGCTATCTTTAAGATATTTCTTAAGATATGGAATAAGGTTTATGATGTTATTAAGGACTCAGATATAGTCGTAATAGTGGGGTACAGTTTCCCTAAAACCGATATAGAATTTCTTACTTTTTTTAAAAAGGCAGTTTATGACCGTTTAGGCGAAAAAAGAGATGATGATGGCGGTTTAGATATCCTGGTTGCAGATTATAATCCAGACCCTATTGTAAAAAAATTGTCTGAGGAGTTTAATTATTATATTAATGATGGAACAATATTACAGAAAAATACCGGTGCAAAGATTATTAAAGAAAGTTCTATAAGGATTCATTCAGTAAAAACTAAATTTGGTAAGTTTGCAAGGGAATTTAAAAAGATCATCGCTAAATTTTCTTGATTGAGTATCCTTTTATTAACTGCTGTCGCAAAACCACTCCCCAACCGCCCCTTAAGCCCCAACCTTTATTTATTGCTCAAACCCTGTTTGAGCTAGAAAAAAGCGTAGCTTTTTTTGTTAGTAGACATGCCTCTTCTCTCCTGTTTGTGCAATTCTAGTTCAACTTTGAAATGTGAGAGTGACGCAAGGAACGGATTTCAAAGTTGAACGGCAATTTACTTACAAAAATAGAATGTGAAATGTTTTTATACTTTCTTAAGTTTTTTCAAACTAGGAAATATCTTAATTAATCCATTTTTAAGCTCTTTTCTGATATCGTTATTTTCCTCCTTCTCTATGCGTTCGAGTACGTCATCAACATAGGATTTATATTCCCTATATTTTGGTTTTGTTTGCTGTATGATTTCAAATCCTAATCTAATATCATTTATATCGGGACTACTTTTTAGGAATTTATCAAAAATTAGATCCATATAATCCTTTTTGGGTGTTAAAGGTAGAACATTCCAATTTAGAACAACGCTTCTAATAGAATATTGATAATTATAATTTATAGGGCTCAGTTGTCTTAACCAATCTATAATCTCACGAGCAATCTCTCTCTTAAGAGTCTTAGACAGATACGTTGCTCCATATAAAGCATCAAAACCAATTTTTTGAGAGTTTAAATCAGGGTTCTTCAAAAGAGCCTTTATCTGCTCTACATATTTTTTTCGTAAATCATCGTCAATACCACATTTCATAATATTTATTGCTTTGTAGAACTCGTTCCTGTTGTTTAGGGGTATATTTTCCACCCTTCCTAGAAGGATACTAACCGCCTCCTTTTTATCAAAATCTATTTTGTAGCCTAATTCCTCAAGTTTACTTAATGCCCAATTATAGTTACCCGAACCTATTACGTGTCTAAAAAGATGCAACCTATTTTCTTTTTTCGAAAATGACCAGATTGCGTTAAATATTTCTTGTTGCTGTTCTGATCTTCTTTGAAAGATGCCCAAATATTCCCCAATAACTTTTTGTTTAGCATCCTCCCCAAGTTTATTTAAGACGAATTCAAAACCTTTCTGGTCAGTGTTATCCCAAAAAGCTGTTATTAGATTATTAATATTTCCTTTTGCTGGATCAGCCAAAGAGTCTTTTAGTCGTAGCCCTAGAGGCATAAAGATTTTTCTTTGGTTCAAATCCCCAATAGCATTAATTCCCTCAATAATAGCATCATTAAAAGTTAACAACACATTTTCATCCTTAATTTTAGCAATGAGCGCGTGATAGGTATCTAGGATGTTCTCAATATTACTTAAAAAATGTTCTTTCTGCTCCCGGAAAGGCTGTTGATTTTCACCTTTTAAAAGTTCACCGAATCTTTTAATAAGTTCTTGGATAACATTCGGTGTAACAATATTTTTGAAGTTTAAAAATAATTGAATTTTCTTATTAAGAGTAACTTTATCCTCTATGTCATCTCCTGAGAGAGTTGAAATAAATTTAAAAAGAACTTCTTCTGAAATAAAGTCTTTTTGGACATCAGTTTTATCCTTAAAGAGCGACAGTATATTAGTGTTAGAATAATAGGTCTCAGACAATGCTTTTGATATATCTTTGCTATTCTCCTTAAATAGACTTGGATGATTAATAATATTTTGAAATAATTCATATGCCCATTCATCATTTACTTCAATAGTTTTCTTTTCATCATTTTGGCTACTCAAAATTTTTGCATATTGAGATAAGATATTCGATGTCGATTGCTTATCACATCTATCAATTATCTGATTGAAGACTAATGAGGGTTCGAGTATATGCAACTGATCTTTTAATGTGATACCCAAAAGTCTTGCGGTCTCATTGTAATACTCTATACTTGGGAATTCTAAGTTGTTCTTTTTCAATGCTGTAAGAGAAGATCTAATTATGTTTAATAACGGCGTCGGTCTATGTCCATTTTCCTTAATAAGGCTTTGTGTAAACTTATTATATGTTCCTAAAAGCTTTGGCGATTTCAATAGGTGCTTGAATTCTTCATTAACAATATCTTGTTTATTATCTACTAACGCCAGTTCCAAATCCTCTGCATTTGGAATCTTCAATTCTTCCTCTGGCTGTTTAAGGTAAATAAACGGACGTATACTTCTTATCCCCCTTTTTGGAATTGAACTCGTTGAATTTAGAAATTCTCTTAAATCAGGATCATCTGGTGTTAATTTGTTTATCTCTATAGAATTTAATCTTTTCTTCTTGATATTTTCATAGACTTCAGGAGATTTATGGCGAATAGCCAATAGCTTTGTTAAAAAACCAACACTATCTGTGATTGTGCCTTTTGGTACAATTAATGGATTTTGACATTCTTCTCTTTCCTGAACAAGAAGATAGTGAGAGAGCAAAGTATTTATAAATTGCTTAATCTGCCGTGGATTATCCCTAAATGCTGTAGTTATTACATAAGCAACTTCTGAGTTATCAAGTTTTTTAGCTCCTGTTTCTTTTAATAACTCTTCGGTATAATCTTGAAGTTCGGTGTCTATGAAATCGGGTATTCGAACATAGGCATTAAAGAATTTTCGTAAAAATTCATCTGAATCAAATGCCTTTGGTTTCTTTTTGGTAGAACTATCTGCACCATATATATTCTCTAAATGCTCCTTTATGGCATTATCATCACAAGGAATTACAAATATACATTCTCCTTTATCTTTTGGAACCTCTAAAAATGTTTTAATGGTAGATAAGAGTTCAATTGCTTTTTTATGAGCGCAACGATCTAGGTTATCCACAACTATTACTACTTTCTTGCCTTTAGAACGTCTTAAGATCTCTTGAAATTTGGCTTCAAACTTTTCAGGTGATTCTATTGACTTATAGGTGGTTGACCTCTGGTCTGTAACTACTATATTTTTTACATCTTGTAAGACTACTAACAGGATGGGGATTATTAGTGACTCAAGAAGTATCATAGATGCATTTTCGGTACCTCTCAAGAGCATAAAAACAAAAAAAGTAATGATATATGAACCTATTAAATAGGGGATAAGTTTTTTTAATCTCCCCCAACTAAATTTTGTTTCACCTTCTGAATTAATGGTAATTGTCTGATATAAATCTTTTTCTAGAGTGTAATCTTTTTCCAGTATATGTTTCTCTTTAAATACATCTACTACAGATTGAAGAACTGTTCTGCGTAAGGGATCTCCCTCATATTTCCATACATCAAACTTAACAACAACTATGCTTTTCTGTTCTAATTTCTTTTGAAGGAGATTTGTAATAGTGCTTTTACCTGTTCCCCATTTTCCAAAGAGACCGATCGTGAAGGGGGTCGGGCAAGCTAAAACAATATTCTTTACAGTTTCTGCAATTCCTTCATGACCAAACTTAACTTGACGAATTTCATCAAATCGTAGAGGTTGATCTGAAAGAAATTTTATTTTTTCATTCATTTCATCATTCCTAATCATACTTCATACCTATATTGAACTTGGCCTGTCCACCTCATGTAAAGAGTTGCTGTCTTTGTAACAGTTCTCTCTTTCTTGACAGTTTTGTATCTTATAACTTCTTTGGTTTTTGTTACTGTTCTCATTTGGATTACGTTTTCACAGGTTTCTAATAGTTTACTTAAATCACCTTCTAATAGAGACTCGATATTATCTATGCCTCTTTTAATGTAATCCGTAGGGTTAAGTGAAACATCTCTTTTGCATTCTTCAACACTAATTGGAACTTGTTCTTGATATTCTTCAGTACCCACATAAGGCTCTGTATCAGTATAAACCTCTGTTGTAGTGTATGGAATAGGCACCAAAAATATTACCACTCCAGCTATTAGTAATAATATGAGTAAAATTATGAATAATGTTAATCCAGTCTTTGCTTTTTTATTCATCCAAACACCCCAATATTGTTGTCATAAAGAAAGAATATATTTAAGCTTTTCCAAAATCAACTTCACCCTCACTCCCCCAAAATCTCCTGCCCCATCCTCTTCTTAATAATCCCCAAATTCTTCTTATCCTTCTCAATCCCAATTGAGTTCCTTCCTAATCTCTTAGCAACAACACTTGTAGTCCCACTACCAACAAAAGGGTCTAAAACAGTTTCTCCTTTTTTAGTACAGGCTATAATTATTCTTCTCAATAACTCTTCTGGTTTTTGTGTTGGATGCGCTCCTGCCCATTTTTCTTTTTTTGAGGTTAATGGAATCTGCCAGACATTTCTGGTTTGTTTTCCTTTTTTAGCCCAGGGATCATCAAATTCCTTTGTATCTCCATAATTAAATGTCCATCTTTTTCCTTTTCCATTCTTTGAAGCCCATATTAAATGCTCTGTTGATTCTGTGAACATTCTGCAGCTTATATTAGGCTGAGCATTAGGCTTGAACCATACAATGGAATTATTAATTTTTACTTCTTCAATATGCTGTAATATAAAACCAACCTGGTAGATATTATGAAAGCTTCCGGAAATCCATAAGCTGCCTCCATGTTTTAAAACTCTAAGAGCTTCTTTAATCCATTCTTTGTTAAATTTAAGATATTCATCCTTAGAAAACATATCCCATTCTGCTTCCATTGTAATGTGCTTAGAATATTTCCAGCCTAAACCTTTCTTCTTTGACATATTATAAGGAGGATCTGCAAATATTAAGTCTACTGATTCATCTTTAATGTTCTTTAATTTCTTTAATGCATCTCCGATTATTATTTTATGGGTTGTTTTCATTGTTTTATCCTCTTCATTAGTTCTGGTAGTTTTTTATCTAAAAGATTATAATTAAGAATTTGGTCTCCAAAGAACCTGTATAAATTAAGTAACCTAGAATGCCCATCACTGGTTAACCAGTAATTGCCATCACTAATCCACATAAACATATAGTCTGATTCTTTCTCAATATCTTCCTTTAAATCAATATATTCGTTTTGATTAATCCCTATCTTAGTTCCTTGCGTAGAATAAAAATTAGTTTCAATTAGTATCTTGGGTTTTAGATTGTAAAGAACAATAAAATCAAATTTCTTCAATTTATTGTCTTTTTTCTTCTTAATTCCCCCAATATATTTCTCAGTTACATAAATAAGCTTATTAGAATATTGCTCTAATTGCGGATGAGTTAATTTATCATTAAGTTCCTTTATTCCTAATTTATTGAATATAGCATCAGCGTTTATTATCTTGTGTTTATCTAAAATTTGCCCTATTTTAATAGTGCCAAATTTTCCATGTATTGCTTTAGTATCAATACCTTTCCTTTTGTTTGAAAGAAATTCTTTAATGCTGATGCCTTTTAGAACACCATTTATCTTTAAATTTTCTATTATGTATTTTGCAGTTCTCTCAGATACATCATTAAAATGCTCATTTGACAATCTTTGGTGTAATAATTCTTTATTTTTGACACAATCCGAGATATATTTAGCAACAGTTGTTTTTGATATCCAAATAGTTGCATCAGACAAATTTTTCTCAATATCCTTTGATAGATTACCAAGATCAACTTCAATTTTATTCTTCTTTAATTCATTGGTATAAGCCTTATAGAAATGTTCGTCACTTTCAAGATTTTTTATTAGATATTTTCCCAATGTTTCTTTATCAATACTATTCAATAGCTTTACATCAAATAAAAAATGAGTTAGTTGCGTGTTTGTGAATCTGCTTAACTGAAAAATCTCTTCAAATATTTCAAATGATTTAGGATGTTTTTTTAGAAAACTACCTAGAGTTTCTGTATTCCAATCAGTCTTACTATTTAATTTGCTAATTTCGTTTGCATAGCCCTCTACTTTAAAGTGTGGTTCTTTAAACTCTTTCTGCAAAAATTCATAGAAATGAATATTGGAAGCAAATTCTATGTATTTTTTATCATAATCTTCTGCCATTTTATGATTTAGCTAAGTTTTTTACCTCTTTCAAGACATTTTCACCCTTAGGAGTTAATTCATAAAATCTGCCAAAGGATTCTTTTGGGTTAAGGCATTTAACTAAGGTTTTCTCTTTTAATTCCCTTAGTGCCCTTGTAACATGAGTCAGCCGTAAATCTAAGGTTTTAGCTATTTGAGAAGGTCTTTGTGGCTTGGAAAGCTCTAAAAACACCCTTTTTCTATAATTGCTTCTGATAATAAAAGCTGTTGAATCCCACCCCATACTAAACCCCTCATATGACCTAATTAATATAGATATATGACCAAATTATGACCAAACATTTATATAGATCTTAGGGCCTCATATATAAGTATGATCAAAAAATTATATGTTGTTAGTGGTATTACCGACCAAGACTGGGAAGAAATCTTCTCCTGCCTTAGGTTTGCTTCAACGTTCTCAGATAAGAGCTTAAAGAATGATGATTTAAGGATATTAAAAAATATTAATGTAAGGGATTTAGACCAAGATAAAGATATTAAGAAATCTATACAAAAATGGCTCTAATAAGGATGAACACTGCCTGAAGAGGGAAAAACCATACAACGTATGGTTTTTACCTTTTGGCACAGGATTTTTCAAAGAAAAATCCGTGTGTGAATCCCTTATTATTGGCGGTTTTAACCTAATAAAAAACTAATCAAAACCTTTAAATCCTACCTAATCTTAACCGCTTTTATGAAAAAGAAATGCGAAAACTGCTGGATAGGAAAGAGCTTTAAGAAACATGAAGTTCTAACACCTGGCCAACACACAATCTGCTATTCACAATGCCTTTTCAACCAGGATGGCGGGAATTGGGAGGCGGTTAAATAAAATGCCTTTCAAACTAAGCCCCTCATCCTTAAGTTTGCTTAAAGATATGGATTTGATTTCTACTGAAGAAGGCCTGACATTAACAGATGCTGGGAAGATTGCGAGGTTGTGAAGAAATGATGACAAAACCAATTGCATTTTTAATTCGATGTAAACCGCAAGATGCTGATATAATAGAATTAGTAAAAGAACACAAAAGAGTATTTCTAGGTTATCCGCCATTCAAAAAAAAGGTGCCTTTTAATCCAGAAAATATTAAATCCTGTATGTTTGATATCGGAAATGAAGAATTTGATTATAAAAATACAGAAAACCCTGACTGGGGTCGTCAATATACCACACACATTCATTTGATTAATGACGTAACTGAAAATTCACTTGTATTAGTTCCTAGACCAGAATTAGGTATTTGTTATGTTGGAACAATTGATAAATGGGAATTAATCAACAAACCAAAATGGATAAAACAATATAAACAATTACGATCAAGTCAGAAATTATTATGGGATAATAAAAAATATGATGAACAATACCATATAGGAGATATTGTGCAATCTTGGAAATTAAAAAAAGTTGATGAAATCCCCTTATTTATTTTGCCAGGTTGGATAAGACATAGTCTTTTTGGAAGACAAACAACTGGTAGAATCAAAAATGATTCTCTGGGGATTGATATGTATAAATCTCATGAAATAATATTAAATTTATTAAAAGATAAAACACCAATCAGAAATTTCTCAAAGACTGATGATAAAGAAGAAATCAGAAAACGTTTGATAAATTTCTTAACCCCTCAAGTTTTTGAACATTTTATTTGTGAAATATTACAATTAAGAGAACCAAATTGTCATTGGTGGCATGTTGGCGGATCAGGAGATGGAGGGGTTGATTGTATTGGATTTAATAAAAATGGAGAAGTTATAAGTGTCGTGCAATGTAAATTACAAGGAAATTCAGTTCAAGAATTAAGTGAATTATGTAGTAATATGAAAAATAAATTCTTATTAAAAAATGATAAGATTATATACATTGCTTGTGATTTTTATTGTAATGAGAAAGTAAAATCCACAGATAATCCTGAAATCTGGAATCAGGATAAAATATTAAACGAATTTTTAAAAGTAAAAAGTAAAAGCGTATATAGCAAAAGAATAGGTATAGATTAATTCAACAATATCTAAAAAATGAAATCAAAACCATTCATTTCAAAATCAAAGTACCTTGCAGGTATTCAGTGCGATAGGCTTCTTTGGACTTATTATAATGCAAAGGATGATATTCCTGGGCCGGATGATGCTACTCAGGCTTTGTTTGACCATGGCCATGAGGTTGGTGAATTTGCTAAGAAATATTTCCCTAATGGTAGGGATATTGAGTGGGATCTTAGAAAACCTGAATTGGTTATTGAAGCTACTAAACCTTTACTTGTCAAACGTGTGCCTCTATTCGAAGCAGGATTAGAGTTTGGCAGAGGTTATGCAAGATTTGATGTCTTAAATCCTGCTCTAAAGGATAAATGGGACCTTATTGAAGTTAAGAGCGGTACTAGTGTTAAAGAAGTTCATTGGATTGATGTTTCTCTCCAAAAGTTTATCTTAGAGAAATGCGGTTTAAAGATTAATGATTGTTTTATCATGGTTCTTAATAATGAATATGTTAAACAAGGAAAAATTGATGTTAAACAATTGTTCAAACTGGTTAATGTTAATGAAAAAATAGAATCATTAATGCCTCTTGTTCAGGATAAGCTTAATCAAATGTTAAAAATTATTGAATTAAAGAAAAGACCTGAAGCTAAGATAGGCCCTCATTGTAATGAATGCAAAACCTGGTATGAGTGCCCTTTGAAAGATGATTGCTGGAGTTTTTTGCCTGACCATAATGTTTTTGAACTTAACAGGCTTGGTAAAAAAGGATTTGATTTATTGAGTGAAGGAATTCAAAGTATAAAGGATATCCCTCCAGGATATAAACTGTCTGACAAGCAGAATATTCAGAAAGATGCAGTTATTAATGGTGCAAAACATGTTGATAAAGCTGCGATAAAATCTTTTTTAGGCACTTTAAAGTATCCAATACATTATTTTGACTTTGAGACCATCAATCCTGCAATACCTCTTTATGATGGTATGAAACCATATCAACATGTTCCATTTCAATTCTCATTGCACATACAAGAAGAAGATGGAAGTGTTAAGCATCATGAGTATCTGCATAACAACAAAGACGACCCAAGACCAAAACTGTTAGAAGAGATGAAGAAATCATTCAAAGATTCTGGAAGTATAGTGGTTTATTATCAAAGTTTTGAAAAAGGAAAATTAATGGAATTAGCAGAAGCTTATCCTAAATACAAAGAATGGGTTGATTCAATATTAGAAAGATTTGTAGATTTGTACGAACCATTCTCAAAGTTTTTTTATTACGATGCAAAGCAAAAAGGAAGCGCAGGTCTAAAAGCAACGATGCCATCTTTAACTGGTAAAGGATATGAAGATTTAGAGATTGGAGATGGTGGAGCTGCAATGAGGGCATACGAAAAAATAACATTTAAAGAAATAAACAAAGGAGAGAAAGCAAAGATAAGGAAGAACATGCTAAAATACTGCGGACAAGACACAGAAGGTATGATTTGGATGATTGATAAGTTAAAGGGGTTGTAAAGGTAAAAAACTATCTAAGAGATATAAGAATTTACTGATTCTTGGAAGATTGTTGTTTTGTGAACCCCCCCTTGATTCTTTTGATGGCAGGAGCAACTTATAGAAGGAACGCAAGGTTTAAAAGCAGTATTTCGTTCTTGCATTCTTACAGTTGATTTTTTATAACAAACATTTAAATTTTTTAACAAAAATGATGGAAAATAAAGATTCTGGACCAGGTTCTGCATATTCTCAAACGAAGTGTTCATATGTCTGCCAGCTTTACTGCCAGACACATAACCCTTCCCTCATAAAGGAGGTTATGGAGGTAGAAGGTTTAAACCAACTTGTAAATATTTTTGCAAAAGTTATTTTTGCCAGCTTGCCCCAAACCAACACTCTAGTGGATTGTGATGATCTTATCCAAGAAGGTGCGAAGGCAGTCATTAAAGGGCTGAGGGATTATAACCCAGATAAGGGAATTAAGCCTAGAACCTTTCTTCATAAGAGGATTAAAGGATCTATGCTTGACCTTATTAGGTCTTTGGATCCAGTTTCACACTATACCAGGCCGCTAATAAATGAAATTGAAAAGAAAGCGAAAATAGTAGAACACGAACATCTAAGACATGTTTCTTTAAGAGTAATTGCTGAAGAGATGGGTCCAAGGTATGTTGAGGCATATGAACGAGGGGACATCTCTTATATATCAATTGATGACGTTTTCTATTCTGATGGAAAAGAGGATGGTATCAAATACCAGGACATTATAATGGATAAGAGTCCAGGCCAGCTTGATGCCATTATAAAGAACGAAAGAGACAGGACAGTGAATAAATTGGTTAATGGGTTGCCTAAGAAGATGAGGATTCTTTTACATCTTTATTATGTAGAGGAATTTAGTATGAAGGAGATTGGAATAATTTTTAGGCGTAGTGAATCTTGGGTATCTTATCTGCATCTTGATGCTATAAACATGCTAAGGGAAAAGCTTTTGGAATTAGGAATAGATAGCAGTTAGATAACTCATCAACTCTTACATAAGGGACGTAAAGGCATTGATGAAGTGCAAATGAACCCCCCTTGATTCTGGTTCTGGCAGGAGCAACTTGTTACACTGCACAAACTTCTTCATTCCTGTTCTGGATAGAGCAACTTGGCGAAGGAACTTAAAGAAAAAAGTAATAGAAATTACAACCTAGCTTTATACATTTCCATTGCTTCAATCAACTGTTCATCTGTTGGTTCAATAGAAAGCTTAAGTCTCCCTTTCCAAGCCTCTTGAAGTGGCATTAGTATTTCTCCAGCAACTGTTTTTCCTAGATCAGTAATATAATTTTGTGAATACTGCCCCTTGCTTAGCTTTGTGATAAGTCCTTGCCTTACTAATTCTGAAATTGCCTTTCTTACTGTACATGAGGTGTATCCTGTAAACTTCACTAAATTACCTGGTCCTGTTTTACATCCTGTTGATAACTGCAATGCCACCTTATATACTGCATTAGAACCTATACCTACTACTGAAGGTTTATTTAAATCCAAATCTCTCATGCTCTTATCACTTTTCCATTCGTAACCAAAACGTTCCTCTTCATATGTTGTACGTTCTACTAAACCAGCTTCTTCCAATCGTTCCATATGCCTGGATGTAGATGTACAATCCAACCCTGAAATAGCACTGATATTTGCTACATCATCCTTACTTTTACCGTAAAGATGTAACAAAATATCCATAGTTGCCTTAATTGCTTTCTTGCTGCTGTTTCCACCAACAGATAAGTAGTCTTGAGGATCAACACCCAACTCCATAGATTTGGTTAAGATGAATGCAGCATAATCCTGGATTGGAATATCCCACAATGATTTCTTTAATGAATAAGCTGGAATGTCATTATTCCTTTCATCCTTAACCCATTCCACATCAACAATGCCGGATAATGATCTTTTACAGTATTGATTGAAGTTTTCTCTCTCTAAGAAACTAAATGTAGATAGATTGGGGTTATACAATTCCAACTTTTCTTCCATCTCATGTGGTTGTAATTTTCCTTTCTCTAGAATTCCCCATACAAAAAAAGCCTTTGGAAATGTATTGGTAACATACAATATATCTTCCAATTCCAACTCAGCTGGTTTTTGCATATAAACACCTTAAAGAACCTCTTTTTACCTAGAAAAACGCTTTTTAGTTTAAAAAGCTATCCACAAAAGCAATCTCACATCTACAAATGAACCCCCCTTGATTCTGGTTCTGGCAGGAGCAACTTGGGGCACTGCAGAAAGGTAGTTGATTCTTTTGATGGCAGGAGGAACTTGGCGAGAGAACACCTTTTATTCTTACCCCTACTTTTAGTAAAAAAACGAAATATTTAAATATAAGTAGGGGTAAACTACTCTCTATGGTAACTATAAGAAAGAAAACAATAAACAGGAAGCATTATTTTTACCTAGAGCACTCATTTAAGGTAGGTAGGAAGGTAAAGAAGAAAGAGCTTTACCTAGGAAAACAAATACCAAATAACATTGAAAAAATAAAGGCAGATTTTCTCCAGGATATATACAAGGATAAATGGTTTAAAAAACTGGATGCTATAAAGAGGAATTTCTCAAAAGAATTTGGGGATATGCCTTCTTTAGCTAGAAGGAAATATATTGAAAACTTCATGATAAAATTTACATATAACTCTAACAGAATTGAAGGCAGTAAAATAACCTTGAAAGAGACGGCAGGGTTATTGGAAGATGGTGTTTCTCCAAAAAATAAGCCATTAAAGGATATTAAAGAAACAGAAGCCCATAAAAAGGTATTCTACCATATGCTGAATTATAAAAAAGATCTAGATATGGATATCATCTTATATTGGCATAAATTATTATTCCAGGAATCAGAGCCTGAAATTGCAGGTAAAATAAGGAGGCACAGTGTAGCGGTAGCTAGAAGCAAAGCAGAATTTCCATTTCCTGCAGAATTAAACATATTATTAAGGGAATTCATAAAATGGTATAATAAAAACAAAGTTAAATTACATCCAGTAGGGTTAGCTGGTTTAGTTCATCTAAAATTTGTTTCAATACATCCTTTTACAGATGGAAATGGAAGAATAAGCAGGATCTTGATGAATTTTGTATTACATAGGAATAGATTTCCTATGTTGGATATACCTTACTCTAACAGAGATAATTATTATACAGCCTTGGAAAGATCACAGGTAAAAAAGATTGAGCATATCTTTGTTAAACACATGATAAAGAGGTATTTGAGGGAGTACAGAAAATAAATCTAGAGTCCAAAAAACACTTCCCAACTGCCGCACTTCCCTGGGATTTATTAGCAGACACGCCTTTTATGAATTGGTTCTTGAATCCTAGTTCAAGTTTCAAATGGGAAAGTGAACTCAGTGAACGCAGCGAGAAAATGAAAGATGCCATAAATTTACTTCGTAAATTTAATGTCCCTGTTTTCTCTGGCCTTAAACAAGTTTAAGAGATTTGAAACTTGAACGGCAATTTAGCAAAAAAAGCCAGATTATGAAATGCAAATGAACCCCCCTTGATTCTTTGTTATTGCAGGAGCAACTTGTATTCACACACAAACCCCCTTTCTCCATTTAATTGCAGGAGCAACTTGTTGCACCGCAGAAACTTATTTATTCTGGTTCTGGCAGGAGCAACTTGGGGTGGGAACTGATAAAAACGAAACAGTTATATATCAGGTAAGATTAATCTTACCAAGGTGATATATATGGATGTTGCTATAACAAAAATGAGTTCAAAAGGTCAGGTGGTAATTCCATCTGAAATGAGGAAAGGAATAAATGAAGGTGAAAAGTTGATTATCATACAAAACAAGGACCAGATTATAATAAAAAAGGCAAGTAAATTAAAAGAGAACCTGGTTGACGATTTAGAATTTGCTAGAAGAACTGAGGAAGCATGGAAGAAGTATGAAAAAGGAGAGTTTGTTTCTATGCCTGCAGATAAATTTCTCAAAGAGTTGTCTAAATGCTAGATATAGAGCATAAACCAAATTTTTTAAAAAGGATCAAGAAAATAAAAGATAATGCTCTTAAAGAGAAATTCAAAAAACAAATTGCTAAAATAATTGAATTTCCGGAAATAGGCAAACCTATGATGCATTCGAGAAAAGGAACAAGGGAAGTCTATATTTCTCCATTTAGGTTGTCATACGCATATATAGAAAAAGAGAATAAGATAGTTTTCTTAGATTTGTATCATAAGGATGAACAGTAATTCACCACCCAAACCCCCTTTCACCCTATAATGGCAAAAGCAACTTGACAAAAAACCACTCCTCAACCGCCCTTTCAGCCCCAAGCCTTAATTTATCATCAGACACGCCTCTTCTCACCCAGTTCTTCAACCCTAGCAAAAATTGAAAATGTGAGAATGAGCTCAGCGAACGCAGCGAGAAAACTTCGTTTTCTCTGGCCATAAAAATCTTCGATTTTTAGAGATTTTCAATTTTTGTTGGCAATTTAGTAAAAAAAGCAAATTATGAAGTGCAAATGAACCCCCCTTGATTCTTGGAATTGCAGGAGCAACTTATAGAATGAACCTTAAATATCTTCATAAATTTCCCTTCTATGTCCAACCTTAATAATCTCTATTAACTTCTTATCCTCAAATAAATCTATCAATACCCTGTACTCTCCAACCCTTAAGCTCCATATATCTTTAGACTCTAATTTTTTCATAAAACTTTGGGGGGTATCTTTGATAAATACTACCTTATTCAGAATTCTTTCAGTAATATCTTTAGGTAATCTTTTAAGCTGTTTAAGCGCTTTAGGCTTAATCTTAACTTCATAAGTCAATCTTAACACCTAGCTCCTTAATAGCTTCACTTAAAGGTATACTTTTTTCTTTTCTTGCTTCATCTATGTCTTTGTTTGTTTGCCCTGTTAGTTTAGGTTCTGCTATTTCTTTAAACTTCATTAGTTTATTTATAACTTCGTTATAGCTTTCCCTGCCATATTCTTTGAACGCTTTTAATTTATTCAAAGTATCTTTTTCTAGTTGTATTGTTGTTACACTCATATTTATCACCTACATAGTTGATATATAACAGGTTATATGGTTCTTATATATAAACCTTTCGGTTTCTCAACAATCCACTAAAAAAAGCCAGATTATGAAGTGCAAATGAACCCCCCTTGGTTCTGGTTAAATCAACTTGTGGTGGGAACTTAAGAAAAAATCATTTCTTCTTTTTCTTCTTCTCCATAACCCATTTACGAGTGTGCCAGAATATTACTGAAAATATGAATGATACCAATGCAACAGCAATCAATTTTAATACTACAAAACCAAGTATAGTGCCAGGGTCATAAGATTTTGCCATCTTGTAGCCAACCATCCCGGTTATCAAATCTGGATTTCCTGTTTGGGCAATTGCTAAAACTCCAAGAACAACTATAACAACACTTGAAACTATGATTGTATTTTTATTCATAGTGTATCACCTCAAATTGAATCTGAGTTCTTTATTATATAAATTTTTCTATATGTTTACAATAAAAACCGAAAAGTTTTAGGAACTTTGTATTGTGCCCAATACCATCAAACAGAGTTTGAGGTTTTCAAAATGATACATTTTGAATCCATCAAACAGAGTTTGAGGTTTTCAAAATGATACATTTTGAATCCATCAAACAGAGTTTGAGGTTCCTAAACCGTTACGCTTTTTTTGAAATGTCAGAAACTTTCCACCAGTTTGTAACTGGTGGCTGAAAGCCAATCACATTGTGAATGTGGAAAGTTTCTGAGCATGCTCAAGAACCACCAGTATTGATGGTATGGCTAGCAAGGCTTTGCCCAATATGCCACCCGTCTGTGACGGGTGGTTCTTGACAAAAACCGAAAAGTTTATATACTTCAATTATTAATATTAATAAAAATAGTAAAATTATTAAAATTAATAATTAAGTAAGGATAGCCATTAAAAGCCCTGCCTCTATGGCGGGGTTATTTTTTTAAGATGAGCAAAAGTAAACCAAAATTCATAGGAAAGGCAAAGCTAACAAAGCAGGGACAGGTAACTTTGCCAAATGAAGCACGGCAGGACTTAGATATTAAGGTTGATTCTGATATTTACTGGTATGAACTGGGTGATAAGTTGATTGTCGTTAAGGAATTAGTTAATCCTAAGGATTTAGATGTAGAACTAAAGAAAAAAAGAGGCTGATATGGCATTTAGTAATTTAACAGGGCTTTATGCATTGTTTGCAATAATTCCATTTATATTGATATACCTGATAAGGCCAAAAAGCTTTGAAAGAGTACTCCCCTCTTTGATGTTTATAATGCAGGAAAAGCACAACTTCCAGAAAGCATCATTCCTGCAGAAATTATTGAGAAACCTGTTGTTTATTATCCAGTTATTGATTATTTTATTTTTGGCACTCTCTGTTGCTGCCCCTTACCTTGAAATACCTCACACAGTTATGATCAGAAACAATGTGATTGTTCTTGATGCAAGCGCCAGCATGCAGACTAAAGACGGAATCACCACAAGATTCGCCAAAGGTGTCAGCAAGGCAAGAGCTAACCTAGGCATGAGAAATACAATAATACTTGCAGAGAGCACCCCTGTAATAATTCTGGAAAATGCCCGCTCCGGAGAGGCGTTGGATATGCTGAGTAAACTCCATCCCAGAGCAACCTCTACCAACCTGGGGGATGCTGTTTTATTAGCTGGAGACCTGTTGGGGGATAAAAAAGGGGTAGTTACTGTAGTAAGTGATTTTATAGCAACAGAAGGCTCTGATTTAGTGATGGCCAAGAGGAGCTTAACAGCAAAAGGGCATAGTATAAACTTTATTGATGTCAGTAATGAAGCAGAGAATGTCGGGATTGTAGATCTGGTTGTAGACAAGGATGAAACCCTTGTAGAGATCAAGAACTATAAGGATGAAGAAGTAACTGTTAAGGTAGTGTTAACAAACAATAATAATAATAAGGTAAGTGATAAAAAATTAGAGCTTTTGGCAGATTCAAAAGAAAAGATAATATTCGAAACTCCATCCGGAATAAGTAAAATCACTTTAGATGTAAATGATGATTTAGGGGTAGATGATGTTGCTTATATAAGCACTCCTGAAAAAAAGGATACCAGGGTACTGATTATAACAAACTTTCCAGACGGAAATAAGATAAAGGCTGCAATGAATGCTTTAGCTCTTGATGTAGAGATAAGACAGCCTCCTACAGTCAATGCCTATAATGTTGATCATGATATTGTGATTGTTGATGATATAACAAAGAAGTTATTTGTACCAACAGATTTTGTAGACCTAAAAAAATACGTGGAAAAAGGAGGAATCCTGATAATAGCAGCCCAGGAAGACCTGCAGGAAATTGGCACATTAGACCTGTTACCCATCATAATAGATACTAAAGAAGACAAAACAACATCCACATGCGCGGACATAATAGGAAGAATCTTCCCAAAGGATCCTTTTGCTGATGAGCCATGCTTTAGTTCAGCCAGCAAGTACCTGAAGGCAACTGCAAAAAATGATACAATAACCCTGGTAAGCGCCCAGCTTGATAACTCTCCTTTGATAGTGCATATGAACAAAGGCTTGGGCCAGATAGTATATTATGGGATAATTGATAAATACAGCAGTTTTTATTCTGACCCTTTTTATCCTGTATTCTGGAATAACCTGGTTAATTATCTGATGAAAACAGAGGATATCAGGGAATATAATCATAAAACCGGGAAGATGGTTGTAATAAACGAGCAGGAGGTTAAAACACCTTCTGTAAAAGTAACTACTAATAAACTGTTTCTGGACGAAGCCGGAATCTATGAATTTGACAATAAGAAAGTGGCAGTAAATCTGGCTAATGAAAAAGAATCGGATATCAGCAGAGAAAATATTGAGTTAAAAGATGAATTAAAGAAATTCTCTGCTGAGAAAGTAAGGGATATTGACAATGTTGAGCTAGAGGTTCCTTTACTGATGGCAGCTTTGATTATTTTGTTTGCAGAATTTATCTACATTAAGAGAAGAGGTGACCTATGATATCTTTAGTGAGCAGCAAGATATGCATGAAGGGTTATTGCCTGTCTAATCCCCAGTATCTCTATTTGCTCCCAATATTAGTCCTGGTCCTGATTATATTAGTAATCATAAATTTTGTTAAATTCAAGAAAAAAGAGGAAAAAGAGGCCTTTGCAAAAGCACATAGACTTGACAGAATTGTTTTTACAATCTTAAGGTCTTTGGTATTTTTGTTTTTATTAATAGCCATTGCATCACCATATACAATAAAAGAGACTATGACAGAAGGCTCTCCTTCCTTAACTATATTAGCAGATAACTCAAGCAGCTTTAATATCTTTGATACAGGCATTGCTCCAAAATTAAAAGCTGGATTAGAGGAATATTTCCCAGTAACCCTGAAATACATTGCCTATGGAGAAAGGTCTGCTATAGGAGACGGCATACTGCAAAATGCAGAGGGGGATGATAATATACTGGTTATCTCTGATGGCTATAATAATTATGGCAGAGATTTAGGGGATATCATATTGTTTAGCTCTATTTTAAACACAACAATACATACTCTTAAATTAAGCCCTATCAAGAAGGATGTTTCTGTTACAATAGACGGTCCCTCGCAGGTTATTGAGCAAAGTGAGAATACATTCAAGGTTAATATCCATAATGTCGGTGGTGCGGGTTATAGTAAATTAGAGGTATTTGTTGATGGTGCTCAGGTGCCTGTAGACAGCCAGGGAAGATTTACATGGAGATTTTCCCTAGGTTATCATAAGATAATGGCAAGAATTCTTTTCCCAAAAGAAGATTATTTTCCACAGAATAATATTTATTATAAATCTGTTAAGTCTTTGCCAAGGCCCAAGTTATTATATGTTACAGAAAACTCTGGTCCTTTGCAGGAAGCTTTAGAAAAGGTTTATGATATTACGGTACAAGACAATATTCCAGATAACCTGGATAGCTATGACTCAGTTATCCTGAATGATATCAACGCAAACAAAATAAGCGATGCTCAAGTTGACTTGTTAAGTGATTATGTAAGCGAGAAAGGAAATGGTTTAATGGTTGTAGGTGGAGAGAATTCCTTCAATAAAGGAAATTACAAAAAATCCTATTTTGAGAGTTTGCTGCCTGTAAAGGTTGGGATTGGAAAAAAAGCAAAAGGTGCTATTGTTAATGTTGTTTTGGTAATAGATATTTCTGAGAGTACTGGTTTTGGCTTTTCTGATCAAAGCTCCAATTCAAAGATTGATGTAGAAAAATCTCTTGCTGTCAATATATTAAATGATATTGCTTTGGATGATAATGTTGGTGTAGTTGCCTTTAATCATTTAGGACATGTTGTGTGGAGATTAAATCAATTGGCTAAGTCATTGGATAAATTACCCAAAAAGATAGCATCCTTAAAGGATAGCGGAGGAACACTAGTGTTTATTGGTTTGTTCAAAGCGATTAACTTACTTGATAAGGCTCAAGGAAGCAAAAATATTATAGTAATTTCAGATGGTATAACTCAGCAGCCAGGAGATGCAATAAATCTAGCCAGAGATGCTGCTTCAAGAGGGATTAGGACATATACTGTAGGGGTTGGAGAAAATACAAATGAGCAGTTTATGCAAAGCTTGGCTTTAGCAGGAGGAGGAATGTACTTTAAACCATCTGAATCACAACGCCTAAAATTATTGTTTGGCGAACCAGAAGAAGAAGCAGGAGAAGATACTATGAATCTGGTTGTAGTTGATAGCAATCATTGGATTACAAAAGGTGATTTAGATCTAAGGGCTAAATTAAGCGGATATAATTTTGTTGTTCCTACAGCAGGCGGAAGAAAACTAGTAGCAACAGATGCAGACAGGCCTATTATAATAGCAGGCCGCTATGGCCTTGGAAGAATGATTGTTTTAGCAACAGATGATGGTTCTAAATGGTCAGGGCAGTTATTCAGCAAAGAAAACTCAAAAATAATCACAAGAATGATTAACTGGGCGATTGGCGATTTTACAAAAAATAATGATTTTGATGTCAGGGTTAAAGACACAACATTAGGCAAGGCAACTGATGTTAATGTTATTTCAAATGAAAAGCCAGAAGAGAAAGGATTTGAATTCTCTAAAATAGATGCAGGACTTTACTCAGCCAAATTCAGGCCAAAGAAAGAGGGATTTTATCAGGTCTTAAAAGCAACTGTTGGTGTAAGTTATAATGATGAGTATGAAAAGATAGGAATGAACCCCAGATTAGAAGAGCTGGTTACAATCTCAGGAGGGTATTTATTTGATCCTTCTGACATAGAGAAAATCAAGGATACTATAATCAGCCTGTCAAAAAGGGTTAGGGTAGAGACAATAAACTTTAGATGGCCTTTTGCTATTGCTGCTTTAATATTATTTTTAGTTGATGTTTTAATAAGAAGAATAAGAGAGAATAGAAGTATTGCAAAATTTTGAGGTGAATTGAAATGGCTATAATGAAAAAGGATGTAAATTTTGTATTCTTTATTTTGATAATCGCAACAGTTGTTGCTTTTGCAGGCTTTACAGCCTATTACCAGGTATCTTTTAGGAATATCAATGAAGAATATGATACAAAACTTGCTGAATTGAACAGTGTTACAAAGGATTTATTGGAGAAAAAATCTATTTTATTACAAACTAATATAGAGTTGGATACAACAAAGAAAGGAAGAGAGGAACTAGGAGCAAGATATGATGATTTAAAGACCGAGAGAGATACATTAGAAGACGAAAGGAACACCTTTAGAGATAACTTATACGCAACAAGAAGTGAGTTAACACAAACAAAATCACAGTTAGAAACAACAACAGTCCAGCTAGCTGCCAAAACAGCAGAAGCCAGTAGATGGGAAAGCAGATATAACTCATGTGATGATGAAAGAGATTCGTGTGAAGCGGATTTGGCCAGCTGCCAGGCAACTTAAAACAAAATGAAAGGATTCAAAAAGATATTGAAGGAAGTGAATTTTATTGTAGATGAGGTTATGGCATTTGATATTGTTCTAACTAGTGTCATACTCTTTTTGGGTTGCTATTTAGCATTAATGCTTGTCAATCTAAATCCATGGTATTCATTATTCCCAACATTAGCATATTTGTTATTTTTGGTGTACATAGACCTTAACACAAACAAATACAAAATAGTAGAGAATAAATATGCTCCTTTATATGAAAAGCTAAGAACAGCTGCTGATAATGTTAACAGGGAGAATGAGGTTGTCGATGAATTAGAAAATGAGGTTGTAGGTGATTTACACAATGTACGAGTCTCATCATTTGTCAAGATAAAGAGGGTTTCATATAAGGTATTAGGCAGCGTAATACTCTGCCTGGTTATTTTATTTGCATCTATATATGGTGTTAACTTCGGAGATTTTAGTGTGGCGTTTGATACTGTTAAAGACCTTATCTATAAAGAAGGCGGAGAGGGAGAAGGAGGTGAAGGAGAAGATGAGTTGGTAGCAGGCAAAGGCGGAAGTGATGAGGATATCTATGGAGAAGAGAGCATTGCCAAGCTTGGAAACCAGGAAATAGAGATTAAGATAAAACAGGCCAGCATAGAGGTTATTGGCAGCGAGATTCTGGAAGCTCCTGAAAGAGAATTTGAAGAAACATTCCCGGATGAAATCTTTGCAACAGCTTCAGGAGGCTATGAAGAGAAAATTACAATTGAAAATCAAAAATTGGTTAAAGATTATTTTAAGGAGTTGAGCAAGGAATGAATAAAAAAAGCCTTTGAAAGTTTAAAAGACATAAAAACCATAGGTAAAATCCATCAAAGAGAGAAATTACTGGAATTAAAAACATATATAATCACCCCAACCAAGAAAGGCTATAAAGAAAGCCAAATCAGGCAGGAACTACTAAAAGACGGCTGGAAAAAGGAGATGATCGATAAGGCTTTTGAAAGTCTGAAAAAAAGATAAAACGAGAAAATTAAAAATTAATTTTCTCTAGTTTAGTAAACAAACCAAAACATTTAAATATATAAACAATTATACAACTGTATAATCATTTATACAATTGTATAAAAAAATGAACAATATATCTAAAATAGAAAAAGAGATTTTTGAAGCCCCAACATATAGGTTCCATACTAGGGAACTTGCCAGGGAGACCAAACTAAACCCAAACACTATAATCAACTTAATTCCTAGGCTGAATAAAAAAGGCATTATAAAAAGGGAGAAAATAAAACATATGGTGGAGATCTATGCCAATATAGAGGGCAAACAGTTCTTAAGGCATAAAAGGTTATTCAATATCCAGCAACTTTATGATTCTGGTTTGGTTGATTTTTTAATGTCTCAATACAATAATCCTGAAGCTATTGTTGTTATGGGATCTTATTCCAGGGGGGAAGATGTTGAAAAAAGCGATATTGATATTGTAGTCATTACAAATAAGACAAACATCTTAGATATGGAAAAATATGGAAAAATCCTAAGAAGAAAAATTCATCTACTTCCATTAGAATATAAAAAGATAACAAAGGAATTTTACAAGAATCTGGTAAATGGGGTTATTTTGTACGGTTTTTTAAGATGAAAGAATTTGAATATTATCTCAAAAAAGGGGATGTAAGGAAAGTTTCGAAAGACATAGAATTAGCTAAATCTTTAAGGGCAGATTTAATAGAAAGGTCAGAAAAGGCGCTTAAGCTTGATGTAAAAGAATATTCAAAGATTATTTTTGAAAATGTTTATGATTCTTTGAGGGAATTCTGTGATGTTCTGCTTGCCTTGGATGGCTATAAGTCCTATTCTCATGAAGCATCAATCTCTTATCTGAAAAAATATGGTTTCTTGGACTTGGACATAATGAGGCTGGATAGGTTTAGGTATAAGAGAAACAGTTCAAAGTATTATGGTAAGAAGATAGTTATTGAAGATACTGAAGATATTAAGGAATTTTATCTTAATATTCTTAGTAGGATTAAGGAGTTAATAAACAAAAATTTAAATAACAATAAAGTAAATTAAGAATAAAGAGGTGCACCTAAAATGGTAAAAAACTATAAAGTTGTTTTTGACACAATATTTAAGGAAGTAAGTAAAGTTATAGTCGGGCAGGAGCAGTTAATGGAAGAGATAATGACAGCTATACTCTGTGATGCAAATGCATTGCTAGAAGGCTACCCTGGATTGGCTAAAACCTTAGCTATAAAAACTCTTTCAGAGGTTCTTGACCTGAGGTTTAGCAGGATACAGAATACCCCTGACCTGATGCCGTCAGATATTACAGGAACTTACCTGATTGAGGAGTCAGGAGGCAAAAGAAATTTTAAATTCCAGCCTGGCCCAATATTTGCAAATATTGTTTTGGCAGATGAAATAAACAGGGCTACTCCAAAAAGCCAAAGCGCTTTATTAGAAGCAATGCAGGAAAAACAGGTAACAGTTGGCAATGAAACATACAAATTAGATCTGCCATTTTTCGTTTTAGCAACACAAAACCCTATTGAGCAGGAAGGAACTTACCCATTGCCAGAAGCGCAGGCAGACAGATTTCTGCTAAAGATTAGGGTAAGTTACCCAACACCAGAAGAAGAAATCAAGATTGTGGATAAATACACAAACCCATTAGTAGAGCACAAGCTAAAGAAAATGCTGAACAAACAGCAATTAATACATCTGCAGCAAACAACAAGAAACATACCTATAGCTAATGACCTAAAGAAAAGGGTAGTAAATATAGTTACTACAACAAGAACAAGAAAAGACATTATCCAGTATGGCGCTTCTCCGAGGGCATCTATTGGCATGATACTGGCATCTAAAGCAAGGGCTTTGCTCAAGGGCAGGAATCATGTAAGCTCAGAGGACATAGAAACAATGGCTTATCCTGTATTAAGGCATAGGATAATACTGAATTTCGAAGCAGAAAGAAAAGGAATGACAACTGATAGTGCTGTTACGGAAATACTTAAAAAAGTAAGATAAAATGACTATTGATACAGGTTTTTTGTCACAGCTAGACAGATTTAGTTTAGTAGTTCACAAGAGAGTTACCTCTAATTATACAGGCCCAAGAAGAAGCATTGCCCTGGGCAGGGGAATTGTATTCAAGGAGCATAGAATATACGCTCCTGGAGATGATATAAGAAGCATAGACTGGAGGGTATATGCAAGAACTGATGACTTATATGTAAAAACCTATGAGGAAGAAAGGAACTTAACCGTGCATGTAATAGTTGATTATTCTGCAAGCATGAATTTTGGCAAGCAAATAACCAAATTTGACTATGCTTCTATGTTGGGAGTGGGATTTGCTTATCTTGCTATGAAGGAAAACGAGAAATTTCAATTCTCGACATTCTCTGAAGAGCTATCTGTATTCCAGTCAAAGAGGGGGATGGGGCAGTTAGCTGCAATGGTTGATCATCTGAATTCAACAAAAACCAAAGGGGCCTCTAAGATAAAGGATGCTATTCAACAA
>SDBT01002535.1_pt1 | contig 32186 bp, 51 predicted proteins | sample 2277101 | NCBI WGS metagenome assembly SDBT01 (sample SAMN10404973, study PRJNA504765) | marine sediment metagenome | isolation source: marine sediment core GS10_PC15, 103 cmbsf | place: Arctic Ocean: Southern Knipovich Ridge | collected 2010 | reverse complement strand
TGATGGGAAAATAATCCACAGCCTACGGTGCTGCCTTTTCTGTTGGCGGCACGACCACATCGAAATCCCGTAAACCACAACATCTTGTGGGTCGGTCAGCTGCCGGCACCGCAACATCTTGTGGTCCACCCTTTTACACTGGTCCTCACCCATTGTGGTTGACTACTGTGGACGTGCGTTCGTAACGTATTGGGCGGAGGTTCGTCGAGTGGTCAACAAGAATTCAAAGCAGATTTCCGTATACATGCCCAAGTCCCTGTACGCCCGGATGCAAGCAGAGGCCAAAAAACAGGATCGGTCGATGGGGCGAATAGCCAGGGCGGCCCTAGAGGAATATCTGGACGCCCGAGAGGCTGCCGATAAGTCCTGATTTCACGGCCTGGCCAGGGCGGGGTGGGTTCCCATACAGGCCCGTCCTCAACCCTTCCTTGGCCAGACGTAAGGGGGTTTATTTCGCCGGGCCAAATTGCCCCCACCCGGCACACGCGTACACCTGGCCCCCACCCCAACACTTGCTTTGACCGACGCCGGACAGCGTTGGTTGAGGGGTGAGGGGCCAGGTCAATGAGAGGGCGCAGTGATGAGTGAGCGACTCTTCCTGAGCTACTACGAATTCATGCAGGCTTTTCACACCGGGGGTAAAGCGGTGGCCAGGCTGATAGCTGAGAAGTGGGACCTCTCACCTCCACGCGAGCTCAGCGAATCTCAATGGCGGTTTTACCGCGCTTCGCTCCCACTGGCCGCGGAGATGCGTCAGGCAGACCCGGACATTGGCCGCCAGGACCGGATGGCCGTATGACTCAGACCGCACCACCGCCATCCCCGTCTGATAGAAGCAGGGCGACTGCCCGGGCGGCCCGCCAGCTTATAGATCAGGGTCTAAAAGTAGTGCCCTACTGGTCGGCAACTGCCAGCGTTGAAAAGCCCGGCAAATCCCCTATCTACTATCCCGAAAATTGGGAGCCTGAGCGCCCATTTAGCAGAGTCGAATGTGATGCCGGATGGCAGGTCGATTTCTGGCTGCGCCGGTACCCCGATATGAACCTGGCCATGCTGGGCGTGGTGCAGGTGGACGCCGACGACGCCAGGGCGCTAGAGATCGCTGGCGAGCTTGGCGTAACCCGCGAGGGCGCGTGCTGGATTTGCCGGACGCGCAGGGGCTATAAGGCGTACTACCGGCCACACGATGATGCCGCTGACTACACGGACGTTTCACGGCCCTGGTGCCTGCATTGTCCACACACAGGCGATCACCCTGACGACCCGTATCAACTGGACCTACTACTAAAGGCACCGGCCATCGTGCCGCCGTCAATTCATCCGATTTCAGGGCAGGAATATCGCTGGATTGACGGGCACGGACCTGATGCGATCCCGTTCGCTGAGCTTGACACCACGCCGCCTGAAATTCTGGCCCGCTGGCGACTCATAAATAACGGTGTTTCACGTCCGCCAACGCCGCGAGGGCGGCCTGATGGATCGCTGAGGGACGCGATAGAGGGCGTCCTGGCCACATGGAGCCGTGACGGCGGTTTGCGAGCGCCCAACGGTCGCGGATGGATCAATCTTCCCTGCCGACTCGATACCCACCCTGGCGACGACCGCCACCCGTCTTTCGGTGTCAATTTCGACGGCAACGCATTCAACTGTTACGTCTGCGGATCAGGCAGCCTACCTGAGCTTGCCAGGCTGCTCCATATCGAAGCTAAACCATCGACGCCCTGGCAGGTGCAAGCATGATCCTGAAACCGTTGTCCGGGTTCTCAACAAATGGCGTCCTGCGCGGCAATATCGGCGCATTCGATGATGAAGGGGAACCGCTGGGCTGGGAGGCGGTTGGAAATTGGAGCGATGCGAAGTTCCGGACCAGCTCAGCAAAAGACCTGGCCGAAACTACCGACATCACGCAAGACAAAGCCAGGACGATGATAAAGACGGCCCTGGTATCCGCACGCAATGCCGTTGGCGACGATGCCCAGGATTCCGGTTACCTGGTGCCCAGCCATGATCGCCCGATCATAAAAGTCACGGCCCGGTACGACCGTGACATTGCCAAAGACTCATGGGCTGCGCTGATCGCATCTGGCAACGGCAGGCCCAAATTTTTCAACTACGCCAATTCAGTAGCGGAGATCGTATCGAGCGGCCCAGGCAACCAGGTTCACCCTCGGATTCTGTCAGTGGCGGCATTGCGCGGGCACCTGAATGAAGCGGCTGACTACGTTCGTTATAAGGACAACCAGGAGACCCCGGCCAGGCCGCCCAAAGAAGTGCTGGAAACGATGGTCGCTGGGGCATCACCACCCCTGCCCCGGCTGCACTGGGTATCCAGCGCCCCAATCGTTTCCGACAAGGGTGAGATCGTCGCCAAAGACGGGTTTGATGAAGCCAGTGGGCTATATGTAGACCTGAGCGGCACTGACATACCCCCGATACCCACCAAGCCAACAACATCCAATCTCGCTGAGGCGAAAGAGATCATCCGCGGGGAGTTGTTGGGCGACTTCCCGTTCGCCACTGAGGGCGATGCGACCAATGCGGTAGCAGCGATGCTGAATCCCATCGTGCGCCCGATGATCGACGGACCGACCCCACTCCACCTGGTGGAAGCATCAAGCCCCGGATCGGGCAAGGGATTGCTGTGTGACGTGATGGCGATAGCCAGCACAGGCCGTCGATCCCAGTCCATGACGGAAGGAAACTCGGAAGAAGAATGGCGAAAACGCATCACTGCATCCCTAGTGATGGCGGCCCCGATCACCCTGATAGATAACGTCAGGAAACGCCTGTCCGCGGCGGCCCTGGCATCCGTGCTCACCCAGGATGTTTGGGCGGATCGTATTCTGGGTTCATCAAAGATCGTGACCCTGCCAGTCAAGACGACCTGGTACGCCACCGGCAATAACCCGGCACTCTCAGACGAATTGGCCAGGCGCTGTGTCCGAATTCGACTGACGCCCGATGAGGAAAAACCGTGGGAGCGAAGCCAGTTCCGCCACGCCTCACTGGCTGACTGGGCGTTCGCTCACCGTGGAGAACTGTCCTGGGCGCTACTGACGATGGTCCGGGCCTGGCTTGTGGCCAACCGGCCCATCTCGCAACGGGTGATGGGTTCTTATGAGCGATGGGTGCAGGTGGTCGGCGGGATTCTGGAACACCTGGGATTTGAAGATTTCCTGAGTGGCGCTGATGAACTCTACGCGGATGCCGAACGCGAGGGCATCCAGTGGCAGTCGTTCATGGACGACTGGTGGGGATCTTACGGTGACCAGCGAGTGGACGTCACAAAGTTGCTGGACCTGGCCCGGCAACGCGAGGAATTGATTGAACTTAGGTCGGGCCGGAGTGAGCGCAGCATCCGTACCAAGATGGGTCTATTCCTGAGCCGGATGCGGGATCGCCGGTTTGGTCAATACATCATCCGCCGACCAGGTGTTAGCGAGGACACCAGGGCATCATCCTACCGACTCGAAATGGTGCCGGAGGCCGCGGAATGATGGCCAGACGCCGGCGTTCAGTGGTACCGCCAGGCCGCCGGCCGTTTTGTGGTACTGCCAGCCGCGGTCCAGAGTCGGGGAAACATCCCCGGTTAGAGCCGGATTTCGGCGCGAGTGAATTTCTCCCCAAAACGTTTCGCGACTCAAAAAAGGTCCGCGAGGTCCGCGAGGTCCGCGGACCGTCAAGTTCAAGCCTCGCGGACCTCGCGGACCTCGCGGACCTTAAACGGGGGTCAAAACTTTTTTTGCTAATTTTTCACTTTTCCGGTTTTAGGGCTGAAATTGTGTCTGGGAAATGGGGGTGGGCCGCCCCCTTATTCGCTCTGGTCGATGGCCTCTCGATAGTCGCACAACTGACCGCCCAAGCCCGATATGGCCATCATCATGGTGGCGATGTTCAGGGCGTTCTGGGCGATCCCTATTTGGAGTGCAGCCATCCGGTCGCCTTCATCGGCGGCGGGCCTGTTGAGTCTGACCGTCTCACGGGCATTCAGGCCACTATCTCTGGCCATCACAGCCAGTCTCAGCCACCCTTCACGGTCGGCGGCCAGCGATCCCTCAAAAACGCCGCTATCCGTTCGATCAAACAGCGATTCCCAATCATTTTCGAACGCCACAATCCACGCTCCATTTGGTCGTTGTGTCCAGCGATAGTACCCGTTTCGTGAGAATCGGAGGCATAGCCATGCCAGACAAGAGACGCGATCCAATCCCGGCGGTCCTGTGTCCTACCTGCAAAGGCAGGCGCACAACCAGGCACCAGGCCCGGTGTGAGGGCCACCCAGGGAATGAGCATTACCGGCACCCGTTTCACTGGGAATTGAAACCGTGTGTGGATTGCGGTGGGACCGGCTACCAGGCCGCCCAGGTGGCCCTGCCCCTCACCACCACACTGAATGACCGGGAGTACCAGGCTAAGGGCCAGGCATGGATTAGAGAGGCCCACACCAGGGTGGGCGCTGGAAAGGCAAGCGAATGACACGATCGGGTGACGGTACCGCCACTCTCGAGTCGGGAGAAAAAAAGATACTGGTCGAATTCCGTTTCGGAGAACTATACGACTGCGCCCGGTGCGGTGAACGGCATTGCGTCCAACTTGGACTCGACTATCAGTGCGACTACCTCCATTGCCTGGTGTGTGGCGCGGTCACGTATCTGGATCTGTTGCCGGTCCCGACTCGCGTCGTGAAAGTGACTGGCAGAATTCCTAATGGCATTTAGAAACGTCGACGTAAAAGAGATTGAGGTTGATTCTGGGCACCCTTGCCCGTTGCCCAACATCGCACCAGACCAACCGCCCGTCCGTAAGCGGCGCCGGCCGGCCCGTGACATCGTGGTCAGGCCCGGCGAACACCAGCCATACACCCTAATCACCGGGGTTCGGGCGTTGGAAACCGCCCGCCGGGCCGGCCCGATATCCAGAGTGCGAGTGCGGCTTGATCTACCGCCTGTAGAAATCGGCGCGGCTCAGCTCAGCGAGGCCCTGCAAGATCCCTGGGTTGACTACATCCCGATCAGCCGAGCGATCACTGCTTACCTGCACCGCATGGAGATTAGCGGCCAAACTCTGGCAAAGATGATGCAGATTACCGCCGGCACTTTGCATCAGTACCAGAGCCTAACGAATGACCTGGCCCCCGAATTACAGGACCTGTTATCCAGTGGCAACCTAGCTTTCAAGGTGGCGCGTGCGGCGGCGGATATCTCACCCTGGCCGCGGCAAATCGAGTTTGCCAAGGTGTTCACGACAGGGGTTTTTTCATCAGTCCACGTCGAAACGCTGGGCGTCCAGGTACGAAACGCACCCGGCGTATCTGTAGACGAGATCATAGCGGCATACCGAGCCGACAACCCGACCCGCGAGGACGTGAAAGAAGCAAAGCGCCACCGCCCCGCCAGGAACCACGTAGACCCCGCCGCGGTGGTGGCGGGAGCTGTTGGCTTATCCGCGGCGCTTGAATGGCTCCCTGAGTTGTCCGAGGTTGAGCAAATGGATGCCCGGCCGGCGCTCGGGATCCTGCTGGGCAAACTTGAAGCCTACATGGCGGTGTCGTGATGTGGACGCCGCGGCGGCTCTTGGCCGATGCCCTTAACGAGACAGGGCGGGCAGATGTTTGATCCCAGGAACCAAATGCTGATTGTTGAGCTGGCCTATCAGATGGTCCGGTTCTTTGTGTTCTTCATGATCTCGATGTTTCTCTTGGGCCTGGTGACCGTGGCGCTGGACTCGTTTGAAATCGCGACAGCCCGGCTGCCGTTCGTGCTTGAACACACCGCGAATCTTCTGATGGTGATCGTGTTCTATTCGGCCATCGTGGCGCTCTGGGGCATGTTCTACCCAGGCGGCCCGCCGGCGGTCAGGGAACGGGTTAAACGCTGGCGCGGCGGAAAGGGACAGAAGTGGATAGAAGGTCTGATTCATGAGTAAACCACCGTTCCTGGCGATCACCCTTCATCAGCCGTGGGCTTGGGCCGTGGGTGAATGGAAGGGCTACGAAACGCGGTCCTGGTACACGCCATATCGTGGACCGTTGCTGATCCATGCAGGCAAGGTCGTAGACGCTGACTTCGTGGCCTACATGACCGATGAGGGGTACCCGTTTCCTGATCCGTTGGTGCGCGGCGCAATCGTCAAGATCGCCGACCTGACCGACTGTATCCCGACCGCGAAGGCCGTCGATTTCATTTCGGACGATGAAAAGTTCTTCGGTGATTACACCCCGGATCGTTGGGCATGGAAGCTAGAAAACATCGTGACGCTGCCAGAGCCGATTGAGTGCCGTGGATTTCAAAAGCTATGGAGGCCGGGCGAGTCGATCATCGCCCGGCTGCCGGTGGTGGCAGCATGACCACTGAAACACGCCACCAGACCGCCATCGGCTGGACGCACCGGCCTGATCCCAAGACCGGGCGCATGACCGATGGGGCGACGTGGAATCCGGTAACGGGCTGTACGAAAGTCTCGCCGGGTTGCGACAACTGCTACGCGGAGGCGCTGACTCAGCGGTGGAAGTGGAACGGCGGGAAGTTTGACGAGATCGTGCTGCACCCTGACCGGCTCAAACAGCCGTACTCGTGGCGGGATGATCGAACGGTGTTCGTCGGAAGTATGACGGACCTTTTCCATCCTGACGTGCCATTTGCGTTCGTGCAACAGATATTCCGGGTGATGGCCGAGACGCCGAAACACACCTACCTATTGCTCACGAAACGGCCTAAAACGATGGCCTACTACTGGGAGAGTTATCTGCGCCGCGGCACACCGTATCTCACGCAGTGGCCCGCAAATACGTGGGCCGGTACGACTGTCGAATCTCAGGAGTACGTGTCACGAATTGACGCTCTGGCCCGCGTCCCGGCGCCGGTGCGGTTCGTGTCGGCGGAACCGCTATTGGGGCCGCTAGACCTGACCGTGAACGCTCGCCGGTCAAAGATCGATTGGGTTATCACCGGCGGAGAGAGTGGCCCGCACTTTCGGCCGTTTAACCCGACCTGGGCTGAGCAGATTCGAGCGCAAGTGTCGCTGCCGGAACTGGGTGTCGCTTTCTTCCACAAACAGAACGGCGGTCGGACGCCGAAGGCCAACGGTGAGGATCTATTCGGCCAAATCTACAACGAGTTCCCGATCCCGCGGGACACTTTGGAGTAAAAGGTCTTGTGGATACACCTACCAACTACATATCACTCTACTCCGGCGGGGGTGGACTCGATCTCGGATTCCGACTCGCGAATCCGGGTGCTAGAGCAGTCTGTTACGTGGAGATCGATGCCGCGGCCTGCGCGGTCTTGGTTAGCCATATGCAATCGGGTGAACTGGATGATGCGCCTGTATGGACAGATTCCGGAACCTTCGATGGCCGACCGTGGCGTGATCGGGTGGATTGGCTCATTGGCGGATTCCCCTGCCAGCCGTGGAGCGTCGCCGGGTCCCGGACGGGAACCGATGATGAACGGTGGCTCTGGCCGCACATCTCCCGATTGGTTCGCGAGATACGACCCCGGGGACTGTTCTTGGAAAACGTCCCAGGTCTCCTTTATGGCGGAATTGAACACGTACTCGGAGACTTGGCCGCGCTCGGGTTCGATGCGGAATGGACGGCTGTACGAGCGTCCGATGTTGGTGCGCCCCATCGTCGGGAACGAATCTTCATTTTGGCCCACCGCGGTTTCAATGCGGGGAGTCGGGAGTCCGGACCGAAAGAATCAGAGCCGATTAGTGGACACCGTATCGGTGTGGCCGACTCCGAACGCTCGCGACGGCCGCAGACCCGGCAACGACAACACAAGCACGCAAGGGGGCAATCTGAAACGGGATGCGGAGATGTGGCCGACACCGCTTGCGCCGGCACCCCACGACTCGGAAAACAGCGTTGGCAAGGCTCGCCCCAACGCAACAAACGGAGCGAAGCGGGAGTTGCCGACGATAGCGGGATCCTGGGCGACTCCCAGAGCACACGACCACAAGGACGCGAACGCCCGGGGCGAAGCGCCGACGAATCACTATCTTTCCCGCCAGGCCCCTCGGACGCCGATGCCTGGTCCGGAGTGCTCGCACAACGCCCGGAGATTGAACCCGCTATTTGTGGAATGGCTGATGGGATGGCCTATCGGGTGGACCGACTTCGCATACTTGGAAATGGCGTCGTGCCCGCCCAGGCGGCCCGAGCTTTCGAAGAACTCACCGGGCGATTGACGCAAGACATTATTGGATGAAAGGTCGGAAATGAGTACAGAGCGCGTCTGCCACTACTGTGATTTACCGGAGAACTTCCCCCGCGATCCCGCGAAGGGGCGGCAGGTTGAATTGCGGCCCTATGGCCCTGGTGGTGCCCTCGTCTGTTTCCAATGTATGACGGCAACCCCAGAGCGTGAACGTGAGGCGAAACGAAACTTCGGGGTGCAACTTGAAGCTGCGGAAGTCGCTGGCGGCGGAGCGGCCATGATCGATGGGGGCGCACCCGAACCTGCCAGTGAGGACGTGAAGCGAATCGTGAGAGAAGCGGCGCAGCGGGACAGAAGCTAGGAAAGTGTTGGGATGATTACAGCGTCAGTTGGTGGAGTGAGTACCTTGCGGGAGTTCAGTGAATCCCTGCCCTGGCTGCCGCCCTGGGCGTGGGCGCTGGCGGTGCTGGTCGCCGTTGGCGCTTATGTCGCCCTGTGGTTCTTCAAGGCCGCGCCGCCGACAGTTCGCTCTAAGAGATCGGATCAGCCTAATGAGTGAACCGCTCACGGTGCTGAATCTCGGTTGGGGCGTACAGTCGTGGACTCTTGCCGCGATGATGGCTCTCGACGCGATTCCACGAGCCGATTATTTGGTACACGCCGACACGACGCACGAGCGGGCGGCGACGTATGCGTTTCGGGATCGGTGGGAGTCGTGGCTTGGCGAGCAAGGTCTAAAGGTCGTGACCGTGAAAGGCACCAAGCTCGACGTAATCGAGAACGTGCAAACCGGCGCGGTGATGATTCCGGCATTTACGAGTGACGGCATTTCAAAAGGGCAACTGCGCCGGCAATGTACCCGCTATTGGAAGATTCGCCCCGTTCGCAAATTCGTGCGGGAAGAACTAAAACGGCGCGGCCAAGCGATCACGCCTCACGCCGCCGAATCGTGGCTCGGGATCAGCCTTGACGAGTTCCAGCGGATGCGTACGAGCGATATTCAATACATGACGAACGTGTACCCGTTGATCGACCGCCAGATCACACGCGCCGATTGCATGACATGGCTCGAAAAGAACGGTCTTCCGGTGCCAGAAAAATCGAGTTGTACGTTCTGCCCGTATCGGAGTCTTGCGAGCTGGCAGGATGCGAGAAATTCAAACGGCCTCGATTGGCAGGAGTCGGTCACAATCGATAACGCTATTCGGGATAAACGCCCGCCGCATGATCTGTACGTCCACCCAGGCCGAAAGCCACTGATCGAGGCGGTTCGGGATCGTGGCACCGCGGAGCAACTGATGTTCGAGGAACCGTGCGATAGCGGGGTGTGCTGGACATGATCTTGAAGATGCTCATAGCGGTGCTGGCAATCGGCGCGTTCTTGGCGTGGCGGTCCTATGAACAATACGACGCCCGCATGGATGCCCTTGTCGCTTGCTCCCAGGCGGTGGCCGCGGCTCGGGTGGCGGGGGAGATACCGGAAGGGGTGACGGTTCTTTGTTGACGGCAACACTTCGCTCTAAAAGGTCTGACCAATGATTGATCTGATATTGGACCCTGTGACGCTCGTAGGGCTGGCGGCATCGGCTGTCTTTATTGTGTTCAACGCCGTTCGGGACGATTGGCTATGAACTGTTTGGCTACAGCGACTCTCTATCAAGATCACCTGGGGCACGCTGGCGGTATCTGGTTGAACTGCCGCCTACCCGCCGGTCACGATGCCCGGCTCCATCGCTGGTGGCAGGACGGCCCTGGGGGTGAGTCGAGCGCGGTAGTTGAGTGGTCAGGCCCGGCAGATCGTGACACTCACGTTGACTGCGATTCAGACGAAAGGACGGAAAGAGTTGGAAGTCATAATCGGGTATTTCATCGGCGTTGTTTCCACTCTCGGCGTGGTCGCTTGGTGGCGGTGGGCAAACCGTCCGCCAAAAGAGATTCCCAACAAAAGGGCATAAAGAGTCTGATGGTCGCTGAGTCAATATGCAGATGCGGAAAGCCGGCGTCGAAACACTGTCCGGTCTGCCGCTGCTGTGAGTATGAACCGCCCGAGTGGGCGCCGGAAGAAAACGTGGTGATGCCGGGGTGGTGCTACAACTGCGACGAGGCGAGCTGATGGACTGTCCAGCGTGCAAAGCCCGCGGCGGGGTCGCCATGGCTGGCCGGGAGATCCCCTGTCAGGTGTGTAAGGGATCCGGGCGGTTGCTTGCGATTGACTTGGTGCCTGGTGCGGCGCTTCCGGTCCCATGCCCGCCGTGCAACGGATCCGGGACAGAACAACGGGAAGTGCCTGATGGTAGTTGACGACGCGAACACCTGGGCCTTTCTGGGGCCACTAATTGTTACAACCGCGGGCCTGGCGATTGCCGGCAGCCTGGCGATCTGGTGGTCCAGTCGCCGGGATAGTAGAGAGTGAAAGGTCGGAAATGGGAACACTAATCATATTGGGAGTAATCGCCGGATATGTAGCCGGGTTGCTCTACTTCCGGAAACGTCTGCGCCCGGACATCCGCAAGAGCATCGCCGCCGGCAAGCTCGACACCGGGCCGATGGACACCGATACCGGCGCAACTGTGATTGCTACGGTGACGGCGCTAGTGTGGCCGGTCTATGTCATTCAGGCCGTGTGGCTCTGGCACCGGAAGCGCCAGAGCGACACAACTCCCTAGATCGTTGGCCACTGAATTGACCGCCAAAGGGTACAGCCTGGTGCTACCAGATGATCTGGCCAGGCCGCCCGCAAAAGGTGAGGCGATCACCTTCGACGGGTTCAAGTTGGTCGCTCGAAAGATCACCTGGTCACCGTCAGATGGCTGGGCCACTGCGATTGAATGCTCAGTGATCCGCCAGGATTGGCGCACCGCCCTGGGTGTACTGATGGAGCGGGCTGGATTCCGCAATCAAACAGATCTCGAGAGTGGCGGTACCACTGACGTGCCTGCCTCAGAAAGTGATGGTGAGTAATGCCGGGCGTTGAGAATTTGGCTGGTGTTGAGTTTTTCGAGATCGCGGAAATCGAAGTGGGAGAGTTCCACCCGCTGCCGGATGGCCAGGGCGATCCCACGCAGGTGCATATGCGGTGTCGACTGGTGGGCATCCCGCACCCGTTCATCATTCGACTAAAGAGCGCCCGCGCTGTGGATGAATTGATCGTTGGCCTAATGACGCATCGCAACCGTGTCTGGCCGCCGTCGACGTCGCCTGACGGTACCGCCAGCGGAGATCCCCCGGCGTCACAATCTTGCGTAGAAAGTGACGCCGATGCCCAGGACTAAGACGGTCGCAAATAGGCGCGGCGGTCGCGGTTTGCACTCCGAGCGATCGATCGGGTCACAAAACCCCCGGCGCAAAAGTGATCCGCCGGAGTATTTAGAGGCTGCCGACATTGAGACGTGCATCCGGTACGGGCACCAGGCTGGACCTGGTGCGAGCATGGCCATGCTGATTATGTGGCGGGCCGGGCTGAGGGCATCTGAGGCCATCGGCCTGGGGCTGGAACACATCACCTGGGGCGGCCACCCAACGCTGCGCGTGACCGGCAAGGGGAAGAAAACCCGCGAGGTACCGATGCACCGCGACCTGGCCATCCGGGTCGAAATCTGGCGTGACGTGACCGGCGATAAGTCCGGGCCGCTGATCCGCACCACCAGGGGTGATGCGCCGACGCGAGAGACGGTCTATCGCTGGTGCCGGGCAGCCTATGAATCCGCCCGCCGCCTGGGCGATATCGAAAAGAAAATCAACAAGCCAAACGCGCATATGTTCCGGCACTCAGCGGCCCGGCATTGGATCGCCTGCGGCGTGCCGATCAACACCGTTTCGCTGTGGCTTGGGCACGCCAGTATTCAGACGACGCTGGACACCTACGCCGCGATCCTGCCAGACCAGTTGGGCCTGATGAATGAAAGGGTCACCTGATGAAGCGAACCGATCCGGATCGGTGCCCTGGTCGGCCAGTGCCACCCTTGCAACGGCGCTTTGACCGTGGGCATGAAAACCAATTGGAGTGTGGGGATTGCGGGCGCTGGATAAAGATTCGGTTACACGCCACCACCCACCTATTACTGCCGATTCACAAGAGGCCCAAAGAATGAGCGCCGACCAGATGGCTGCCTGCGATTGCCCGCACACCACTCAGGCCCACAGCCCTGCCTGGGGCTGTCTCTGGTGCGCCTGCGGCCACCCGTCTGATTGCCGGTGCGAGGGCTGCGCCGCCACCGTTGAGGTTGCCCAGGACCAGGCGCAACTGAGGCTGGAATGATGAAATTACGGATTCAGGCGATTGCAGAGCTGAGATCCCCGCCGTTCCGCGACGGTATTCGTTGGCCAGCGGATCTGTTTTTGCATGGACTCCGTAACCGATCGGAGCGGAATTCGTAATGAGCCAGGCCAATCCCCTGCGCCGACCGCTGAGCATTTTTGAGACCGTCTGTGAGTGTGGGCACATCGCTGCCGGGCACCAGGACAAAATGGTTGAGGATGTGCCATTGCTATATGAATCTGATACCCACGTTGAGTGGCCTACCGGGTTCCCCTGCCTGTGCGTGATCGGCGGCGTTGAGTGCGCCTGCGAGGGATTCAGAGAGAGGGACGTATGACTCAGCCAGCGATGGATGAGCTTGTGACACCGTGTGTCACGGAACCGGCTTTTTTTTCTTCCGTGTGTGGCCCGCGTGGGAGTAGGCCGTCGAGAATCCGGCCGACTGACCAGGCGGCGGCCACAAGAAGAACCCAATCGAGGATATTTGGGAGGGAAGCCATACGCCCAGTCTCAGCGTCGCGGCACCACAGCGTCAACCCTCGCCTGGCGGCCCTAGTATGAGCGACACAAGAAATCCCCCCAGGGAATACCGGAGAGGAAATCTTTATCGCTACACCAGAGTCAACCACTTTGGTGTAGACTCCACCGCGATGGTCAGAGCCGGAAAGATTCATAACCCTGACTGAATCCCTGAATCTGCCCAGAGTTGGGCACCCGGCCTGGCCATCACTGACGAGGGGAGATGATGGCTTTGCGCACCGTGCCTGATCGGGTGACCAGGCATATCAAGACAGCCCAGCCCTGCCTGAATTTTCAGGGCAGAAAGTTTTTCAGATTCCAGTGTCGGCATTGCGGCTGGGGGACTGTCACCCACGCCCAGGCAGGCTACATCGTTCACCACTGAAAGGGGGAGCTAACTGCACACATCAACCCCTCTGGCCAGAGGGACAGCCTGGCCAGAGGGGTTATTCATTTCCGGCGCAGCGTCGCCAGCGCCCAGGCTGCCAGGATCAGGCCGCCGCACCGCGTTTTATCAAGGCAGAACCGCCGGGAAGTCGTCGCGGAGTAGGATTCCAGTCACCGGGACGGACCAAACCGCCGAATTATCGACGCGAACCCACGGAAACTGGCCGGCCGGCACAATCACGGAAAACAGAGGCACGGAGAGGGTTGTTTCCGCCGGTAAGAGGACTCGGTAGACCTCCGAGCCGCCTGACGGTGCTGTGGCGCTGTCCTGCGCCGCATTCGTGCTGTATCCGACCGTAAATTCCGTGGCTGATCCCGCCGTGGTGGCTACACTGGCGCCCGTCAACAGTAAAGTGCGCCCCGCCGGTACCTGGTACGCGGTCCCTGACGCCGACTGTAGTGAGTCATAATTCCCGGCGGTGAGGGTTAGCGACGATCCAAAAAGAGTGAGAGCATCGGGCGCGCGCAGCTCTGTAACCGTGGCGCCGGCGATAGTTATGGAAGTTTCCGCCGCGGTCCAACGGTCGTAGACAAACCAGATCGTGCCGACCAGGGCGACCAGGGCGAACACGAATCCGATATTGCGGCTCATGCTCTCCCTCTGCGGCGCCGGGCGGCTCGCCCAGGCGTTGGGTCAGTGGCCGCCCCTTTGAATGAGATCGACCGCGGCCCGACCGTAATCGTCACTTTGCCCTGGCGGATCACTTGTATCTTCGGCGTTTTCTCTGACCATTTGATCGGCCGAATATTCGCTCTCGGGCGCTTGTCCACCGCGTTGGGTACATCCGGAAGGTCACGTGCTGATACGCGCTCGCCTGTATTCAGGTCCACACTGTTTTCGAACGCGCCCATCGTGAACCCAATCGCCGCGATCTTCATGCCTGGTGCCGGCGGCTTGAAAGTCAACACCGTATCGTTGCCGCGGTCCAGCTTGGGCCTTTTGCTACGCTGCGCCTTCTCGCTGTTACCCCGCGAGATTTTCGCCACTGACCCGGCGCCGCCTTTTGCTCCGCCTTCCCCATGTGGCGGGTCGGGTGGTGGCGGGGGCGGGGGCGGCGTATCGACCGTCGGCTCGTCGTCAACCTTCGGCTCGTCGTCAACCTTCGGCTCGTCGTCAACCTTCGGCTCGTCGTCAACCTTCGGCTCGTCATCAACCTTTGGCTTGTCGTCAACCTTCGGCTTGTCGTCAACCTTCGGCTTGTCGTCAACCTTCGGCTTGTCAGGTGCCGGCTCCACGAACGGATTATCGGCTAGCGGTGTAAAGGGATCGTCGGCGGGCGCGGTCGGCACGTCTGTTTCAATATCGGGATCTGCCTTCGGTTCCTCCGGCCCTGGCACAACCGGGCCGAACCCCGGAAACTCAATCTCCGGGAACGGCGGTCGAACCGTCGGATCCTTTGCCGGCGGTTCGACGAACTCAGGCACGCGGGGACCATCGGGTTTTGGCTCGGTTTTCGTCTTACGAGGTGTCCGCGTTGGATCCTTTGCCGGCGGCTCTACGAATTCCGGGACGCGGTTAGTGCCGGGATCCACTGCCGGGCCAGGCGTAACTTCTGGGAACGGATCGGGGACGGTGCCAGGATCCCCGGCCGGAGAGGATCCGGGGTCCGGATTGAACAGTGGCCCAGGGGTGGTGCGTTCTTCGGCGGCCTGGCGCAATCCGGCCCGGAGGAAAGTGCTTACATCGTCACTAACGAATCCGTCCGGGATCAGCTCATCACCTGGGCCGTTCGCGGTGGCGGCGTCGAAGTCCGGCAACCCAACACTGCCGATTCTCGGGCTAGCGCTGATCTTGGTCTTACCGGCGAGGCCAGCGGCGCGCTGCGATGCAGCCAGTCGCTGAAGTTGGGCCGGTGTCAAGCTCCCCTGTTGAGACAGGATTTTATTTATACGTGCTGTCTCAGCTCGTGCGGCAGCGGTAATGGGCGGCGCGTCAACGTGGGTGGCGCCGCTGTCGGGTATCTGTGATTTGATTTTCTTTTTGCGGGCGGCCTGGTCGCGGAACAGATCACGCTGAATTTCGGATTGGCTCCGCGGTGGCTTCACAGGTTTGGCCGGCTTTGCTGGTTTCGCTCGGACCACCTGAACGGCGGGGTCATCTATGCGTAGCAGATCATCCAGCGCCCGGCGAGCGCCACCGAAAGCATGGGGTAATCGTGATGTTCCCAAGCTGGCAACATCGACAGACACAAAACCCCGCTGGGAGGCTGGCGAAGGGTTGAGTACCGCCCTGCCACCGGATTGCGCCGCGTCTTTGATCTGCCGAGTGAAATCATCTATCCAGGGGCGGGAGGCCTTTAGCCAGGCTTTGGCCTGGGCCTTGGATCCTGTAACTGCCCGAACGGTGAGCTGGCCGGCTTTCGATTCGACGGCCATAACGCCACCCCAGGGCATTACCCAGAGCGCCGTAGACGCCACCCCGCGAGGGCTCACGACCGGCACCACCCGAACGGCTCCACGCTGGACGATATTCAGGGGCTCGCCAGGGTGGCGGCCGGGCTTAGTAAAGATGATTACCGCCGCCGCTGTCAAAGCGATTTCAAGGCCGTCCATCGCGGTCACGACTCCCGGCACTTTTCGGCTCTGAGCATCCACATAATCAACGGCTGTGAGCGCCGATGGCACTATTACTTCAAGGACGGATGGAACTGCGCCAGCGGGCGTTACTTTCGTGACTGACCGTACAACGCTTTCCAGATCCGGAACGTCAATAATCTTCCCGCCGACTTTGGCACCGAGATCAGCTATCTGCTTGAGCGCCTTTTTCGTAAATGAGCCGCTAGCGGGCTTTAGTTGTTTCTTTTCTGAGGCAGTGAGCAGATCCACCACCACTGGCGGGGTGAGGTCCACTTTGGGCTTCGCTGTGTCTTTCGTTTTACCGCCGCCGGCACCGGCGCCGGGCGATCGCTCGGGCTTCGGGGTGTCCGGTGTGGAGCTGGTCGGTGTTGCCGTGGCGACTTCGGGAGTCTTCGGCGGCTCTGAATCAGACGATCCCTTACGATCTGTCCCGGTAGCCCCACCTGCGGCGCCCGACACCTGGCGCTCTATGATCGCCTTGCGAATGTCGGCGGCTTTCTCCGCAGCTTTTATGTCGGCCGCGACGCGTTTAGCTTCGGCCTTTTGGTCGGCCGCTTGCTTGGCGAGTGCCTGATCTGCTTTCCGCTTGGCGTTGCGCTTGTCTGTCGCTCTCTTATCCGCAGCGCGTTTGCGGGCGGCTGCTTTACGGGCATCGGCGCGCTTCGCGTCGGCCCGCTGGGCGGCGGCGATTGCAGCTCGTTCATCTTTGAACGCCTTGCGATCCGCCGCGGGTTTATCGGCCGCAAAACGTCCGAGTGCAGCACGCCGAAACGCGCTGGTGTCTTCGCCGTCTGTTGCGCTTTTAGCCATCTGTCTACCGCCTACGCCTGCGTTTGGATTGTTTGGGGTCGCTGGCCGGCCCAGTGAACGAACTGGCCGGCTTACTGGATGGTGTATCGACACCGGCCCGGTCGAGCCGGTTAGGGTGGCGGAAGAAGCGTTGTACGAGCATCTCATCGCGGGGCGTACGGACCACGGCCGGTGCGACAGTTTTAGCCCGGCGCTTGGCGTCAAGTTTGATTCCTGCCGGTGTTTGTGGCCGTGGCCCGGAGAGCTTCGGAATACTGGCCGGTTTACCGCGGCTCTTACTATTGCCGGCCACCTTTGCCGGCGCGCTCGACGCGGCCCGCGTCGTGATCCTGGCCGGCGCAGTCGGCTTATCGTCACCGCGTCCGGCGAGAGTAAACCGGATCGCCTTCGTCTCTTTCGCCGTGACTTGGCTGAGTCCGCCGCCGTCGCGGCTGATGTGGAGTGCGTCGCCGCGTATCTCCGCCTTTGTAATCTCTATCGGGTTGGACTTGCCCACGGTGGAGCCTGACATAAATATGCCTGGTATCTTGCCGGCGTCGACCCCGGTGAAATCGTGGATCACATCGGCCGGCGTCGCGGCCTGTTTGTCGGCGGCCCGGCGTAACTGGTCCACCTGGGGGAATGTCACATTTACGAACGCCTTACGGCCGCCTATGGATATCTGAATATCGCCCGATGAAGTTATGCGGGCCTCTCGCACGCCACCGCGTAGCAGGGGCGTATTTAGGTCCACGGCCCGGCCGGTACGTGCCAGGCCGTTGAGCTTATCGACCAGGGCGGTTTTCGCGGCCTTGTCTAGCACGGCCGCCGGCTCAAACGCCGGCGCGTCAGGGTCGGGCGCTGGCGTGCCCAGGGCGGCGCTCGCCGGCTGCGGTGCCATCGCGGCAAGCCTGGCGGCGTCGGTCGCCTCTGTCTTGGCCGTACTGCGTACCGCCTGGGGATCGTCCGTCCGTAGTTGCTTGATCGGTTCCCGCATCTTGCGGCCGCCGGCCGTTTCCGTCAGGGCGGTGGTCTTGTTTACTTTCGTGACGTTGACGAATCCGCCCGACATAACCGACCAAACCCGTTGACCTACCGCGAGCTGGTCCGGGCCGGCGATAAGGTTCGCGTCGACCGCGGCATCGGCGGCCTGATCGCCCGCCTGTTCCCGCTCCCTGGCCTGGGCGGATAGCACGGAGGCCTTAACGCCGTCGCCTAGACCAGAATCGTTCTTATCGAACTTGCCGGCGGTGTGGGCCGACACCACTAGGCCGGCCCACTTCACTTTCGCATCGCCTGACGCCTTCCATTCCTTACCCCGGCCGGCGAAATACTTGTCTCTCTGGCGCTCACTCATCCGGGCCAACTGGTCCGGACCTATCTCCATAATGAAAGGTTCGTGGATGCCCTGCTGTATCAGGTATTGGCTGGCGCTAATCTCCCACGGTTCTTTGCCGGTTAGAAAATCCGTAGGACGTTTGGGCGCGCCCGGTTTGGCCGGCTTCGGTGCTGGCTGATTGCCTAGAGTCTCACCGGTCGTCTGTGATCCGAACGCCGGCGGCGACGTCTTGATATCGAAACTGGCCTGGCCTGGTGCTGGCGTCGTCGCGTCCTGGTCCTGGCGGATCGCGACGGCGAACGCATCTTCCTTTTTGATCTTGCTGGACTCACCAAACAGCTGCCCCTGATTCGGGGCCGGTTGATCTATTACAACCTGGGCGTAGCCGCCGAATAGAGCGCCGATCCGTTTGGATGATCTACTGCGGTCGGCTATGGCTTTGAGGATGGTTTCTTGGAACGGCGTCAGATCCCGGTCGAATAGTTGCTGCTGCGCCAAATGATCCTCAACTGTGCGACCTGATGCCTTTACGGCGGCGAATGTCTGGACGGCTTTAGCGACGTCCTCTGAGATCGCCAGCGCCTTATCCCGTTTGCCGTCCTGCGTGAGAGCTTCGGCCTTTGCGGTGGCGGCCAGGGATCGCGTCATACCGTTGAACACATTACGCACGGCGGGATCGGTACTCTCGAAAAATCTTTCGCCCAGGCGGAGGCCGGTATCGCCTGGGTAGGCTTTGGTAAACACCGCCAGCGTCACGCGGCGTATGCCGGTCTGATTCAGGGCACCGCCGGCGTCAACCAGGCTCGCTCGCTCATTGGCTGGCACCACCTTTAGAAATTCCGTGACGAACCCGACATTCTTCCGGGCGCGTAAGGCGTCCTCTATGCCCTGGTCGTCGCCAACCTGCAACGCCTCCAACGTAACGGCCGGTATGCGTTTCGCATCCGTCCGGGCGTCCTCTGTAGCCGACTGGCCTATTACGATGGCCTGGTTAGCTTGGCGGGCGAACTCTACCCGATCCGTCTTGAACGTTCGCACGCGGACCAGTACCGGATTATCGACCTGGGCGACCTGCCCCGCCGTCATCCCAAATTCTGCCGCCCGCACTTTTAGGGCGGCTTCGTATTCGGCGTACTGGGCAGGGTGTTGGCTAATCGCTCGCAGGATCGCCATAGCGCGCCCGTTGCCCGATTCCACGACTGAATCATCGCCAACGATGGGAGCGCCCCTGTCGAGCGAATGGAACTCGGTTATCAGGGCATCGGGCGATAGGTTGGCGGCCATGTTCTGGACCTGGACGCGGTTAGCGGCCCGGCTACGGTCCCGCGGCTGTAGCTCTGGCGGATATTCGGGGTTGATCGCGAACGATTCAGGATCGTTGGACGCGACCAGGTTCCCGGCGCTGATGATGGCGAACTTGAACGCCAGGCGGTCGGAACCGTCTACGCTTACCGCTTCTGTTTTCTTGCCTTGAACGGCCCGCGCTACCGTGACCATATTGTTAACTCCTGAGTGCCCATGCCACGGCGACTAGCCACAGGCCGCCGCCAGCGAGGCCCAGAGATCCAAACATCACCGCCGTCTCAACCACCGGCCACCGCCAGAATCCCGCCGGGGCAAATACAGCGATCCGTTGGCAAGCTATCCGGTGCGACGGCCTGGAAGATCGCACACCGCCGGCCGTGCCCGGATCGGTAAGCAATTTCCGCCGCTCCGGCTACCCGGACCGTTGATAGGCCCAGGGTGGCGGCCACGCCTACCGCTGCGCCGCCCAGGGGCGTAGTGGCGGCAACGCCGGCCACCAGGTCCAAGATTGATTCCTCTGTTACCACTGGCTATTCCTTCCAGACACTTTGAGCGATTACGTCCCGTTCCTATGCGGCCATCATCATCAGCATTAGCCCTTCGGCCATCTCTGGGGATTCGAGCGGGTGCGGCATTTCCCAAATCCTCACAACCCGATCAACGCCCCCGATTCTCAACGGCCTGAGTTGACCAGATTCACGCAGATACCAGAGGGCTATATAAACGCGGGGTTGCGACTCGTCTGGGGGCGATATGGCCTGAATGATGTTGTGTATGTAAGTCTCAACTGTCCGCGCCGACAGCCCCGATTCTGCCGCGATGGCCTGGTTTGTTTTGCCCGCCGCTATTAGCTCGGCTACTTCCATCTGGCGCTTTGTGAGTGCCACTACTCCGCTCCTGGACACGCCGCCGGATCGGTGGCGCAGATGGCCGGGACTGAATCAATCAGGCCGGGATTGTTGGCCGCGAATGTGTCGAGTTGCGTCGGGGTCACGCCTGCATGAGCGATTAGGGCTAGATAGCCCTCTTTCATCTCCCATGCGTGTGCGAGGCCCGCATCCTGAATCGCCGTGATCTGATCGGCGGTGTACTCCACACCGGCAACGCCGACGACTTCATTTCGTACAAGAGCGTGAGCAACATTACTCAAGCCCTCCGCCGCCCGCTCTGTGAAGCGGGCGAGAGTTCGGAAGTCGGCCCGGTCCTGGTCGGTTGCCAGAACGGCGAACGTCCGTAGCGAATCAACTTCGGCGGGGAACGGATCAGGCGTGGCCCCGCTGGCCGCCTGGGCGTCACCGCTGGCCCGGAGCGCCAGGGCCATAATTGCGACCAAGGCGATGGCCGCCACAACCGCGAGTGTTACTGCAAATCTGGATTTCATTGGACTACCTTTCTTAGTTGACTGACCGGGCTGTTTCGTACCAAGAGCCGCCGTGCTGCAATATGGTGAGAGTTGTGTCATCGGCGCTTGTGAACGCGCCCGAAAGATCGACTGTGTTGGCTGTGTGGGTGTCATCGTCACTGACGATGCAATCGGCATCAACGAATAACAGGATCAACGTTTGTCCATCCGTTCCGCCGGTGATCGTCGCGATGGTGTTCCCCCCGCCGTCACAATCCACTTGATTAATACCGGACGTGATCGCGAAAGTTGTTGCGCCGCCACCCAATGTGTCCGCCCCCGCTGTCGAGACAAACGACCCCAAGATCGTGAGATCACCGCCGGTATCTAACTCAAATTCCGGCGTGATGGACGCGTCAACGCCGACAGCCATAACGAGGTTATTGTTGAAAGCCTCGCGCCCGCTTCCGATGGACCATCGGGCGGTTGACGCTTCCGTGAAAGTGATCTGCGGGTCATCGGCATCTTGTATCCGCAGAATCTCCCCAGTGGCTGTAGCATCACCAAAGGTGTGTGTGCCGTCCGCATTGGCGGTGAATGTCACCGCGAATGTCGCTCCGGTGCTGGTTATGTCGGTGCCAGCATTTCCGATATTTGTGAGGTCATTGTTTGCAAGATCGACATCAGCCGCGAGTTGTAGCCCTGTCGCGTCAGTGATAACGCCATCCGTGATAACGCTGTTGCCTACTGTGAAATCTGTTGTGGCGTCGATAGTGGTGCCAACGATGGTGCCAGGCGACGATGCGCCTATCGTGGGCACATCGACACTTCCACCGTTAATGTCTGCCGTGGTGATGCTGCCCAAGTCGCCCCAGGTAGAGCCGGCCGCCGTGGGCGCCCCGGAGATCACCGGAGCTGTCAGACTCTTATTCGTCAACGTCTGAGTTTGCGCCGTCATCACGAACGTATCCGCAGCACCGGCGGTGTCCGGAATCGTCAACGTGGCGTCCGCTGTCGCGGAGTGCCCCACGATCACATCGAACGCGGTATTACTCCGCAGAACCCAATCGCCATTGATGATCGAATCGTCATCGAACGGGCATGACGCCTGGGCGTTGGCGCACGGTGAATCAGAACCGGCGGTATAGGCGACGAACGCCAGGACGAGGGCCAGGGCCGCCATCGCCCAAGTTGAAGTGAGGCCGACCGGCAAACGCCAGTCTCGTATATGCAGCATTAGAACACCCCTGCCATTTCCAGTGGGTTGAACGGGACCATGCAAACCCCGCGCCCGATATATCCGGCCGTCAACATGAGCGCGGCGCCCAGGGCGAGCGCCGGCGGTGAAAAGAATCTAGTCATTGCGACTGCCACCAGGCGATCGCCGCCGGCGCACCGATCAGAAACGCGACGAATAGCACCATACGTATCGCACTCTCGATAACGATTTTCAAAACCCAGCCGGTCAGCTTGAAAGGGATCGTGATTAGAAACATGTATGGCCCCTCACCGCGCGAATGGATTTAGGCTGCGGATCGCACCGACCAACGTTGGCCCGTAGTCCTTTATGGCCATCAGGACCAATGCAGCCGTGTAGAGCAGCAGCACGTAACGAATCATCTGTAACGGGCCTTGCAAATACACGTAATCGAAGGAGCTGAGCTCTATCGCTCGCCTCATCGCGTTTGAGATGGCGAGCGGGATCGCTATAGCGGCGTTAAGTGGGCCGGCGTCGATCCCGGCATCGTCTACTCCTAACACCTGTGCGCTAGCGACGATTTCATTTATCCCGGCTGTGTCCGTCGAGGCTTGGCGTAGCGTGGTATCCCAGATCCCGCCGACGAGCCAGATGACTCCCAAGAACGTCCAAAGTGCAAAACTCATTAGGTCTGCCGCTCCCATCTGGTCGCCGAGAAAATGCCGGTCAGTATCAGGATCCAAACCACCAACATCCAAGCCGGGATTAGTGAGGACGTGACGGCCAGAAATGGCGGCGCAACCGACGCGAGGATCCCGTAAAGGACCTTGCCGGTCCATTTCGTGACGGCGAGGAACACGAGGAACCCGATGAACAGGGTCAAACCCAGCCAGAATGTGACGCGAGGTAGCGGAACACTGTTGGCCGCGTCGTTCAATATCGAGTAGCCCGGTAGATTGACGTTCTCTGACCCGATCGTGAATAGGGCCACGCTCGCGAGCGGGTCCCCCACTACATCAGCCAGATTCCCACCCAGGGCCACCACTGCCGGCGCACTGGTTAGCACAGTTGCGCCGACCGCTACCGTGATCCCCGCTTGCGGGCGATTGAATGTGTATGTGCCAGGGTGGGTGCCGGGATCGAACGTCGCCGCCGTCGCGCCTGGTGGTGACCCTATTTCGTCCGCTACCGTACCCGTGTAAACCGGGTCTACAGCGGTTAACTCTGTCATTTGGTGAGGGGTAAACCCCCACTGCGCCACTATCGTTTCCGTGGTGGCGGTGTTTGCTCTGACCGACGCGTGCCGGAGGGTGCCAGTCACCATGTCCTCACCCATCACGAGATCGGCCGCGGCATTTGTCACTGACCCCAAGCCGGTATTTGACGTCGATACCAAGCCGCCATCCTGGTAGAGATTCAGCGTCGGCGCTTCAAACTCCATACGCCAGATTGCGGCGGTGGTTGGTGTCGCCCAGCTCGCCGCTGTGGTTTGGCCGTCTATTTCGGCCTGCACCAGTAGCGACCCGGCGTTGTCTACAAGCATGAGCCGGTAGCCGTCATTGGCGGCCCAGCGGCTAAGTATTGTGCTGTCCTGGCCGGTGGCGTCGCTCATTTGTAGTTGCACTACTACGGCCAGGTTGTCGGTTAAATCGAAGTCGCCGTGCGATGGCACAGTTACGTCGTCGAAGCCGGTGAAGAAAATCCCTTGATTCCGCTTCGCTTCCTCATTCGCTGTATAGAAGTGGTAACTAACCGTCGAACCGAAACCAATAGATGGCACCCGTACCCACCACGGCGCGGCGGTGGAGTCCATATCCTGCGCGTCTACTTCGATCTCTACGAGGCCGGTCGTGGTCGGCCGGAGATCGTGCGCTCTGGCCCCTAATTGCTCTGCATTTATCAAACCCAGGGCGTCCATCTCAACCCTGACGCCGTGCCCCGTCAGGGCCGATGGAGGGCTGGTAGCGTTGGCGACGGTAATAGTCGTCCGATAGCAGAAATCATGCAGCGGTGAATGTGACGCACTGGCGCAATCTGGGCGATCCGCGCCGGCACCAGCCAGAATGGCCAGGGCGAATAGCAGAACCGTGCCGGCGAGGGTGAGCCGGGGACGGCGCGTGAACCTGGTTGCCACGCGCCCGAATATTGACGGTGTGGCGATCATTGGGGTTGCTTTCTGGCCCACCACATGGCGCCGATTACGGCCAAGATTAGACCGCTTGACGCCACGTAGATGATTGGCGGATAGCCGACCGTGGACCCGACAACCAACGGGATATAAAAACCTACGGCGGTGGCTTCGGTTTTGCGTGTTGCTTGCCAACCGACGGCACCCAGCGCCACAGCGAGCATGAGGACAACTACGGTCCCAAGGGTGGTGCCAGACCATCCGAAATATTCAGCGCCAACGGTATCCAAGTGGCCGGAGAGGCCCGAATCGGCGGCCGCGGTCGCCAGGGTATCGCCCAAATCCGTGCCGCCCGACGGCGCTACAAAATCCTCACGAAACACCGATTCAGCCCCGGCCGCGAAGGCGTTTGGCGCTACCCGCTCTAGGCCGTCTAACGCTTCGCGCGTGAACACCTGCCCATCGGGTACTATCCGATTCGACGCTACGTAAGTTCCTATCGGCTGCAACTTGGCGTCCTGCAGCGCGAGCATCACCGGTATCAAGCCCGTTGCCGGGCCTTCAAGATCGGCAACAGCCAGGGCGCGCGTTGTGCCGGCTTCCCATACCACCGCGGCGCAAGATTGCGAGTCCGTATCAAACACGCCGAAGCCGGACTCAACGCAGCCGCTAGCGTTCACATCACCCCAGGTGATCCCGTGTCCCGGCGGGAAGTAGATACCGGCCAGGCCATGTCCGACTCGAGGTATCCGCTCCCGCGCCCGGGTGGTCGCCAGGGATTCGGTATAGAACGCTACATTGGCGGTGCCCAGAGGTAGAGACGAGGGTGCCGTAGGATTGGGCGGCGTGTCACTACAGCCGTCTTGGTCCTCTAGCTGATCACACCAATCGCTCGAAGTACCGGAGATCGATAACGGCAACTCAAACCGGATCAGAATAAACAGGTCGCCGCCACTACCACTGTCCGCGATATTGCGCCAGGCGTGGACTTCGTTGACACTGAGAATTGGTGCATCGATCGCCAATGCCGGGCCAGCCACGAGGACCGAGACGAGGACCGCGATTGCGACTGCGGTTAGCTTCGCCGCCAGTTTCATTCTCAGTGGTCCTTTTTCGGCAGCAATATCCCGACGAGTTCAATCGCGGACCAACCGAAGCAAACTAATGATGCCACCAGCAAGGCCGAGCCCAACATCGTAGAAACCGTCAGGAACTGAGCGCCCAGGTAGATGAGGCCGGCACCGCCGAGGGCCAGGATGGGGACTTGCATCAGGCCGCGTTCCGGCTATCCCGGATCCTTGCCGCTTCTTCCGGCTGGTCGGCGGCGTAGGCTTCGGCCAGGCCGGCTGGTATCACCCATTGATTGGCCTGACCATGCCGACTGGCCTTTTCGAGAGGAAATCCGTACAGCTCGAATTCCCTTAGCGCCGTACCAATCTTCTGAGTCGTGACCCTGATTGGCGGTTCAAGTGTCCAGAGATAGTGTTGGACTGTGCTGGCTTTGACGGTAGGGGTCCCCGTCAGGGCGCAGGTAATGACGTAACCCCATATCGCGTTCCGCTCGTGCAGTTGCGCCTCTGCTCTCAGCTCCGCCGCCGAAAGTCGGGCGCTGCCGATCTGAACATATCTGCGGTGGTCGTAGAGATCGTGGTAACGCCAGGCGTTGCGTAGGACACGGGTTCTGCGGCGGCCGGTAGTCTCACTGTCCACATCCCAGGGAGAGCTAATCGCGAGTTGATGAACTGACCGACCGCGCGTCTTAGAGTGACAAATAATGTGGTTATTGACCCGGCGAAGAAATCGTGAATTGATCTCGCTTGGGAACTGTGTGGTAGTGACGATCTCCACGCCCTGGTGGCGCATCTGGATCAGAGTGCCGACCATATCAAGTTGAATATTCGAGCCGGTCCGGAGGTTGTTTAGGTACTCTTCCAGCTCGTCAATCAGGAGCATGCAATCGCTGTAGCCGTTCTTTCGAAACGTCGCCAGATCCAGCTCAGCGCCGATGTGGGTAGCGCCATTGTGGAATAGCGGCACGCCAGCGGCGTAGGCATCGGCGACGTGGGCAACAGCAGACACGCTTTTGCCTTCACCTTTTGCGCCGGTATAGAGCGTTATCGGCTGGCCTTCCGGCGCCAGTGCCCCGTGCTTTTCGACGGCCTGGCGATGCCGTTCCTCTATGTCCCTCGGCTGATGCACATTTCTAGCTTGGTGCTTTGGCATGTGACCCCGCTTACATCATAAAAATGTAGGGACAGGGCCGCCGGCTCAACAGCCGACGGCCCTGAAACTCCCCACACCCCGGACGTCTGGTTTACCCGCCCGGCCCCTGTTTCAGCCCTGGCCCTGTTTCAGCGCGAAGAACGCGACGGTTCCAGCGAGGCCGAGGACACCAACGCTGTAGAGTAATGGCACGAGCTCGACAATACTGGCCGTGCCGGGGAAGTTGTCGATGTAGGCGTTGCTCACCGCCGTTTGGGTCTGGTTAAGGACCAGGGGAAGCATCACCAACCCCACCACTACGACGATGACCGCGAAGATCACGCCCATAATCCGATTGATCTGCATGGGGCTTACCCCTCCTATTTCCTAGCGCGGCCCAGGCTCAGCCCACCGACGATGGTCCCTAGAAGTAGGGCGGCCACCAGCAGGATTGCCAGCACCGGCATAAAGACCCTCAGAAGGTCCGCAGTCCCGTCGCCAACATTGGCTGCCTGAATCGCGTAATCGACGGTGAACGTGTAGGCCGTAGAAGTGGTAAGCCCGGCGACTGTTAGCGTCACGCTGTTGGCCGCTATCGAGGTCGCACCAGTCCGGTCCACTGAACCTGGCGACGTTTCCGTCACCGTCATGGCTGCTGTGGTCGCATACTGATGCGCCGCGGCTAACGTGATGCTGCAACTGGTCGATGCGCCCGTATTGCAGGTCAGCCCGGTTTCCGTTGAGGCATCTGTTCTAGCGGCCTCTAATAGCTGACTGATCTCGGGGAGCATGACTAGCAGCGCAATAACCAGGATGCCCAAGGCAACTACGGCGGTAATCGTTCTACCGATCATGCAATCCAGCGTCGCAACCCCCTCCGTCGCGTGACAACGGGATAGTCGGGATGGCTTCGACATGGCCGCCGTATATACGGCTTGATCGAGGTGAGGCGATGGGATATTAGACTCGCGGCTTTGGTTAACTGGCTTTCGTATTGGAGATAGAGAGTCAGCGCGCGGGCGCGCGCTCACGGGCGACTTGCGCCCGCGTGTGATGTCCCGCCGTTTCTATACTTCGGGACATGCCTTCACGAAACGGCAGACACGCCACCACCCCAACTGTCGGCACCCGGGTACAGTCGAGCTTTCACGATCCCGAGTCAGAGGCAGGATTCGCTAAACAGATATACAAACTCACCGGAGCCGGTGAGACGATCCTAGATGTACTCTCCCGGACCATCCTGACACCGGCCGAAGCCGACATAATCGCCGCAGCATGGATGCGGGGGATCCGCCTGGCGGCCGACCCGCAGAGCCCGTATAACGCGGAAAAGCTGTTGAAAGATCCAATCGCGAAAATGACCGATGGGATCCCCGTGCCCATTCTCTGGGCTCTCTCGAAATGCACGGCCCGACTAAGCGTCAACGGCTACAACGCTGACCGGGTGATGAAGATGCACGTTCAGCCGCAGATGTTGCCGGGGGGTGGAGTTGATCGGTTCGACAAGCTGCGCAACGGCATCGATGCCGTGAAGGGTGAATAGTTGCCAAAGCGATCGCTGATTATGGTCCACCCTGGCAGCGTCGCAGAGAGGCGGCGTTTCAAGGAATCAGTCGGTGTAGTGACCGACGATAAAGAGGGACGGGCATGGGTGGCGCCGTCCCACCAGATCACGGAGTTCCGCATGGTCGGCGATCGTCCCGTTAGGGTTGGCTCCACCACTCTCTACCACGCGAATACCGATCTGCCGTTTTCCCTCGCGGCCGGGCCAGCTCCGACACGCGATGGTACGGCCAGGGCGAAGGCACCAGATCCCACCCCGTGGGAAGGTGCGGAAACAGCGGTGATAGAACGATGGATTCAGTCGGAAACAGTCTACGAGGCAGAGATACAGCGCGGCGAGGGAGGGCCATCGCACGCGCTTGTATTCGATCTGCTGCTAAGTATTGGGCTACTTGGGTCCGTCCTGGCCTTCGCCGTGCGGGTCGGAGCTTCGTATCTGGACCAAGCAACCGGGTAGCGACAGCGGTTGGTGTTGGTAGCCGGCACCTCGGCTCCCTCTACTCAGAAATGCTCTGGGCCTCCGATGAGGCAGCCAAGCCCGGGCCGATCCTGGTTGGAGGGATTCTCGCTCCAGTCGTGTGGCTAATCGCAACCGCCACATTGGCGTACTGGCAATTATTTGTTAACGCGTCAGGGACATATATTTTCGTGATTTGGGTTCTCATCACCGCCGGCCTGTTTTTCCTGGCGCGCTGGATCATCAAGAGTGGTCTATCCGTGACCGTTCGGCTCTGGACGCCTGATGGTGAGGGTGGTTCTTGTTACCGGCGCAGGGACCCGCTGCGCGCTTGGTGGGATAAGCCCGAAGAATTCTGGCGCGTTCTGGGGCGATCAAATGAAGTGTGGCTATACAGCCCGGACCCTATCAAGGAGGTGAAGGACTGGAAGGATCTTTCGCCCGCGGAGTTCTCCATCGGCCCGGGCCAGTCGAGTGCCGCGTTTTACAAAATGACCCAGCCAGATGAGGTTAGAACGTGGAACAAGACACACGCCCAGCGGACTACAGCTCAGGAAGTCGTGAAGTACGGTGTACTGCTGGCGATGTTCGGTGGATTTCTGCTCGGCGCCATCGCGATCGATTAAGGTCCGGTGCGTTATTCGGCGCTCTCCTGGGCTTGGGTCCACTCTCCGCCAGTGTGATCGAGTTCGCCACCCTGGCCGATTTCCTCGCCGGCGCCGTCGCTCTGTACCTGATGGCAACCAGACGCGTCCGCCCAGGTCTACCCGAATTGATCCTGACGGCCACGTCGGCGGTGTCGCTATTCTGGACCGCAAGCCCGGAGGCGACGGCGCTCTATACGATCCGCGTCGGCGCTCTTGCCGTCCTGGTCCGATGGGCCGTAGATAACGCCGATCCGAGGGCCGTCATAATCGGCCTGGCAACAGCGCTCACCGGCCAGGCGTTGGCCTCAATTCAGGGCCTCATCGCCGGCGAACGTAACCATGCTTTCTATCGCTATGCGACGATCACCGGCGCGGCCGGCTGGTCGCTGGCGCTGGCCGGTGCCTATTCGCCCAAGCCGGCCGGTTACGCCGGCGTGTTGGTCGGCCTTGTGACGATAGCCGCGAGCGGGGCCAGGGCGGCCGTGCTGGCGCTTGTGGTCTTGTTTATCCGCCGGCCCAGGCTGCCGGCGACGCCGGCGCTGCGTCTGATGATCCTGGGCATTGGCGTCGCCGGGTTTGGCCTGATGGCAATCGCGATGGAATCCCGACTAACCAAAGGAGCGGGCGTCCTGTTCGATCTGAAATTGCGATACTCAACCGCGTTCGATACCGGGCCGGAATATTTAGAGCATCTTTGCGCGTCGATCCCGCCATACAACGATCAGATTCCGCCGCACTATGAAAGAGTCGAGCAGGAAGGATTCAGATATAAGCCTTTGTGTGGCTACCCGCCGTATACCCTGGGCGGTGCCGGTGCCGGCGCTTATCTGGAAGCGAACCTATGGCCGCGGCCGCACAACATCTATTCAATCCTGGTCCGCGAGGTTGGGATCTTCGCTTTCTGGCCGGCGGCGCTCTTTATATGGGCCGCCTGGCGGCGCAAGTTGCCGGCTGGCCTAGTCGCGTCGATTCTGATAATGGGACTGCTGGACGATACGCCGGTATCGCAGCCGGAGGGCGCCTATTTCCTGGCGGCGGTTATATACGCCGGGATCACCTGGCAGCGATCTCGACCAACAGCGCGGCAGGGCGTCACCTAATCGCCGATCCGTGTCCGGCGATCAATGGGAGGCGCGCTTGGGTCAAATATATTGGCGGACCAGGACGTCTTGTCTGGACCCTTGAAATCAAGGCCGACTCCCGCTCCTAGTACGCTTTCCAGAACCGTAACAACGCCCCTCCATTGAAAGGGAGTGAGTTGCTCGTATTCCCATCGTAGCGGTGGTTTGTGTTGGTGAGGGATGGACGGTATCAAGCCGCTCGATGTAGATGAAATATCTATCCCTTGTATCATCACCACGATAGGCTCTGGATTCTCGACGGTTGATTGGGCGAACCACCGAATCTGCCAGCCTTCCGCTAGAGGACTAAACACAGCTAACCCGCTCCCATTGCCTGCCCACCGCGTAACCCGCACCCGGTCGAAGCCGAATGGGTCATAGCTTGCGCCGCCTACAGTAACCCGCCCACGCACAGGCGTAGGGGCCACTGTGGGTTCCATTAGCACAATCTCTGCCCTTATCTCTGCCCGGACGGTGCCGGCTATGTCAACGTCTTCGGCACACGCGAGGGTGACGAATACCAAAGCCGCCAGAACTGCCCACAAAGTTCTCATTTGACCGCTTTCACAGGTGAGTATTTACGGGCTGATTGTATCGCCTGCTCAGACCTGACACCCCCTAGCAACGCCGTGATGTTGGATCGCTTGGCTTGCTCAGCCAGGGCCATTCGACGGCCAGCAGCGTGGACATAACGGGCAGCGGTGCTGTCCTTTTTCCAGCCGAATACCTCTTTCAAAAAGGTATGCGCTAACCCATTCTCAACCGCTGCCGTCGCGGCAGATCGGCGCAAGCCGTGAGTGGAAATACCTTTCAATTCGAGTTGCATCGCCAGGCGTTTCAACCGCCCACGCCAGGCCACGGCGCTGAGGCGTTCACCGTCCTGGTCCACCCACAGGGCCGGGCTGGAATCCTGGCGCAGTGCCAGGTAGAGATTGAGCCGGTCACGGATCGGCGCGCTGATCGCTACCGACCGCTCCCGGCCACCCTTGCCCACTAGGGTGATATGGTCCCTGGCCTCTACGTCGGCCCGGTCAAGATTGAGTAGCTCAGAGCGGCGCAGGCCAGTGTCATAGAGCATGGCAATGATCGCCTGATTCTCAGCCACCATCAGCGGTGTGCGGCCATGCCTGACAGTCAGTAACAGGGCCACGCTGGCAGGGTCGATTGGCTCAATGATTCGATCAGGCTCTTTTGGGCCTCTGATCCCCTCTGTCGGATCGTGATCTGTCAGCCCGGCATCCGTCGCCCAGGCGTAAAACGCGCGTAGATGTTTCAGATAGGTACGAACCGTGGATGGGGACCGGCGACGGGTGCTGTACCGGGCGTTGGTGGTCAGCAAATAAGCCAGGTACCGTTCGATCATCCCATCGTCAATTTCGAACGGTGAAACGTCGATATCCAGCCAGCGCAAGAACCGGCTGACGTTCTGATCCATTTTTTCGATGGTGAGTGGCGAATAACCCCGTGAGACTAATGCCGCACGGCGAAAGCCAGGCAGTAAATCCATGCCGCCCATGCGAGGTTCCAATCCAGCGCCGCCGGGCATCATAAGCGGACGGCGCTGGCGGTACCGCCAGCCCTGTGGGCAACACTGAGAATCCCCATAGGTCTTTTCCTATTTTGGGTTAGGGAACCTCCCTGGTTCGCCGTTTGGAATCCTGTCAAGGAGGAGATCGGCAGTTCGAATCTGCTCGGGGTCGCCATTTCAACCTGAATGGCGAAGGGAATGGGTATGGCAAGCATCAAAAACCCTCGGCAATTGTCTGTCTACATTCCCGATGAGATGTATAAGGGCATGGAGAAGGCCGCAGAGGCCGATCAGCGATCAATGGCTGGGATCACCAGGGTCGCCCTAGCGCAATATCTGGAACGGCAGAAAAGCAGCCGTAATAAGTAGCGGCTAAACCCTGGCTGCACTCTCTCACTAGCGCACTTCCAACCGTTTCGCATACCCTCATCGGGCGTGGATTTTACACCGTTACGGCGGATTTTCCCACTGTTATGGCCCAGTGTGATGGGAAAATAATCCACAGCCTACGGTGCTGCCTTTTCTGTTGGCGGCACGACCACATCGAAATCCCGTAAACCACAACATCTTGTGGGTCGGTCAGCTGCCGGCACCGCAACATCTTGTG
>SDBT01002534.1_pt1 | contig 32186 bp, 29 predicted proteins | sample 2277101 | NCBI WGS metagenome assembly SDBT01 (sample SAMN10404973, study PRJNA504765) | marine sediment metagenome | isolation source: marine sediment core GS10_PC15, 103 cmbsf | place: Arctic Ocean: Southern Knipovich Ridge | collected 2010 | reverse complement strand
TCAAGGACGTCTGCGCTTTGCTTCGGCTACAATATATCGCGTAGGGACTTTTCATGGATACTAGAGAATGCATTTCATTTCGCATCCAAGTATTTCATTTCTTAATAGATAGTGACATTATATGATCATTGGTGTGGGAAAATCACCACAATCCCTGTGGGAATATTCCCATTACAATCGCCCGGCTCATGCCGGGCGATTCTCCGGGTGCTTCGAATGCCGCACTCGGAGTGCTCTGAGCAGTGGAGCTATCTCAACCATCGCCATGCTCACCATTTGGATAGCTTCTGTGCCTGCTCCCAGACCTGGCCGGCATCGGCAGCCTGCGGGATGACCTCGACGTGGGGCCCGCGAGGGGCCCAGGTTTGGGGATCGGTAGGCCCGAAGATGGCCAAGGTTGGAGCCCCTGCCGCAGCCGCCAGATGGGTGACTCCCGAGTCGTTCCCGACATAGGCCCAGGCTCGAGACAAAACCGAGGCCAAGACGTCTAAGTCCAGATTCAACGCCAGCGGAGCTTGCCAGGACATGGATCTCCGGAGCTCCCGGACGGCCTGGTGGTCCGCGTCCCCCTCCACGAGGAGGATATCCATGCCGGAATCCCTTGCCAGAAGGGCCAGCCGGGAGAATCTTTCGGGCAGCCAGTTTTTACGAGCAGCCCCACTTCCGGGGTGAATCGCCAAAAAACTCCCAGCCCGGACTTTTGCCTGCCGTAAGAAAGCGCGGCAAGCTGACTCGGCCGCCGCCGAAATGACCAGCTCCGGCAGTGGCGCCGGCCCCCCGATTCCAACCGCCTTCAACGTATGGAGCAGGTGCTCGCTGGCGTGGCTGGAGGAGTCGGCAGCCGGAAAAGGATCGCTTTCGAGACAAGCCACCCCCAGACGCTCGGTCAACCGAGTCAGGTGACCGCCGTCATCCCGACACCAAGCCACCACCAGATCGTAGCCCGCCAGGAACGTCTCCAACTTGGCTCCGACCGGCTCCGAAAACAAACCAACGAACCGTGCCCGGTCTATGGAATGTATCGCGTTGGCGTGTAAGGAATTGAGTGCAAGGCGAAGCCAAGTTCGATTGCCCACCAGTTCGATCCGGCCGCAGGGCCCGACGGCGAGTCGCAGGGCCCGAATCGCGGGCAAACTGACAAGGGTGTCGCCCAGTGCGCCGGAACGAATGACCAGAATTCGGCTTCCCGGCTCGATCCTATCCAAAGTTTACGCGCTTTTTTTGCCGTTCGAGGACCGTTTGTTCGATCTCGGCCGGCCGGCGCCGGGTCGCTTTCTCGGAGCCAGCTCGAACTTCTCTTGATGCATGTTACCGTCGGGCTTGATATCCACCGGCTCGCCGAGCATGCTTTTCAACTCTTCAATGACCGGAGAAGATTGCCCGCGAAGCGCCCGGGCGACCTCCGGATGAACCCGTAGGATCAAACCTCGGTCGAACTCCTCTATGTTGATCCTCACTTTATCTAGAATCTCATTACAGACGGTCTCGGGAGACTTGATCAAGGAGCTTCCTTGGCAATAAGGGCAGGGGTGACACAACACCCTCTCGAGTGACTTCTTGACCCGTCGGCGCGTTAATACAACCAAACCGAACTCGTTGATTTGGGTCATCTTGGTTGGAGACCGATCCTTTTCCAGTTCCTTCTCCAGGGCTTCAAATACTTTCTGTTGATTGCGGCGCTCCTCCATGTCGATGAAGTCCAGGACGATGATACCGCCAAGGTCGCGAAGCCGTATCTGGTGAACGATCAACTCGCAAGCTTCCAGATTGATCCGGGTAATGGTGTCCTCTAGGCGTTTTTCTCCGGTGTAACGACCGGTGTTCACGTCGATCGCCACCAAGGCTTCCGTTTGGTTAATGACGATGTAGCCGCCGGATTTCAGCCAAACTTTGCTCTTGAGCGCTTTGTCGATTTCCGACTGAACCCGGTACTCTTCGAAGATCGGATAGTTCCTGGAATAAAATTTGACCCGGTGATACATTTGCGGCTGGATCTGCTTGACATAGGCGGCCACCTGGTCATAAAGCTCTTCGGAGTCGGTGCGAATGGTTGAATAATCAGGCGTCAGCATGTCGCGGATGTGCTTGAAGACCAACCCCAGATCACGGTGGACGACGGCCGGTGCTTTGGCGGATTCGGCCTTGCGGCCTGCCTCTTCCCATTGATCCTCCAGGATGCGGATGTCGGCGAGGATAGCCTCGTCGTCCTTTCCTTGGGCGGCGGTCCGGACGATGAAGCCACCGCCGGTCTTTCGGTTGCCCTGGACCAGCTTTCGGAGGCGAGACCGCTCTTCCGAAGATTCGATCTTTCGTGAAACCCCGATGTGGTCGACGGTGGGCATGAACACCAGCAGTCTACCTGGCAAACTGATGTACGAGGTGATGCGTGCACCTTTCGTTCCCAGCGGCTCCTTGGCCACCTGCACCAGAACTTCCTGGCCTTCATGGAGTAGCTCGTCTATGGAAGCTTCTTTGGCGGCGCGAGTGATGTCCGCCTCGTTATCCTTGACGTCTTCATCCACATTCAGAAAGGGAGAGTCTTCGTCCTCGAGGACATCGGAAACATAGAGGAAAGCATCCCGCGCGAGACCGATATCCACGAATGCGGATTGCATTCCCGGCAGCACCCGATTGACTCGCCCCTTGTAGAGGTTTCCCACAACCGTACGGTTTCGCTCCCGGTCCACTGCCACTTCGGTAACCACGCCGTCTTCAATGGTGGCAACTCGGGTCTCCAAAGCCGTTTGGCTGATGATCATTTCCTTTGCCATTCGATTGTCTTTCTTTGGGCCTTGGCACCTTAGCGCCTTGGCGTTTGTTTATCCTGATTGCGGCCCAGAAATTATGGTTTAGAGTTCTAGTTAACGAACCGCCTCATGCGAACATTCAAAATCAGACCGAATCCCAGCATGGTACTCAGCATGGACGAACCCCCGTAGCTTATCAAGGGGAGCGGAAACCCTTTGATGGGAACCAGCCCTCCGACCATGGCCATGTTGTAGATCGCTTGGAAGAAAAACACCGACAGGACGCCGGCGACCAGATAGATCCCCAGCCGGTCCCGTGCCCGCCGGGCGGTGTCCAGACCCCGAAGGGCGATCATCAAGTAAATGAGCATAACGGTGACCACCCCGGCGAAGCCGAACTCCTCCGCAATCACCGCGAAAACGAAGTCGGTATGGGGTGCGGGGAGGAATTGGAGTTGACTTTGAGAGCCCTTGAGCCAGCCTGCTCCTGTGAGCCCACCCGAACCCACCGCAATGGTCGACTGAATGCTCTGATACCCCGCTCCTAGGGGATCGCGACCCGGATCGAGAAACGCATGTACGCGTTCCTTCTGGTAATCCTTGAGCAGAAAATTCCAGCCGAGAGGAAGGGCCATGGCGATGACCACCACCGCCACCCCAATCAACCGAGCTCTCAGGCCGGCCAGCAGCGCCATGGCGGCATAAAGGACGCTGAGCGTAACTGCCGTTCCAAGGTCGGGCTGGAGAGCCACCAGCAGGACCGGCACACCGGCTATCACTCCGGTTATCGCAACTTCTTTGGTGCTGAGCCGGCTGCGACGAACGCGTGTGAAGTATTTCGCAAGCAATAGAACAACGACCAGTTTCGCCAGCTCCCCCGGTTGCAAGGTCATTGCGCCCAATTCCAGCCAACGATTGGTACCGGCACGCAACGAGCCGAAAACAAGCAGATAAACGAGCGCCGCGACGACGATAACGTAGAGGATCTCCGCATGGTCCACCAACGCGTGGTAGTCCACCACCAGCACCACTGCCATCAAAAGGAAGCCAAAAGCAATCCAGGCGACCTGGCGTCGGTAAATGTCCGGGGTGGGGCCGCCCTGGGTGGCACTATAGACAACCGCCACACCTAATCCCAAAGCCATGACCAGCCCCAGGATCATCACCCAATCAATACCGTACCAAAGACGCCTGTTGAACACCTTCTGCCTTTCGCTTCGATTTCTCTGCGAAGTAAGCTCGGAAGATAGATCCAGCAATGGGAGCCGCAGCTTGACCGCCGCCGCCGCCATGCTCGACCAGAACCGCGACCACGATTTCAGGATTCACATTGGGCGCGTAACCGACGAACCATGCGTGAGGGCGTAAATGCTCTGGTCGCTCCGAGTCCGGCATTTGAGCCACGCTCGACCTGGAGACGACTTGAGCCGTCCCCGTCTTGCCGCAAGCCTCGATATTCGGGATCCGGGCTCGCCAACCCGTTCCTCCTTCGTTCACCACCCCCCACATGCCATGTTGCAGCTCGCGCCAGGTCGCATCCGATAGTCCCACGCGCCGGACCGGCGGCACGATGACCGGAGGTGGCGTCAGTTCGGGCGCCACTCCCGAGCCGAAGCTCTCGAGAAAGAGCCTCGGTCGATGTACCTCTCCAGAGGTTCCAATGAGGGCGGCAATCTGTGCCATTTGAACGACGGTGACCAAAACCGAACCTTGGCCGACCGCGACCGAGACCGTCTCGCCCGCATACCAGGGTTGATGGCGTACTCGGCGCTTCCACTCCGGATCCGGCACCAGACCGGAAACCTCGTACGGCAAGTCGACCCCGGTCGAGCTTCCCAGCCCCATCATTCGAGCGTAACGCGCAATCGTCTCGATTTGCAGTTTCACCCCGACCTGGTAGAAGTAGGAGTTGCAGGACTTCACCAGCGCCTCGTGCAGATCGATCATCCCATGGCCGGATGCACGATGACATCGAAATACTTTGCCATAGAGGCGAACCCACCCCCTGCAGGCCAAGAGGGTCTCCGGGGTAATGACCTCTTCCTCCAGCGCCGCCGCTGCAATGATCAGCTTGAAGACCGACCCGGCGGGGTAACGTCCCTGAGTGGCTCGATTCTGGAGACGGTGGTCCTCATCGTGAACCAGTGTCTGCCATTGCTCCTGATCGAATCGCCCCGAGAAGAAGTTGGGGTCGAAGGACGGAAAGCTGTGCAAGGCAAGCACCTGCCCATTGCGCGGATCCAGGACCACCGCCGCACCCGGTTTGTCCCCGAATGCATCCTCAGTGGCGCGCTGCAGGTCGAGGTCGAGAGAAAGGCGCAGCGTATCACCCCATAGAGGCGGTATCTCGGCAAGCATCCTCTCCCGGCGTCCGTGGCTGTTGACGACCACCCGCAGCACGCCATTACGTCCCAACAAAGTCTTGTCGTATACCAGCTCGACACCCGACTGCCCCACATAGTCATGAGGACCGGCGTTTTCGAAGGAAGCTCCCTCTATTTGCTCTTCGGTGATCCTGCCTACGTAACCGAGCACATGAGCCGCCAGGCTACCGAACGGATAGAACCGACGCGGCGCGAATTGAATGATGGCGCCCGGCAGCTCCAACTGACGTGCCTCCACCAGCGCCACTTCCGTCAGCGGTATGTCCTCCTTCAAAAGAGCGGGACCGAAGCGCGGCGATCGGTTTCGGTCCGTACCCACTGCGCTCAACTCCTCGGGAGTGAAGGGCAACAGATCGGTCAAATTGGAAAGCGTCGCCGCCGCCAGTTTTGGATCTTCCAGCATGAGGTTAAAAGAGGGCCGGTTCTCGCCCAGGATCCGGCCGTATCGATCCAGGATCAGACCTCGTGGAGCGTTCTCGGGAATCTGCCTTACGTGGTTGGCGCGGGCAAGCTCCTGGTAGGTAGGCGCGCGGACGATCTGGAGTTGCCAGAATCGGGCTCCCACCCCCAAGATGAGGGCAATAAAGAAGACACGTCCCCACTTCAGCTTGGATTGCAGCGGGCGTAGATCTTCGTAGATGTTCATATCTTCTTCTTCATTCGGTCTCCGAAGCCCAACGCCAAGGTCCCCACCAGACCGTTACCGATGCAAAGAAGCAAAGGCGTGAGACCTTCTTCCACGACAACCGGCCTCTCGACCGCCTGTCCCAACACCGACAGGATGAGAAGGTCGGCAACCGATGCCAGGAAGAAAACCAGGAAGCGCGTCGCCCAGCTCCGAATAATGAGCCAGCGGCCAATCACACCGCAGAGGTAGCCGACCGTCGTCTTGGAAAGCCCGTTGAGGCCAAGAATGGCTCCAGAAAACGAGTCCTGCACCAGTCCCGCCGCCGTGCCCGTCACCAACCCCACCATGCGACCTCGGGTCAGTCCGAAAACGACCGAGGCGACCAAAAAGAGGTCAAGATAACTCTGCAAAGGCCAAAAATAGCGACCTCCGATCGTCTGCAACAGAAAGGCGGCCAAAATGGCCACCGCAATTTCCAGAACCTTCACTCAACTCTTTCGGTGAATGTTTGGTTTTTCTCGATCGGCTCCAGGATGAAGATCTCTTCCAGACGGTCGAGGCTGGCAGCCGGCTCGACGGCAATGACTTTGAACAGCCGAGGACCGTTTTTCGCCGAGGCCACCCTCCCGATGGCAATTCCCTTGGGATACATCCCGTCGATTCCCGAAGTGACGATCAAATCGCCGACCGCGACATCTTCGAGGTTGCTCACATACTTCATCTGAAGAAAGGTGTCTCCGGCTCCCGATACGATACCGCGGCCCCGCCCGCGGACCAGCAGTGCTCCGACCGAGCAATCGCGGTCGGACAAAAGTTGAACCTGAGCTACGTTTGCTCCCGTTGCGACGATTCTTCCCACCAATCCACCCGGTCCGATGACCGGCGCATTGAGCTCGACTCCATCAATCAAACCCCGATTGATGGTAATCGTCCGGAACCAGGCGCTGGCATCCAGGCCGATGACTTCCGCGACCACCGATTCAAAGGGAAGTCGCTCCGCCAGCTGTAGAACACGATTCATGCGGTCATAGCTGGCTACGATGTCCCGTTCCATCCATAAAGCTTGCTCCAATCGGGTGAGCCTCTCCCGCAGCATCCGGTTGTCTTGCTCCACCCCCCTCAAATCCAGGTATCTGGACCAGGTAGAGCCGAATCCATTGAGCACCGCTTCTCCGCCGCGCTGTAACGGTGAGAGAACTCCGAGCACACCACTCTGCAGTGCGGAGTGACCTTGCTCGGTTCTGACCTGTGAAGATATGAGCAAGCCATGTCCAGTCAATACGAGAAAGAAGACGAGATGACTTCCTCGATTGCCGAAGGTTGAACTAGCACTGGCCATGGGGTTAGTTTCTTTTCAGGTGGACACCGATTTCAAAAAAGAGCTCAACGCAAAGACGCAGAGTGCTCAGTCGAGACAGATCTTTCTCAGCAGATTCAGATCCTCCAACATCTTGCCGGTTCCCAGTACGACGGAAGAGAGGGGATCTTCACTCATGGAGACCGGTAGGCCTGTTTCTTCCCTGAGTCGCTTATCCAAGTTCTTTAGCAGAGCGCCGCCACCGGTAAGCACGATGCCTCTATCGACGATGTCCGCGGATAGCTCGGGAGGTGTCCGCTCCAAGGCCACCCGGACCGCGTTCACCAGGGTGCCGACCGTCTCCTCCAGGGACTCGCGAATCTCTTCGTCGGTTATCACCAGAGTCTTGGGAATCCCTTCGATGAGGTTCCGCCCCTTGATTTCCATCGTCATCGGCTTGTCCAGCGGATAGGCGGAGCCGATTTCCATTTTGACCTGCTCGGAGCTCCGCTCCCCGATGAGCAAATTGTATTTCTTGCGCAAGTACTTGATGATAGCTTCATCCATCTCGTCGCCCGCCACCCTGACAGAACTGCCGTAAACGATCCCCGCCATGGAGATGACCGCAATGTCGGTGGTACCGCCGCCTATGTCCACGATCATGTTTCCCGATGGCTCGGTGACCGGCAGCCCGGCTCCTATGGCGGCCGCCATGGCCTGGTCCACCAGAAACACCTCGCTGGCTTTCGCCCGCAAAGCGCTGTCCTTCACCGCCCTCTTTTCAACTTGAGTAATCTCGGAAGGAATTCCAATGACAATGCGCGGCGCCACCCACACTTTGCGATTGTGGGCCTTTTGAATGAAGTAGGTCAGCATCTTTTCGGTGACCTCGAAGTCGGCGATCACTCCATCCCTCATCGGACGGATGGCGGTGATGTTGCCCGGGGTGCGACCCAACATCTCTTTGGCTTCCCTGCCGACCGCCTCCACCCTACCGTTCACCTTGTTGATAGCCACGATGGAGGGCTCGGAGACGACGATCCCCTTCCCCTTGGCGTAAACCAGGGTGTTGGCTGTACCTAGATCAATGGCTAATTCATTAGAGAAGATGCTGAATATAGAGCGTAGGTTCATTTACGTTTTCTTGCCAATCCTGCTTGTGGGATGATTGCTTGGTTACCAGCACGACACGATTCTCGACCATCTATTCCGCAAGTTCGACGGCGTCCTTTCCTTGCTCCTTGACACTATACATCGCTTGGTCCGCCTTTTGTATAAGATCCTGCGGAGTGGAGCCGTGCTGAGGATAGCAACTGACACCCAAGCTCGCGGTCAAATGTACATTGTGGCCCAGGTCTTTCAAGAATCCGTGCGCCCTTAGCGCCTGGCGGATACGCTCCGCCGAGCGGACCGCTCCGCTGGCGTCGGTGTCCGGCAGCACCACAACGAACTCGTCTCCACCATAGCGACTGACCACTTCCTCCTCCCTGACCGAACCTCGGAGGATCGATCCCACTTCGAATAGGGTTCGGCTACCGCAAAGGTGCCCGTGCCGATCGTTGACCGTTTTGAACCCGTCGAGGTCCAAAAAGATCAACGCCAAGGAGGTGCCGCGGCGGTTGGCCCGGCTGATCTCCTTTCCCAAATAACCGTTGAGATAACGCGAGTTGTAAAGCTTGGTCAAATCATCGGTCACTGCGAGACGTTCGGTTCTCTGAAAGAGAATGGCATTTTCCAAAGCGATGGCCGCCGGCTCGACGAGCGTGAGCAGTAGTTTCAAGTCCCGTTGGGTAAACCGGCTCCTCGCCTCCCGGTTCAGAATCTCCACCACCCCAATGGTATGTCCCCGCGAGACCAGCGGCGCGCAGAGGACGGAACGCGTTTGGAACAGAGTTAGCTCATCAAACCGCTTCTGAAAGCGCGCATCTCGATCGACATCGTTTACGATGGCGGGTTTGCCGGTCTTGGCCACCCAGCCGGCAATTCCCTCGCCGATTTTCAGCCGAAAGTCGCCAAAATCCTCGCCTTTCTCACCCAGAGCCATCTCGAAAGCAAGCTCATTTCTCTCCTCGTCCACGAGCAAGATGGACCAAGCTTCAGAGGGGATGAGCTGTTGGATTTGCGACATGATGACGGCCACCACCCGGCCCGGCTCGAGACTCGAGTTGGCGGTGGAAACGATATCGGCAAGAATATGCAGTCTTCGGGAGGTTTCTCTGAGTCGCCTGGTGGCACTTGCGGCTTTCTTGGCGCTTTGGTGATGCCGCCGCGCATTCTCGAGCAGTGACCGGATCCCTTTCGCCGAAGGCACTTCTGTCAGATGCAGAGAATAGGGCGACCGTTGTCCCGGTTGCGCCCGCAAACCGTACGCCAGAAGCGGCACATTCGGGCAAGCCTTTCGTAACCAGCGCAGCAGGTTGGGCTGCAGACTGACCCCGGAGTTTTGCTCCACGAGGAAAGCGTCAAACCGGCTGGAGGAATCCCAGGTCTCGCGGGAAAAGCAGGACAGCTCATAGCTAGTCACAGCGATGTCGCCGGATCGAGCGAGAGCCTGAAACGCCCGATTGAGGCGAGACGTTTTATAGAACAACGCCAGATGCAAATCTGTTTTCGAGCGTTTCGTTTTCGAACTGGCCGCGCGTTTTTTCGTCGCTCGGCTCTTGATCGGGGTGGCCCGGGAACCTTGCCTACCCCTATCCGCCGCCGGCTGCTCCATTACCATTCGTTTTGTTTACGACTGCTACGTCGGATACCCAATAGAAATGTCGAACTGAGTGACCGAACATCAACGTTCGGCTTGGACGGAAAAACGAGACACGGCACTATTCGGAACCAATCGTCACGTAGATAGTCTTCTCAGCAGTGCCGCCGCTGCGTTTGTGCGCCTTGATCACGATGGGATGACGCCCGGGAGTGGTAAAGGGCAAATACTCCCGGAAGGTGCCGTCGGATTTGACCGAAACCCTTTGGTCGTTCACGGTAATTACGGTGTCCGGATCCGTCATTCCATTGAGCGTAACCAACCCATCGATCGATACCGTGGGCTGCGGGACAACCAGCTTGGGCGGCTCCGTCGACTGGGTTTGGCTGGTGACGGAAAACTTGGCGAAATCGCTGGAACCGCCTTCACGATTGTTCGCATCTATCGCACTAACCGACCAGTAATAGGTGCCCGGTGCCAAACCCGGAACCAGCACTCTGATGTCCCGGATCCGATACTCCTGCGGGTCGGGGAAATTGGGATGCCGATCCAACATCACATGATAGCTGCGCGCGTCAGATACGGCTTTCCAGCGTAGCTCGGTATTCGAACTGGCGGGGTTCGCGTAGACCAGCCGCGACAGATGCGACGGTTCTTCCAAGACCGGCACGCTGGGAAGATTGATCACCTCGGCGAAGGTTTGATCGGCCCCAATGGTGACGGCTTGACTCGACGCCAGTTTGACCTCCTGGTCGCCGGCACGAAGCTGGCTGCCGCCACGGAAAATAGCAAAATCAGATACTCGGCTCGTCTGATCGTAGACCACTTCGGCGGTGGTCATCTCGTCGAAACTCGCCTCGGTGGTCGGCGTTGCCAGCTCGGAGCGGGAACCGGCAACGCTCATGCGCGGCGTTTGGACATAGACTCGCCCTGCGGTCAATTTGACTTCCACTTGCCTCGCCTTGGTGTTCGGATCTTCGTACATGACCTCGATAATGAAGATCGTGTCGGGCTTTACCAGATACTCCGTCCCGTCGAAAAGCCGTATTCGAGCGCTGGAGTTACCCACCGTGCGGACCGTGTCGTGTCGGCGAAGGGCAATATCCCGGCGTGCATCAACCCACTCGTAGGTACCGGCTTTTCTGACTTTGACCGCTCCATTCAGCTCTATGAATCGAGCGCTGTCTTCGAAGGGAACCTCTTCGGCGGGGGGCGAGTCTTCAACCACCAGAGGGGTGGTAATGCGCCAATAGATGAAGCCTCCCGCCACAAGCAGGGCCAAGACCGAAGCGCCCAATAGGTACAGGCTACCCTTTCGAATGGTGAACCATTCGACATGAAGCCCGTCCCCTTGTCCGTATGGTTTTTTTCTCTGCATGGCACCTAAAGCTACTGTATATATGAGTTTAACATACTGATGTTGCCGGTTTCAATGAGTGATTGGCACCTTTTGCACTTCATTCTCAACCGCCTTCTGCGCCCGTTTTGTACAGATCTCACCGCAGAGGCGCAGAGAACGCAGAGGAGAATTCGCCGAGCCTCCGCGATTAATTCAGTTCCAAGAAGAAACTGAGCTTGATTGAGCTGCGGCAATTCGCTAGCATGAGCGGTTTGAGGTTGTAAGATGCTGAAATACTTTCGCAATCGTAAAACCATGGGCTACCTGGTGGGGTCCTTCATGTTGATGCTGGTGATCGTCGCCTTCGTCCTGCTGTACATTCCCGATTTCATGGGGCCCGCAGGCGGGGGAGCGGGGAACCTCAGTGACGAGATCGCTCAGGTGGAGGACATCTCGATATCCGGCCAGGATTTCTACAACCGCTACCGGATGCAGATGCAGGTGTACCAGGCCCAGCTTGGAAATCAATTCAATCCCGCTTTGATGCGGCAGCTCGGCCTCCCCGATACCGTCCTGAACGGGCTCATTCAGGAAGTGCTTATCTCGGTGGAAGCGGAACGTCAGGGTCTCCGCGTTACCGATGAGGAAGTTGGCGACGCAATCGTCCGTCATCCGAGCTTCCAAAGCAATGGACAATTCATCGGCCGGGAAGCCTATCTGCAGATTCTGGCCAGCAACAACCCTCCAAGGAGTCCAGCTCAATTCGAAGATCAGATCCGGCAGGACCTGATCGGGAGAAAGCTCCAAAGCCTGGTGACGGACGGGGTGGTGTTGGGCTCCGCCGAGGTGGAGGAAGTCTACCGCCGCCGCAACGAGAAAGCTGAGCTCGAGCACATTTTTATTCCGAAAGCTCGTTTCGAAGATCAGGTCGACCTTTCCGACGAAGACATTGCAGCCCACTATGAGGCGAACAAGGATAGCTATCAGCTTCCCATCCAAAGGAAGCTCAGCTACGTGACGATCCTCCCGCAGGCGTTTCAAACCGCGGTAAACGTGGCCGATCGCGAAATCGAGCGCTACTACAACCAGAACCTCTTCCAGTACGAAACTCCCGAGCAGGTTGGGGCGAGCCATATTCTGTTCAAGACCGCCGAAAGCGACGAGAACGAGGTTCGCGAGCGCGCCGAGGAAGTGCTCCAACAGGCGAAAGCGGGCGCAGACTTCGCCGAATTGGCGCGCCAATACTCCGAGGACACCTCCTCAGAGCAAGGCGGAGACCTCGGTTTTTTCGGCCGCGGTGAGATGGTTCCCGAGTTCGAACAGACGGCGTTTGCCCTGGGGGTGGGAGAAATCAGTGATTTGGTTCGCAGCACCTACGGCTACCACATTATCAAGGTCACCTCACGTCAGGCTCCCCTGACGAGACCCCTAAATTTGGTGCAGGAGGAGATCCAAAATCTATTGCGCCTGGAAAAAGCGGGCGCTTTGATGGAGGAAGCCATAGGCTATGCGGTTGAGTTCTTTCGCGACCAACCGAGCATGGAAGCTTTCGTGGAGCAGTATCAACGCCTCAGTTTGAATGAGACCGCTTTTTTTGGCCGTCAGGATCCGATTCCACAGCTAGGAGGCTCACCCGAAGCGCAACGCCTGGCTTTCGAGTTGCAGATGGGTCAAGTTTCGCCGCCGATTCGAATCGGCAACGGATACGTTTTTTTCCAAGTGCTCGAGGAAAACCCACCGCGAATCCCCCCGCTGGATCAAATCAAAGAGCTAGTACGCCGGGACTTGCTCGACCAGAGGGCCATGACCATCGCCCACAACCGGGCCACCGTGCTTGCGGGCGAGCTGAAGCAGGGAGCCGATGCCGGTCGAGCCGCGGAGTCGGCGGGTTTCGAGCTCGAAAACCTAGAGAACTTTCTGCGCGGAGGGACGCTGCCTCAGGTGGGCCCATCGGTCGCGGCTACCGAAGCGGCATTCTCGCTTCCACTGGAGACCTTCTCCGATCCAATTCGCACCGACCACGGCTACCTGCTCCTTCGAGTGGCCGGGCGTTCCGGCTTCTCAGCCGAGCAGTTTGCCACCGAAAAGGATCGTTTTACCGAGCAGCTCATCAACGAGAAGCGGCAGCGAACCTGGTCCGCTTACCTACAGGGCCTACAAAGACGATATCCAGTTCAAAGGAACCGGGAGCTTCTTCAGCAGATTGTCGGGTGAGGCCCTCTCGGGCCCGATCGCCTCTTGGGGTCACCACCCATGCTTCCGCTTGCCATCGAGCGTGGAACCATCCTAAAATCCCTCACGTTTTACTAAGGCACAAGGTAGGTCCCATGAAACTCGATTTGCGAGAAAAAGAAGAAATTTCCATTTTAGAGCTCGCTGGAGAGTTAACCTCCAGTGGAGGCGACCAGATGTTTCGGGAAGCCATCGACACCTTGGCCGGCTCCGGTCGGCTCGCTATTCTGGTCGATCTCACCCGCTTGCAATTCATGGACAGCGCCGGAATCGGCGAGCTGGTCGCCAGCTTTCGCATGGTGGAGAAGTTCGGCGGTAAGCTCAAGATCCTCAACGCACCTTCCCGGATTCGAAAATCGCTGGCCCTTGCCAAATTGCTCCCCATCTTCGAGATTTACGACGACGAACAAGAAGCGATCTCAAGTTTCCCTGCGTCTTCAAAGTAGAGACAGGTCACTAGAAAACACCTACATGAACAAAAGAACTTTGGGGGAATGGCCACGAAGGAAGTAGTACAAATGAAAGATACGCCCATCGATCCCGAGGTCGTCCAGAAAAAAATCGAGGAGAGCCGCCTAGACAGCGTGGGCAAAGCCTCGATCCGCGAGATTAAAACACTGGTCGATGAAATCGAAGCGGAGACCGGTAAGAGATACGTCAGAATGGAAATGGGTGTTCCCGGCCTGCCTGCCACTCAGGTCGGTGTCGAAGCCGAGATCGCGGCACTGAAAAGAGGTGTGGCGGCGATCTACGCCGACATCCATGGAATCCCTCAGCTCAAAAAAGAAATATCACGGTTCGTCAAGTCCTTTCTGGACGTGGACGTCGATCCCGCCGGTTGCGTTCCCACGGTAGGCTCCCTGTTGGGTTGTTTTGCCTCTTTCATGACCGTCAATCGGATGAACAAGGACAAAGACACGACGCTATTCATCGATCCCGGTTTTCCCGTAAACAAGCTACAACTCGACGTGCTGGGAGAAAAATGGGAGTCTTTCGACGTATACGAATATAGAGGCGACAAGCTAAAGAGCATACTGGAATCTTACTTCGAAAAAGGAAACATCTCCTCGGTGCTCTACTCGAATCCCAACAATCCATCCTGGATCTGTTTTACCGAAAAAGAACTGCAGATCATCGCCGAGCTCGCCGGCCTGTATGACGTCGTGGTTCTGGAAGATCTCGCTTACATCGCGATGGATTTCCGAAAAGATCTTTCGCAGCCCGGCCAGCCTCCTTTCCAGCCGTCCGCGGCGAAATTCACCGACAATTACATCTTGTTGATATCCAGCTCGAAAGCCTTCAGCTACGCCGGGCAGCGGATCGGGATGATGGCCATCTCGAACAAATTGTTCCAGAGAAAGGCTCCCGATTTGAGGCGTCATTACAAATCGGACCGTTTCGGTCATGCGATGATATTCGGTACTCTCTACGCCTTGAGCTCGGGGACGTCCCATTCGGCACAGTACGCTCTTACCGCCATGCTGAAGGCCACCAACGACGGCGAGCTCGACTTTGTAGGAACGGTCAGAGAATACGGAGAAAGAGCCAAGAGGATGAAGAAGCTGTTCTTGGATAACGGCTTCGAAATCGTCTATGACATGGACGACGGACAACCTATCGCGGACGGATTCTACTTCACCTTTTCCTATCCCGGATTCAGTGGAGAGGAACTGGTCCACAAGCTCCTCTATTACGGCATCAGTGCCATATCCCTTTTAATCACCGGCAGCAGGCGACCGGAAGGCGTCCGGGCCTGCGTGTCGTTGGTACTGAGAGATCAATTCCCCGATCTCGAATATCGTTTGCAGAAATTTCACCGACACCATCCGATCGGTTGACGTCTCTCGCGTCTTTGCCGTTGCGTTTAGGGTTCGGGCGGGAATCCGGGCTCGCCGAGGTTCAGCCTTATTGGGCCAACTGCTGCACGACAAAATGCTCCAGGAGCTCTTGCTGCAGCGCGTCCAGACTATGAAACTGGATGACGATGCGGTAGGAAAGAGACTCATGGGAATCCGGCACTGGCTCACATTCCAAAACAACTCCCTGAATCTCCAGGTCGTTCTCGTCAACGGAGAGATTGAAGATATGCTGCGAGCCTACGGTGAGCGGCACCGCCAGCTTCACCATCATCCCTCCGGCGGATAGTTGAAGAAGCTGGAAATCCAAGAACAGGGCCACCTGGCCGCCGAGTCCGCTGACCGCCTCGATTCGCCTCACCCTTCTGCGGTCGGGACCGGGGTACTCCGGCTTTTTGATCTCCAATTTCGTTCGGACTTTCGCTCGTTCCAGGCGGTCGATGAATGATTGAAGCTCTTTTTGCTCGCTCTCTTCTGGAAATATGAACTCGATCGCCACGCGATACTTCACTACCGTCATTTCACTGTCGGCTTTTTCAAAGCTATGCACGTAGTTTCTAACCACCCGCCCCTTGATGAGAAGCTGCCGCTTGGGGCCTAACTCGATGCGCAGCGTTTTTACCGCTTTCGCGGCCAGCGGGCGTGGAGACTCGAGAAGCATCCCGGTGGCGGAAATGTCAATCGGCGATATCCCTTTGGAGAAAACCTTGGCCGGAAATCCACCCTGAAAAGATACCCTCGGATACTTCCTTCGCTCGTCAGCGCTGGATTTTTTTACCATCTCTTCTTCCAGATTCTCGAACGGTTTGATGTGGATCAGAATAGCATAGTCGGCGACCCGGGGCGAGCACAGCGCGCTCGAATCGCTCGAGCCTGTTACTTCTTTCTCTTGGCGGCAGGGATGAATTTGACGATGCCTTGTTCTTCGAAATCGCGGATGGATTTACCCTGTTTGGGAGAAGTTGCATAGACAACCAGTTTCGATGCCCGCTCCGAATCTTCATCAAAGACCGGATACTCACAAGAGGTGTCATGCCCCAACAAGATTCCATAAGTTCGGGTGCGCTGGGTCTCGAAATCGTTATCGATGGCCCAAAGGTAGTACTCTACCTTGCGCACCGAATCTTTGGCCACCGGAAGTGTGGCGCAGTATTGAATCCCGTCGAAAACCATCTCACTCCAATAATAAGTCGCTTGTTTGTCGGCCCTGAAATAAACCCGAACCTTTTTCACTTCGCCGTCATCGGCGACGTAAGCGCAAGTGCGCGGATTTTTCTCGGCAAGCGAGCAGATGACCGGCTGATGATCGATGAGCGGCTCGTCCGAGAAGACGATGCCGGCAAGCCAGGAGAACGTCAAGGCCCAACCGACGGCGAGCGCACCTAACCTCACCAGCTTATAGTTTTGGTGAGCTTGGCGCCTCCGACCAGCGTGACGATTGCGGTGATGCGTCCCTTGTTTTGCTCCTCGGTCCATGTACCGTCTACCTCGTGAAGCAGCCCTGTTGCTCGCGGATCGATACGCCGCACCTTGGTGGCGATCTGCTGTCCCTTGCCGGTTGATTTCCCGCTGTAGGTGCTCACAATCTCCAGGCTCTTCACATGTACCGGGCGGTTGCCTTGGTTGGCGACTCGAATCCGGAGCACGTAGGGATTGCCCGGCTGGGCATTGGTTGGGTTCAGCTCGATGATCAGCTCGCCAGGAAAACGGGCCGCCCGGGTCGCCGCCTTGACCTGAACCCCGCCCGCCTCGAATCCCTTGGGCCCGTCGCCTTGGCCGGGGGGTGCGACGAACTCCGTCTTGCTGTGAATGATATGACGGGCCGCCGCGACTCTCTCCACCTGTCGTCTCAGGTTCACCGCCTGAGCCTTTCCGGTCACCGCCCCTGCATGATTCGGATCCTGCTTGAGGATCTCTTCGTAGGCGGCGATGGCCCGATCATAATCCTCGGCTCCGATCGCTTGGGTGGCCTGGGTCAAATAGCCGGCGATGATTTGCGCTTTACGTTCTTCGATGCTCTTTTGCTCGAGCTCTCTCTCCAAACTCGCCACCTGCCGCTCGAGCCGGCTCCAGCGAGGATTGGAGGGATCGAGCTGCTGGCCCTCGGATATGAGGCTGCGGGCGTGTTCGACGTCCTTTCCACCTATGGCCAATCCTGCATCGGCAACCAAGGCTTGGGCTTTCTGAGCGTTGGATGGTCCCGCCGGCTGAACCGGTTGCGAGGGAACGGTGGGGGGCGGAGGTGGCGGTTCGGGTTGCTCTTGCTTCTCCAGCGCCTGTCGAATCTGCTCTTTCAGCTCGAGCGCCCTTTGATTATTCGGGGAAAGGGCAAGAATGTTCTCCACCGCTTCGAAAGATTGAGAAAGCCTCCCGTTTTGAAACGCCGCATCGGCAAACTCGAAACGCGCAGTCAAATCAGCGGTTTGTACTCTCGCGGGCCGCTTCGTCATGTACCAGTAAACACCCCCTGCTCCAGCAGCGACCAGGACCAAGAGACCTACAACCACCAGCGGGAGAACGCTTCGCCGCGGAGGTGCCGGTCGCGCCGGTCTGACACCGGGCCGGGCCACACGAGTCGCCGGCAGGACCGTTGTTGGACGGTGAGTGGTTGGTGCCTGTATCGTTCCCCCGGCTCCAGGAGCAACCGTGTGCGGCGTGGCCGTTGCACCCACCGAACCGCGGGTAGCAGAAACTCCACCGCCGGCCGTGCTCGCGGGAGCGGGTGCCCCAGTACGAAGTGTCGGCCGTCTGGTACGGCCCGAGGAGTCGAAGTCGACGGCCGCCCCGGGGTCATGACTCGTCTCAAAGACGGTATCCTCGGCAAGCGCGCCGTGATATTTTCGCAGGAACTGCGATAGGTCCTCGGCCATCTGCTCGGCGGACTGGTACCTCATGTCGGTACCCTTCGCCATAGCCCGATCGACGATGGCTTGGAGCTCCGGAACTTTGTTTCCGTCGGGCAGTAACAACTCGGGCGCGTCGGAGTTGATGATTTTGTAGAAGACCGCTGAAATGTTCTCGCCTTTGAAAGGTTTCTCCCGGGTCAGCAATCGATACAGGATGACCCCGGCGCTGAAGATATCGGAACGCCCGTCGATTTTTTCCCCCTGAATCTGCTCGGGGGACATATAGTCCGCCGTTCCCAGAACCGCCCCCGTCTGGGTCTGTGAGCGGCCCTGCAGGCGGGCGACCCCGAAGTCCATGATCTTGACACTACCTTTTTCGGCAACGTGTATATTGGCCGGCTTGATGTCTCGATGTACGATTTGGTTCTCATGCGCATAGGCCAGCCCACGACAAACTTGAGCCATGATCTCGAGCTTCTGAACAAAGCCGGGCGGCTTCTTCCGCATCAACTTCTCGAGATCATCCCCCTTGAGATATTCCATGGCGAACCAGGGGGCGCCTTGCTGGTCGTAACCGAGATCGTGTATGGTGACGATATTGGGGTGCTGGAGCTTGGCCACCGCCTTGGCCTCGGTTTCGAACCGGCCTTTGAGCTCTTGATCCGAAACGATCGAGCTGGCCATGACCTTGATGGCCACATCGCGCTCGAGCACCGGGTCCCAAGCTTTATAAACCACTCCCATAGCGCCCTTGCCGAGCACATCGCCCAGCACGTACTTACCGAGTTTTTTTTCGGCTGGTTGGTTCATTTTTCCTGTCGATAAAATGCCTTATCTCTTATTCTATCAAACGGTACCATGAGCGTCACCTCCCGTTTTAACCGAAAGGCCCGGGGCCGGATCGGCACGATTCCCCTGGTTCCACTTCCCCAATCCTTCTATAAACGCGCCACGCTGGAAGTGGCTCGAGATTTGCTCGGCGCTGTTTTAGTGCGCCACCTCGATCACAACGTCCTGGCCGGCCGCATCGTGGAGGTCGAGGCTTACATCGGAGAAGACGATCCGGCCTGCCACGCTCATCGCGGACTCACCCCGCGCACCCAAGTCATGTACGGGCCTCCCGGCTTCGCCTATGTTTACTTCACCTACGGTATGCACTTCCTTTTGAACGCGGTCACCGAGCGAGAGGGATTCCCTGCGGCGGTGCTGATCCGCGCCGCAGAGCCGCTCGCCGGAATCGCTCAAATGCGCCACCTTAGAGGCCGCCGAACCGATCGGGAGTTGACCAGCGGGCCGGCCCGGCTCTGTGCCGCCTTCGGCATCGATCTGAGCCTCAATCGTACCGATCTCACCCGCCCGCCGCTTTATATTGCTGAGCCCACCGAGTCCGCCCGAGAGCCGGTTCGATGGACGGCTCGCATCGGAATCCGAAACGGCCGCAGGCGGACGTGGAGGTGTTTTCTCGAGGGCAATTGCTTTGTTTCTCGTGGCAGGCCGGGAGTCGCCCCTAGTCGAAAGAAGTAGTTCGTCGGTTTGACGGGTGCCCGCAGCATCCACTAGACTTTTTGACTCCCGAAAATTACCAAACATTAAGGAGATCTCGATATCACACGTTTTTTCCCTTACCTCTATCCCCTGACTCTCTTCCTCCTGGGGGCCTGGATTGGATCTTGCCTGCCGCTTTCCGATCTCGGCTATCTCGATTTGAATCACGGTCGACGGATCGCGGAGACCGGGCACCTGAACCCTCCGGCGGTGAAGCTCGTGTCAGAGGAAGACGAATCCCCGACCGCGGGGCTGGCAAGTCGACTGCTCTACTTTGCTTACCAACTCGGTGGCGATACCGGCGTGCGAGCTCTGGCCGCTTTGTCGGTAGCCGCGGGGTCGATTCTACTCTTCGCTACCCGGCCGGGTGCCGCCGGCTTCATTGTGGCCATGGCGGCAATGTCGGTGGCCGGTTCGAGCCTGGAGATCTCAACTTATCTTTTCTCCTGGCCACTTCTGGCAGGAACGCTCCTCTTGCTCTCGGCTGTCCGCGAAGGCTCGAAAGGGTGGGCGCTTGCACTCCCGCTGCTTCTCGCCGTCTGGGCGGGAACCAACGGCGAATGTGCCATCGGGCTAGTCTTTATCGGATGGGTCCTCCTGGACCGATTCGCCCGTCTGATCGTCGAAACATTGCGCCGCCGCTCGGTCCCGCGTTTTGCCAATATGGAACCGCTCTTATATCTCACCGTTGCCGCCTTGTTGTTTGTTGCGATCCTGGTCTTCCTCGTTCCTGGAGGAGGAGGAACGATACAGAATCCTTTCCGGCCGGCATTCCTGATGAGCGACATCGGCGCCGCCGGATGGGCCCCGGCAACTATCGGACAGAATCCGCTCTTTTTCATCGTCGCGGTCCTGGCCGCCGCCCTCTGCCGCCGCCTACCCTTGAAGGAAAACCTTCCAGAGGCTTTGACCCTGGTCGGGCTGGCAGCCTCCACACTCGTCTCCGCACATTTCGTCATCGCCTTTGCGGCGGTTGCCGCTCTCCCGGCGGCCCGGTCTCTGGATGACGGCCTGAGCCGGCTTGCTTCCTCTCCGGTTTGGATCGCTCGACGGGCGGCCAATCCCTCGCTGGCCCTCATCGTTGGTATCGCTTTCGCCCTGCCCAGGGTTTCGGATGCCCCGCGCTCTCATCCTTTTGCCGGATCGATGCGGGTGGTGGCAGAGCAAGGCTTTAGCGGCCCTCTTTTCAATAATCCGAAAGCCGGAGGACTGGCCGGTTGGGTGGCTGGGGCGGCAGTCCTCCCCTTCGCCGATCTCCGACCCCAATCCCTGGAGCGTTACAAACTGTTGGCGGCGAAAGGCGAGCTTCTGCCGTCGCTCGAGGCCCAGGAGATAAAAATGGCGGTTATCGGGTGGGATTTCGCTCACACCGAGCTCGAATCCGGGATGATGTACCGCGCCGGATTTCATTTAATCCATTTCGACGATTTTTCCTTGCTCTATGCCCGGCCGGAAGCCCATCCCGAGGCCGTTCCCGGCCTGGCCCTGTATCACTTCAATCCACTGACGCCGCCCACGAGTTACCCCCCCGAGATAGTACCACTCGCGATCCGCGAGCTTGCCGACTACCTCGAGTCCCGTCCCCCATCGGTGAGAGCCCTCACAACGCTCGGTTCGCTCCTCCTCATCGAAGAACGGAAAGAAGAAGCGCTTGAAGCGTTCGAGGCGGCGCGCGAGCTCTCCCCCGACCATTTGGCCATCCTGGCGAACCTTTCCCGGTTGTACCTCGAAAAGGGCATGTATCGCCTCGCGGAACGGACTTCGCGTCACGCCTTTCGGTTATCCGGAGAGGGGCCGTTCACTCACGATCTGGCGCTTGCTCTTTACGGTCAGGGCCGTAGCGAGGAAGCGGCAGAGTGGTTCGAAAAGAACCTGAAGAGCCAGCCCGACAATCTGCCGGCGCTTCATACCCTGGTCAACATCTACCGGCAACTGGCAAGACACGATCTGGCGCTCGAGCGCGAACGAGAGCTCGAACATTTGGAGGAATCCACCGTCAAGGCGCTGTTGGACGAGGCCGAGACCAGAAAAGAGAGTATGGACTTCGGCGCTGCCGCGGTGGCCTACCAAAGGGCGCATGAGATTCACCCAGCAGACTCCGATGTTCTCTGGCAGTTGGCGCTCGCTCTGCTCACCCAGAACGAGATCGAGGAGACCGCCCTCGTCCTCCGAGAGCTACTGGCTCAAGATGGCGACCATCAGCTCGCTCTCCTCACCTTGGGCTCCCTGTGTGCTAGACAACTCGACTGCGCCCCGGATGAAGCCAGCCGTCATCTGGAAATGTTCCTCGAGCTGGCTGCGGAAGATATCAACGCCGGACTGGCTCGAAACCTACTGGCGGCACTCGAGAGATGATAGCTTCTAGCGCCTGCTTTGACTTCGCTATCTGCTTCTCCTAAAATGCCATCCCACCGCAGGCGAACGGCAGGGAAAGTGAGAAGCTTGAGAAAAAAATCCAGCTTTCGGGTCGACGAACTGGCCACCAAAGTAGGGGGACAAGTCGCGATCAAGACAGACGGGAGCATCGAGCTCAGCGGACTCGCATCACTGGCTGATGCCGGACCACAGGACCTCAGCTTTTACACGGGCAATGCTTATGCCGCCGAGCTCGCCCGAACCCGAGCCGGCGCACTCGTCATCGCCAAGCATTACCCAAAGATCAACGTTCCACAGATTCTCGTTCCCGATCCCTTCCTGGCCGCGAACCAACTCTTGGATTTGTTTTATCCTATCGAGCAGGACAAACAAGCCGAGGGCCTGCACCCGCTGGCCTGGGTGGCGGACTCGGCCGAATTGGGCGACGGGGTGAGGATCATGCCCTTCGCCTGTATCGGTGAAAAAACCACCATTGGAGCCCGCACAACCATTCACCCCGGGGTTAAAATCGATGCCGGAGTACGGGTCGGCGAGGACTGCTTGTTTTGGCACAATGCGGTGATCCGCGAGGGAGCCATCATCGGCTCGCGCGTGACCCTCCACCCCGGCGCGGTGATCGGCGCCGACGGTTTCGGCTACGCCAGACGAAAGGGTCGTTTCATCAAGTTGCGTCATGTAGGCATCGTGGTCATCGAAGATGACGTGGAGATCGGTGCCAACGCAACCATCGACCGCGCCAACCTTGGACGCACCGTTATTCGCCGGGGCGTCAAGCTCGACAACCTGGTTCACATCGCCCACAACGTTCAAATAGGCGAAGACAGCGCTATGGCCGCTCAGTGCGGTATTTCCGGCAGCACCGCCATTGGCAAGCGGGTTCTGATGGGTGGCCAGGTGGGTTTGGTGGATCACCTGAACGTGGGAGATGAAGCCATTATGATCGCCCAGTCCGGTGTCATCGGCGACATCAAAACCGGCTCAAAGGTTTCCGGCTACCCTGCCCGCCCTCACCGAGAAGTCCTGCGCTCGCAAGCCGAGATGCGCAGCCTGGGCCGTCTGCGGGAAAGAGTCCGGATTCTCGAAGAAAAGCTAGCCCGCCTCATGGACGACGGCTAATGGCTTTTCGAATTTTCCAAACCTTTGCGCCTGCCGGTGTTAGAAAAGGGGATGAGGGAGATCGGAGGAGATAAGGAGATTGATCCCCGTAGAGAATGCATTCGAGATCGTTCTTTCGCACACGCCGTGTCTTGCCAGCGAAGAGATTGATTTCCAGGACGCGCGCGGCCGGGTGCTCGTAGAGGACGTTCGGTCCGACATCGACCTTCCACCTTTTCCTCGTTCGACCGTGGATGGCTTTGCGCTGCGGGCGGAAGAGATCTGCCGGCAGCCGGTACGATTGAAAGTACTCGGGACGATCCCTGCCGGCACGTCCTCATCGCTTCGTGTCGAGCCCGGCACCGCCGCCCAAATCATGACCGGAGCTCCCGTCCCCGAGGGGGCCGATGCCGTCCAAATGGTAGAGAAGACCCGAATGAACGGTGCCGAGGTCGAAATCCTGGAACCCCTGTCAGCGGGCGCAAACGTGGTTGCGCGCGGTAGTGAGGTGAAAAAAGGAGATCGGGTCCTGAAGAAAGGCACTCGGATGGATTCGGCATCGGTTGCGGTTGCGGCCACCGTGGGCCAGATCCGTCTGCGAGTCGGCTCTCGTCCGCGGGTGGCGGTCATTGCCACCGGCGACGAGCTCGTTCCACCCGACGAAAAGCCGGGGCCCGGCCAGATCCGTAACAGCAATGGCTTTTCTTTGCTCGCCCAAGCCCGTGGGGTGGGAGCGGAGGTCACCTACCTGGGAGTCGCAAGGGACAACGAAGAGTCTCTGACCCAAAGGATAGAGGAAGGACTCACTTACAACGCTGTGCTGATTTCCGGAGGAGTTTCCATGGGGCGGCTGGACCTAGTCGAGGATGTCCTCAAAGCTCTCCATGTGAATCTGTTGATCGAATCGGTAGCGGTGAAACCCGGCAAGCCCCTGGTCTTCGGGACAGGTAAGGATGAGAACATTGTCTTTGGCCTGCCGGGAAATCCAGTGTCCACCCTGGTCACTTTCGAGCTCTTCGTGCGCCCGGCCCTGGCGAAGATGGAAGGCTCGGAACAACTTCAGCGAGTTCACCTCACCGCGACCCTGTGCGGTCCCTTGGCAAGCCGGGGACCGCGCCGCGCCTTTCTACCGGGATGGGTCGAGGCCGGGAAAGAAGACGGTCTTCTCCTCGCCCATCCGATTGCCACTCGGGGCTCCGGAGATGTGGTGGCTTTTTCCAAAGCCAACGCTTTGCTCATTCTCCCCGAAGAGCTGGATCGCCTGGAAGCCGGGCGATCGGTTCGCGTCTATCCACTCGACGGATTTTATTTCAAAGAGGATCGATGGCACGCCGGACAACGAAGCTGACGCACCTCTCGCCAACCGGGGAGAGTCGAATGGTGGACGTCGGCGACAAAGCCTCTACCGAGAGAGAGGCGGTTGCGGCGGCTACGATCCAAATTGCACCCAGCGCCATGGAAACGGTCAGACAAGGGCGTGTCGAAAAAGGAAACGTCGTCGAAACCGCCCGTTTGGCCGGGATCATGGCCGCCAAGAAAACCGCGGAGCTCATCCCGCTCTGCCACCCGCTGGCTCTTCACCACGTCGAGGTGAAAGTGACCGATGTTGGCTCCGGCTTCGATATCACCGCCCGAGTACGCTCAACGGGAAAGACCGGAGTCGAGATGGAAGCCCTGACGGCGGTGTCCGTTGCCGCCCTGACCCTTTACGATATGGTCAAGGCCGTTGACCGCACCATGGTCATCGGCGAGATACGCTTGCTGCGAAAGTCCGGTGGACGGAGCGGCACCTACGTCCGGGAAAAGGGGCAAGAAAAGCCGTGAATCAAAAGACCGCACCGAAACGGCAAACGGCAACAGGTTTGCGGGGGCCACGTCCGCCTCGTCGCCCGCCCGGGAAAAAGCCGGCGCCGGCCCCGCCCAGCGGCAAGCTGCCCAGGCGCCCGGCGGCGCCAAAGCCGACCAAGCAAGGCGGTCCGCCACCTCGAAGACCGGTCCGCACCAAGTCCAGGTTGCAGATTCCGTGGCTCAAGCTCTTTTTACCGTTGCTGGTCGTTGCGCTGATCGCGGCCGGCTTGGCGGGCTACATCTACTACCGTGGAGCCGTCTCCCTGCCCGAGATCGAGGGCTCGCTCCGTTTGCCCGGCCTCGCCGCTTCTGTCGATGTGCTTCGCGATCTATACGGCATTCCCCACATTTTCGCTTCGAGCCTGGAAGACCTGGCACGGGCCAACGGCTATGTTCATGCACAGGACCGCTACTTCCAGATGGAAGTAGGGCGAAGAATGGCCAGCGGGACCCTGGCGGAGGTTTTCGGAGCCGAGCTCGTTGCCCTCGACAAACAAGCCCGCCGGCTTGCCCTCGGTCAAGCGGCTCAATCAGAGCTGGAGCGATTGGATCCATCCACTCAACGGTTTCTACAGGCCTATGCGGAGGGGGTCAACAGCTACCGCGAAGCCAACCTCGAGCGGCTTGCCCCTGAGTTCCAGGTACTCGAGCTTTCGCCCGCCCCTTGGACGCCGGCCGACACCATCGTTATCAGCAAGTGGTTGTCCTACCTCCTGTCGTTCAACGGCTCCGTCGAGCTGCTCCGGGCACATTTATCGGAAGCAGTCGGCGTTGAATCCGCTTATGAGTTGACCGGGCTCGTAGCGCCCGAACCGGAACGCGCCGCACTCCGCTCGCCGCCGGTTCCTTATCTCGACCGCTGGGCACCGCAGCCGGCCGCAAGTAACGCTTGGGTAGTGTCGGGTAGTCGAACCGCCTCCGGCCTGCCGCTGCTGGCTTCCGACCCCCATTTGCCACTTGCCATACCGTCGCTCTGGTACGAGATTCATCTCCAGGGAGGCGGTCTCAACGTAGCCGGTGCAGGCCTTCCGGGCATTCCCCTGGTTCTCATCGGGCACAACGAGCGCATTGCCTGGGGGATCACCGCTTCGTTCGCCGACGTGCAGGATCATTACGTGGAAACTCTCAATCCGGAAGATCCAAACCAATACGCCGCCGGTGACCAGTGGGAGACGTTCCATGTCACCAACGAGACGATTTCGGTAGCCGATTCAAGCCCGCTGGAGGTGGAGTTCAAATGGAGCCGTCACGGGGTCGTCGTCTCCGACCAGCCTCGCGAAGGAAAAGTGCTCGCCTTGCGTTGGGACAGCCCCTGGAACGGCAACAACCTTTCCGCTTTCCTCCAACTCAACATGGCTGCCAGCTGGCTGGAGTTCACCGAAGCCCTTCGTTCCCTTGGCGGCTTCCCCTTTGCCTTCGTTTACGCGGACGTGGAAGGTAATATTGGATTTTTCCCTTCCGGCGACATTCCGCTGCGCAGCGGGTTCGATGGCTCGGTTCCCGTGGATGGCAGCTCGGGGACCTTCGAATGGGAAGGAATAATCCCCCACGAGATGAAGCCCAGCTTGTTCAATCCGGAAGAGGGCTACATCGTCTGTGCCAACCACAACATGGTTCCCGACGACACGACGTACGCTTTCGGACGGGATCAGCTCGCACCGTTTCGAGCCACGCGCATCACATCCTTGCTGACTTCGGCTCGAGCTTTGCGCCCTGAAGATTTCGCCACCCTACAGGCCGATCGATACGACAGCTCCGCCGAGCCCATCCTCCGCTACCTGGTGTCCCTTCCCCTGGGCTCGGATGAGGACGCCATGGCGGCTCAGGATTTGCTGAGGGCCTGGAACGGGCAGATGACGACTGGAGCCCCTCCCGCAATCTATCAGGCCTTTTACGTCAGATTGATCGAGAACACCTTCAAGGACGAATTGGGGGATGAGCTGTTCTCCGAGTTTCTGGAGTTTCTCGAGCTGGGATACTACGGCGGTGTATTCACCATCATCGATGACCCGAGCTCAGGGTGGTGGGACGATCGGCAAACTCCCAACCTGGAAGACCGGAAAGCCATTTTCAATCGCAGCCTGCAGGAGGCGCTTGCCTTGCTCGGCGACCGTCAGGGCAACGATCCCGAGGGATGGGATTGGGCGACGCTCCACAGTGTGGCGTTCGAACACCTCCTGGGACGGCAGCCGCCGCTCAACTGGATCTTTAATCGAGGTCCCACTCCTTTCGGCGGCTCTGCGTTTACCGTCGCCAATTCCGTCGTATCCTTGGCCAACCCCTTCGACGTCCCGGCCGGCACTTCCTTCCGGTTAGTGGTCGACCTGAGCGACCTGAATGCCACCCTTTCCTCGATCCCCACCGGAGCTTCCGGCCATCCTCTGAGCTCGCACTACTTCGATCAAAACCAGGGCTGGCTGAAAGGCGACAGCCATCCGCTGCTCTTTGAAAGAAGTCGGATTGAAGCGGCTCAGGAGGGGAAACTGACCCTCGTTCCTTGAGCAGGGGACACTTGCGCAAAGTCCCTAGCGTTGGCTTTGTTCCGAGGCGTGGTGCTGCATTCGCAGCCACTTCCCATCTTGCAGGATCAGGTGATCGGTAACCCACCCCCTCCATTTGAATTCGATATCATGGAGACGGCTGTCGATTAGCTGCTCGTAGGTCACAACGGCTATATTCCCGAAAACGGATACCAGCGGGTTTTTGACCGTTGTTCGGGAGTAATCGAACTCGCGCACACGCAACTCGAGCTCGGCCTGCACCGCCTCCCACCCAACGACCCGCTCCCCTGCCTGCGCAATGATGCTGGACTCCGAACCCTGGAAATGCTCCCCGAACAGGGCATCGAGATCCTGTCGATCGAAGGCCTCAGCAATACGACGGATGACTTCTACAACGACTCCCGCGGCTTCGCTAAGCTCGCTCACTGCTCTCCCCCTTTTCGTCTAGCCGAAGCTCAGTTAATGGGGATGATTGTAAGCACAAGTGCTCGCTCGGGCAAGCTTGCCTTGCCCACCTGCAAAAGCTATAATCCGCTCCCGGCAAACGTCAGCGGAAAAATCCAAGAAAAAGGTCACTCACGACCGAACGAGCCGACACACATCGAGCCTAAAGGAGGGTGCTCTTGTCAGGAGAGGGATTCGGGCATCCGATCTGTCCGGCTTGCGAGTCCGAGATACTTCTGGATGACATGGACGTCGACAAAGGGGAAATCATCGGCTGTTTGGAGTGTGGAGTGGATCTGCTGGTTTGTAACATTTCCCCGATCGAGCTAGAACTAGTATTAGGAGACGAGGGGAAATGGGGAGCGTTTTGAACGGAGCACGGGATTCATTCGCCGGGGACGGCCACGACCTGGAGCTCGCTGCTCGTGCCGAGCTGAAAAGGCGGCGACTCGAGTCCATTTTGGAAGAAATGGGTTCGGTGGTGGTGGCCTTCAGCGGTGGAGTGGACAGTTCCTACCTTGCCTATGTGGCCCACCGAAAGCTCGGCAAATCAGCCCTCGCGGTCACCGGCGAAAGTCCGAGCTATCCCGACCACCAGCGAAAGATGGCGCTACGCATCGCGTCCGATTTCGGCATTCCCCATCAGTTCGTCCCAACCCACGAGATTGAAAGCGAAGCCTACCGTAACAACAACACCGATCGCTGCTTTCACTGCAAGAGCGATCTCTTTACCCGTTTGAACGAAATGGCGAGCGAACAGGGCTTCACCCACGTGGCCGACGGTTCGAACGCCGATGATCGGGGAGACTTCCGCCCCGGCCGACAAGCAGCAAGGAACTTGAAGGTGAGAAGTCCCCTCGATGAAGCAGACCTCACCAAGCAGGAGATTCGCTACTTGTCCCGCCAGGCTTGCTTACCTACCGCGGACGAGCCGGCTTCGGCGTGCCTATCTTCAAGAATTCCCTATTTGACCTCCATCACCGTCGAGAAGCTAGAAACCGTGGAGCGAGGAGAAGAGGCACTGAGGAAGCTTGGATTTCGTCACTTCCGGGTTCGCCACCATGAGAAGTTGGCGCGCTTGGAGTTTGCGCGGGAAGAAATGCCCCGTGCCCTCAAGCCGGATATGCTTCCCCGCCTGGTGAAAGTATTCAAGAAGCTCGGCTACACTTACGTGACGGTGGATCTCGAAGGCTACAGGACCGGAAGCCTGAACGAAGCCGTCTAATCTCCGCGACCTCAGCGCCTCTGCGGTTCGTTTTTTTTCAAGAGCGATCGCAAAACAGGATAAAACCGAATCAGGTACAATTTAAACATGAAAATCACTTTCCTGGGCACGGGAGATGCGTTTGGGAGCGGCGGACGTCACTCGCTCTCCATTTTGGTCCAAAGCGGAGGATTTGGAGTGCTCCTCGATTGCGGTGCCGCCACACTCCCCACTCTGAAACAACTAGGTCTGCCTCCTCAAAGTGTCGATTGCATTCTCATCAGTCATCACCACGGCGATCATTTTGGCGGCGTGCCGTTCCTCCTGCTCGAGTACCAGTATGGTGCTCCTCGCCAAAGGCCTTTATCGGTAATCGGGCCTCCGGGAACCGGACAGAAGATGGCCCGGCTCACCGAGCTCCTTTTTCCTGGACTGAAAGCCAAGTCCCCCGGCTACGAATTGACGTATATAGATATGGACGGAGAGGGGTGCCGGCAGTTCGGCCCCGTCGAAGTTCTTCCCTTTCGAGTCCAGCACTTCCCCGAGGGCATCGCCTTCGGATACCGCCTTCGTGCCGAAAGCCGAACCGTCGTCTACTCGGGCGACACCGAGTGGACGGATGAGCTCGGCCGTCAGTCATTGGAGGCGGATTTGTTCATTTGCGAGTGCTCGACCCTCGAGCGGAAAATTCCTTATCACATGTCCCACAAGGAACTGGCAAGCCACCGCGGGCAAATCGGAGCCCAACGCACCCTCCTGGTGCACGCCGGCGATGACGTGCTGGCCCGCCGCTCGGACTTGATTTTCGAGCTTGCAGACGAAGGGCAGGAGATCCGGCTAGGATGATGGCGCCCGTTTTCGCCCTGGCGGTAGCCTTTCAAGCTCCATCCGCGGCAGAGATCTCTACTCGTGGCGAAATCATCTTCTACGAGCGAACCCATACCCTCGTCATCACCGACGTGGCATGATAGCGCTTCGTCTGAATCTACAGGCGCGTCTGTAACCTGAGGACACGAGATCCAACGCCGGAGCTAGGTGTTGTCTTTCTCGTCCGAGCTCTCGTCAGTGATCTCGTCGTCGCCTTTGAGGGATCGCTTGAAGTTTTTGATCCCTGCGCCCAATCCAGATCCAAGCTGCGGAAGCTTACTCGCCCCGAAGATGAGGAACAAGATAAAGAGGATAATCAGCAACTCGGGAAACCCCAACGGGCCGAAAGCAAGCGGTAATAACATCTTTTTCTCCTCGGCCGCCAACCCGGCGGCAAACATATCCTACCACGACCGGCCCCGCGCGTAAATGAGAGGCAAACTGAGTACCGTAACCCCCATTTTCACCGCGTAGTTGCCCAAAATGAGCGGCAGGAGCGGGAACACGCCGAAAAACGCCAGGCTGATGAACAAAACGCTGTCCAGCAAGGTTCCCGCGGCGTTGCTCACCAGCACCCGGGTCCACCGATACCCCATCCCCTTCCTCTTCAGCCACCCGTACACCTCGATGTCTAGGAGGGAGGCGAGGAGGAATGCCGCCATGCTGGAGGAGACGATGCGAGGTGTTTGCCCGAGCACTCTCTGGTAGCTTTCCTGGCCGTCGAAAAAAGAAGGGTATGGCAGCCACACGGTGAGAGCTACATAAGCGGCGAGGACCACGTTGGCGGCAAAAGCGGCCAATATGACTTTCTGGGCTCCCTTTGTACCCTGCCTCTCGTGAATCAGATCGATCAGAGTGAAGGTCAAGGCGTAAATTAAAGTGCCACCATCCACGGTGAGTCCGAACAGGCGGACTGGTTTTGCCTCGGTAACATTCGCCGCCAGCTCGGCCCCGATGTAGATCCCTACCAACAGGGTGCCTGAGAGAGAAAGGGAACGTTCAACCGTCACCGGAACCGGCTTTATTATGCGCTGGGGCGGATAGGGTTTGCCACTACCGGTCGAATCTTCCCGCTGTGATCCGATCGATTGATCTTTCTCGTAAGACGTGCCTAGGATAGCGTCATATAAGCGCGGGCGATTGGAAATGAACCGGGTCGAGGCATCCACTCTCATCAACGCCACGCCGGAGGCGGTCTTTGCTTTCCATATGGATCCCAAAAACTTGATCCAAGTCCTGCCGCCGTATCTGAAAATCGAGATCGTCGAAGCTCCTTCGAAACTCCTCCAGGGCGCCCGCATGGTCTGCGTCATGTTCGTCGGGCCTCTACGCTTCGATTGGCAGATTGAGATCAGCGAGTTCCAACCGCCCCATCGTTTCACCGACGTTCAGACGGCTGGGCCGTTCCGAAAATACCTTCACACTCACTTGTTCGGCGAGGAAGCTGGAGCCACGCGCCTGTCCGACGTCGTCGAGTTCGAGCTGCCGCTTCCGCTGGCCGGTCTGGCTTCCCGTGTCGGATTTGTCGATCGCCTCAAAGATGTTCTCGTCCAGGGACAGCAAGCTACCCGCGCTGTGCTCGAAGCTAAAAGCTAGTACCAGGTTTTACTTCCCTGCAATGAGAACCCAACTTCTTTGACTCCCCCAAAGGCGCAGTGATACATTGACCCCGCCTCAACGAATACAGGTTCTGGAGTGTCGGTTAACAGAAGCATACATCCCCGTTTCCCCGGCTGGGAGTACCAGTTTTGCCCCAAGTGCGGAGGCAAGCTCGAGCTTCGGCAGGTCAAGCGAGGAGAGCCCGAAAGACTGGTTTGCACCGCATGCCAGTTTATTTTCTTCCTCGATCCCAAGGTAGCAGCCGGAGTCATTTTCAAACTCGACGGCAAAATTGTCTTGGCCCGACGGGCCATCGATCCCGGGTACGGCATGTGGGTGTTTCCCGGTGGCTTCATCGATCCAGGTGAAACGGTGGAAGAAGCGGCAATTCGGGAAGCCCGCGAAGAAGTCAACGTCGAGGTCGAGTTGCAGGGGCTGGTGGGCGTTTACTCGTACTCCGGTGTGCCCATCGTGGTTATCGTTCATGCCGGAGAGCTCGTGGGAGGCGAGCTGCGGGCCGCCGACGAGTGCCTCGAAGTGCGTTCATTCGCCCTCGACGATCTTCCCTGGGAAGATCTCGCTTTCAGCAGCATCCGTGATGCGCTGGGAGATTACCTTCGTCGCTACATGGGCAAAACGCCACCGGAGATAAAGGAGGAATTCTGAAGCGGTTCATC
>SDBT01002533.1_pt1 | contig 32214 bp, 29 predicted proteins | sample 2277101 | NCBI WGS metagenome assembly SDBT01 (sample SAMN10404973, study PRJNA504765) | marine sediment metagenome | isolation source: marine sediment core GS10_PC15, 103 cmbsf | place: Arctic Ocean: Southern Knipovich Ridge | collected 2010 | reverse complement strand
CCCCATCCACGCACCGGCGACGAATGGTGCATCTATCCGATGTACGATTGGGCCCATGGCCTCGAAGATTCCATCGAAAAAATCACCCATTCAATCTGTACCCTCGAATTCGAAAATCACCGACCGCTTTATGACTGGTTCCTCGACCAGCTCGGCATCTTTCATCCACAGCAAATCGAGTTCGCCAGGCTGAATCTCTCCTATACAGTGATGAGCAAAAGAAAGCTCCTGCGGTTAGTCGAAGAAGGCCTGGTCAATAAATGGGACGACCCGCGAATACCTACCATCTGTGGTCTGCGAAGACGAGGCTGCTCCCCCGCAGCTATCAGAAACTTTTGCGCTCGTATAGGCGTAAACAAATTCAACAGCACCGTCGACATCGCACTATTCGAACACTGCCTACGCGAAGACCTTAACAAAACCTCCCCCCGCGTAATGGCCGTGCTCAGACCACTAAAAGTCATCATCGACAACTATCCCGACGACAAAGTCGAACAGCTCGATGCCGTCAACAACCCTGAAGACCCGGCTGCCGGCACTCGAAAGCTCCCCTTCTCAAGAGAACTTTATATCGAGCAGGATGACTTTATGGAAACACCGCCCAAAAAATTCTACCGTTTAGCGCCTGGCCGCGAAGTCCGCCTGCGATACGCCTATTTCATCACCTGTTCAAGCGTAGTCAAAGACCGCAACGGCAATATCACCAAACTGCACTGCACCTACGACCCTGCAACCAAAGGAGGTGACGCGCCCGACGGCCGCAAAGTAAAATCAACACTTCACTGGGTCTCAGCCCCACACGCACTGCCAGCAGAAGTAAGACTGTACGACCATCTGTGCACAAAGGAAAACCCCGACGATGCACCCGAAGGACAGGACTTCAAGGCTAACTTAAATCCCAGCTCGCTGCAGGTCCTGACCACCTGCCGCGTTGAACCATCTCTGGCAAACGCAACAACACTAAGTCGATACCAGTTCGAGAGACTCGGCTATTTCTGTGTCGACCCCGATTCATCCGGAGAAACACTTGTCTTCAACAGAACCGTAACCTTGCGCGACCCCTGGGCAAAAATCCAAAAAGCACGGAAAAAGTAAATAATCAATTATACCCCCGGCGCTACGGTCAGCAACTTGTAGCACGCAAACGCCAAAAGCAGAACAAAGACAGCCCGCACCACGTTGCTCGGCAGCTTATGCACGCCCCGGCCTCCCAAAAAAGCCCCGACAATCGCCCCGGGTATAATAACCGCCGACACTTTCAGGGCCTCTATTACTGCAATGCCGTGTTGAGGCAAAGTTACCGTCTTGTAAATCGCTGCCAAAATAGTTATCAACGCAACAGCCGCCGCCGAATTGCTTATAGCCCTTTTCAAAGGCATCTTCAAAAAAAGCTGCTGAGCAGGAACCAAAAGAACGCCGCCGCCAAGTCCTAAAAGACCTGCCGGTATCCCGCTCAAAAGCCCGCAAACAATAGTCAAGCCCGCCGAACGCCGAACATCGCAAACGTCAAACCCGTCCGTTCCTCCATCGGACCGGCCGAATTTAAAGCAATTGTAAACTACCACATAAATCATAAGACCGCCCAGTATACGCGCCAGAAGATAACTGTTCCCGCCCGCAAAGACCGAACTGTTACTAATCGCCACCCCGATGATTTTACCCACGGCGGCTGACGGTATCAGCCATTTGAGAACATCCATCATCAAAACCTTCTCACTTCTATGCACCAGTGCCGCCGTCCCGCCAACAAAAAAATTACAAATCATCGCCGAGGCCTGATACAGATGCTGGTTCTCACCGAACGCAAAAACAAGAGCAGGTATCATAATCACAGAACCCCCAATCCCCAACAAACCCCCAAAAAACCCCATCACTACACCCATTGCCGCTAAAATCAAATAATCCATTCCGCTACTAACCAAACAGCTCCGTAAACTTCGCTTCTATGTCCGCGCTCCCACAAAGAACCTGCCCGACCAGAACGGCTTTTACACCAATCGATTTTAGCTTCTCCACGTCCGCCCGTGCCTTTATCCCGCTCTCAGCAACAAGCTCGTCTGTGCTATCCAGCAGTTCCGCCAACCGCCCAGTCGTATTCAAATCAACCTCCATCGTCGACAGGTTCCGATTGTTAATCCCCAAAACGCTGTAGCCCTTTTTAGGAAAACCTATAACGCTGCGCATGGACAACAGTGTATCGGCCCGGTGAACTTCCAGTAAAACCGTCAACGTCAGCTCAGCCGCCGTTATCATCAGGTCCATCAACTCTCCTGGCGTCAACACCTCAGCTATCAACAGTATCGCATCGGCACCGGCTGCACGCGACTCATAAACCTGCCAATCGTCAATGATAAAATCCTTCCGCAGTACCGGCAAATCCACCGCCTCCTTGATCTGCTTTATATATTCAAGTCGGCCCTGAAAATATTTTTCGTCGGTAAGAACGCTGATTGCATCAGCACCGCACCTCTCGTAGCTCTGAGCAATGGCTAATGCATCGAAATCTTCCCGAATAACCCCCGCCGAGGGCGAAGCCTTCTTCACCTCCGCAATAACATTTAGCCCCCGACTGTTACGCTTCGTGACAGCCTTGTAGAAGTTGCGGCACTTACGCATCGAGCTGACCTGCTCCTTAAGCTCTTCAAGGCTTCTGTGCGACTTCCGGTCGCTCACTTCGGCCCTTTTATCCGCAATTATATTGTCAAGTATATTCGCCAAATCAGTTTACCTCACAACTTCAGCTTAGCGCGATATAAGAACACAGGCACAACGATATACACAATATATGAACGATATTTATTCTGAGGCTTTGACGTAGGCCATACGAACCTGGTTCAGCATATTCGCAAGGGCCTTTTGTTCATTTTCTGTCAGGTTGCCTTTGGTCTTCTCCTCAAGGGTCTCCAGCATGTCAATATTATATTTTGCCAGCTCCAAATCAGGCTCTCTCTTCTCGGATTCTTGGCCTTCTACCGCCAGCACACCCAAAGAAAACAATGCCTGTGTGACAAGCATGCTAATCAACGCTGCAAAATCACCCTTCGGCAATGGCCCGCGACGAACTTGCTTTTTTGCTTTGTCTTTCTCGGCCTTCTCCTGCGCAGCCAATATCTCCTTCTCTCTTTTAGCCTGCTGCTTCCAGTCCTCATCAACTATAACTTTCTTCTCTTCTTTCTTCTCTTCTTCAGCCACAATCAAAACCTCCCTAATACCCTTTTTACTTTTTTCGATACTTTTTCATGTCCCTGTCGACATCTCGCTTCTGCATCCGCTCGGTGATTCTTTTCCGTTTATCGTACTGCCTTTTACCCCTGGCCAGCGCCAGTTCTATCTTCGCCAGACCCCTGCCGTTAAAACAAATCCGCAACGGCACAAGCGTAAAGCCCCGCTGCTCTAACTTAACTCTCATTCTGCGAATCTCTGTCTTGTGCAGCAAAAGTTTCCTCTTCCGCATCGGCTCATGTTTGGCTGCGCCGGCCTGCTTATATTCAGTGATGCTGGCACCGACAAGCCAGCACTCATCTTTCTCTATCCTCGCATATGAGCCGCTAAGGTCTGCCTGACCAGCACGAAGTGACTTCACCTCACTGCCCAGTAGTGACATCCCCGCCTCGAACCGCTCTATAAGCTCGAAGTTCCGATACGCCTTCTTATTGACCGTTACCGGAGTCTCTTCATCCTTGCTCTTACGAGATCTCGCCGACATTGACGTAATCTTACCACAGACCTGAACTTTTGCAAGAAAAGACATGCCCTATAGACTACAGGACGCAATGGAACATACCCACTACCGCTATTTATTGATAAGCCACTGATGAACAACTGCCGCAATAAACCACACCCCAAAACTTGCGCAAAGCACAATCCAAAGAGCTAACTGCTTCCGAAAGCACAAATAAGCAACAACAAAAAACAGAATGCTCGGCAAAATCCCCCACAATGCCCCCCTTGTGTAATCGACCATCAGCTCGAAGTCCCCCGGATTGTCCACGTACAGCCACACTAACACAACAACTCCTGTCAGCGGCATAACAGCAATAAGACCAGCTAAGCTCGGCAGCTTCCGACCTATCTGCGCACAGATGGCAATCACACAAACACCAATCAATAACTTGATTACAAATCGCATACAGACACCCAAATAGTCTAATTCCTGACGCTTCGGCTATAACCGACCGGGCAACCTGCTGTTTTTCCCCTTCATTCCCTTGGCCGAATCACCAAGCTCCCTCCGCATCTTCTCAGCAAGCTTCATCAGCCGCTTAACAACCTCCGGATGCTCTGCCGCTACATCGTGCCTCTCACCGACATCGTTCTCCAAATCAAATAACGCCACTCCAATCTCCGCTTGCTCATAACTAACCGACTTTCGACCCGTGCCGCCGCTTCGTCCAGCTAACGTCCGATACTGATGTGGAACGTGCAGCTTCCACCTGCCGCTGCGAACCGCCTGTAGCTCCGAATGACGGTAGTAATAAAAAGCTTTATGCGGACTCTTCGCACCCGGCTGGCTTGACATCAAAGGCCAAATGTCCTTGCCGTCAATCCTGCGTATTGGAAGCCTCGCCCCTGAAAGCCTCGCAAAGGTCGGCAGAATATCCATCGTAGAAGCCATCTCACCACAAACCGTGCCCTCAGGTATCTGCCCAGGCCAGCGCATAATACAAGGCTCTCGCATCCCCCCTTCCCACGTCGTGCCTTTCCCCTCACGTAACGGCCCGGCTACCCCCCCATGGTCACCGTAGGCCAGCCACGGCCCATTGTCCGAAGTGAAAATAACCAATGTCTTCTCGTCAACACCAACTTCCTTAAGCACCGACAGAATCTCGCCAACAGACCAGTCAATCTCCATTATCACATCGCCGTACATCCCCTGCTTACTCTTGCCCTTGAACCGCTCCGAAACAAACAGGGGCACGTGTGCCATCGTATGCGGCAGATAAACAAAGAACGGCCTGTCCTTATTCTGCCTGATAAATTCGATTGCCTTTTCGGTATATCGCCGCGTCAACTGACTCTGGTCAGGGTCGTATTCAATGGTCTCCTCGCCCTCGACCAACGGCAATGGTGGATACTCCTCATTGTTCTCCGGCCGCATATCATTCGAATAAGGCAGACCAAAGTAATAATCAAACCCGTGCCGAGTAGGCAAAAACTTACGGTGATGACCCAAATGCCACTTGCCGATGCACGTAGTCGCATACCCGCGTGATTTGAGAAGCTCGGCAATCGTCTCCTCCTGGCTGTTGATGCCGATATCCGTTTTGTTGGCGGTCCATCCCGGTCCCCTTGGAAATAACACGTAAGGCAGACCAACCCGCTGCGGATAACACCCTGTCAAAAGCGCGGCACGTGACGGCGTGCATGAAGGCGCAGCCACGTAAAAACTCGTAAACCGCACACCCTCCGCAGCCATCCGGTCAAGATTAGGTGTCTCAAAACCCTTCGCACCGAAGCACCCCACGTCGGCATACCCCTGATCGTCAGTGAAGATCACCACAAAATTAGGCCTGTACTTGACAGGCCGGTCCCATAACAACCTGCCAACGCTCGCACAGCCCGGAAGTGTCATCGCAACTGAGCCAAGACCAAACGACTTGATAAAATCACGCCGACTCAATCTCATGAAACCGCACCCCTTAACAGATGCTTCACAACCAAATACTACTTAACCAGACGCATACTCAACGGATACCGATACGATTGGCCATTGCCTGCCTTTATTGAGGCCACAAGCGCAAGAATGACATCTGCTACGGTCACCATCGGCAACAAAACAAACCCAATACACCCGAGGCAAAGAAAACCAGCTATTATCGAATATATCAGCATCGAAATCTGGAAGTTCAGCGCTTCTTTGCCCTGCTCATCTACAAACACATACTCATCTCTCTTTGCCTGCCACACAATCAAAGGCCCAACAATTCCCCCTATGACCGGAACTATCCACCACAGCAGCCACGCAAGCCCCGCCAAGTGACACCACATCGCCCACGTACGGGCATCCTTGCTGACCTTTTGCTCTACATCGCCTGCCTGCGTCGAATCCTTACCCACATCCGGCGTTTCACCTGTTTTCCCCATAGCACAACTCCTTCTATCATCCTGCTTTAACCAGAAAAACTGTTTCTTTCTTTAACAACAGCCCCTTAATCATCAAATCCCACATGCTTGCTCACTCCCCACACAAATATCGCTTTAGCCAAGAACACCACTTAGTGCCCCTTAAGCACGAACTCCTCATACTCAATCTCGAAACGCGCCTTATGCCCGGCCTCTTCTTCCGCCAGAGACAAGAGCATCTCACGCCACTCTGCATCGTCAACCATCGCAGCCAAATCAACATAAAGCCTCACCGAGAGCTTCTCCTTCTTTATAGCCAGAGCAAGCAGTTCCTTGTAATCCATATCTGCCGTTGACTCAACATCCACTATATAATCAGACCCCCTAAGACCAGCTACTTTCTCGACCGGTGCCACCACTATACCCTCCTTCATCATCTCCAATTCGAGTTTTTCCTTGTGCTGCAGCTCTTCCTTGGCAAATTCCGCGAGCAGCTCACGCATAGCCGGACTTTCAACCTTCTCTGCCAAGTCCCTGTAAAATTTGTTGGCCGCAACCTCCCGGGCCACAGCAAATTCCAGAATCTCACCAATCGATTCAAAATCTCCCATCGCCCCTCTCACTCAAAAATCGCCCTCATTCACTTTAGCCTCTTGCGTCTTCAACCAGGAATAGACTCGGCTCATCGAACCCAAAAGCCTTTTATTTGTGTTGCATTCCCAAAAACCAGGCCCAAGAAATCAAACCATACGCCTCTAAACCAACATCGTGCGTTCGCCGACCCAGCTTCGTTAACAAGTGTTAGTCCGCCGCCAATTATCAACAGCAAGCAGCCAATAGTCAATAACAAATACCAAATCGAACTGTATTCCGCTGCCCACCCCAAGGCCCCCCACTCACCACTTACACGTCCCCCATAAGCTGTTTTCTATCAATAAACCGGGCTCAATAAACCACTTCTGCGCACATGCTGATTCTCAGAACAGATTCCTGACCGAATAGCTGCTTATACTTATCCCGAATATACTCGATAGACCTTTCTGCCTCTTCACTACCACCGTGAAACAGTATCACTATCCTGGCCCTCTCCTTGGTGATTTCACCCTTCTTATCCACCCACTGGCCGCTCGCATCCACTATTGTCAGCCCATCTCTAAATCTGGGTGTTATGTACTTCTCCACGAAGCTTTCCCACTCAACCTCACTAACAACACCCCCATCGGGTTTGCCAAAGCCAAAGAATAATTCCGTCCTGACGCCCGCCTCATCCCCACAATCCAGCTCGACCCCTCTCAGGCCCTCACTCGCAGCAGGCCCACACCCGGCAAGGGAAATTACACCGGCCAAAAATAAAACGACCTTCACTTTTCCACCAACCCCTGTCATCTTCTTTCTACATGCAAATGGCTTTGCTGCTATAAGCTTTCCCTTTCTTAATTTTCCCTTATTCGCAGACGATAAGCTACAGCCCATCAGGATAGATAAACATCACTCCAGTTCTTACTTAGTACCCTTCTTGGCAGGCTTTCTGTTCGCCTCACAGAACTTACTCATCAGCACCATGGCCTTTTCCGTCCTTTCCGCCGAGCCGTCCATCTTCGCATAGGCATCAACCAGTTCCATCAGGTCAGGCGCCGGCTCAATCAGACCGTAATGATGTGCCACATTGACGATGCCGGCGTCCAGGCCGCACTCCATCGCCTTTGCTGCGTAAGCCCTGCAGACTCCGATTCTTCGACCAGGCAAATCAGCTGCGCAGTTGCTTATACCGAGCGAACAATGCACACCTTTCATCGCCGGGTCCCTCTTGATTTTCTTGATCGTCTCAAAGGCCCTGTACGTATAGCCAGGCACACCCGATTCCATAGCCATATCTATCGCCAGCGGAAATACCGTCGTGTCAAAGAATATCTCGCCGGGCTTAAAACCGTATTTATCCGCCGCCTTCTCGAAAATCTGTTTCGCCAAAGAATACAGCTCGTCAACCGAATACGAGCCGCCAGGCCCGCTTGCCGCCGCCTCACCTACCAAAAGACCGACAAATGCAAAGTCGAAATGCTTCTTCAAGGGTAGTACCTTGTCGAGTGTGTAGACCTTGATTGAATTCAGAAGCGGCTGTTTCACGAACTCACCCGTATTGTACCACTCTTTCAGCCCGGCCAGAAGAACATCATCGTTACTGCTGTCGATGCAAATCGGCACGCCCCCGCCCCACTTGCGAACCATCCTGACGTACTCATGCATCATATCTACAGAAACCTGCGGGGCATCCTCACCAAAGGCATCCATATTCACAGCAATATAATCGGCGCCCTCGGATGCCTGTGATTCAATTAGCGCCTGGATATAATTTAATGGCTCACTCGGCTCAGAATACGCATCAGGCCCGAGCTCTGCCAATTGCTTCATTATCTGGCCGGTCTTTGGAATGGAAGCGTGGATTGATTCGCCGATAGTAATCAATGGATTTTTCATCCTAATGGTTTTTCCAGTATAGATGATTCAAAATACTTTTGTTCTTTTCTGGTGCGATACCATAAATCTGACAATTATCTGTTTCCACCACCTTTTGTTCATACCCGGGGGCGAGGGAGCAAACCTGCACGCTCCAGGATGACAGGCGTTATGCTCTCCCATCCTATAGGCATAAGGTGAATACCAGAAACTCCTTCGATATTCATAACCTTTTCTATCATTTCCAGGCAAATTTTGATTCCCTCTTCTTTAGCGTCTTGTGCAGATTCCATTCTTTTGATGATTTTCTCGGGTATGCTCATTCCAGCAACTTCATTTTTCATATAGTGCAGAGCTCTTGCCGAACGCACAGGTGTCAGCCCTGCAAGTATGTATGTCTTCTTGTGCAAACCTTCTTTGACCACTAATTCCATCCACCTGGCGAATTTATCAACGTCAAAAACACACTGGGTCTGGATGAAATCTGCCCCTGCCTTGATTTTCTTGGCAAGACGTACCACCCTGAATTCGAACGGGTCTGCAAATGGGTTTTCCACAGCACCTATGAACAATCGTGGCTCATGTTCCTTTATTGGGTCCCCACAGAGGAACTGCTTGTCGTCCCTCATCTTTTTTACCATAGCGATCAATTGTACCGAATCTACATCGAAAACGTTCGCTGCCTGTGGGTGGTTTCCGAATTTCTGATGGTCTCCTGAAAGGCAAAGAATGTTTTTAACCCCCAGGGCAGCAGCTCCGAGAATATCACTCTGCATCGCAATTCTGTTTCTGTCTCTGCATACCATTTGCACAACCGGTTCAACACCGCAGGATATTGCGATGGCAGCGGCGGCTATACTCGACATCCTTACTATCGCGGTCTGATTATCCGTGATGTTGGCGCCATCAACGTTTCCAAGACAATATTGCGCCTTCTTTTTGATTGCTTCCGGGTTGGCGTTCTGTGGCGGCCCGAGTTCCGCGGTAACCGCGAAATTTCCTGCTGTCAGAACTTTCTCAAGCCTGCTTGCCGATTTCATAACATTGCCTCTTCAAACTTTATTTTTCGTTGTCCCATGTTGGTACTCGTTCGCCAGTCTTTCGCCTCTCTTACAACAGTAAGATTATCGAGTTTATTTAATCTTTTTAGCCTGTCATAAATCAACTGCCATACACAGTCAGTATCTTTGTCAACTTCACACTTTCCATCGCTTGAACCGCCACAAGGCCCATTGAGCAGTCTCTTGGCACAGCGGGCAATAGGACATATGCCTCCGGACCATTGCAGGACACAATCCCCGCAGCCGGCACACCTTTCCTCCCAAACCGCATGCTCCACAGGATAACCCATAAACTTCGTATTCAAGGCGGGAACCGTCATTATTTCCGGATATCTTTCAGACATTGTCTGGACTCCAACCCCGCAGGCCGTGGACAATACCGCATCAACGGATTCGAGTTCTTCTTTAAATTTATCGATGAATTCGTATTCGCACTGCCTCTCAGGTGTGCACTCAATTATTTCTATGTCTTTGCCCCGCTTTTTTCTGGCCATCTTTATTTGGGATGCCAGAAGTTCGGCAGCTTTTGCGCCGCCGGAAAAACATACGGTAACGCATCCACCGCAGGCCATCAGCATTATCTTCTTATACTCCTTTATTGAGTTGAGTATCTCTTCAAGTGGTTTTCTATCTGCTACAATCATATTAGCTGCCTTTCTTTGAGGAAATCCTTAACCTCTGTAAGGTGTTTGAAGATACCCAGGTCTTTCGCTTTGATTCCCAGGGCCAAACCTATAAGTTCGGTAAAATAGAATATGGGAATCTTGAAATTCGTATTGAACTTTTCATTTATCTGCTGCTGCCTGCCGTCAAGATTGGCATGACACAAAGGACAGCCGACCGAGATAACTTGCGCCCCAGCCGAATCTGCATCGGCCAGAATCTTTCTCGTCAACTCAAGTACTACATCAGTCTGTGTCAATGCGAAACTTGCTCCACAGCAAAAAGTCTTCATATTCCAATCAATGGCCTCGGCGCCAAGTGCTTCCATAACTGATTCCATATCTGTTGGGTTTTCAAAATTTTGTCTGGCGGTTACTTTCGGAGGTCTTGTTATCAGACATCCATAGTAACAGGCCACCTTAACACCGTTAAGGCGCTTGATAACTTTTTCCTCGACAGCGTCAATTCCTGCTTTTTTGACGATCACGTCAAGTATATGCAGGACTTCAATGGTTTCGGGATACTTGGAACCGATAATTTCTTCAACATCTTTCTTCAGATTTTCATCCCTTAAACTCTGCTGGGCAAACTTCAATCTTGAATAGCAGGAGGCGCACGGAGCACATACTTCTTTTAAATTGTCTGTTTGAGCAGCTAAAGAGAGGTTTTTGGCCGGCAAAGCTACAGACATCAACTCATCGCACTGGTGCGCGGGAGATGCGCCGCAGCAAATCCAGTCCTTGATTTCTAACAGCTCTATTCCCATTGCACCACAAACTTTCCTCGTCGATATATCGTATTCGATGCCGGTTGAATGCAATGAGCAGCCTGGATAATATGCGATTTTCATTTCTTCAATCTCTTGGCCCTTGAAAACATCTTCATCATTGCAAAAGGCTTTCTGATAGAAGGCAGCAGTTTCAGCTTGCCTTTTCTTATCATCTTGAGGCCTAACGACAAATCTTTGAAAGGCCTGCCCGTAGAAAGATTCAACATACCCGTCAAGCCAACCTCATACATTCTTCCCATATACTTGAGTATTTTCATCCAAAGCCAGTTAAACAATCTCGCGTTTTTGGTATCCGCTTTTATCTTCTTTTCCTGGACCAAAATTCTTATGGTATCCACGACACGAGCGATATCTATATCCTGAGGACATCTGGCAGAACAGGTATGACAGGATAGACAGTACCAGATTGTATTTTTTTTCATCGCCTCATCTATCATTCCCAGCTGCACGTAGCGCATCAGCTCGGTCGGGGTGCTGTCCATTAACATACGGCTGGGACATCCAGAGGCGCATTTCCTGCATTGATAACAGAGAAAAACGTTTTCCCCGCTGAGCTTTGCGATTTCTTCTGCAAATGTGCTATCTACCTTTATGTCGTCTTTTTGGCCAATGACTTTCATAACTCTATCGGCTCTTTCTGTTTGCTTATATAAGTGGGACCGAGTTTTTTTACTTTCTCTGTCATTTCTTCTACAAGTTCCACGAACCTTCCTCCCATTGCCGAAGAAAGGTTAAACATTTCAACTCTTTCCGGCTCCAGGTGGACCTCGGCAAGAAGTTTCTTTACATATACAACCCTCTTTTTTGCACGCAGGTTTCCTTCGAGATAGTGACATTGTCCTTCGAGACAGCCGGCGACAAATACACCGTCTGCACCATCCTCAAAAGCCTTCATGAGGTGGATTGCATCGACCTTGCCGGTACAAGGAACCCTGATAATTCTTACGTTCGGCGAATATTGCAGACGCATCGCACCTGCCAGGTCCGCAGCGGCAAAAGCACAAAAGTTGCAACAAAATGCCACTATCTTAGGTTCAAACTCATTCATTTAACACCAATTTATTTTACCGGCTAAACAGTGCTTTCGTTTTGGCAATAATCTGACTATCTTTGTAGTGCATCAGTTGAATTGCCTTTGCCGGACACTCGGATGCGCAGATGCCACAGCCATGGCACATAGCTGGTTCAATTTCGGCAGCCCCCTCGGCGTTTATTGTCGGCACGTCATACGGGCAAGTCCTGACACACGTAAGACATGCTGCACACTTATCCGTATCAACAACTGAGACAACACCGCTTATTTCCAGAACCTTTTTGGACAGAATCCCAACGGCTTTGCTGGCGACTGCCTGCGCCTGGACAATACTTTCATCAATAAACTTGGGGCTATGGCACGTGCCGCACAAAAACAGACCGTCAGATACAAACTCAACTGGTCTTAGCTTTAAGTGAGCTTCAAGGAAAAATCCTTCGAGGGTGATGGGAACTTTGAAAGCCGTCCCCACCTTTTCATTGTCCGCCGAAGGTATCATTGCCGCGCTCAATACAAGACAATCGGGGGAAAAACTCAGATTCAACCTGGAATTCAAGTCTTGTGCACGTACTTCAAGCTGACCCGAGCTGTTTTCGCAAACTTGAGGTTTTCCGTCCAGGTTGTACCTGAAAAACAGCACCCCCAGTTCTCGGGCTTCATTATAGTAGTCTTCTTTGAAACCGTAGGTTCGGATGTCCCGGTAGAGTATCGCAACGGTTGTTTTTGGACTTATGCGTTTTATCGCTATCGCGTTTTTGACCGCCTCGGTGCAACATACCCTGCTGCAGACCATCCTTTCAGGCACTCTTGAGCCGACACATTGAATCATAACTACTTCATTGAGGCTTTTTACAAACTCCGGGTCTTTTTCAATTCCCTCTTCAAGTTCCAACTGTGTCAGGACTTTCTCATTTTGACCATAGAGGTATTCATCCGGTTTTGACTCTTCAGCACCGGTTGCAATTATTGCGGCCCCGTGTTCTATTTCAATTGTCTCCGAATCATTGTCACCACAGCATATAGTGCTCTTGCAATTACCGACAAAACCTTTGCACTGCTCAACTACTGAATTTCTGTAAATGGTTATATTCTCATTATTGGTAACCTGTACTTGTAATTTCTGCAGAAGTTCAAGCGGTTTGAGTCCTTCCACTGTGGTCTTGACCTTACTTAAATTACCCCCGAGCTTGTCGGATTTCTCCACCAGATGCACGCTGAATCCCTGGTTTGCTATGGAAAGAGCAGCGGTCATCCCTGCGACACCACCGCCGACAATAAGGCAGCTTGTTTTCGGAGCGTAACTTTGGGTGGTAAGAGGCTCTATTGTCCTTGCCCGCCCGACTGCCATTTTCACCAAATCTATCGCTTTTTCTTCGGTCGCGTCGCCGAGCCGGGTGTGAACCCAGGTGCACTGGTCACGGATATTTGCCATCTCAAACAGATAAGCATTCAGCCCGGCTTCCCTGATTGTTTCCTGGAAGAGGGGTTCGTGTGTTCTTGGCGTACAGGAGGCCACTACAACCCTGTTCAAATTATGCTCGTCAATTTTTTCCTTTATGGTTCTAAGTCCGTCAGGCGAGCAGGTGTACATCAGGTCAGTGGCGAATTCGACTCCCGTCAAGCCTTGAGCATAGTCGGCGATTTTTTCACACTCAATAACGCCACCTATGTTCGAGCCACAGTGACATACAAACACACCTATCTTTGGTTCTTCTTTTGATATGTCTTTTTCCGGAGGATATACCTTCTCCTCAACCTCTGTCCCTCTTGCATCGGCGAGAAGTTCCATCGCCTGTGCCGCTGCGCTGCTGGCCTGCGTAACACTTTCAGGGACGTCCTTTGGGCTTTCAAATGAGCCGGCAAGATAAATTCCATCTCTTGACGAAGCAGTCGGCACGAAATCAGCCGACTTGGCAAAGCTGTAGTGATTCAGCCTGATGTCACATATCTCGGCAAGTTTTGTTGAAGCTTGTGCCGAGCACAAGCCCGAAGATAATACGACCATATCAAACTCTTCCTCGTTCCAGTTTTTGCCGTCAGCGGTGAACTCCAGGAAAAGATTATGTGTTTTGAAATCCTGCCTTATGCTTGAGGGCCTCGTATAGATATACTGAACGTTGTACTTGCTCTTTGCTCTTTCGTAATACTCGTCAAATCCCTTCCCGAAAGCTCTGATATCCATCACGAATATCTTACATTCGGCATCAGCTAAGTGCTCCTTGGTCACAATTGCCTACTTGGTTGCATACATGCAGCAAACCGAAGAGCAATTCGGGTTATCCTGGTCTCTTGAGCCGACACATTGTATAAAGGCAACCTTTTTCGGCTGGGCACCATCGGAAAGCCGCCTTATATGACCGCTGAACGGACCGGATGCACTTAGAATCCTTTCATAATCCAGGCCGCTAACGACATTCGGAAAACGCCTGTATCCGTATTCTCCCTTTCTCTCGGCATCGTACAACTCATAGCCGGGAGCAAGAATTACTGCGCCAATATCCAGCGTTCTTTCCCTGGGAACATCATTATATAGGATTGCATTTGGCTCACACACCTTTTCACATAGTTCGCACGAAGAACACACGGCGCAATACAGACACCTGCTTGCTTCTGATACAGCCATCTCTTCAGTAAACCCCAGATCGACCTCATCGAAAGAACCTCGTTTGTCAAGTGGGATGGTGGGCATTTCCTGACGCTGGATAATCTTTTCTTTTCTTTCTTTAAGCTCCTCAGCGGAGATTTCGACAACCGGCTGGTCATTCACTTCGGGCTGGAAGTCCTCACCTTTTATGTAGGCGTCGATTGCCTTAGCTGCCCGTTGTCCGTCAGCCGTAGCTTCGACCACACTGGCAGCCCCCCGGACGACATCACCGCCGGCAAAGACCCCTTTCCATGAAGTCTGTCCTGCTTTTTCATCAACTTGAATTGCACCGAGCTGGGTGAGCTTTATTCTTCCGTCGCCCTTGAGGAAACCAAGGTCCGGCTTTTGACCTATGGCCACTATTAGTTCGTCTCCCTGAAGCATTTCTTCAGTGCCGGGAACCGTTTCGAGTTCCAACTTTCCATTGACAAACGCCATCCTTTTTACATCCAGCAATTCCAGCCTGTCGAATTTGCCGTCTTTTTCAAGAATTCTTTTGGTCGCCTTGCCGGCATTTATGACCACGCCTTCATCCTGTGCCCACTCGATTTCCCACGGATAAGCGGGCATATTGTGATAGTCTTCGAGGCAAACAAGCGTAACCTTTTTTGCGCCAAGCCTTACCGCAGAGCGGGCGCAGTCTATGGCAACGTTGCCGCCGCCTATTACTACCACCGTTTCTTTGACGGCTTTCTTGCTGCCGAGCCTGACATTGCGAAGGAAATCGATGCCGTGCGAAATGTTTTCGAGCTCTTCGCCCGGCATCCCTAATTTGGCGCTTTTATGCGAGCCAACCGACAGGAATACCGCTTCAAATCCTTTGTTGAAAAATTCCTCGATGTCGGCCTGGCTTTTGACAGGGCTGTCTAATTGAACTTTGATGCCGTAATCGAGGATATTCTGTATATCTTTTTGAATAACATCTGACGGCAGCCTGTATGCCGGCACGCCGAGGCTCATCATCCCCCCTAAAACGGCCCGCTTTTCGAAAACGGTAACAGAATAACCCATCTTTCTCAGTTCCAGCGCCGCCGACAACCCTGCAGGTCCCGCTCCGACTATTGCTACTTTTTTGCCGTTCTCTTCAATCGACTGTCGTTTTTGTTCAGCCGTTACTTTTTCGCCGAATTCTTCGTACCAGTCGGCAAGGAATCTCTTTATGTATGCGATTGAAATCGGATTGTCCAGATTCGCCCTGTTGCAGTTCTGCTCGCAGGGATGTTCGCATATCCTTCCACAAATAGAAGGGAATGGATTATCTTCAGTAGCCGCCTCAAAAGCCTCCTTATATTTACCGGCAGCAGTCAGGGCAACATATCCGCTTGGATTGCCGTGTATGGGACAGGCATCGTAGCAGGGAGCTATACCCAGCCTGGTCATTGCAAATTTGTTCGGCACAGCTTGTGGATATGCCTTGAAAATTGCCTTTCTGTCGCAAAGCAGTTGGTTATATTCGTCCTTGACGGCAACCGGGCAGTTTTCTGCGCAAAGCCCACATCCGTTACATTTTTCAAGGTCAACGAAGTGCGGCTTTATCGTAACTTTTGCGTTGAAATTACCTGGCTGGCCCGACAGTTCGGTTAGCTCGGCATTGGTGATTATCTCTATATTTCTGTGAGTCCCGGCCGCAACGAGCCGGGGGGATATAGTGCACATTGCGCAGTCGTTTGTAGGAAAGGTCTTGTCCAGTTGCGCCATATGCCCGCCTATTGCGGTTCCGGACTCAACGAGGTAAACCTTGTACCCCGAATCAGCCAGGTCTAGCGCGGCCTGGATGCCGGCTATACCTCCTCCCACAACCATTACCGAGCCTATTTTGTGATCTTTTTTTATTTTCACGGTCAATATTCTGCTGTAAATAGTGGATTATAAGTTTTTGCCATCGCTATTACAACTACAAAGGTATGTCACTCAAAGAACCCTCCCTATAATACTATTAACGGTTTTTACTACGTCAAGAAAAGCAAAAAGTGCGAAGCATCACCTGACAATATTCTGCTGTTTTCTCGCATAATCCTATTGTCCCTGGTTTTAATAATGTGGTGAATGGGTTAAATGTTGGAATTGTTTTTGGCAGATGAGACAATTGTCCCACCGGCGACAACCTGTCCGGCCTGGTTGTATAGCACAAGTTTTTGACCGGGACATGGGGCAAATTGGGGCTCGTTAAAATCAACCGTTAACTCTGTTTCGCTCACCTCAACGACTTTGCAGGGCCGAGGGTCACCATACGAACGAATCTTACCAAAAAAAAGGTTATCCGTAGTCAATTCTTCCGGTATAAGATTATTTATGTGATTTGCCTTGACAGCACGAAAACTTACTTCGTCTCTGATGCCCAGTGCGAGGGTGTTTGCTTCTGCATTTATTTTACCCACATAAAGTGGTTTGCCACCAGCAAAACCAATGCCCCTTCTTTGACCGAGAGTATAATTAGCTATTCCTTTATGGGTACCTATCTTGTTGCCCTGCATATTCGTTATGTCGCCGTGCCGGTTGACCTCGCTGTCAGTCAGGGTTTTCCGATAATTTCCTTCACCGGCAAAACATAATTCCATGCTCTCCGGCTTATCGGCAACTTCGAGAGTACACTTAAGAAAGGCTCCAGGCACACAAAGGTCAAACACGGAGTCGTGATAGTCGCCACCGGTGGAAACGAAAACAAACCTGATGAGTATCTCTACGGAGAGGAAGACCGGGTTGTGACCCAGTTGGAACTGGAAGATTCGCTTTCGAAGGGCACGCCGGAAGCAAAGACAGTCGTTATGATTCAGTGTGTCGGCTCGCGAGAGGAAAGTCATATGTATTGCAGCAGGGTATGCTGCAGCAGTGCCGTGAAGAACGCTCTGAAAATTAAAGAGGTTTCTCCGGAGACGGAAGTTTACATACTGTATCGCGATGTAAGAACCTATGGATTTAATGAAGAATACTTCCAGGCCGCCCGAGACAAGGGTGTAATCTTTATTCGATATGACCTGGACAATAAGCCCGCCGTGAACAAGACACGCGGGCTAAAGGTGACCGTCTGCGAGCCGGTACTGGAACGCCAATTGGTATTACACCCCGACCTGCTGGTATTAAGCACCCGAACCAACGCGAACCCAGACGGTGAAAATCTTGCGCAGATGCTAAAGGTCCCAAGGAATGAAGACGGATTCTTCCTTGAAGCCCACGTGAAGCTACGGCCGGTCGAATTCGCTACGGAAGGCATCTTCGTCGCCGGTCTTGCGCACAGCCCAAAGTCAATCCCTGAGACAATCGCCCAAGCAGAAGCTGCTGCTGCAAAAGCCTGTACCATCATATCAAAAGACAAATACGAAGCAGAACCCACGATAGCCGCAGTCAATGAGGACCTCTGTGACGGCTGTGGTATCTGCGTGCCGGTATGCGAGTATAACGCTTTGGAAGTTGTCCCTCGCGAAGGGGGTGGTGAGGATGAAAAGATTGTGCAGCTTAATGAGGCAATGTGCAAGGGCTGCGGCGGCTGTGTCGCCGCTTGCCCAAGTGGAGCCATGGAGCAGAAAGGATTCAAGAATGAACAGATACTGGCAATGATAAGGGCCGCCTTGGCTGATTAGGTGTGAGTATGGAAGATACATTCAAACCCAAAATTATTGTCTTTTGCTGCAACTGGTGTTCATACGCCGGTGCTGATTTGGCTGGAATAAGCAGACTCCAGATTAAGCCGTACTTCCATGTCATAAGAACAATGTGCAGCGCCCGTGTCGACCCTGAATGGATACTGGAAGCGTTTCGGCTCGGCGCCGATGGTGCGATGGTGGCTGGCTGTCATCCGGGCGACTGCCATTATATCGGCGGTAACTATCGAACAAGGCGTCGGATAGCTCTGCTACGCTCATTGCTGAAACAGTTTGGACTAAATCCGCAGCGACTTGAACTGGCGTGGATTTCCGCGGGTGAAGCCGAGAGGTTCGCCACGACTATGAACAGCTTTATCGACCGAATCATCAAACTCGGTCCAAGCCCCTATAGGAAAGAAAGAGATAATCTACAGGCGGAAAGTGCTTCGAAGGAGGTCGTTGATGTCTGAAAAGATAAAAATCGCCATTCCGCAGGGCGCTACCTGCTCCGGATGCGATATCGCTGTGCTCGATCTCGACGTCGAACTGTTAAAACTTTTCGAAGTGGCTGATCTTAGCTTTGCGCCGTTGATGACGGATTACAAATTCAAAGATGTCGAAGCAATGGCCGACGGAGAAATCACTATATGTCTGTATCACGGCGCCGTCCGCAACAGCGAAAATGAACACATTGCCAAGCTCTTGAGAAAGAAATCCAAAATCATGGTCGCTTACGGTGCCTGTGCTGCTTTCGGCGGCATTCCAGGCCTGGCTAATGTCACCACAAGAGACAGGATACTTGATACCGTCTACGAAGAGACTGCAACAACAGTCAATCTCAAGCATACTCGTCCTCAGACCCACTATGTAAGTCCCGAGGGACATGAGCTGGAGTTGCCTGAATTGTTTGAGGATGTAAAAGCCCTGGACGACGTTGTCGATGTGGATTACATCATCGGCGCCTGTCCGCCAACCAGAGAGATGAACGTCAAATTACTACAGGTCATCCTCGACTTTGTCAAGGGCAAAGCACCCCTGCCGCCGAAGGGCATTATTCTTGCCTCTGAAAGGACTCTCTGTGAGGAATGTCCGAGAGAAAAACCCGAAAAGGTCATTATCGATGAAATCAAAAGCGTTGACTATACAGAGCTGGACCCGGAAAAGTGTTTCCTCGAGCAGGGTATCATATGCTTTGGTCCCGCTACACGGGCCGGCTGTGACAGCAAGTGTATAAACGTCAATATGCCGTGTCGCGGGTGCATGGGGCCGACAGCAGCCGTCCTTGACCACGGCGGCAGCATGTTAAGCGCTCTTGCCTCCGTTCTCAGAGTCTCGGACGCTGAAGCACAAGTCCCCGAAGAGGAAATTGAAAAGCTAATGGAAAAGATACGAGACCCCCTGGGGACATTGTATCGCTTTGCGCTGCCAAAATCCCTTCTAAAACGTGTAGTAAAAGAGTAAAGGACAAAGTAGTATGAGTTATCCCAAGCTCGAAGATGAAAAATACAAGGTTAAAGAAAAGGTGATCCGCATAGCCCCCGCCACTCGCCTGGAGGGACACGCTCAAATTAACGTCTTTCTCGATGACAATGGCGAGGTGGAGGGCACGTATTTTCAGGTTGTTGAACCGCGAGGCTTTGAAGAGTTCTGCAAGGGACGGCCAATCGAGGAAATGCCGCGCATCACGACGCGCCTATGTGGCGTGTGTCCCTGGCCACATCATTTGGCATCAACAAAAGCTCTCGATATGGCATACGGCGTTGCGCCTACATCAGCAGCGGAGAAACTTCGTGAAATGGGCTACGTTGCTCATATACTTCACAGCCATATCGCCCACATCTACGCCCTGGCTGTCGGCCCGGACTTCATATGCGGCTGGGCCGCTGAGCCTGCGGAGAGAAACATTGTAGGGGTAATAAACGTAGTGGGGCCGGAAATTGGCAAAAAAGTTCTTATCGCTAGATCTCACGCCCAGCTAATTCAGGAAATCGTCGGCGGCAAGGCCACCCACCCCATTTTTGGTCTGCCCGGTGGGGTGTCCCAGCCATTGTCGAAGGAAAACCGCGACAAAATCGCCAAAATGGCTAATGGGCTTGTCGAGTTCGGCAAATTCACCCTGCAGGTGGTCGATGACTTTATCCTGAAGAACAAAACGCTTGTCGATGTCGTTGTAAACAAAGACCTGTTCTATCACGAAACTTATTACATGGGGATGGTCGACAAAAACAACTCCCTCAATTTCTACGATGGCCAAATCCGCATAATAGACCCAACAGGTAAAGAGTTCAGCCGATTTGGGCCGGAAAACTACCTCGAGCATATGGCTGAACACGTCGTGCCCTGGAGCTATCTCAAGATGCCATATCTGCGAAAAGTAGGCTGGCATGGTTTCAAGGATGGTCCCGAAAGTGGCATCGTGCGCGTGGCTCCTCTGGCACGTTTGAATGTTGCTGATAAGATACCAACACCACTGGCTCAGAAAGCGGCCGAGCAGTTCTTCACTGTTTTGGGCGGCAGGCCTGCACACTTTACTCTTGCCTTCCATTGGGCTCGTGCAATCGAGACAATGTATGCAGTTGAGAGACTTAAGGAATTGATCGAAGACCTCGAAATTACCTCCAAAAAAGTTCGCAACATCCCTACAGAAAAGCCAACGGTGGGTGTCGGTATCATCGCCGCACCCCGCGGCACTCTAATCCACCATTACGAATGTGACGATAAAGGCTTTATCAAAAAGCTCAATCTGTTGGTTGCTTTGAGCATAAATTACCCCGCAATGAACCTATCTATTAAAAAAGTGGCTAAGGCAGTTATCCATAAACCCGAGGTGAGCAACGGTATTCTTAACATGCTGGAGATGGCGTTTCGTGCTTATGACCCGTGCTTTTCCTGCTCGACGCACGCCCTGCCAGGCCAGATGCCATTAGAAGTTAAAATCTTCGACAGCAATAAAGACCTGATTAAAACCATTAAGCGGTCATAACCAAAGAAATGAGAACATTGATTTTAGCTCTCGGCAATCCAATTCTCTCCGACGACAGAATTGGTTGGGAAGTCGCTGACCGGCTGGCAGAGCGTACAGGCCAAATCGACATCATCAAGTCTTCCGCGGCAACGATGGATATTATCCCCAAATTGGCTGGCTATGAGCAACTGGTGGTGATAGACGCAGTAAAACTCGGGTCCGCGTCAGCTGGCCAAGTCCACCGATTCAGCCTCGACGATTTAGCCGACACAGTAAGGCCAAGCTCCCCACACGACATAAATTTTGCTACTGCCTTCAAAATGGCCAAGCAATGGGGATATGATATTCCCGGAGACATTCGCATCTACGGGATAGAGGTAAACGAGCTTTTGAAATTTTCCGAGAACTGTACACCGCAAGTGGCCAAAATGCTGGATAAAATAGTCGAATACATCGCTAATGACATAGCCCATTAAATGGAAATGGGAGCAAGTTATTCCTCAGCATTCGATGGGAGAACCCCAAGCCCACCACCTCTCTTAGGACCCTAAACTACAAAGACTTATAGAAAGCGTAAGCCCCTCCGCTGAACAGAATTGCAGCCCAAAAGCTCCGGCAAACTGGGCAGTCCGATGCAGGAGCTGCTGTGGATAACCTGTTGATAACCTAAATCTTACCTTCAAACAGAACTTTCAACCAGCCAAAAAAATCTCGACAAAATCGGTAGCGAATATTTTTGCCGAGGCCCGCTACCTCGGGCCGAGATTCCATAACTTCCTTCCAATAAAGGTCTTACATTTACAGATAAAAACTTGCCTTAAAGTCGTCTCTATCGCAAGCCTCGCAGGCTAATCGCGCCCTCAAATAATCCGAAACTTGCAGCCTTATTCTACCAAATCAGGCCGGTCGTGGATAATTCGTAGTGATAACTATTGAGAAAGCGAAACATGGCTGGCGCAGCCGCAAACCGAAGCATCAGCGTTTGAGCCTTAAATCGGTATTTTTGGCCTCTTGGCAGGCAAATCCAACAGCCCTAAACCGCGGATGTCCGTTCCCCTCGACAAAGGCCCAACCACAAAGACCAAAAGCATCCTCATCCCTGAACTTTTGGATTCGTCTGGCACAACCATCACGGTACGATTGGCTGGTTAGTTTGACAGTCCCAGCAGCAGAACTGGCCAACAGCAATCTTGTTCCCACTCTTTGCAAAAAAGTTCTGAAGGCATTCAGTAAATCGAGCCTGCGATTAGAACTCTATCGCACCAAGATGGAGCATCCGACCTGTAAGATTATTCCTTTTTGAAAGCAGTTACTTTTTCTTTTAATGCCCGGCAGGCCGCCCCGGCATCAGCAGTTTCAGTTACCGCCGAGCAAACGGCTATCGCACTGGCACCTGCGCTCAGGACCTGTTCAATGTTCTCCTGCGTTATACCCCCAATAGCAACGTGCCCGATTCCGGTATCGGCCAACGCTGCGGTGGCTCGAGCAACGTAGTCCAAACCAACAGGTTCCGCCGCTGGCTTTGTTGACGTCGAAAAGACAGGTCCAAGACCAACGTAAGTGGGGCATTCGTCACACGCAACCTGCAACTGCTCAAGTGAATGGGTACTTTTACCGATGATTAAGGGAACCAGCTGGAGCTTGCGGGCCTGCTCAACGGGTAAATCTTCCTGACCAAGATGCACGCCGTCGGCACCTGCTGCAACCGCAATATCAACCCGGTCGTTTATTACACTCAGCACATTTGCATCTTTACAGACCCTCACAAATTCAAGGGCAAGAGCAAAGAGCTCATTGTCAGCAATATCCTTCGCCCGCAACTGAATGCAATCGGCGCCGGCGGCAGCACAGCGACCGGTCAAAGAAAGCACATCAGCAGGAAAATTGCTGCTGATTACGACATAAAGACTAACACGATTGAACTTTTCCGCTGCGCTACTGAAAACGACAATATCTTTTTCGAGCGCATAAGCAGCAAATCGAAGTTTTTCGATTGCCCGGGCAACGACAGGGTCTACCGGCTGAATAACCTCAGCAAGCATCCGCAAGCTCTCAGTAAGACGTTTACAGCCCGCAGTACAACAATCTACCAGGTTTCCGCGCTCCAGTTGGCCCTCGACCGTCTGGCCAACACCTACGTCCCCGGCCGTATCCCTGCTGGTGATAAGCCGCCCAACATCAAGCTTTCCAACAGCCGCTGAAAGCTCGTGGCGCAGCTGCTTGGCACGTGCGGTTAATGACCTCGAATTCAATGCAAACCTGCAGAAATCCTCTATCGACCGCGCCGCCTCACGACCACGATTAAAATTGGCATCGATAATTCTGTAAACACTGCGCTCCAAAACGATTCCGATTATACGGCTCGGAATCGACCTTGAGTAGTGAAAATTTGAGCAAAAAAACAGCCTCTCGCCGCCTTCGCGCAGGAAGTGCTGAGTTTGGCGCAGAGAAAAACGGAGTCGCCTCTCCTCCGGCACGACCCCGTACTATGACTTAACAAGATGGGTTCTTCCCCAGTTTGAAACAGGCAAAACCAATCTTGAAACATTCTGAAATCGGGCGGGCCCTTCCTCCTCCTTTAGCAACTTTATGAGGTCCCGCCCAATATCAACATCTCAATGAGCTGAATATAACGCGTTTAGCAAAAAATGTGCCAGCCAGGAACAATAAGGCAAAGGCGAGCCATAATTCAATCTAACAATTTGCAAAATAATCAGTTACGTTGCTAAATAGATTTGCTCCCGCCAAACAAACCGCCCTCCAGTTCCGCCGACGCGTTGCTTTTTTTCAACATCATCGGCGCCCAATCAACCCAATTTGACATATAAACACCTGCGTAAAACCTTAGATGACAGGGGTCTTGGCCTTATGTTTCAAAAAAACAACGCCGCTTTAAGCGAGAAAGACAATCGCAAAAAACTATTCTCTCATTTCAGGCTGATATTTAGCCAAGGCAACGCGGTTGTTCCACCGGCAAAGCCAAATGCCAAAAACCTCCTTTTTACCAGTTCGCCCTTGGTCAAGCCGAAAAATGCTGTCCCTTCGCCAGTCTATAATCTCCCCCGCGATTGCTCGGGCCTGTTCCTGTCCCAGTTCCGCCGCCATCAATTCAAACGGGTCAGCATTCAAATCGTACGCCGAGACCGTTCCTGCGGTCGGATAGTATATGAATTTGCGATTTGCTCTGAGAAACCCTGCGGGGCTTTCCTGCAGCCAGCCCGAAAAATAAACTTTGCGGTCCGCCGGAATACTCGCCAGCACATTGACCCCATCAAAGTTGCCCATCTGGATACCGAAACCCAAAAGCGCAAGCAGCGTCGGAGTTAGGTCAACAGAACTAACGGCTTGTCTAATCTTTCGAGCAGGCTCAACCAAAAACGGCGCCCTCAGACAAAAAGGTATGCGCAAAACCTCCTCAAAACCTATTCGCTCATGACCGAGCAGGCCGTGCTCACCAAATGCCTCGCCGTGGTCTCCGATTACGCAAAAAACCGTTTCTTTTCTAAGGTTTAATTTGGCAAGCTCCACGTCCAGTGCCGCTATAAACTTATCCGTATAAAAAATGGCCTGCTTATACCGCTCTAACGGCTCCCTGGCGGGCTCGGCAAACCATTCCGGTACCTGGTAAGGGTCGTGGGTCACCGAGCAGAGAATTGTCAGCAGAAAGGGGCCCTCGTCGGCTTTTATCCATTCGATAATCGGTCCTAACATCGAAAACTCATCGCATGCCAGATAACCAAGAAAATCGTTGGGGTTACCCAAGTCATCTCTGGCCCAGAACTTCTCGAAGCCGAGATTATAAACCAACCCAGGACGAGACTCGAAGTTGCCCTTTGCCGACTGAAAGAATGCCGTTCGAAAATTAAGGCGCTGCTTAAGAATCGTGGCGATGCTGGCATAGGGTTTTACAGCCGGAACAGCTTCGGCAAGGTCCTGAGAGACCGAAGGGAACCGGCCAGTTAACAAGCTGAACAGAACCTTGGTGGTATGAGTAAGCGTCGAACGGGCATTTACAAACTCAACACCCTGCTCTGCCAAGCTCGCAAGATAGGGTGTCAGATTGTTTTCTTTATCATAAAGTGAAGTGTACCTGTACTGGATCCCCTCGAGAACAACTATAACTATATTCTGATCCGGACCATGTGTCCTTGGCGGTCGCACAAGTTGCACCAGGTCACAATCCGGTATTTTCCGCCTGGCATCGGCTAAATCCGCCCTGGCCCGCCGCGCCGAACCAGACAAAAGAAAAAACGTTATAGCCCTTAACTGACAATTGTAACGCAGCCTTTCAGAAACAACCTGCGCCGACCTGCGCCTCGGTGTTCCACCACGGACAAGAACCGCGACAACAACAATCGCCACAGAAATGACTATTCTGCCAGCAAATAGCTTGCGGTTGTATCTTGGCGGCACCGGTCGTGCCAGAACAAAAAAGAAAAAAGTAAGAGCGACCGCGCTGGGACCAAGCAGGACTATGGCAGCGGCTGGCATCTTCGCAAGATTGACGCCGATGATGCCCAGCGAGTTTGATGGGTCACGGAACAGCGGCAAAAGGACCGTCGGCAGAATTTGGGTGCCTGTCCTTATCAACCAACCGGCGCTCATGACCGACCAGGTGCATACAACCGCAGCAAGAATGCAAACTACACGGATGCCCCACCGCCGGGGCCAGATAAAACAAACAACCGCAAAAACAACCTCTGCTCCCAAAAGTACAGCTACATCGGCGAGAATCCAGCCAACGTACTCATTAACCAGGCCCATCCGCCAGGCATGAAAAAACTTTGCCGCCATAGTGCAAAACAAAGCACCGAACATGATAACACTATACGCCCTCGGAGCTAAAAGGCCATACACGTACCGAACGGGCAAAAGCAGCTTACGTTCGGAGCTGGATTGTGAATGCTCGGTACTCATGAGCGAGCCAAAATACTAAAAGTCTTAACCAATCGCAAGACAATAGCACCTAAAGCAGCGTGGATTGGAAAGAGAATGCAAAAACACGAACCACTAACTCAAATCTTCAAGAACGTCTCGCAAAGGAATTTCTGCGCAGCAGACGGCGGTGTCAGCTACGCCGTAATAAATCTTGAGCTTATCATCTTCATAAAGCAGGCCGCAGCAAAACACCACATTCCCAAAAAAACCTTGGCGTTCATAATCAGTCTCCGGCTCAAGAACCGGCTTCTCTGTTCTCGCTATAACCTTCCACGGCTCAGCAACATCGGTCAGCACAGCACCAAGGCAGTAGCGATTGTTTCGGTCCGACCCGTGACAAATCTCAAGCCACCCCTCTTCAATTCTGAAAGGTACGGCGCTTGCGCCTATCTTCGCCTCATCCCAACACCCGGCGATAGGCCCCATAAGACAACGATGGTTCCCCCAACAGCGAAGGTTAGGTGATTCCGAAATCCAGATGTCCTGTCTTTTAAACAGAGGAGAAACAGGCCTGTGCAGAGCGTAATACCTGCCGTTAATTTTCTCCGGAAAAACCACCACGTCCTTGTTCTCGGGACAGAAGATTACGCCGTGACGTTCGAAGGATTTAAAATCCTTCGTCGAGGCTAAGCAGGTTGTCACTCCAAGAGCCGAAACAGCAACGTAAGTTATATGGTAGGTTCCATCGATTAGGCTAATCCTTGGGTCCTCTATTCCAAAGGCCTCATAATCGTCTGAAGGGATAATAGCAGGGGTATCTTCAATCTGGAATCTTATACCGTCGGTGCTTCGTGCCAGCCTTAGATGCGAAATCGAGGTCAGGTATGTCCCAGCAGGTGTTACTATCAGACGCGGGTCCGAAAAATCGTTCTCCGGATTATCCTTTGAAAACTCCTTTAGAACGATGTCGTCCTGGGCGGTGTCGTAAATTCCGGCTAACACAACGTCCGGATGTGTGCTAATCGGCCGCTCAGCCACTCGAAGCAGCAGTATAACCTCGTCTTTGTAACGAGCAACACCGGCATTAAATACGCCAATAACTTTATAGCTCGGCCTTGAAGGTTTAACGTCCCTTGGCACAATTATAGGGTTATCCGGGCAGCGAAATACCGACACTCGTCTACTCCTTTAACTTGCAAGCAAAACAAACTCCTATCCAATTCAGCTTTAATATATTCGCTTCTGGCAAAGCTTTCAAGAACTTCTCAGAGAGCTTCTATTGAAACCTCCTTCAGCAAATCCAAAGCCCTCAGTCCAGTCCGTAGACACAATCCAAATATCGCTTGACAAAAGGCTTGCTTTTCTCCGCCCTCTATGGTAGGATTGTTTTAGTACTTCGCTGTGTGACCTGCGAAGTTGGCAACTACATACGCCCGTATTAAGGGTTAATAATCAAAAAGGAGCAGGGTAATAACAAGCGCAGTCGTTCTAAATATCTGTATGCTGTTGGCTGCAGCGATGTGGCCAGCCTCAGCAGCAAGCAGCCCAATTCCGAACCGATACGTTCCGAACGAGATAATCGTAAAATTCCGGGCCGGTACAGCCGATGCGGTTGAAATGCATCTGGCCAAAAGCGGTCCAGCCGAAGACCTGAAGTTGTCACCATCACTGGATGAACTGAATAAAAAATACAGATTAAAAAAGGCCACATGCCTGTTTAAGAACTTTAAGCAAAACACACACCGGAGAAAGGCGCTGCTCAACAAAGACAACGCCCAGCTGAGCAAAAAACATAATCGCCTCGTCGCCAGGCTCAAAAGGGCTGCGAAAGACGCAAAGGTGCCCGACCTTAGCCCGATTTATAAGCTGGAACTGGAGCTTGAGCCGGGACAGTCACTAGAAAAAGCAGCGGCGGCGTATCGGCAAAACCCGGATATCGAGTACGCTGAACTTAATTACATTGTCTCGATACATGCAACACCGAACGACCCTCTTTATCCTATACAATGGCCTTTGAACAACACCGGGCAGATGTATCCGCACAGCGGCAGGTACAACCCCCCGCCTGGAACGCCGGATAGCGACATAGATGCTCCCGAGGCGTGGGACATACATACCGGCAGTTCGGGAATAATAGTTGCGGTTGTAGACACGGGCGCCGACTACACTCACAGAGACTTAGATGATAACATGTGGGTCAATCAGGCTGAGCGGAGCGGAGAACCGGGTGTTGACGACGATGAAAACGGATACGTAGACGACATCTACGGGTACAACTTTGCTTACGGAAACAGCGACCCCACAGACGACCACGGGCACGGCACGCATAGTGCCGGTATAATCGCCGCTGAGGGCAACAACGGCTCTGATATTGCCGGCCTCTGCTGGAACACGAAAATAATGGCACTAAAATTCTTAAACTGGTCTGGCTCCGGACAGGTAGCTGACGCGATTCTTGCTTTTTACTACGCGGTCGAAAACGGCGCGGATGTCATATCCAACAGCTGGGGCGGCGGTTTCTACATGCAGTCTATGCAGGACGCCATAGACTATGCACATAGCCAGGGTGTGATAATGGTTGCCTCCGCCGGCAATGACAACACCAATCAATATGTCTCTTATCCGGCTTATTATGAGCATGTCATTGCCGTTGCCGCAACCAATTCCAACGACGAGAAAGCATCTTTTTCTAACTACGGCGACTGGGTCGATATAGCAGCGCCTGGTGTCGACGTCTTGTCCCTGCGGGCGAGCGGAACATCGCTCGGTAAGGTCTATGACGCTTACACAACAATCCTCTCAGGCACATCAATGGCCTGTCCCCATATCTCAGGTGCTTGCGCCCTCCTGCTGTCAGTTAACCCGACCCTGACAAATGACGGCCTATATGGCCTCCTTATGGAGACGGTTGACCCCATTGCACCCGGTATTTCCCTTTCAGGCGGACGTCTTAATTTATTTGGCGCGCTTCTTGCGGCCGTCCCGTCAAAGGGGCACATTATTCTCGACCGTGACCACTATACTTGCTCCGACATTGTATCTGTCTTCCTCGTTGATTACGACCTCAGGGGCAGCGGCACACATGCGATAACCCTTACAACAACCGGCGGTGATACTGAAACCGTCCTTGTGACCGAAAGGACCCCTCCGGCTGGTTTCTTCGCCGCTACAACTTTAACTGCTGTCGATGCCCCGATTATTGAAGACGGCACACTACAATTATCCCATAGCGAGCTTATCACCGCTACATACCAAGATACTGACGACGGCACAGGCCAACCGGCAACAGCCACGGACACCGCACTGGTCGACTGCGAACAGCCACAGATTCTTAATGTCCACATCGGCCTGCCCGGACGAGAACCAAGAGTACGGGTGCAAACAGATGAGCCGACCACCGCGCGCGTGCTGGCCGGTCTGAGTTGTGCCGGGCCCTACTTCATTGAAGCAAGTAACATTAATTTAGCAACCACCCATGCCATAGGACTAACCGGTGTATCGCCAGAGACCAAGTACTTCTTCATAATCGAAGTCACCGACGCCGCAGGCAACAAAACGGTAGACACCAATCATGGCCGGTGCTACACGTTTACCACTACCGCAGCACCCGGCGAGGTCTATGTCCCGGCCCAGTGTCCCACCATACAGCAAGCAATCGACAACTCATGGGAAGGCGGGACGGTCTGGGTTGCCGACGGGACATACACGGGGGATGGAAACCGTGATATCGATTTTAGGGCAAGGGCTATTACAGTAAGGAGTGAAAACGGCCCGGAACAATGCGTCATTGATTGCAACGGTACAGAGATCGAATTGCATCGCGGGTTCTATTTTTATTCCGGGGAAGACGCCAATTCGGTTCTGGACGGTTTCACCATCACGAATGGCTATGTGCCAGGCTCCTGGTATATCGGCATCGGCGGCGCAATACTCTGCGAAAATAACAGCAGTCCAACAATCACAAACTGCATCTTCACTGGAAACTCGGCCGGCTGGGACGGCGGCGCCATCAACAACTTAAGCAGCAGCCCGACAATCTCAAACTGTACCTTCATCGAAAACTCGGCAATTGGAAACGATGGTGGTGCAATCAACAACGAGACCAGCAGCCCAACAATCACAAACTGTATCTTCAGGCGAAACTCCGCCTACGACTGGGGAGGCGCGATACGAAACATCTTCTACTGCAACCCGACTATCAAGAATTGTCTCTTCGCAGGCAACTTGGCCGACGACGGCGGCGCAATGTTCTACTACCAGCAAAGCGACCCAACTATTAAGCACTGCACCTTTGCCGGAAATTTTGCCCGCAATGGAAATGCTCTGGCATCTGACTCCCTCAGTGGACGGAGCAAGATCCAAATAATCAACTCCATCTTCGCCGATGGCGCCGGTCAAATACACAATAACGACAACTCAGTAATCACAGTTACGTACAGTAACGTGCAGGGCGGCTGGCCCGGCGAGGGGAATATCAATCAAGACCCATGTTTTGTCGACGCAGGTTACTGGGCTGATATCGACGACACGAACACCCCTATACAACCACATCACCCAAATGCTCTCTGGATTGACGGCAATTATCATTTGCTCCTAAGCTCGCCTTGCGTCGACGCCGCCCAAGATGCGGGCGTTTACACCGACATCGAAGGAAATATTCGGCCATTCGACCTTCCCGGAGTTGATAATAACGGCGAATTACCCGATTTCGATATGGGAGCTTACGAACTTGCCCCCGTTAAAGCAACAATGCAACTGACACCACAGACGCTCAACTGCAATAGCAAAGGTAACTGGGTCAAGGCCCACATCCTTTTGCCGCAAGGACTGTTACCGGAACATGTCCCTGTCGACAAAACTGCAATAGCTGAACCTGTGCACATCAATTCCGAGTACATAAAAGTTATTGGCAATAACCACCGCGCCGCCGGAGTCGAGATTGGTTTCGACCGGGAAACTTTCTGTGGGGCTCTGGCGGATACAAAAGGTACTACCTTAGAAATAACTGTCATCACTCTTCTAACAACAGGCCGTTACTTCTACGGAACTGATGTCATTAGAATAATCAACCGGTGATAACATATCACTAACAGTTGGCAGGACTAAAACTAAAGGGCTGAGAATGGTATTGTTCTCAGCTCCTTTCGGTTTCGCGTTGTCGAAGAAAAGCAACGGCGCCTTACTTATCTACGGAGGTATAGGCCCTTAAGTAAGAGTCTGAATATATCTGCTTGTTCATCAGCATCTCAGAGGTGGCCAGCACATTCATCAATGGCTCGTCGAAGACGTCAAGAATAGCCGAATCCAGCCCGTGCGAGACAGCCATAGCAAGAAACGTGCGATTTATCAGACTCCTTTCCGTCGCTCCCTGCGATAGATTCGACAGGCCTATCGTCATGTGTGGGGGCGGGTCGGCGAGGTATCTTATCTGGTCCATTGTGGCCATGACGCTGCCCGGCTGAACCTGCGCATCCGGAACCTTAACCGGCAGAATAATCGGGTCAATAAACAACCGTTGGGCATCGAAGCCCTTCTCCATCGCTTTCTGTACGATTTCTGCCGCTATTGCCACCCTTGTGTCAATATCTTGAGGCACACCGTTTTTGTCCATGGTCAGGGCAATGATGCTGGCCCTTGGACCAGCCAGGTTGGCCATTTCCATATATTTGTCCAGTATCTCCTCGTCGGATTTTTTATTCAACGGCGTCGAGTTTAAGATGACACCGGCCTCGGCGTTAACGACCTTCAGCCCCGCTGCAATCACGGCTGGTTTTTGTGAGTCCAGACACAGAGGAGTCGAGCAGCTCTCCTGGATTGTCTCCACAAGCCATTGCATCGTCCCTTCCTGGTCCGCGGCGGCAGTTCCCACATTAACATCCAGATAGTTAGCGCCGGCGTCGGTCTGCTTCTTGGCCAGCTCCTGAATGACTTGCTTGTCTTGGTCCGCAATGGCCTGCTTGACATCTTTGAACATCCCGTTAATTCGTTCTGCAATTATTATCATAATGAGCACCTTCCTTTCCGCTATCCCGTATTTTTACTTTATTGCCATATCCGGTTGATCAGGTTTTTAACCGTGGCC
>SDBT01002532.1_pt1 | contig 32219 bp, 25 predicted proteins | sample 2277101 | NCBI WGS metagenome assembly SDBT01 (sample SAMN10404973, study PRJNA504765) | marine sediment metagenome | isolation source: marine sediment core GS10_PC15, 103 cmbsf | place: Arctic Ocean: Southern Knipovich Ridge | collected 2010 | reverse complement strand
GGCGTCGATTCGACGAAAGTCGACCAGGTGGTCGCGATGGGCATGGTCAACGTGCTCGACGTCGAAGAGGTCGGTGCCGATCCGCTGGTGAACGAACTGGCCATGGAACCCGAAGTGGCCCAGCGAATAGTGATTCGATGTGCCGAGGAAGCCAAGCTGGTCGCCGATAGGCAGGCCAAGGCCAAAGAAGAGGCCAGGGCGGCCGAACAAGCCAAAGCCGAACAGGCCAAAGAAGATGCCAAGGCGGCCGAGGAACAGGATAGTGCCGGCGACGAAGCCGTTGAAGTCACCACCGGCGACGAAGCTGGAACAGACGCGGCCGAAGAACAGGACAGTGCCGGCGACGAAGCCGTTGAAGTCACCACCGGCGACGAAGCTGGAGCAGACGCGGCCGAAGAACAGGATAGTGCCGGCGACGAAGCCGTTGAAGTCACCACCGGCGACGAAGCTGGAGCAGACGCGGCCGAAGAACAAGGCGAACCAGCTACACAAGACGATACTGAAGCTGACGCGCCAGCCGCACAAGACGAGGCGAGTCAGGACACGCAGGACACAGAAGAACAAACCAATGCCGGCTGAGCGTTTCGGCCGGAGATGATAGCAATAGGTGCCACACGAAGGTGTTGAAAGCCGGGAGGTATTCTTGGCGACGCGCATATTTGAATTGGCTAGAGGACTGGGCGTAACCAGCAAGGTTGTGCTGGAGAAGTGTCGCGCCGAAGATCTCGATATCAAAAACCACATGTCGACGGTGTCGGCCGGCCTGGAAGCGACTATTCGCGAATGGTTCAGCGAATCTGAAGCCGACGGCACGGCCGTGGAGAAATCCGGCCACGTCGACCTGGAGCTAGCACGCAAGGAAGCCCGCAAAAGCCGGCGACGACGGTCGAAAAAGGACGAAGAAGACCAGGCCGTCGCCAAAGCCCTAGCGGAAGCGGAAGCGGAAGCAAAAACCGAAAGCGAAACTCCCGCCGACGAAGCTGAAGTGGGCGAAGCCGAGACGGTCGCCGAAATCGCAACCGACACGGGCGAAGAGGTTGAACCACAGGCCCCCGTCGAAGCGGAACAAGCCGACGAAGAACCAACCCCCGAAGCGATGGAAGCTGAAGAGCCTCCCGCCGAAGACAAGCCGCAAGATCCGAAAAATATCGGCCCGGCTGGCCCGCAGGTAGTGCCCAAGCCAGCCGTGCTCAAAGGTCCGCGAGTAATCCGTGTCGAAAAACCCGACAACCTTCCTCCGCCTCGTCCGCGATCGCGAGGCCCGCGTCTGACGACCGGCAGGCCGACGGATCAGGGCGGCGAAACGAGCGGCCCGTCCAGGCGAGGCAGGGGTCGAACGAGCGTAGCCCCGAGTCCGGGCGGCCCGGGCAGCAAGAAAACCAAACGCCGCAGTCCGCGAAGGCGCGGCAGTGGGCGAACGGCCGACAGTGGCGAGAAGCTCAAGGAATGGCGGAATCAGGATCTGCAGGAACGCACCGAGCGGCTGGCAGCGGCTGGCGGCGGCCTGCGACGACGACGCGCCAACGTCTCCCGCAAAGGCATGGGCGGCGGAAGCTCGGCCAATGTCGGCAAAGTCGAAATCGAAGAACCAATCTCCATCAAGAGTCTCTCGGCAGCTACAGGGCTCAAGGCGGCGCTGATTCTCAAGAAAATGATGTCCCTCGGCGTGATGGCTACGGTGAACCAGTCGATCGATCGCGAGATGGCCGAAGCGGTCGTGCTGGACTACGACATCGAACTTGTCGTCAAGGAAGCCAAGACCGCCGAGACCGAGATGGTCGAGGTGCTGGATTCTCGCGATAAAGGTGAACTTACCCCGCGTGCTCCGGTAGTGACGTTCCTTGGCCACGTCGATCACGGCAAGACTTCGCTGCTCGACCGCATTCGCAAGGCCGAAGTTGCAGGCGGCGAGGCGGGAGGCATTACCCAGCGCATAGGCGCCTATCGCTTTGAAAAAGGTGACACGCACGTGGTCTTTCTGGACACGCCCGGCCACGAGGCCTTTACCGCCATGCGAAGCCGCGGCGCGAACATGACCGACGTGGTCGTCCTCGTCGTTGCCGCCGATGATGGCGTGATGCCTCAAACCGCCGAGGCAATCAACCACGCCAAGGCAGCCAAGGTACCAATCGTTGTGGCGATGAACAAAATCGACGTGCCCAACGCCAACGTGCAGCGCGCGTTGGGGCAACTGGCCGAGCACGGCCTGAGCCCGCGCGAATGGGGCGGCGATACTGAAGTTATCCAAACCAGCGCCGAAACCGGCGAAGGCATCGACGCGCTTCTCGAAACGCTAAGCCTCGAAGCCGAACTGCTGGAACTGAAGGCCGAGGTAGACGCCCCCGCCAGCGGCTATGTAATCGAAGCTGAGATGGACCCGGGCATGGGCGTACTGAGCAGCATGCTGGTGCTGGACGGCACGTTGAAACAGGGTGACATTATCCTGGCTGGCTCTGGCTTTGGCCGCGTGCGATCCATTCGTGACGACCACGGGCGGACCATCACTGAGACCGGCCCGGCCACTCCGGTCGAAGTTGCCGGACTAAGTGAACTGCCCGAGGCAGGCGACAAATTCTTCGTCGTTTCCAGCTTGGACCAGGCCCGCGCCGTCACCGAACAACGCCGCCAGGCCATGCGAGCCAAGGAACTGGCCACCGGGCCCAAGATGGGCCTCGAATCCATGCTCAGCCAGATCGGCGCCGGCAAGGTCAACGAACTGGCCCTGATCGTCAAGGCCGACGTGCAGGGTTCGGTCGAGGCTCTGACGGCGTCGTTGAACAAACTGGGCACCGACGAAGCGAAGCTGAAGATTCTCCACGCCGCAGCGGGCGGAATCTCCACCGGCGACGTTACGCTGGCCGAAGCCTCTAATGCATTGATTATCGGCTTTAACGTATTGGCCGATCCGAACGCCCGCCAACTGGCTGAATCAAAGGGCATTACGATTCGCCATTATCGCGTGATCTACAACATCCTCGAAGACGTTCGCGACGCTCTCGAAAAAGGGCTCGCTCCGGAAATCCGCGAAGAAATTCTCGGCCAGGCCGAGGTTCGCCAGGTGTTCAAGGTTTCGCGGCTGGGCACGATTGCCGGCTGCTTCGTGATCGACGGAGTCGTGCAGCGAAACGCCAAAGTTCGGATCAGCCGAAACCAGATCGTCATCGAGGACGAACGTACGCTGGACAGCCTCAAACGATTTAAAGACGATGCTCGCGAAGTTCGTACGGGCTTCGAGTGCGGCCTGAAGATTGCAGGCTTTGACGACATAAAGGAAGGCGACGTGCTGGAATTTTATCGGCAGATTGAAGTCGCCAGGACATTGGACGGCAAATGACCAGGCGTCATCTGCGTTGCGGTGATCGGCGATGTCGACGACCGTAGGACTGCTTCACCTGACGCTTCATGTCGCCCAGGCGAGAAGCCTGAAAGACAAGCGTCGTGTGGTGAAAGGCTTCAAGGATCGCATGGCGCATCGGTTCAATATATCGATCGCCGAGGTCGGCGGGCTGGACACCCATCGGACCTGCGAGTTGGCAGTCGCCATGGTGAGCAACGATCGCCGCTACATCGAGGGCGCCTTACAAAAGATCATCAATGCAGCGGGCGCCCACCGGGACATGATCCTGGTCGGCCAGGACATCGAGTGGCTGTAACGCAGCCTTAGGACTGTCGGGCGTGAGTTTCCCATGAGTCGAAGAACCGAACGCGTAAGTAGCCTGATTCGCAACATGATCGGCCAGCTCCTGCTGACCAAGATTTCCGATCCACGGATTGATCCGGCCAAGACCTCTATAACGCACGTCGAGGTGCCTGAAGATCTCCTGACCGCCAAGGTCTTCATTTCGGTTCTAGGCAAGCCGGCCGAACAAAGAAACGCCCTCCGCGCACTGCAGCATGCGTCGGGGCATATCCAGGAACTGATCGGCAGACAGCTCACGCTTCGTCATACGCCGGTGCTGGAATTCGTCATGGATGAGACGTTCAAGAAGACATTGAAGACGCTGGAGCTGATTCAGCAAGCCATGGATGAAATTCAGGTTAAAGAAGCAGACCAGGACCCCGAGGCTGAGTCCGAAAACCGGGCCGGCCTGAACGATGAACAATAGGAAACCGCATTCATGAAGAACGCCGCCTCATACGAAAAGAAGGTCAAGAAGCTGCTCAAAGCCATGCCCAAAGTCCCCCCAGCCGAAAACCTCACAGGGGACGAGGCCGTCGCCGTCTTGATCCAATCCATACTGGAAGCCAACGCGACGAAAAAAGAGGCCGTCGAAGCCCTCTCGGCGATCAAAAACGAGGTGGTCGATTTCAACGAACTGCGAGTAAGCCCGCCGAAAGACATCTCCGATTGTATCGGCAAGGAATTCCCCCACGCTCGCAGGAAATCCGAAATGATCAGCGCAATCCTCAGGAGAATTTTCGAGCGAGCCGCCTGTAACATGTCGCTCGACTATATGCATGCGATGACCAAGCGGGATCTGCGCAGGCACTTGGGCGAAATGGGGCTCTCGCCCTACGCCTCGGCCCGGGTGACACAGGAAGTGTTCGGCGGACACGCCGTCCCAGTCGACGAGACGCTGGTGGAAGTGCTCCAGATGAACGGCGACGTTCACCCCGAGAGCGACCTGGCTGACGTGCAGGGATTCATGGAAAGGATCATCCCCCAGAAGAACGACCTGGCCGCCCATGAGTGCTTCCGCGCCTACATAGCCAAGTCCGCCAAGCCACTGGCAAAGAAACGCCAGGTCGAGGCCAGGCAGCGAGCCAAGGAAGAGGCCGAAGCCAAGGCCAAGGCTGAAGCCGAAGCCAAGAGGAAAGCCGAAGCCGAAGCCCGCAACGCCGCCAAAAAGATCGAAGCCGAGGCCCGCAAGGCTGCGAAAGAAAAAGCAGATAAACAGGCCGCGAGAAAGAAAGTCTCCGCCGCAAAGAAAGCGGCAAAAAAGGTCGAAAAAAAGACCGTGAAGAAGACGGCTAAAAAGACTCCAGCCAAAAAGGTCGCGAAGAAGGCGGCCAAAAAGGCGGCCAAAAAGGCATCCAAAAAGGCCGTGAAAAAAACCGCCAGAAAAACAACAAAGAAAGCTAAAAAGAAATAGCGACCCGGTCAGGACCTGTGCCCGCACAATCGAAAGTGAGTAAGAACTGCAATGAAGACGCAAGACGCCAAGAAAGACAAGTTGATCCTGGGCATTCCGAAAGGCTCGCTGCAGGACAGCACGTTGAACCTCTTCGCCAGGGCTGGCTATAATATTTTCGTACCCTCGCGGAGCTACTTTCCGACGATCGACGACGACCAGATTTCCGTGATTCTTTTCCGCGCGCAGGAGATGAGCCGCTATGTGGAAGACGGCGTACTGGACGCCGGGCTGACCGGGCACGACTGGATCGTCGAGAACAATTCGGACGTGGTGGAAGTGTCGGAAATGGTCTATTCCAAGCAGCGTAGCGTGCCGGCCCATTGGGTTCTGGCCGTGCCGCAGGAAAGCCCCGTCCAGAAAGTCGAAGACCTCGAAGGCGGGATCGTGGCCACCGAGTTGCTCCACGTGACGGAAAAGTATTTCGCCGACAAGGGTCTCAACGTAAAGGTTGAGTTCAGTTGGGGCGCCACCGAGGTCAAAGCCCGCCTGCTGGACGCGATCGTGGACGTCACCGAAACCGGCAGCAGCCTGCGGGCCAACAAGCTGCGGGTGCTCGACACGATCCTCACCTCCACCACGCGTTTCATCGCCAACAAAGAGTCGATGAAGATCGAATGGAAGAAACGCAAGATCGAGAACATCGCCCTGCTGCTCCAGGGTGCGATGGACGCCCGCCGAAAGGTGGGGCTGAAGCTGAACGTGCCACGCGATCAGCTTGAAAAAATCACCCAGTTATTGCCGGCCGAGAAATCGCCGACCGTCTCAGCCCTGACCGATCAAGACTGGGTAGCCATCGAAGTCATCGTCGACGAACACGTGGAACGAGAACTCGTGCCAGAGCTCAAGCGAGCCGGCGCGACCGGAATCATCACCTACCCGCTCAATAAGGTAATCCCTTGATACAAAAGCGAAGAATCCATTCGAGTTGGCTCTCGATTGCTGTTGGCTGCTTTTTGATCGCCGGCTGCCAGTGGTCGAAACCAGCCCCCCTCCCCCTCGCCCAAAATGCCACAGCGCAACCTGCACAGTCGGCCCCGGCGACACTCACGCTGGACGAACTGAAGCCGCCAATCGAAAAGCCCTCGGGCACGTTCGATGGGTTGCCCGACAATATTCGCTTGAATGCCCGCAAGGCGAGCAACCTGCTGCTGAAGCCAAAAAAAAACCGAGGCCGACGAGACAAATCAGCAGCAGCCGCAAATACGCTCATAAATGCCCTGAAAGACGCGCCAGATGACCTGAAAGGTCAGTATGCAATCGGGCGATGGTACGCCGAGAAGAAACAGTTTGGCACTGCCGTCGTCGCCTTTCGCACGGCCTTGAAGTGCGCCCATACGGACGGCAACCCCATCGCAGCCGAAACGCTCGTAATTCTCGCAAGGCTGCTCAACCGTCAGGGCCATTTCACGGCAGCTCTGGAATGCTTCACCGAACTGAGCCGACGAATCGACGAATACGGATCGCGTTTCACCGGCCGCCCAATGTTGCAGAGCCTCGTCGTCCGTCCGGAACAGGTAATAGCCTGGCGAGGTAGGCTGCTGCTGAAACTCGGCCGCACCCGCGAATCCGCCGAACTGCTTGAACAAGCGTTCAGCTACAATCGAAGCCAAACCAACACCGCCCGCTGGCTGATGGAGGCCCTCATTGCAGAACGACAGTTCGATCGCGCTCGATCGCTGTTCGTCGAAATCGCCGCGGACCCCGCCCATCTGCCTCAATCGCCCGAGATGGCGAAATCGCTTTGCCTCGCAGCCGCGGACCCGAACCTGCCAGGCCTGATCGCAGCACAATTGCTCGCCGCAGAACGACTCGACGGAACGCTGGCGGTCGCCCTGGCGGAGATGGCCAAGAAATTCGGCGCCGCAGAACAGGCCGAAACGATCCTGTATTCGTTGCTGAAAATCAATCCTGGCAGTATCCATGCAGCCCGGCAACTCGCCCTGCAAAACGCGCTGCAAGGCCAGCACGAAAAGGCGCTGGAGTTACTGGCCAACGTACTGATGCAAAAACCCTCCGCCAGCGAGCTCGTGCGCCAGACGCTCGAAGAAATGAACACCTACCCCACCCCGGTCGACCTGGAGCGAATGTTCACGCTGCGGATAAAAAAATACCCCAAAGACCAGCAATACGCGCTGCACTTCGTTGTCGGACTGCTCGCCCACGTTCGCGGAGAAGACCTGATCGCCGCACGTCAGTATCGCCAGGCAATTTCGGACAACCCGAAGTTCTTCCCCTCCTACGAAAGCCTGATCGACCTGCTGCTGCAAACTGACGGGAAGCCAGAGCAACTGGAAAGAGTCATGCAATTTGCGCTGCGAGCCGCCCAAGGCGATAGCTTCGGTATCTACCTGGCCGGCAAAGTACACCTGGCGCAAGGCAACTATTCTCTCGCCGAAAATGAGCTGGACCAAGCCGCCAAGCTGAACAAAGGCCACTTGCCCACCTGGCTACTTCTGGGACGTGTCTATACGAAACAGCAGCGTCACGCCGAAGCTGCCAGTGCCCTGGTTCGCGTGCTTGCCATGGCGCCGAACAACGATGCCGCCTACCGGGCCCTGTTCGAGGCGTACCTGGCCGGCAAACAACCCTTGCGGGCAAGCGCCGTACTCAAGCGACTCATTGTGCAAAAAGGACGAACCCCCGCAGTCCGCGCGATGGCTGTCCGGCTGGCCCTGGGTGCCAATCAGCTCCCGGCCGCTCGCAAAGCGTTAGACTCCCTGAAAGCGACGATCCCCGATCATCCGGAGTTGGAGATCCTCTCGATTCGAATGGAACTGGCCGAAATCGTCGGGCCGCTCGATGACAAAGAATTCGACTCATTTGTTGAGCGGCTGACCGAAGTGATTCGCAAGTCGCCTGGTGACAACGAACCGAAGGACATTCTGCTCAAATTGATTCTCCGCCTCAAGAAACTCGACGATCCGCGCACGATGGAATTGTTTCGGAATCTGTACGAGGAGCGGGCGGGCCAATCGCACGATCTGACCAAAATGTATGCCGCTCTGTTGCTTCGCTCCGATCGTTACGCCGACGCAGTGCCCGTGCTCGAAAAACTTGCTGCCGACAAGCCGGGCGACCTCGATCTGCAACTGCAACTCGTCGATACGCTGATCAAACTGGACCGGCTGGACGAAGCAGCCGATCGCGCCCGCAAGGCACACAAAATACTCGATCAGCAGATCGCCAACCTGACCAAGAAAGAAAAAGGGAGGATTCATGGGCTCCGAAAACAGAAATTCGCCCTTTACACCAAGACCAGGCAATTCGACGACCTGAAGGCGTTCGCCTCGCGGTGGGTCCATGCCGAACCCGATGAGGAATGGGTTCGCTGGCTCATCATGACCAACCTGTCCAAAGTGGAACAATACGACCTGGCCCACGCCCTGATCGACGATTGGATCGAAGCCGACAAAGGCGACGAGGCGTCACTCCGAGGGATGAAGATCTTCCTCTACCAAAAGGCCGAACAATACGAGTTGGGTGAAGCTTTCACCCGCAAGTGGCTCGATGCCGACCCGAATGACCTGTCGGCCCGCAGCGCGCTGGTCGCCATGCTGTTCCAGGCGGGCAAGAGTGAGCAGGCTCAGGCTATTGTCGACGAATGGGCCGAGGAGCCGACCACAGTCGCATCGACTCAGCCGACAAGGATGCCAGCAACGCAGCCCGCCACCGTAACCGCGCAGCCAACGACGCAGACTACCATGTTCGAGCCCCGGCCCGTCGTGGACCCGCTGGTCGAATGGGCGCAGAAGCGCAGCGTTTGGTTGCTGGTCTCGCGGGAAAAATTCGCCCAGGCGCTGGAGCGGCTGGCGCGATACGAATCCATCAATGACGATCCGCAAATGCAGGTGGCTCGCTCGCACTGTCTATCGGAATTGGGCCGACACGACGAAGCCGTCCTCGCCATGGAAAAAGCCTTTCAACTCCAGCCAAACTCGCATTCTTTGCAGAACAATCTTGGCTATCTCTACGCCGACAACGGCGTTCGCCTGGACCGCGCCGAGCGGCTCATTCGTCAGTCGCTTGTCCAATCGCCCAATGAAACCACCGTCCAGGATTCGCTGGGGTGGGTGTTCTACAAAACCGCACTGTTCAACGAGGCGGGCCGCATGTTCGAGCAGATCCTTGCAGCATCCACCAAGCAGCGACCCACCGACGCGGTGATACTGGACCATGCGGGCGACGTGATGTGGCGGCTGGGCCGAAAAACCGAAGCCGTCGAACTGTGGCGCAAGGTGTTGGAGCAAATTGCAAAACAGGACAAACCATCGCCGGAGATGCGCCGAACCAAAGTGCGCGCTTCGGCGAAGATAAAGGCTGTCAAAGCCGGCCAACCCCCAGCCGTCGCGCCCCTTGGTGAAGGCGTTACGGTGCCCCAATAACGCAAACCCAAAAAAAAATAGCCTGAACGGAGAAACGTATTATGTCAGGACATTCTCACTGGTCCAAAATCAAGCGAGCCAAGGCATCCACTGACGCCAAGCGAGGCCGGATCTGGAGCAAGCTGGCCCGCCGAATTATCGTCACCGCCAAGGCCGGCGGCGGCAAGCCGGATGAAAACCTGCAGCTTCGCTACGCCATCGACGACGCCAAGGCCGCCAACATGCCCAACGACACGATCACCAAGGCGATCAAGAAGGGTACTGGCGAGTTGGGACCCACCAACTATGAACAAGTGATCTACGAAGGCTACGGGCCGGGCGGTGTGGCATTCATGGTGGATTGCCTTACCGACAACCGTAACCGCACCGCACCGGAGATGCGGAAGATCTTCGAACGGTCCGGCGGTCAACTCGGCGAAAGCAACTGCGTGGGATGGATGTTCGAGCAGAAAGGAACGTTCGTGGTCTCAGCCGACAAGGCAGACGAGGACACGTTGATGGAGATCGCGCTGGAAGCCGGCGCCGACGACGTCGCTCGCGAAGACGACCTGTTCGAAATCGTCTGTCAGGTCAGTGCATTCTCGGCCGTCAAAGAAGCCCTGGCCGCCAAGGAAATCGTGCCGGACACCGCCGAAATCGCCATGATTCCTGGCAACACGGTCAGTGTGGATGCCGATAAGGCCCGCCAGGTTCTCAGGCTGATGGAAGCCCTCGAAGATCACGAAGACGTGCAGAACACTTTTGCAAATTTCGATATTCCCGACGAAGTGATGGCCGAAATCGAAAAAGAAGTCTGAACTCACTCACCGAGCAGAATTCCCAAGCGGGCCGGCAGCGCTGGTCCGCTTTACCATTGCGCCAAGGGCTTGATCTGCTGCGATTTGACAGTGAACTCGGCCCCTGAGAGTTAGAGTAGTTAACGTTTGACCTGTTGTACTCCAAGCTGGCGCGGCGCCGGCTCTACGACATTTCAAACGTGAAACGCTCTAACACACCGGACAGGCGCGGCGGTACAATGCAGCCGAAGGAAGTCTTAGATGAAAATTGGAATCGTAAGCGACTCGCACGGCAAGGCCCACCGGCTTCGGGCGGCGCTAGATGCACTGGCTGAAAGCGGCGCCGAAGCGGTCGTTCATTGCGGAGACGTGGGCAACGACGAATGTATGAAGCTGCTCGGAAGTTTCGCCGGCGCGAGCTACGCCGTCGCGGGCAACATGGATCGCAACATAGCTCGGCTGAAAAAAATCGCCGTCGAAGCCGGGGTGAAATTCTCATCTGAAGTCATCGAAATTCCGCTGGGCAATGATCGATACCTGGTCGCCACCCACAGTCATGACGATGCGATCCTAGCCGAGTTGATCGTCGGCGAGCAGTTTCCCTACGTATGCTACGGCCACACGCATCGATTTCGAGATCAGCGAATCGGCGCGGTGCGTGTGATCAATCCTGGCGCCCTGGCCCACCCGCGAAAGCCCCATCACCCCACAGCCGCGATTCTGGATACCGAGGCCGACACGCTCGATAGGATCGACTTCTAATCCCCGGCACTGTCAATTCGGGTATCTTTGGCTACTGCATCCGTTGTGCGCTGATAGACGGTGACTTCGAACTCATTGACTTTTGTATGAAAGATTTCCCGGCCGTGGAGGCGGAGGGATTGTCGCAGTTTTTCGTCGCCTTGATCCCCCATCGGAGCATCGGCGTACTTGTTGTCCCACAGATACAGCGTGCCGGGCTCTGCCGCCAGCCATCTCTCCTTGGCGTCTTGCGGATGGTAGGTGACGGATGTATTTGGACGCATGTACTCGAACAGCACGTGAGAGGTCAGCGCCGGGCAATCTGCCAGATCGGCCTCCATAGACCGCCGATTGCCTCGATCCACAGCGGTATGCATCCCAGAAGAGGCGACCGTCAGCGGACGAACCGTAAAAGCAGGCTGAATAGCCGCCAAGGCCACGGCCTCCAGGACTATAACGATCGCCAAATCCCGATCTGGGATCTGGCCAAGTGCAGATAGCCCGACCGCAGCCAACGCCCCCACCAGCCCGGATGCCGGCACGAGGAATCGCGCATAGCCGCCCGACGCATACGAGCCGAAGCGAAATATCAGCGTATGCAACACCAACATGCCAACCGCCAGTGCAACCGGCAGCCAGGCCCGCCTACCCGCGCGAACAACACCGATGGCGGCCAGGACAGTCGCAGCCGGACCGATCGCCACCATCCATTCCTTAACAAAGTGCCCCCAGCCACCGCTGCCGTATTCATTCGTGTACGAGCGTGCAAACATGCTGATCGGCGAGGCGTGCTCGGGTAAATTCACTGCAATTGCAGCCAAAACGTATGCGAGAGGCGCCCAGATCATCGCAACCATACTCGCCCACAGCCAGCCGGTCCGCAGCGTCCGCCAAATGTTCCATTGGCTCTCTTGCAATGCAGCCAGCAGCAGCGCGACCACAGCAATCGGAGCCAGCGCAAGCGTTTCGTATCGCGTGACGAACAGCAGGCTCAGCGCCGCCGACGCCCACACACGGTTGCGTCGCAAATACAGCCAGACGAATGCCGTCAGGTAGAGCGCCGCAGGGGTTTCGGTCAGCGTGGTGATCGAAAGTGTCATCGCCAGCGGCTGGAGCCAAACCAGCGCCGGAGCGAACCACGCGAGCTTCGCCAGGCGATCGTTGCCGGCTGTGATCTTCCGCGCAATCAGATACGCCAGGTAAGCCGTCCCAGCCGTCAGGACTCCGCTGAAGAGTCGACACCCCATCATGCCGAACAGCTTGGCTACGACCATCGTCGGCAGGTTATAGCCAGGCCTCCCCCACACGTGCCACATCGCCAGCGAATCGGTCCAGCCGCTGCGGGCCATCAGAAAGTGGCCGACATCGTCATCGTGATAAAATCCGTCGCTGAGAAAGCTCAGTGTGAACGAGACAGCCAGCCCCCCCAGGCAGGTGATAATCGCAAGGCGGTGTTGCGGGTCGAAGGTCTTGTCGGCCGCAGCCGAGTCCGTCAGGGCAGGTTCCACAACGCTACTCCACAGTATGAACGACCAGCGTGTTGGTGGCGCCGGGCTGGCCGATGGGTCGGCCGGAAAGAACGATGATTTTGTCACCGGGCTTGGCGATATTGCGCTCTTGGACGAACCGATTCGCCAATTCCAGCACGTCGCGCGTGTGCTCAGGCGCTTCGGCCAGAACCGAATCGACGCCATAGTACAGGCAGGTCTTGCGGACTACGTCCACCAGCGGCGACATCGCAAGAATGGGTTTGGGCAGGCGATTTTTCGCAAGAACTCGCGCCGTTCCACCGCTGGCGGTGAACACCGCCACGGCCGTGATGTCCTCGACCTCGCTGACGTGGCGGACCGCACCGGCCATCGCCGCAGTCGTCCGCGACGGAGCATAAGTCACACGCGAAGGCTGCGGCGCTTCGGCGTAGTGCGTCTGGACCCGCTTGACGATTTCGTTCATCATCGCCACAGTTTCGACGGGGTATTCGCCCACGGCCGTCTCGCCCGAAAGCATCACCGCGTCGGCGTAATCCAGCACGGCGTTGAATACGTCGGACACTTCGGCCCGCGTCGGCATGGCCGAGGTCGTCATCGACTCCAGCATCTGCGTTGCGATGATACAGGGCTTGCATGCGGCCTGACATAACTTGGCGATCCGTTTTTGGGCGCCTGGCACGGCGGACAGTTGCATCTCCACGCCCAGATCGCCGCGAGCGACCATGATCGCGTCAGCGGCGTCGATGATTTCTTCGATCTTATCGAGGGCCTGGGGCTTTTCGATTTTCGCCACGATGTCAGCCCCACAGCCACGCTCTTCGAGCATAGCGCGAAGCTCTTCGACATCTCCAGCCGACCGCACGAATGACAGCGCCACGAAATCGAAGTCATGCTCGGCGATCCAATCGATGTCGGCGTGATCTTTTTCGGTCAGGGCCGACAGCGTCAAAGCGGTGTGCGGCAGGTTCATGCCCTTGCCCGTCTTCAGCACCCCGCCACGCACTACGCGACAAAGGACCTGGTCAGGCGGGCTGACCTCGATGACCTCCATGCGGATTTTACCGTCGTCCAACAGCAGAGCCTGGCCTACGTCCACCTCGTCGACGAGCTCGGCCAGCGTGGTCGAAATCCGCTGCGGCCCGCCTTCGATCGGTTCGCGGTTGATGGCGATTTCCTGGCCTTCGACGAGCAGCATCGATCCGCCTGTTATTTCGCCTACGCGGATTTTCGGCCCGCACAAGTCGGCCATCACCGCCAATGGCTCGCCCAGCTCGGCCTCGGCCTGGCGAATGTTGCGGAGAAATTCTTCCCGCTGCTCGCTCGTGCCGTGGGAACAATTGACGCGGAACACGTCGGCCCCAGCCTCAGCCAGCTTGAGAAGAGTCTTGGCCGAACCGCTGGCCGGGCCTACCGTCGCGACGATTTTTGTGCGTATGAGCATGGCCATAATTTACCCCGCCGCCTCGCCGAATGAAAGCACTCGCCATCATCGCAGCGCCGCCGATGGGGCAGAAAGCCTCAGTTCGCGTCGATCTACCCCGCCGCCTCGCTGAAAAAACACTCGCCATCATCGCAGCGCCGCCGATGGGACAGAAAGCCTCAGTTCGCGTCGATCCACCCGCCGCCCAACACTACTTGCCCGTCGTAAACTACGGCCGCCTGGCCGGGAGTAATCGCCGGGACGTCTTCGGCGAACTCGACCTCGAAGGTATCCGCCCCGGTGAGGCGAACCGTTGCGGGCACGCCGCAGTGTCGATAGCGAATCTGTACGATCGCGTTGAATTGTTCGGGTACGTCCACATGCCAATTCGCACCCGAAGCAGTCAATCGCCGACTGAGCACTTCTTCCCGCGGGCCGATGGTCACCCTCGCCTCGGCCGGGTCGATGTGCGTGACGTAGAGCGGCACGCCCCCAGCCACGCCAAGCCCGCGACGCTGGCCGATTGTGAAGCTGGCGTAGCCTTCATGACGGCCGAGCACTTCGCCCGCGGAATTCACGATCTCGCCAGCAGTCAGCGCCTGCGGCGCGCGATCGCGAAGTAGTGCGATGTAGTCGTCGTCCGGCACGAAGCATATCTCCTGGCTGTCGGGCTTGTCGTGAACCTCCAGGCCCAACTCGCGCGCCGTGCTGCGGACGCGCTGCTTATCTTCGACCTCGCCGACCGGCAGCAGAATTCGGCCGAGATTTTCGCGGGTGATACCGAACAGCGCGTATGATTGATCCTTCCAGCGAAATCGCCCGCGTGCGATGGCTGATTGGCCAGCCGAGTCGACAATCCGGGCGTAGTGTCCGGTCGCCACGTATTGCATCCCCAGCGAGTCGGCCTGGCGGACCAGCCGTCCGAACTTGATGTGCGTGTTGCAGTGGATGCATGGGTTGGGCGTGCGGCCGCGAACGTATTCATCCACAAAGTTATCGATGATCGGCAGGAACTCGTCCTGCAAGTTCAGCACATACAGCTCGATGCCGAGCTTCTGGGCGACCCGGCGGGCGTCGGCGGCGTCCTGCGGCGAGCAGCAGCCCCGCCCCTCACTGTCGGGCGAGCCCGCAACGCCGAGGCACATGAACACGCCGGTAACGTCGTAGCCGGCCTCGATCAACATCGCCGCCGCAACGGCCGAGTCCACGCCACCGCTCATCGCCACCAGCACTTTTTCGCGACTTTCACTCATAGTCCCCATTCTAACGAACAATGGGGCCTGCGGGCCAGCCGAACGATCATTTGACAACGCCGCCAAGGCAGGCATACTAGCCTATCCGGCAATGTTGCGAGGCCTAAGTACAGGAGAACAAATGATTGATTGGTTAAACGAAGCGGTCCCGAACCCATACCTGCTGATCGTGATTCTGACGCTGCTGCCGGCGATGGAATTGCGGCTGAGCATCCCCTACGGATATCTGGCGCTGGATAAGCCAATGTGGGAGGTCGTCGCAGTAGCAGTCGTAGCGAATATTCTGCTGGGGCCGATCGTGTTTTTCCTGCTGGATAAATTCCTGCACCTGGTGCTGAAGATCAAATGGATCAACGGCATCTGGGAACGAGTGGTTGTCCGCACGCAGAAGCGGATTCAGCCTTACGTTCACAAGTACGGCACGTGGGGGCTGGGGCTGTTCATCGGCGTGCCCCTGCCCGGAAGTGGCGTCTACAGCGGAGCTGCCGGCGGATATGTGCTGGGCTTCACGAAAAAGGAATTCTACATCGCCACGGTCATGGGCGTGCTGATCGCCGCGGCGGCAGTGACGGCCGTGACGCTCACCGGATCGACCATGTTCGAATCATTCGTCAAGAAGACCTGAGAGTAACGAGCGAATACCATGATACGAGATGCGATATGAACATTTCGGCCGAAGATAGAGCTACGCTGGTTGCGTTGGCGCGAGACGCCGTGGCCGCCGAGGTGAGCGACCAGCAGCCGCCCCGGCCGGACAGCCAATCCAGCATACTGGGCGAGCAGAGAGGCTGTTTCGTCACGCTGACCAATCGCGGGCATTTGCGAGGCTGCATCGGAATGTTTCAGCCGCAAGAGACCCTCGGCGAGATGATCGTCGAAATGGGCCAAGCCGCCGCACGCGATCCGCGATTCGTCACCAACCCGATCACGCCCGGCGAGGTCGCCCAGCTCACGGTGGAGGTCTCGGTGCTTTCGGAGCTGGAAGAAACGTCCGAACCGGAGAAGCTGCGAGTTGGCGTGGACGGCATCTACATCCTAGGGCGCGGCACGGGCGGGTGCTTCCTGCCGGAAGTGGCGACCGACATCGGCTGGGACGCGAAAGAATTTCTTCGCCAGTGCTGTCTCGGCAAGGCCGGCCTGCCCGCCGACGCATGGAAAGATCCGGACATGAAGGTGTACCTGTTCACGTCCGAAAAATTCGACCACTGAGCGGTCAAAACGAGACGCCCTATTTTTTCCCCATGGCCCGCTGCGCCTGGAAAAATCGCGTCAGCGCCCCGCCGCATTTGTCGGCCAGCACTCCTGAGATCACTTCCATGCGATGGTTCAGCCGATCATCCGTGCAAAGCTGGTAAAGCGTATCGACCGCGCCGGCCTTGGGGTCGGTCGCGCCATAGACCACGCGGTCCAGGCGAGCCAGGATCATCGCCCCGGCGCACATGCAGCACGGCTCGAGCGTGACGACCATCGTGCAGCCGGTCAGTCGCCAGTCGCCAGTCGCACTGGCTGCAGCGCGAATGGCCAGCATCTCGGCGTGGGCGGTGGGGTCGGTGTCGATAATCCTGCGATTATGCGCGGCAGCGATCACTTGACCGTCACGAACGATCACCGCGCCGATCGGCACGTCGCCAAGTGACTCGGCCCGGGCAGCCTGCGCCAAGGCCTCCCGCATAAAAAGATCGCTGTCTGTCGAATTCCACTCGCTCATTTTTTTCAGTTTATCTCGCTACTCGAACTGGATTTCCTGCTGCACACGGTCGGCGACGGCCTCGGCCGAGTCGTCCGCGGTAACGTCGAACCATCGCACGTCCGTCCAGCGTCGCTGCCAGGTGCGCTGCTTTTTCGCCAGCCTGCGAGTGTTGATCTTAATCCGCTCGAACGCTTCGTCCAAGGTGCAGCGGCCTTCGATGTGCGATATGATTTCGGCGTAGCCTACAGCGCTGGCAGCCTGGTCGGACAGTCCGTCCGGCTCGCCAAGCAGCGACGCCACCTCGTCGACCAGGCCCGCATCCATCATTCGCCTGGCTCGCCGATTGATCCGACCATTCAGCTCGTCCTTCTCTCGTCGGATGCCGATCAGCACACTGTCGTAGCGATCCTGGCCGGCGTCCCACTGTTGCTGCATTTCGCTGATAGGCCTGCCTGTTGTGTGGTAGACCTCCAGTGCCCGCAGGATGCGTCTTTCGTCGTTGGGGTGAATCCGCGCGCCCGCCTGGGGATCGACCCGGGCCAGTTCGGTGTGCAGCGCAGCGAGGCCCTCTTGCCTGGCTCGTACCCGCAGCGATTCGCGCAAGTCCTGGTCTGCCGGCGGGCCTTCGAACAGGCCTTCGCGGAGAGTTTTTATGTAAAGGCTCGTACCTCCAACCGCCAGCGGAATCGCACCGGCTGCGCGGATATTTTCAACTGTGCGGTCTGCGAACTCGACGTATCTCGCCACCGAAAAACCTTCGGCCGGCTCGACAATGTCGATGCAATGATGGGGAATCTCGGCGAGCAGTTCTTTGGACGGCTTGGCCGTGCCGATATCCATGCGGCGATAGATTTTCATCGAATCGACGCTGATGATCTGTCCGCCCAGGCGCCTGGCCAGTTCGCGCCCCAAACCGCCTTTGCCGCTGGCGGTGCATCCCAGGACAAAGTACAGCTTTTGACGGGCCTCGCTCACAGGGTTTCGCCTGTTTCGGCGCCGTTGCCGGTTTTTTTCAGCCCGCCACCAAGGCCGAGCCGCGATGCAAGGTGATAGAGTGCAACGTACAGCGTGGGCACGAACACCAGCGTCAGCACGGTCGCGAAGCCGAGCCCGTAAATGACAGCCCAGGCCATGCTCGCCCACCACTGGCTGGACTCGCTACGGGTGACCCACTCGAACGTGTGGAAGTCGAAACTCACTCCCGTCGCCATCGGGATCAGGCCCAGGATGGTCGTCGCCGCGGTCAGGAACACCGGGCGAAGTCGCGTCACCCCAGCCTGCATGGCCGCCTCGATCACCGTCATGCCGTCTCGCTGAAGCTTGCGGGTGTAATCCAGCAGCACGATGGCGTTGTTGACCACCACGCCGGCCAAGCTGATCACGCCAATGCCGGTCATCACCACTCCGAACGGCATCCGGTTGACCAGCAGGCCCATCAGCACGCCGATCATCGAGAGAACCACCGTACTAATGATGATCAGCGGAATCGACAGGGTGTTGAACTGCGCTACCAGAATCAGCACGATCAGCAGAATCGCAATCACGAACGCTTTTTTCAGGAACGCTGCGGTCTTGTCCTGCTCTTCCTTCTCGCCGGCGTACGTGATCCTGTATCCGGCAGGCATCTTCAGCCGCTCGACCGAAGCGATCAGCCCGGGCCAGTCTGCTTCCAACTGCATGCGATTGAGCTTGGCCAGTTCCTGCTCGCTTAAAGTGCCCACGGGTTTTTCGAGAAGCTCTGCGATGTCTGTGGGAAGTTTGTCGCTCTTGATGGCCGCCGGATCGAAAAAGATTTTCCCAGCCATGATCTTGCTGATCTCACGGAGAATATCCTGCTTTCGACACTTTTCATCGCATTCACCGGCGGCGCACTTGCGAATCATTCTGCGTGTCCACCAGCCCAATTCGTTGAAGATTCGCCTCGCTGCGGCGTCTTCGCTGTTTTCTTCGTTCGACAGGGACTGGCAGAATTCCCGCCAGTCTCGCAGGTCTGCCAGGATCAGCCGCGTTCTACCCAGAGGCGCCAGGCGTTCCTGGACATCTCTGAGCACGTCTTCCGGCAGGCGAGGCTTTACGTTGTCGGCTGTGAGGGTGACGGCCCGCTTTTGATCGACTCGCTGGATCGTGCCGAAACCGCCCTCGTACTCGAACTGGCCCAGAGAGCTGAGCGGTACGGCAACGCCGGATTTGTTCGGCACCCGAAGGCGCAACAGGTCATCTATGCGCTGTCGATGCGATAGCGGCAGGCGAATGGTAATATCGTACTCGTCGTTGAATTGACGATAGGTGCCCACCTTGGTTCCGAACACGGCCGTCTTGAGAAACTGGCCGATGATGTACGTGTTGACGCCCAGTTGGGCGGCCCGAATGCGATTGGGTCGGAAGACGATCTCCGGGCGGGCGGACTCGAAGTCGCTTCGCAGGTTTATCATGCCCGGCACGTCGGAAATCATTTTCTTAGCGCGTTCGCTGAGATCCTGAAGCGTCTTGAACTCCTCGCCGATGAAACGCACCGCGACGGGCGCTCCGGTGGGCGGACCCATTTTTTCCTTCTCGACCTTTATCTCAGCGCCTGGAAATTCCCTCAGCGCGGAGTGAATGTCTTCCACTACCCTTGCCGAAGGTCGCTTGCGGTCGGCGAAGTCGTAGAACATCACAGTAAGGTTAGCTGCGTGAGGCCCGCCCGCGCCGCCGTCTCCAAAATTCATCCCGCCGGCCGAGCCGACACTGGAAACCACGTGCTTAAAGTCCGAGCTGAATTTCGCGATCCGCTGTTCGCAGATTTTCGCCAGCCGGTTGGTCTCGTTAATGTTCGTTCCCTGCGGCGCGCGAATATTGATGATCGACTGCCTTGGATCGAATTCCGGGAACAATTCGACGCCCCGGCCTCGTTTGCCGTAGATCACCGCCATGGCGATCAGCAGCAGGAAGGTTAATGACATCGTTGCAAACCGATGGTGCAGGGCATGGCCCAACACGCGACGATAAAACCGAATAACCCGGCCTTCGGTGTGCTCGTGGGTGTGCCTCCTGCCCCCGCCGACCATTGAGCAGACCGCCGGGCTGATCACCAGCGCCACGAACAGCGAACTAATGAGCGTAATGATCACGGTGATGGGAATGTACTTCATGAAGTCGCCCATCACGTCCGGCCAGAACAAAAGCGGACAAAACGCCGCCACCGTTGTCGCCGTGGAGGTGATTACTGGCCAGGCCACTTCGCCGACGCCCTTCATGGCCGCTTCGACCCGGCCCATGCCATGCTCGGTGTGGCGGAAGATGTTCTCGACGATCACGATCGCATTATCCACCAGCATTCCCAGCGCCAGAATCAGGCTGAACAGCACGATCATGTTCAACGTGTAGCCCAGCGCCTGGATCGCAGCGAAGCTCATCAACATGCTCATCGGAATCGCCAGCGCCACGATCAGACTGGTCCGCCAGCCCATAAACAGCACCAGCACCGCTACGACGAGAATCAGCCCGGAGATGATATTGTTCTCCAGGTCCGACACCATCGAGAGTATGTGCTTGGACTGATCCAGCGTAATTTCGAATGTCGTACCGGCCGGCGCCAGCTTGCGAGCCTCGGCCAGGATCTCATTGACGTGTCGCGCGATCGGAATAATGTCCGCACCGATTCGCTTTTGAATGCTCACTGTGACACTGGGCATGCCGTCCAGGCGAGAATAGCTCGTGCGATCTTTAAACGTGTCCCGCACTTTGCCGACGTCGAGCAGGTAGATGGGCTTTCCATCGCGCGAGGCGATCTGCAGCGTCTCGATATCTTCCGGCCCGGTGAACTCCGCTGGCAGGCGAATGTTGAATTTTATGCCCGGCGTTTCCAGACTGCCTGCCGACTCGTTGCGATTCTCCGCAGGGATGAATTCCAGGATTTCCGGAATCGTCAGGCCAAACGCCGACAGCCGATCAGGGTCGAGCTCCACGCGAATTTCCCGCTCGAGCGCGCCCAACACGTCCACATTCAACACGCCTGGAACGCCCTCGATCACGTCTTCCAGTTGGTCGGCAATCCCCTTGAGACGAATCGGAGAGATCGTCCCGGAAATGTTTATCATCATGATCGGAAATTCGGCAATGTTGACGTCAGTAATGACCGGTTCTTCGGCATCGGTGGGTATCTCGGCCTTGGCCAGGTCCACCTTATCGCGGACCCTCTGGAGGGCGTCTTCGATCAGCACGTCTGGATAAAACTCGACCGTGATCATCGAGGTCCCCTCGGCGCTGGACGAGCGGATTTCCTTGAGGCCTTTGACGCTGGCGACTTCCTTCTCGATTTCCTTGGTGATGTTGTTCTCGATATCCTCCGGTGAGACACCCTCCTGCGTGGTGGTGATCATGATAACGGGGATTTTCACGTCGGGAGACGCTTCGCGCGGAAGCGTGACGTAGCTGGTGGTGCCTGCGATGACGACCAGCAACATCAGCACAAGAACGGTGGTTCGATTATTGATTGCCGCGTTGGAAATCAGCACTGCTTAATCCTCATTTCGACCGGGTTGTCGGAGCCGGTTGGGGGGTGGCTTTCGGCGCGGGCTGCGATGCGATCTCCGGCCCGGCCGGCGCGGCGCGAACCTTCTGGCCGGGCCCGACGAAGCGATGGCCGGACACGATGAGGCGATCACCAGCGGCGAGGCCTTCGAGCACTCGCACATTATGGGCCTTCATCAATCCGAGTTTCACCTCGCGGCGTTCGGCCCGATCATCTTTGATGACGTAGACCACGCGACCCACTTCGAGGGGAATCACCGCCTGTAGCGGAATCATCACGACGTCGCGAAGCTTTTGGCGAACCAGGAGAACCATGACGATCTGGCCGCTTCTGAAGATGCGTTTCTCGTTGGAGGCAGAGATTTCCACTCGCGTGGTGCGGGCTCGCTCATCTGCCAGCTCACTGATAAAGGTTATTTCGCCTTCGACGATCTTGCCGCCCAGCGAGTCGATGATGATCTGCGCCTTCTCGCCTTCGCGCAGGAAACGGATGTCTTTTTCGGGGATTTCCACGACCACCTTGGCGATGCGCATATCCACGATCTGCGCGACGCAGGTGCCCGGCTGGACAAACTGGCCTTGCTCTTCAGGCAGGCGGTCCAGCACGCCGCTGATCGGAGCGACAATAGTCGCCCGCTCCAGCTTCTCGCGGGCCGTGACCAACTGCGCCTTGGCTACGTTCATCCTGGTCCTGGCCAGGTCGAGCTCCGTCTGTGTGGCCACGCCGCGCTTGTTGAGCTGACTGACCCGATCAAATTCCCGCCTGTCGTAGTCGGCCTGGGCCTTGGCGCGATCGAACTCCGCCTTTGCCATGTCGGTATCCAGCAGCACGATCGGATCGCCGGCCGTGACCGCCTCGCCCTCGTCGATCACCTGTCCCGCAGCGTAGGTCCGGCCAATATAATTCGCCTCGGTCTTGCGCCTGCCGTACGCCACGATCTGCCCGCTGACCTCGGCAGCTACATTGACGACCTTGTCAGGCTCGACCACGCCGTGCAACAGAAAGGTATCCTGCATCTCCGGAATCGGGCGGATCTCCTCATAAAGCACATCGACCAACGTAGGCTTGGCTGGTGGAACGTCGCGCGCCCGGGCGGGCAATAATTGGCTCATCAGATACACCGTAGCGGCTGCGGCCAGAACGGCCAGAGCCGGCGAATATCGCCTCAGCCATTTCGCACGAGGCTTGGTCGTTGAAGACGGTTTGATAGGCTGTTCATTACTCATCGTGTATCCTCCGCAGCGCCGCCCTGGCTGACAGGCTGCGCTACCAAAGCCGACAGGACGGTTCGCTTCATGGCGGCGTAGAATTTTTCGTCGTCGATATCCGTGCGATAGCCGAGAATCATCTGGATTTTGATACCATCCAGCATAGAGAGGATCAAGGCCGCCGTAGTATCCGGGTCGGCATCGGCGGAAAACTCGCCCGATGCTATCCCCTCGGTGACGGTCGTGGCGATCAGGTTACGCCAGCGGCTGTACATGTCCTTGAACCAACTGGCCAGTTGGCCGTCAGCTTGCTCGCGTGCTGCGGTCATCCAAAATTCGAGCACCAGTCGGCCCAGCCGGCGATGTTGCTCAACCCGGCCGATGCAATCGTCCAGGAACTCTTCCAATTTCTGGCGAGCCCCCTTTGACTGGCCGAGAACTTCGGCAGCGGCAGCTTCGGCACCGGAAACCACCTGGGAGAACAGTTGGAAGAATAAGTCCTGTTTACTCTTGAAGTAATTGTATATGCTGCCTTTAGATATGCCAGCTTCGGCTGCTACAGCGTCCATCGTCGTTGCAGCGTATCCGTTGGCGTCAAAGACTATCAGGGCAGCGGCCAATATCTCTCGCCGTCGCATTTCAATCTGTTCACCATTGGGGGACATATTCGCATTACCGAAAAAGGGTTAACCTAATACCGTTACTTATATGCTCTTATAAAAGTGACTGACTGGTCAGTCACTACTTGAATAATAGCAGACCCGATCAGCAAAGGCAACATTGTTTTTCTAATGAGTGCCTGATCGCACGTCAGTCGCAGGAAAGCCGGTTGATGAGTCACGGTTTTTTAAGGACGACTCGGCCGGAAATGTTGTTTCTTGAGCTTATTAGCGATCTTGCCCGTTAGCGCTCTTGTCCGTAGCAAATCGTACGCGTAGGCAATCCTATAGAGGATGCCGCAACCAGCTCAAAAGCTACAAAGAACGCCCAATACGCTCTACAACGAGGGAAGCTCTTCATCCGGGCCTTCGAGGAACCCTTCCAGCTTTCTGGCGCGGACGGGGTGCTGAAGTTTGCGGATCGCCTTGGCCTCGACCTGACGAACGCGCTCGCGGGTGACCTTGAAGATCCGCCCCACTTCTTCCAGCGTATAGGTGTATCCGTCGCCGATGCCGTACCGCAGCTTGATGATTTCCCGCTCGCGGTAGGTGAGGGTCTTGAGGACTTCCTCGATGCGATCCTTGAGCATCTCCGTGCCGGCCGTCTCGATGGGGTTCTCGGCCGTCTCGTCTTCGATGAAGTCGCCGAAGTAGCTGTCTTCGCTTTCGCCCACGGGCCGATCGAGGCTGATCGGATGGCGAGAAATTTTCAGCACTCGCCGCGTCTCCGAAACGCTCATGCCCGCTTCGGTGGCGATCTCTTCGATGGCTGGCTCGCGGCCCAGTTCCTGCACGAGGCGCTTGGAGATATTCCGCAGCCGGCTCATCGTCTCGATCATGTGTACCGGAATCCTGATGGTCCGGGCATGGTCGGCGATCGCGCGGGTAATCGCCTGGCGAATCCACCACGTAGCGTATGTGGAGAACTTATAGCCGCGACGATATTCGTATTTATCCACCGCTCGCATCAGCCCGGTATTGCCTTCCTGGATGATGTCCAGGAAGCTCAGCCCACGGTTGCGGTATTTTTTGGCGATCGAAACCACCAGTCGCAGGTTTCCGCCAGACAGTTCGCGTTTGGCGCGTTCGTAGTCGTTGAAGACTTTCTGGATGGCCTTTACCCGCTTTTTGAGCAGGTCCGGCTCCTCCAGCACGAGATCGACGAGGCCCGCGGATTCTTCCATCATGACTTCGGTGTCTTCGGGGGGCGTATTGTTTTTCTCGCTGGATGCTATTTCCCGATGAAGCTCCTCCATCTTGTCGGAGATGTGTTGGAGCTTCTTCATAAGCGGCTGGATTCGGCTGGTTCGCAGGGAGAGTTCTTCCACCAGTTTTGCGGTGCGTCGCCGGCGTCGCCACAGTTTACGCTGGGCGGCCCGACAGGCCTTGTCCGTCGTCTTCGAAGCTTTGACCGTCTCCCAGTCATCCAGATTCGCCTGAATGATCTTGTTGGCCGTGTCGAGATTGGCAGGCATGCGTTCGGTGATGGTTTCCTTCGAGAGGTTCTCCGCGGTGGAAACCTTCATGGTCCGGTCGAAGGGAAGATTACCCTCAAATACCTGCGTCAGTATTTCGACGGCTTGCTGTGCGCAATAATCGCTCTCAAGCACGCGGCGCCGAAAATGCATCCGCGTCATTTCGATTTTCTTGGCCAGGGCGATTTCCTCGGGTCGGGTCAACAACGGTATCTCACCCATTTGGGTCAGGTACATTCGCACCGGATCATCGATGCGCTTGGTAACCTCTTCGAGTTCATGGCCCTTCTTGCCAGCTTTTTTGCCTTTGACTACTTTGACGTCTTCGGTGAAATCCTCCCGCTTGGCGACTTCGGAGGCATCGAGCAACACCACGCCCTCTTCGTCCAAAGACATCAGCAGCGCATCGAGTTTATCCGGCGAAACTGCCTCGTCGGGAAGATCCTCGTTCATTTCCTCGTAGGTTAGATACCCACGTTCTTTGCCTTTTTGAATCAGCTTCTTGACGGTGGCGTCAACCGCATTGCTCATACTGATGCTCCTGCTATTGGTTAAGGTGCAGTTTTGTCGGGAATCCGCAATTCAGCAATTCTATTCTATCGACAATGGCTGCGTCAACCTATGATCTTTTCAGACGAAGGTTTATTCCACTTTCGGACGCCGTCTGATATCGGGGCTCTTAAGCCGCCTGGTAAGCTCACGCAGCGCGTCGTCGTCCTGTGGCGATCTGCCCAAGTGCTGTAAGTCTCTTCTATGAAGCTGATAAAGTATATGATCCAGCGCCGCGTCCAGCGTTTGGGAATGGTTTCCACGCTGCTGGCCCGCCGTGAGTAGGTCGGTAATCAGCCCGCCCATGCCCACCAATTCTTCGGTGGCAAGCAGTTCGTCCACATTCAGCCGACCTCGGTTGCCGGCCTCCCAGATGCTCTCGGCCAGCCTGCGATACAAGTCGGTCCCGAAGTTTGAAGGGTCGATTCGCTCGGCTGCGTGGTCGTACAAGTCCGGTTCGTTGAGCAGCGATTCCAGCAATTGTCGCTCGGCGAGTTCCGTAGGCCCGCTGCCAATTGATGGGGCTCGAGTCGCGACTGGCTGTTGGCTGCTTCGTGAAACCCGTCGGGCCAGGCGACGCATCTGCTGCTGAACATCAGCGGCCGGAACGTTGATCAAATGGGCGATGTGCTGGGCAAGTTGGCCGCGCCGAACTTCGTCGATCGCGCCGAAAGCGGCCGAGGAAACCACCAGGTTGAGGAACTCGTCGACCGACCGCCTGCGATCGGCCAGATTGCTGCCCGCCGCCTGCCACGCCTCTTGCCGCTTTTGCCAGAACGCCTGGAGAGCGTCGGGCGATTCATCAATAAGTTTGATCAGCGCCTCGCCCCCGCCTTCGAGACAATAATCGCATGGGTCTTTGCCCTCCGGCAGCGCCGCCACACGAACGTGCAGACGCTGGGCCAGGAATACTTCCAGCGCCCGCTCGGCAGCAGCCTGGCCTGCCACATCGGCGTCGAAAATCAGCACTGCCTCCTGGGCGTAGCGAGACAGCAGCCGAACGTGACGGTCCGTCAGCGCCGTACCCAGCGTCGCCACCACGTTGTTCACGCCCGCCTGGAGCGGAACGATTGCATCGAGATAGCCCTCGACGACCACGGCCCGGCCGGACGAGACAATGCCCTCGCGAGACCAGTTCAGTGCGTACAACTGGCTGGACTTGTCGAACAGGATGGACTCTGGACTGTTGAGGTATTTCGCCCGTTCGCCCTCGGCCAGCGCCCTTCCGCCGAACGCGATCACCCGGTTCTGCGGGTCGATGATCGGGAATATCAGGCGGTTGCGGAACCGGTCGTAGCAGCCCCCGCTTTCGCGCGGTGCGACCAGGCCGGCCGCAAGCAGCATCGCCTCTGAAATGCCTTCCCGCCCGGCGGCCTTGGTGAGTGAGTCCCACGAATCAGGCGCGAAACCCAAGCCGAACCGCTGGATCGATTCGTCGGTCAACCCGCGGCCCTTTGCGTACTCCAGGGCAGCCTCGCCCGCAGACGAGTTCAGTTGCGTGCGGAAAAACCTGGCCGCGAACGTCATCACACCAGTCAAATCATTTTTCGAGTAACTGCCCTCCGCTCGTTGCGGCCGGGCCGATTCGCTCGGAAGAGGCAGGTTGGCTCGCTCGGCGAGTGTGCGCACGGCCTCTGGAAAGGTGAGCTTTTCGTAGAGCATGAGGAACTGGAACACGCCGCCCCCGGCGCCGCAGGCGAAACATTTGAAGATCTGCTTGACCGGCGTGACGTACATGGACGGGTTCTTGTCGTCGTGGAACGGGCAGAGTCCGACAAATTCCTTGCCGCGTTTTTTCAGCGCGACGTACTGCGAGACCAGATCGACAATGTCGGTCGCCTGGGCTACCTGCTCAATGAATTGCTGAGAGAATTTTGCCACGTCCTGCCAGCCTCCCGGGCGGGGCGAGCCGAGTTGTTGCAGCGTTACTCGGCGGCGTCTTCGACGTTGCTTCGACGATTAATCGCCATGTTGACCAGTTTGTCGGCTTCTTCGTTTTTTTCGCGACGAATGTGACGAATGGAAAATCGGCTGAACTTGCTCTGCAACTGCTGCGCCTGGTCGTAGAATTCCCGCAAGCGTTCGTTTTTGACGCGATACTCGCCGTTCATCTGCTTAACCATTAATTCCGAATCGCTGAGGCATTCCACGTCATCGGCGCCGAGTTGAGCGGCTGCTTTCAGCCCCGCCACCAGCGCGCTGTATTCGGCGACGTTGTTGGTAGCCCGGCCGAGAAACAACCCTGCCTGATGCAGGATTACGTCATCGTCGCGGCACTGTACGACCACGCCGGCGCCTGCCGGTCCGGGATTACCCCTCGCGCCGCCGTCGACGTGGATTGTCACTCGCAAAGAATCGCTACCGCTCATGTTTCCTACCGGCGCCGCAATACGGGCGCGTCCGATCTCAAGAATTCCGGGGCGTCTGCGTCGCCTGCTCCTGGAGGTATAGAATGCGGCTGCAACTGTCGCACGTGCGGATTGCATCCCGTGTCAGCAAGGCGTTTACGTGTTCGGCGTTGAGGCCCATATAGCAGCCTCCGCAGATATAATCGTGTGGGGGTTTGTCCCCGTGGATTTCCACGGTCGCCATGGCTTCGCCATCGGCCTGCTTGCTGATCCGCTCGAACAGCGCCAGTTCTTTGGCTGGGACTTCTTTGGCGGCTTCGGCCCGCTCGGCGGAAAGCTTTTCCATCATCGCGCTTAGTTTATCGACCTCGGCCTGGGAAGACTGGCTGATCTCCTCGCCGCGTTTCTTCTCGGTCTCGATGGTCGCCTTGACCTGCTCGGTCTCGGCCGCAATCGCCTCGACATCCTGCATGACCTTCAGCCCGTCGTCTTCCAGCTTGGCGTTGTCGGCCTTGAGAGTGTTGATCTGCGTGAGCAGCGCCGCGTATTCCTTGTTGGTCTTGGCTGTGTTCAAGGCGCTGCGCAGCGAGGCGACCTTCTGATCTCGCTCCTTGAGATCCAGGTCGAGACTGTCGGCCTGCTTGCGTTTGTTGATGGATTGCTCGTGCAGAGATTCCCACTCGTCCTGAGCCTGATCGATCCGCTTCTGCTGGGCGGCGACAGCGCCCTGTTTGCTCCGCAGCCGCCTTTTGACGGTCACGACGCGACTCTCAACCGATTGGAGGCGCAACAGCGCCGATAGCAACGTTCCCATGCAATCATCCTTTTTCACTTGTTAATAAATCGTAACCCGGCATTATCGCCATATTCCAGCCCGATTCAAGGCTTTTTGAAAAAGTCCCACTTTCCCCGCCGGAAAATCGCCATATTCCAGCCCGATTCAAGGCTTTTTGAAAAAGTCCCACTTTCCCCGCCGGAAAATCGCCATACTCCAGCCCGATTCAAGACCTTTTGAAAAAGTCCCGCTTTCCCCGCCGGCAAACCGCCCTACTCCCGGCCGGGCCTCTTGCAATTACCCGGCTCGGCACCTACCATCTGATCGTCAACGCATGCAACGAGCTAAGGTATTACGGAGAAAGTATTATGATACGATTGGGCATGATCGGTTTTGGGGGTTTCGGCTGGACCATGCGGAAGATATTCCCGCAAGCGCCTGACAACAAAAGAATTCAGATCGTCGCCGGCGCCGACAACCGCCTGGCCCTTTGTCCCGACAGGGTCCAGCAGCTCAAAGACAATGGCGCCGAAGTGTTCGAAGACGCTTTCGAGATGTTCGACAAAATGCAAGGCCGCTGCGACGCGGTCTACATCGCCACGAGCATACACTCGCACATGCCCCTGGCGATCGCCGCCGTCAAGGCCGGCTACCATGTCTACCTGGAAAAACCGCCCGCCGCGACGATCCAGGAAGTCAACACCATGCGCGAAGCCGTCGCCCAGTCCGGCAAGATCTGCATGGTCGGCTTCCAGCGAATCCACAGCGAGCCGCTCCAGTGGGTAAAGGAGAGAATCGTAGCCGGCAAGTTGGGTAAACTCATCAAGCTGTCCGCCCGCGCATGCTGGCCTCGACCTAACCGGTACTACAGCCGAAACGAATGGGCCGGAAAACTCCGCGCCGCAGACAAGTGGATTCTGGACGGACCGGCCACCAACGCCCTGTCGCACGAAACCAACAATCTTATGTTCCTGGCGTCGGACAAGGCGGGCGAGTATGCGACCCCCGCAGCCGTGCGAGCCGAACTGTACGCCGCCGGGCCGGTCGAGTCTCACAACGTCGCCGCCATCGAAACGCAGACTATCGAAGGCCCCAAGACATACTTCATCGCCAGCCATGCCACGCAAAACGAAACCTGCGTGTCGATCGTCGTTGAAGGCGAAAAAGGCACGGCCCGCCTCGGCAAAGACCAAAGTGGCGCGAGAATCGACTACAAGGACGGCACGAGCGAAGAGCTGGACACCGAAGATACCGGCAAGTTGAGCATGATGGTTAATTTCGCCGAAGCCATTCTCGCAAACGATCCGAAAATCATCCGCTGCGATCTGGAAGACACGCGAAACGTGATCATGTCGCTTAACGGCGCCCACGAGAGCAGCAGGAAAATCCACCGCATCGGCGATGACCATTACCAACGCGTCGACGAAGGCTCGGAAATGACGCGGACGGTAGTGCAAGGCATGGATGAGATGATCGAGACCGCGGCCGATCAGGGTTGCCTCTTCAGCGACCTATCCCCCGCACCGCCATGGGCGACGCGGACCGAACCGTTCGACATGACCGGCTACGCGGAGTTCCCGCAGCAATTCCGCTGCGAATGAAAACCCTCGGCGTCGGCCGGGCCGGCGATAGAGATTGCAGGCATGTTTCCGCTCGATGACACGATCGTGGCGATTTCCAGTGCTGGCGGCAATGCGCCTCGCGCACTGGTGCGTCTGAGCGGGCCGCAAGCCATCGAAATTGCGGCCCAGGTTTTCCACGCAAGCAATACGCCGCTCGATAAGTTGGGCGGATTCCGCGCAACCGACGGGCTGATCCGCCTGGCCGAACCCGCCATCGAACTGCCCGCCCGCGCGTACCTGTTTCGCTCGCCTCGCAGCTTCACTCGCCAAGACGTGGTGGAACTGCACACCCCAGCCGCCGCCGCAGTGACCTGCGGGGAATTGATCCGCCTCGGCGCTCGCCAGGCCGAGCCGGGCGAATTCACCGCACGCGCTTTTTTTTCCGGCCGGATCGATCTCAGCGCCGCCGAAGCGGTCGCCGACGTCATCGACGCCGAAAATGACGCCCAGCTGCGCGCTGCGATGGGGGCTTTGGGCGGACGCATCGAACGTTTATGCGCCGAATCGGCCGACGCGACGGCCGACATCCTGGCCGCAGTGGAAGCCTCCATCGACCTGGCCGCTGAAGACATCCAGATCGAAACGCCCGGCGAACTCGCCGACCAGCTCGATGAATTATCGCAGCGGCTGGAACAGACGGCCGGGCAAGCTGCATCGATTCCAGAAAGTCCAACCAGCGCCAAGGTCGTGCTGACCGGTCGGCCTAACGTCGGCAAGAGTTCGCTGCTGAACGCCCTGTCGGGTACGGACCGTGCGATTGTCTCGGCCATGGCGGGCACGACGCGCGACGTGCTGACTGCAGAGATGCCCCTGCCCAACGGTGAGCTGGTGACGCTGGTCGACGCGGCCGGCTTTCTGCACCCGACCACGCCACTGGACATCGCAGCGCACTCGGCCGCCCGACAAGCCGTGGCCACCGCAGACGTGATCGCCTTCGTCCTCGACGCGTCGCAACCGCAAGATGAAGACCGTCAATTACTCGCCGACGTTCGTCAGGTCAACCGCCTGTCGCCCGTGATCCTGGCGGCGAACAAGGCTGACCTGCTCGCCGATGCAAGTGAAGCGGCGTGCCACCTGGGGATGGGTCCAGATCATGACCTGCCGGGCGTGATGGTCTCGGCCCGGACCGGCCAGGGGCTCGATGAACTCCTGCGGCTGGTTGTAAGCCACCTGGAAAAAGTCTCCTCGACAGGCGGCGAGCAGTTGGCACTCCACGAGCGACACAAAGATTGCCTGCGCGAAGCATCGCGGGCGGCCGGCAGGGCCGGGGAGGTTTTGCGAACGGCCGAGCAAGTCGCCGACACCGCCGAACTTGTCGCCATCGATTTGCGAGAAGCCCTGGCCGCATTGGGTCAAATCAGCGGACAGGTGGTCACCGAAGATGTCCTGGGCAGGATCTTTTCTCGCTTTTGTGTAGGCAAGTAGCTATCCAAAAAAGTGTTATCCCCCAAACTCATTTCGGCTCGTGGTCGCTTGCGCGAGGCTGGGTATATAATTGTGTAATCAGACGTTGCAGCGCGGCCCGTCAGCGGCGCGTCGTACGCCAGCGGGCCGGGCCACAGGCGAAAGGGCAGGACAATGAAAATCAACGACTACCTCAAGGAAAACGGGGTGTATTTCAGCATGCACGAGCATCCCCCGGCATACACGGCCCAGGAAGTCGCCGCCGAGGAGCACATCAGCGGCAACATGCTGGCCAAGGCGGTGATCGTTCGCGCCGGCGAGCAGTTTGTGATGTGCGTCATCCCGGCCAGCTTCAAACTAGACATGCGGAAGGTGGCGGACGCTCTGGACGTCGATTCGATCAGGCTGGCCGACGAAACCGAACTGGCCAAGCTGTTTCCCGACGCGGAAGTGGGCGCCGAACCGCCTTTCGGCAATCTCTATCACATCATGACGCTGGTGGACGAGCACCTCGCCCGTGACGATGAGATTGTTTTCCAGGCCGGGTCGCATCGGCACGCGATACGAATGAAGTATGCCGATTACGCTTCGCTGACCGAGCCGAGCGTGATCGATCTGGCCGTGCACCTGTAGTCCGAAATTACCGGGCGCGACGAACCGCTTCGAGAACGGTTTTTTGAATGGCTTCAACCTGAGCCAGGCAGGCCCACTGCATACGCACATGTTCGCCTTCAAAGCGGAGGCTGCCCAACCTCAGTGGCCTTTCGCCAGCATTGGCT
>SDBT01002531.1_pt1 | contig 32219 bp, 21 predicted proteins | sample 2277101 | NCBI WGS metagenome assembly SDBT01 (sample SAMN10404973, study PRJNA504765) | marine sediment metagenome | isolation source: marine sediment core GS10_PC15, 103 cmbsf | place: Arctic Ocean: Southern Knipovich Ridge | collected 2010 | reverse complement strand
GCCGGTGGTGTAGTAAAAGAGGGATTGAATATCTTCAGGTTCGTTATCGATTCGAAAAATCCTGAATCAGAAGGGTATCGGGCAGGGATAGATTGTTTGGTTTTAAAAAAGGAGAAATAGACACAGGTCAATTATTTGTATGCTTAAATTAAAATCCATACTTTTTATATTTTTGGTTGCGATCACAGCCATAAGCTGCGGTAAATTCCGCTCCCCTGTAATACAAAAACTCGATCAGACAATAGATTCAAAAACAGGAATAATTGATATCCTTGTTCCGGAAACTATAAAACCCTTTATTCGTTCCATGCAGTGCCAATATTTAGGCGGCATCCAGCCGGAAATTTTTTTGAAAAAAATTGATGAAAGTAAATTTCATGTCAGGATCATATTCAATTTAGATGAGCCGGCACAACAGGATGACTGGCAGATAAATATAGAGCCTGCTTTCCAACCGGATTTCCACTGGTCCCCCCATTTAACTCCTTCTGATGAAGATATCATCGATCAGCACGCTTTTCGCTCTCCCGCGCTCATCGCAACCTCCAAGTCGCAGTCACTGGTATTGGTACCCGATCTCGATATCATGAGCACCGGAACTCCTGTCCGGTGGTATTTGGATTTAAATGCCGTCGACAACCTTTTTTCCCTGGGGATGAGCGATTATGATGTCAAACGGGGCCTTTTCTTTTCCCGGAAACCCGGGGCTCAATATCCTGTAGGGGAGCTTGAAATCGGATTTTACTTATTTTTTTCCGTGGAAAGGGAATCTATTGAAAATCCGTGGCGAAATGTTTTAGCCTTTTTATGGAAAAACTGGGGAAAGGATTTGTTTGAATCGGGCGGTCCCTTAAATCCTGACCTTGAACCTTATATAAAACACACGTATAACTGGGCCTTCAATAGCTGGAAAGAGTCCGTCTGGCAGGAATTTGAGCTGGATGGGAAACGAGTGGGGGCTCCTGTCTTTATTGTCAACGTAACCCAGAGCCCCAACTATAATGGAATTATCAATGAGAGGGAATTTCGCTCCATCTGGAATCAAGCCTGGTTCAGCTCCCTTCGTTCGGCTTCCGGCCTCTACCGATATGCTTCCATAACCTCCCACGAAGAACTGCTCCGAAAAGCTCTTCTAACCAAAGAATTAGCGATTTCAGCTCCCCAGAAAAAAGGTTTTTTTAAAACGGTCATTGCAACGGAAATGGAGACAGTTGAGATCGAAGGAAAGAAATACAATCGTTCCAAGGGATGGGGGACTGCATTCTGGGGGAACTCAGACAGAAATCCGGTGAATCGCCCTTCCGGAAAATCCAGAATAAGGGATGCAGGTATTGCTCCCTATCATATTCTGGATATGAGCTGGACGGCACTGTTGATGCTTCGCTGGTATCAGGAACTCGAGAAGGATAAACGGCTGCTCGAATATCCTGTTACCTATGCAGAGAACTTGCTTGAACTTCAAGATGAAGAGGGTTTTTTTCCTGCCTGGATTCATACGGATACCTTAGAACCTTTGGGCATTCTGGACCAATCACCTGAGACATCAATGTCGGTGACATTTCTTCTGAAATTGACTGAAATCACAGGGAAACAAAAATATAAACAAGCCGCCATACGGGCCATGGATGCTGTCTGCAGGGAGATTATTCCGGAAGGACGATGGGAGGATTTCGAGACCTATTGGTCAAGTTCCAGTTATGGAAATGACCAGCTTATCGGGAAAAAAATTATCAGAAATAATATGTATAAACAAAACAATTTCTCGATGTTCTGGACAGCAGAAGCATTATTTAAGATGTATCAATCCTCAAGGAAAAAAGAATATCTTATGACCGGACAGCGGGTACTGGATGAGTTGCTAATGACCCAGGCTTCCTGGCAGCCACCCTATATGTATGTCCCGGTTCTGGGCGGGTTCGGTGTCATGAATTGTGATGGAGAATGGCTCGATTCCCGGCAAAGTTTGTTTGCGGAGATCATAGTTGAGTACGGCCGGGAACTTGGAATAGAAGAGTATATTCAAAGGGGATTGGCTGCGCTCAGAGCTTCATTTGTAATGATGTATTGTCCGGAAAACCCGGTTACAAAAAAACAGTGGGAAAAGAGGCATCCTTTTTTTGGACCTAAAGATTATGGATTTACCATGGAAAATTATGGCCATGGCGGCCGAACCGATCCTGAAGGGAGAGAGTTAGGAGTGTTTACGATCTATGATTGGGGAAATGGAGCTGCTGCCGAGGCCTACAACCGTATGGTCGATCATTATGGAAAAGATTTTATACATAGAAAAAAATAAGAGCATTAACGTGAAAAACATATCGCGAAGAAAGTTCCTTACCTCCACATCTCTGACTCTTTTGGGGGCGGCTTCTTCCCTGGGATCTTTTTCCTGTTCTCAAAAGAAAATCAAAAGGCCGAATTTTGTCTTTTTTCTTACCGATGATCAAAGATGGGACGGAATGAGCTGTGCCGGAAATACAATACTCCAGACTCCCAACATGGACCGGATTGCCAACGAGGGGATTCGGTTTGAGAATATGTTTGTTACCAATTCACTGTGCGGCCCAAGCCGCGCCTGTTATTTGACCGGGAAATATTCTCATAATCACGGAGTCCGCCGGAATGGAATGTCTCTCTCTTCAAGACAAAAGACTTTCCCGGAATTTCTGAAAGAGGCAGGATATGAGACGGCCTTTATCGGAAAATGGCACAATAATGATCTGGGGCGTAACCGGAACTTCGACTACACCTTTGGTTTTAAAGGTCAGGGGATATATTTAAATCCGATTATTGCTGAAAATCACGGACCGGAGATTGAATACGAGGGACATGTTACCGATATACTGGCAGACAAAGCGATTGAATATTTGGAAAAAGAACACACGAAACCATTTTGCCTGCTCGTTTGGTTTAAGGCTCCGCATAGGAGCTTTCAACCGGCTGAGCGTTTCAAAGAACTTTACCGGGATGTTGAAATTCCTCAACCTGAAAATTTTAATGATAATTATGCCGGCAGGCCTGATGCTGTGAAAAATGCCAACATGAAAATCGGGGATTTCGCCGATATCCCAGATTACCAGACTTTTGTAAAAGATTATTATCGGTGTTTGGCTGGTATAGATGAGAATGTGGGCCGGGTACTTGATGCACTGGAGCGACAGGGAATAGAGGATGATACTGCCGTGGTTTATGCCGGAGATAATGGATTTTTCATAGGGGAACATCACTTTTTTGACAAACGATTCATGTATGAGGAGTCTATCCGGGTTCCTCTGTTGGTGAAATATCCCAGGATGATTAAAGCCAGGACTGTTTCCCCTCAAATAGTATTAAATGTGGATGTAGCGCCTACCCTGTTGGATTTGGCAGGGTTAAGTGTTTCCTCAAAGCAAATAGATGGGAAAAGCTTCAAACCTCTCCTTCAAAGAAAAAAGATACACTGGCGGGATGATTTTTTGTACGAATATTATGAATTTCCCGGTCCTCATTCCGGAAGAAAGAACCGGGGTGTGCGATCGGATAGATGGAAATACATACATTTTTTTGAGGAACCTCAGGAATATGAGCTTTATGATTTAAAAACTGATCCGCATGAAATGAAAAACCTGATAAACGATCCGAATTACAGGACGGTAGCCGCACAGCTTAGCCAACGGATGACTGAATTGAGAAGGGAGTTGAAAGATCCGGATCTGTGAAACTAGGATCGGCAGATTAAGACAAATGAAAATTAAAAATATTTCCTTACATCACTCCGTTTATTTTATTTGCGGAATCATTATTTTACTGATGGGGGATGTCAGAGTTCATCCATCGGAAACCTTCATTCAAGGAAGTATAGAAAAAACCGGTGAGGTCGATCGTGCCCAGGCCCTGACAATAGATTCCCGGGGAAATATTTATGTAACCGGTTACAGTTATGAAAAAGGCTCCAACTATGATTTCACCACACTGAAATATGACTTTGATGGAAATCAAGTGTGGACGGCAAAATATAATGGGCCCGCCAACGGCTCCGATTATGCCACGTCAATTGCGGCTGATTCCGAAGGGAATGTCTATGTGGCCGGTCACAGTAATGGGGCCGGAACTTCCTTGGATCTGACGGTTGTAAGTTATGATCATGAAGGAGAAGAAAGGTGGGTGGCAAGATATGACGGACCCTCCCATAGAGATGATTACGCTCAGGCGCTGGCTTTGGATGCCGGAAATAATCTTTTAGTTACGGGCTACAGTTTCGGTCAGGGGACCGAGCATGACTTTATTACCCTTAAATACACTTCGGCCGGCGTCCAATTATGGGCCGCTCGATACAATCCTCCCAGGAACAGAGATGATTCCGCCATCGCTCTCGCTCTCGACACACACGGCCATGTTTTTGTTACCGGAACCAGCCGCGTCCGAAGCACATCGTATGATTTCACAACTATAAAATATGATCCTAGCGGCCAACAGCTCTGGCTGGCACGCTTCCATAGTCAGGGTAACAATTTTGACTCCGCTCTGGCTTTGGCTGTTGATGCTGAAGGCTATGTTTATGTGAGCGGATTGTCCGATGACAGTGAGAATGGTTACGATATAGTCACAGTAAAATATGACAGTCTTGGAAATCAGGTTTGGTCCGTCCGATTCAACGGTTCGGCAAATAGAATCGATACTCCCGGTTCTCTGGTTGTCGATAGTCATGGAAATGTCTATGTTTCCGGAAAGAGTATTGGAGAGAGGACGGCCTCTGATTACTGCCTTATAAAATATGATAAAAACGGAAATCTGATTTGGGTCAGGATCTATAACGGACCGGGTAATTTAGGAGATTCGGCATTGTGTATGGTTCTTGATCACGACTCCAATGTAGTGGTGACGGGCCGGAGTTGGGGAGAAGGAACCGGACGGGATGTGGCCACGTTAAAATATGATCCCGATGGAAAAGTGCTTTGGGAAGCCCGATACAATGGTCCTTCTAATGGAGAAGATGTGCCCAGATCGATGGCCGTTGGCCCTGAAAATAATATTTATATCACCGGGTACAGCTTCGGAGAAAAAACCTCTTTTGATTATGTAACGTTAAAATATGATTCAAAGGGAAAGCAATTATGGGCCGTAAGATACCCCCACAAAAAAAATGAATGAAATAAAAGGAGAAAATAATGATTAGATTCAGGAAAGAAATTATACTGCCGATTGTATTAATTTTATCGCTGTCAGGGTTAATCCGGGCTGATAATTTTCCAATAGTTATGAAAATTCGTGAGAGGGCGGCCACCGTCAACAAGATTACCGATATGAGACTTGACCAGCTTCTGCCCAGATTTTTAAGGGAAACCGGATTTGATATGTGGATAATTCCCTGCAATGAGGATAACTATGATCCGGTTTTTAGTACTATGGTTCCCTATGATGCCTGGTGTCCCATAACGCAGATCCTGGTATTTTTCGATCCCGGGCAGGGAAAAGACATTGAACGGTTAAATATCTCCCGAACAAATATGCAAGGTCTGCATGAAAAAGTCTGGGATTCACGTGCCTGGGATACTGAAAAAAAAGAAAGTCAGTGGGAGTGCCTGGCCAGAATTGTCAAAGAAAGAGACCCCAAAAAGATTGGAATTAACGAATCCGAAGTTATCTGGGCCGCCGATGGATTAACGGTTTCCTTGAAAAAAAAGTTGGTCGAGGCCATCGGTCCCAAGTATGCCGGACGCCTTCAATCCGCAGAAAAACTGTCAATTCTATGGCTGGAAACTCTTCTTGATGAAGAGTTGGATTTGTTTGAAACGGCCGTCGCCATATCCCATGCTCTTATTGCCGAAACCTTCTCTAACCAGGTTATAACCCCTGGGGTAACCACTACCGATGATCTTACTTTTCATTATCGACAGAGATTCTCCGATCTGGGATTAGGAATGGCTTTCAGGCCTCATTTTGGTATCCAGGGGAGAAGTCCCGAGGTTTTAAAAAAATATCCCAAAACCGATAATATAATTCGGAGGGGCGATGTTCTTCACTGTGATGTCGGGATTAAATATCTCCGATACAATACCGATCAACAGGAAATGGCCTATGTTCTTCACAGGGGAGAAAATGATATTCCGGAAGGATTAAAAGACGGTTTTGCCGAGGGTAACCGGCTGCAGGATATATTTTGCGGTGAATTCAAAGAGGGACTGACAGGGAATATGATTCTCGGCAGAATTCTGAGGAAAGCCAAGGAAATGGGGATAAAAAAACCCAGAGTCTATTCTCACGGGCTCGGATATTATCTGCACGAACCGGGTCCGCTGATCGGATTACCCTGGGAACAGGAAGATACCGGTGACAGGGGAGAGGTCAAATTGGTGCCCAACAGCTGTTTTACGGTGGAATTGAGTGTGAGTCGTCCGGTCCCCGAATGGGGATTAGAGGATTTTCGCTTCCGGTTCGAACAGGATATTGTCTACACTGAAACAGGAGTCCACTACCTTGACGGCCGCCAGACAAAATTCCATGTCATAAAATAACATGAGACAAAATATGGAGATAGGAATGCGGAAATTATTAGGATTGCTATTATTGGCTTTTTTGCCGGTCTTCATGGTTTCACAGCCCTGTTTTTCGAAGTATGCAGACATGCCGTCTGTGTTGAGCATCCGGGATCAGGTTTTGACCGTTAACCAAATAACAAAGCTGCGGCTTGACCGTCTTCTCCCGGAAGTTATGCGGGAAACAAATTTTGATATGTGGGTCATCATCTGTAATGAAGATAACTATGATCCGGTGTTCAAAACCATGATCCCTTATGACACCTGGTGTCCGATTGTTCAGATATTGGTTTTCTATGACTTGGGGCCCGGTATGGGAGTAGAGCGCTTGAATATTTCCCGATCCAATATGAGGGGATTACATGAGAACGCTTGGGATCACCGTGCCTGGGATCTGGAAAAGAAAGAGAGCCAATGGGATGCCTTTTCAAGGATTGTAAGAGAGAGGGATCCAGAAAGGATCGCCATCAATCAGGGTGGAGTCAATTGGGCTGCGGATGGATTGACGGTCTCTCTTAAAGAAAAACTGACAGAGACTATCGGTCAAAAATATTCTGCCCGGCTGCACTCAGCTGAATTTTTAGCCACTCTTTGGTTGGAGACCTTACTCGATGAAGAACTCGACTTATATGAGAGTGTGGTTGCCCTGGCTCATGCCATAATAGAAGAGTCTTTTTCGAGTCAAGTCATCACCCCTGGAGTTACAACACTGGATGATCTTATGTATGACCATTTGCAGATTATCTCGGATCTCGGGCTCCAGAGATATGGCTGGCCCTGGTTTCGCATCCGGTGGCGGGATCCCGAAGTATTGGAAAAATATGGGATGAATGATTTGACTATCCGGCGCGGTGATCTTATCCAATGTGATGCCGGAATTCTCTATCTCCGTTATTATACGGATCATTCCGAATGGGCCTATATCCTGCGTCCGGGTGAAACCGATGCTCCGGAAGGATTAAAGCGGGTCTTAGAAGAAACCAACCGGTTGCAGGATGTTTTTTGTGAAGAGTTCAAGGAAGGTTTAACCGGCAATCAACTGCTGGTTAATATTCTTAAAAGCGCTGAAAATAAAGCGATAAAAAAGCCTAAAATCTATTCTCATTCCATCGGATATTTCCTGCATGAACCCGGTCCGCTGATCGGTCTCCCCTGGGAGCAGAAAGATACCGGAAACCGGGGAGAAGTCAGGTTAGTGTACAATAGTGTTTTTACGGCTGAATTGAGTGTGATGGCTCCGGTTGCCGGATTCGACGGCAAGGAAATACGCATGGCCACCGAACAGATTGTGGCTTTCACAACTAAAGGAACTTATTTCCTTGACGGACGGCAGAAAAAATTCTATTTGGTAAAATAAATATTAAGGAGAAATAAAATGAAAATTCAGAGATTTTTATGGTGCCTCGTAATAATTTTTTGTGCGTGTGCCGTATGGAGCTATGCAGAAAAGAATTCGCCCATAATAGGCGAGAGCGAAAGTGTTTATACTCTTGAGGCAGCCAATCAGGACATAAGAGGGTTAGCTTTCGATGATGTATCCAAAGACGGACCCATGCTCTACGTGCTGGATGGCTCTGGAAAAATCTTTGTATACGAAGTCCAAGGAAATTCAAAAGAATTGACTTTTCTCCGGGTGCTCGAGCTGCCGGCAGGAGACAATGTCGAGCCGATTGAAAGTCCCCGCGGTCTAGCTTTTGTTCTGGAAAATGGACAACCGGTTCTCTATTTTTTGAACTGGATTAAAAAGACTGGTGAAGTCATTTCTCATCTATGGCGGTATAACGTCATCAGCCAGAAATACACTATTCAGGATATCAGTTTATTTGTTTTTAAGATAGGAGACAGGGAAACATTGGATTTATCCTATAGTAACGGCAAGCTGCTCATAAGTTTCGATGCTTCTGGTTATTTGGAACAGAATGTCCGTATAAAACGGGGGATTGTCCAACTGGGATGGGATCAGGCCTATGACGGAAAGCTGGAGTTCATAAAACATCTACCGGATTCAGGTCAAAAGCCTTCACGCGGACTGGCTCACATGGAGCTTGAAGGAACGAGATATTTTTGGGGAACAGTAGGCAGTGATTTTATTTATTCCGCTGACGATCTGACCGGACGTGGCCTTTTCCATTTTAAGATTCCAGGATCCGAGAAGAACAATAATTCTTATTGGGGATTAACATTTGGAGACAATTCCCTATGGGTTTCAGAGAGTGCTGCCGGTCCTGACCGTATTCATAGGGTTAACGTGACCAGAAATCTTAATGAATCTTATGAAGGCCCGCGCATCCTGCGGCATCTGGTGATGACTATAAATACAGTGCCGGAGAAAGACCACTCCGATCCCGGGAAAGTGTATCATTATTATTCCCGTCCCTATGATTATGAGGTATTGAATAACCAGGGGATTTGGCCGAAAAGCGAGAAACTTATAGATGTTTCCAATGTCCCCAATGGAACTTTAAAAAAATTCACCTATGATCCCGCTGACGATAAAACCAGCCGGCAGTACATGGGAGTTGCCGAATATGCGAGTGCCCCGGCCATGTCATATTCATCTCAATACGAAATCGACTTATGGACGAATCCATACCGAAAATACGTGTATCCTCACCGGGTCAATCTGAATACCGAGGCCCTGGCCGAGATGAGTTATTTAGCCGATGATCCCGAACTGTTCAACCTGAAGGATACGGATACCTACGATAGTTTCATAATCAGAGTGAATACCTATATTGAAGAGCAATACGGTGTGCCTGCCGATATGGACAATCCTTACTGGGTAGTGCGTAATGTTCTTGAGTATGTTCAGGATCATTACTACTATCCCAGCAGACCAAAAAGGAAACCGGCGGCCGTCGATTATGATAACCAGCACTACGATGCCAATCCTGGAAATCTGAAAATTGACCTTTCCAGAAATCCTTATGATAAATCCCAGATAATCGCCTGTTCGGGTACAAGTGTCATGCTTACCGGCATAATGCGTTATTTAGGATTTCCGGCACGGTGGTTGGGAACGGGAACAGAAAAGGGACCGTCACTATGGGATGAGAACGGAAATGGGCTTCTGGATGAAGATGAGACAGCCCCTGTCTCCAGCGGGCACAGATATACTCAAGTGTGGCTTGGAAGCAACTATGGCTGGATATGTTTTGATGCCACTCCCACACGGCCGCCGTTCATGGATTACGATCCCCTGCCTCCCATGCAGCCTCAATGGAGATTTATGAACAGGGCAGCAGCTGGGCATCTTAAGGATAAAAGAATTGTGTTTAATGTCGGATCCGGTCTGTTCCGGCCCCTATACCGGGATTTTGAATTTGATGAAAGGCTGGCTGTCAACAACAACTGCGGTGGAGATCAAAGGTATAACCTCCAGGGACGATTTGACAATCCTGGCCTGTGGAAACTGTCTCGGCAGCGCATATCCGTTAAAAATTTGTGTTTCATTAAAGACGTTTCACTTTCGGGTTCGAAAGATAAGACCAGCATCACATGGACTTTAAAGGGAGAATGGGACAAGGATCCGGAGGCTCAATTGTCGGTCTTTCTGCAGCAGCTGAATCCGGATAACAAGCTGGAGAATATTACCATTCTGGCAGACCGGATTGCTTATGATGCCGGTTCTGTTGAAGTGGATCTTACTCCTTACAACGGAACCCAATATCGAATCTGTATCCGTAAGGTTGGGGATGCGGAGACCGGAGGCCAATCGGTAATTTTTTCATTAGAAATATAAACTGATTTGATGAAGACACCGGAACTGATATTTTTATTCGGAGGAAAAATGACTAAAAGTTTAAAAAAGATCTTTGTAATTTTTTTGTTTATGACTTTAACGTGGACGATTCTGCCGGCTCAAAGTGATAATTTTCCTGTGGTACTGAATATGCGGGAAAGAGTGGAGACGGTTAATCATATCACCCAAATGCGGCTTGAGGAACTGCTCCCTAAAGTCATGCGGGAAGCCGGATTTGACATGTGGATAATTCTTTGCCAGGAAGATAATATCGATGCCGTATTTCGCACAATGATTCCCAAAAACACCTGGAATAAAAGAGATCTTATTCTGGTTTTCTATGACCGGGGTCCGGGAAAAGGCATAGAACGGTTAAATGTATCCCGTATGAATATGCGGGGATTTCATGAAAAATTCTGGGACCCTGCGAAAGAAGGCCGATGGGAATGTCTGGCCAGACTTGTCAGGGAGCGCGATCCCAAAAAAATCGGCATCAACGAGTCCGAGGTGATCTGGGCTGCCGATGGATTAAGTGCTACACTGAAAAAAAACCTTGTAAAATCTATAGGGGATAAGTACTCACAGCGCCTGTTTTCTGCAGAAAAAATGTGTACGCTCTGGCTTGAGACTCTCCTAGATGAAGAATTGGATCTGTATGAACGAGCTGTTGCTATTTCTCATGCTATAATCGCCGAGACCTACTCAAACAAGGTTATAACACCGGGCGTTACGACAGTTGATGACCTTATTTATTATTATTGGCAGAGAGCTGCCGGTTTGGGATTGGATAAGGCTTTTAATCCTTCATTTTCTATCCGGGGCCGTAATCCGGATAAAATAGAGCTGTATGGAAAAGATGACAGGGTCATCAGAAGGGGAGACCTGCTGCACTGTGATCTGGGAATCATCTATCTGCGTTATCATACCGACCAGCAGGAGTGGGCCTATGTGCTGCGCCCCGGAGAAAACGATGTGCCTGAAAGCTTTAAAAAAGTAATGGAGGAAGGCAACCGACTTCAGGATATTTTCTGCAGTGAATTCAAAGCGGGTCTGGCCGGAAACCGGTTGTTGAACAATATTTTAACTTCAGCTCGAGAGAAAGGCATCCAAAAACCCAAAGTCTATTCTCATAATATCGGGTATTATCTGCACGAACCCGGTCCGCTGATCGGACTCCCCGAAGAGCAGGTTAATACCGGAGGAAGAGGAGAGGTTCAGCTTGTTTACAATAGTGCCTTTACGGCTGAATTGAGCGTGACTTGCCCTATTCCGGAATGGGATGGAAAGGAACTGAGGATGGGCTTGGAACAGATAATCGCCTTTACTAAAACCGGCACTCATTTTATAGATGGACGTCAGACAAAATTTCATATCGTAAAATAATTTAATAAGGACAAACAGACTTTAACGTTTTTTTGGAGCAGGTGACTAAAAATGAATATACCGATAAATAGTGAAGAGAAGAAAATAAAAAATATTAGATGGCGTGTGGCAATAGTTCTGACTATTGCTACCGCATTTAATTATCTTGACCGGATGACACTGCCGGTAGTGATTTCTCAACTGCAAGAAAAATTTTCGATTACCGAAACCCAGTTTGGAATTCTGAACAGCCTTTTCCTGCTGGCCTATGCCATCATGTATGCAGGCGGTGGACGCCTGGCCGATAAACTGGGTACACGGGTTAGTTATGCCGTAATGATGACCTGGTGGTCTTTAGCTTGTGCGGCTCAGGGATTGGTCAATGGCTTTCGTGGATTAGCTTTTTTCAGATTTAATCTGGGTGTTGGTGAAGGCGGAAGTTTTCCAACCGCAGCCAAGACGATTTCAGAATGGTTCCCGCCCAAGGAGCGTGCTACCGCGTTCGGTATGTTCAATACCGGATCGGCTATCGGTTCGGTCCTTGCTCCGCCCCTTCTGGCCATTATCGTTATCCTATTGAGCTGGCGGTGGGTTTTTATTATAAGTGGATCTTTCGGTATTTTATGGGTTATATACTGGCTTTCCTTCTATCATGTCCCTTCAAAACATCCCCGGATTACGGAAGAGGAATCCAATTATATTCTCAAGAGTCAGGCAGAGGAGAGATCGGAAGATTCAGAGAAGACACCGCAGAAAATAAAATGGCTTAAGTTGTTCAAGTATAAAGAAATAAGATGCCTGATTATTGTCAAATTTTTGACCGATCCGGTCTGGTTTTTTTATATCTTCTGGCTCCCGAAATATTTGTCCGATACCCGAGGATTCGATATCAAAGAAATTGGATATTACGGATGGATTCCCTATGCGGCCGCCGGTGTTGGCAGTATGTTCGGAGGTTGGTTTTCCAGTAAATTAATGAAAAAGGGTTTGACTCTCAATGCTTCCCGAAAGATTGCATTGGGTATCAGCGCATCCCTAATGCCCGCAGCCGCCTTCGTGGTTCCCGCCCCTACAAGTCTGGCCATCGTATTCATAAGCCTGGCTTTTCTCGGGCATCAATTCTGGTCGGTCATTATTCAGACTCTGCCGGCCGATCTATATCCAAAGTACGCGGTGGGATCGGTGTCCGGATTGATGGGTGCCAGCGGCTCTTTCAGCGCTATGATATTTGCTTTGATTGTTGGATATATTCTGGGGAATTATGCCAGCTATGTTCCGGTATTTATAACGATAAGTATGCTGCATCCGATCGCATTCGGTTTAATAATGATTATGATTCCAAAAATATCTGCGCGGAAGTTTATCAACGATGAAAATAAATAATATCAATAAAAGAGGTAAATTATGATAAGAATCGGTCTTTTATCATTTTCAGATGGGCGGGAGAGAGTACACAAAAATCTTTCTCCCTCGATTGAAAAGAATGCGGACTTGATCCGGGAACGGCTGGAAGCTTCAGGACAGATTGAAGTCATTCCCGGAGATGAAATTATCTGGCGTCATTCCCAGGCACGAGAACAGGCCAAATTGATTGCCGGAAAAGGAGTTGATGGCACGATATTAAATGTGCCGGTTTTTGCTTTTCCTAATTTAGTCCGGATCTCCGGTCAGTTTGCTCAAAGTCCTTTTCTGGCTTACAGCCCGCTTTTTGGCGGTCTGCCGGGACTGGGAGGGATGCTGGGAGCCTCCGGTGCTATGGAACAAGTCGGTCGTGCCTGTGAAAAGGTTTATGGCTCTTTAGATGACCCGGATGTTATGGATAGGCTGATGGTTTTTTGTCGTTCGGCCCATGCCGTCAATGGGTTGCGGGGCCGGGTTTTAGGATTGATCGGAGGCAGAAGCATCGGTATGGTGACCGGAGAAGCCTCGCCTGATTTGTACAATTCAATTTTTGGGATTGATGTCGATCATTTTGATCAATTGGAGATTATCCGAAGGTCTCCGCTAGTTCCGGAGGATAGGGTTGAACATGCTTACAACTGGATTAAAAGTCAAGTTAAATCCATTGAATTCGATTCCAAAAAACTTACTCAGGATACCCTAAAGCAGCAGATAAGGACCTATTATGCGACGAAGAGTATCATAGAGGAAAGACAGTTCGATTTCGTAGCGGTTAAATGTCATTATGAGATGAGTGAGTATTACTTCACTCAGTGTTTGAGTGCGGCCTTTATGAATGATCCATATGACTGGGACGGCAAAAAGGAGCCGATGGTTTTTGCATGTGAGGCCGATGCCGATGGAGCCTTGACCATGCAGATCTTGAAACTGTTATCAGGGAAACCGGTGATTTTTACCGATTTGAGGCACTATGATTATGACAATGACGTAATGGTTTTGTGTAATTGCGGAGCTATGTCCACTTGGTATACCCGGCAGTCTGATAACCCATCTGAAAATCTTAAAGAAGTTACGCTGGTACCGGTTATCGAAAAGTATGGAGGTGATGGCTGTCATGTCAAATATATCGCAGGGGAGAGCCAAATGACTTTTGCTCGATTGTTCAGAAAATCCGGGCAGTTTTACATGACAATTTTTACCGGCCACAACCAGAATTTCCCGACTGAGAAATTGAACGAAACCTGTCCCGCCTGGCCGCATATGTTTGTGAAATTATCGGTGCCCCCGGATGAATTGATTCGTAATCTCGGAAGCAATCATATCCATGGTGTGGCCGGTGATTATGTGGCTGAATTAAAAAAATTCTGTGAAATGAAAAATATAATTCCCGAAATATTTTGATATTTTGTGGAATAAACCAAATTGATCTTCTAAATATTCGATATTAAGTAAAGGAGGCAACAATGAAACTAGGAATAGCCGTGGCTACAAAAGAAGCGCTTCCATCGGCCTTTGTAGTTTTTCGTGATGACCTGGAAATCAACATAAAAAAAGCCCATTCACTGGGTTATGATGGAGTAGAACTGGCACTTCTCAATTCCTCTCAGATTGATCTTGAAATAATTATTCCCCTCTGTCGAAAACTCGACATGAAAATACCCATGATTTCATCGGGGCAGGTATATGCTCAGGGCAACCTGTGTTTCAGCAGCCCGGATAAGGAAAATAGGGACAAGGCCGTGCAACAGATTAAGGGATTGATAGATGTGGCCGAGAAGCTAAATTCCATGGTAAATATCGGGAGAGTCAGAGGTCCGATATTCGGGGAAGAACCCGGTGAAAATTCAGTCAAACGTTTTCTGGAATCGCTCGAAGATGTAGCCCGGTATGCCGAACCCAAAGGAGTGGTGATTGCCGTAGAGCCGGTCAACCGCTACGAGATAAATTTTATTAACCGGGTCGATGAGGCCGTTGAAGTCATAAGTAAAATTAACCGGCCGAATGTCGGGATCATGCCTGATTTATTTCATATGAATATCGAGGAAGCCAGTATAGAGGGAAGCCTGGTGAAGTTTATGGAACATATCGTTTACATTCACTTTGCCGACAGCAATCGTCTCGCTCCAGGAATGGGGCACTTGAATTTCCCGAATATAGTCAATGTACTGAGATCTACGGGATATGATGGATATGTAACTGCAGAGATTTTGCCGTTCCCTAACCCGGATAAGGCGGCTCTCCAAACAGCTCAATATTTAAAGATATTATTGTCTTGATAAAGTTGGAAAACATGCTGGATTATTCAAAAATGAAATTGGCTTTATCATGCATAACCCCGGTTTATTCCGGATGACAGGGAGGTGAAACTTGGATAGACATTATACGAATAAGGAAATCGAAGACCTTAAAAGCACGTCAAATCAAATAAGAAAAAAAGTTCTCAAGATGGTTTATAAGGCTCAAAGCGGACATCTGGGAGGCTCTTTCTCGGTGGCGGAGATTTTGACAGTCCTCTATTTCAAAGCCATGAGACTGGACATAGAGAATCCTGAGTGGCCGGATCGCGACCGTTTGGTCCCTTCCAAAGGACATTGTGCGCCCATGATTTATGCGGCTCTGGCACTAAAAAAAATGATTGAACCGGAAACTCTCGACGATTTCAGACAAACCGGATGTATTCTCCAGGGGCATCCATGTATGAACAAAGTGCCCGGAATCGATATTTCCACGGGTTCTTTAGGACATGGACTGTCCATAGGACTGGGAATGGCTCTCGGAGCAAGGCTGAAAAAACAGAATTTTAAGGTTTATGTCCTGCTCGGGGATGGAGAGTTGGATGAGGGACAAAACTGGGAGGCAGCCATGGCTGCATCAAAATATTCGCTCTCCAATCTGATCGCCATTGTGGACAGAAATCGAGTCCAATTGGACGGTTCGACCGAAGACATCATGCCTTTGGAGCCTCTTGCCGAAAAATGGAAAGCATTTAACTGGAAAACCAAAACCATCGACGGTCACAACATAAGGGAAATCATCGAGGGACTTCAATGGGCCGGAGAAAACATGGATTCGCCTTCGGTCCTTATTGCCAATACGACCAAAGGAAAAGGAGTCTCCTTTATGGAAAATTCACACGAATGGCATGGGAAACCCCCTTCCAAGGAGGAGTTTGAACAGGCGTGGGCGGAATTAGGAGGAGGGAGTGATGAATAAAATGGAATCGATGCGGGAAATTTATGGGAAAACCCTACTTGAACTTGGAAATGACAATCCTGATGTCGTGGTTCTTGACAGCGATGTCTCAAATTCGACAAAGACAATCTATTTCGGCCAGCAGTATCCGGATAGGTTTTTTAATTTTGGCATTCAGGAAGCCAATATGATGGACGCCGCCGCCGGCATGGCTCTTGTTGGCTTGATTCCCTTCGTCAATACTTTTTCTTTTTTAGCGGCTCTTCGTGCCTTAGAACAGATTAGAACCTCCATCGCCTATAACAATTTGAATGTTAAGATAGTCGGTTCATATGGCGGTTTATCTGATTCTTACGATGGTGCCAGTCATCAATCCATATGCGATTTGGCGGTGATGAGGAGTATCCCCAACCTGAAAGTAATTGTTGCTTCCGACAGCGTTGAAACTCATAAAGCTGTAAAAGCATTGGTTTCTCTATCGGGCCCCGCCTATCTCAGGCTGAGCCGCAACGAAGTCCCTGTTTTTTTTGGCGAAGATTACGAGTTCGTGCTGGGAAAAGCCAATGTGTTGAGAGAGGGCCATGATTTGACTTTAGTGGTTACCGGAGTGCTGCTGTCCAGAGCTTTGGATGCCGCTGATAAGCTGGCCAAAAAGGGGATTCAATGCCGTCTCCTCCAGGTTCATACTCTCAAGCCCATTGATGAAGAGGCGATTTTTAAAGCCGCGGCAGAAACGAGTGCTTTAGTCACTATAGAAGAACACAGCATTATCGGAGGATTAGGCTCTGCTGTGGCAGAGACCTTGGGTGCTTTGAAACCGGCCCCCCTTGAAAGAGTCGGCATACCTGATACATTTGCTGAATCCGGAGATTATAATCAACTGCTCGATAAATACGGAATGTCCATTAAAGATATTGTGGATGCGGCCCTTAAAGTTTTAAAACGAAAAAGTGATCTGAGGAAACCATGAAGTCCCATCTATTATATTTTCGATTATTGGCCGTCCTTGGGAGTGTGATTTTGTTCAGTTTCTGTTCTCAAGAGACAATCAGCAAGGTTGAACGGTTGCACCGGGAAGCTTTGGTCTGGGATGCCCACAGTGATATCGTCCAGAGTATTATGCTCCAGGGACTTGACATGTCTAAAAATAATCCTTTTTCCTTTCAAGATATTCCGCGTATGGAAGAAGGAGGTTTGGATGTTCAGATATTTGCACTCTGGACAGACCGAATATATGCTCCGCGGAGAAGTGCCAGGCGGACTCTCCAGATGCTGGATGTTATGCTTGAGACCATCGATGAAACTTCCAACAAGTTGGAGTTGGCCATGACTGCGGCCGATATAGAAAGAATAGTGAACAGTGGAAAAATTGCAGCTCTCATTGCGATCGAAGGCGGTCATGCCATTGAAGACGATCTGAAATTATTGAGCGTTTATTATCGCTTGGGAGTCAGTTCAATGACCTTGACTCATACAAATTCCCTGAGTTGGGCTGATTCTTCAGGCGATGAAGCTATTTCTGACGGGCTGAATTCATTTGGAGAAGACGTCGTCCGGGAGATGAATCGCCTGGGAATGGTCATAGATATATCTCATGTTTCAGATGAGACGTTTTATGATGTTTTGAAAATAAGCAAGCATCCCGTGATTGCCTCCCATTCCAATTGCCGAACTTTATGTGATCACACAAGAAACATGAGTGATGATATGATAAAAGCTCTGGCTGAGGAGGGGGGAGTTATCTGTATTACTTTTGTCCCGGATTATACCACACAAAAATACAAAGATGCCCGAGCCGTGGCTCGTCTGGAAGCCAAAAACAATAATCAACCGAGGGCGGTTAGGCCTGATGATATAGATGAATGGGCTAAACAAAGAGAGCTTAAGCCAAGGATTTTACCTGATATCCCATTCCCCACTGTGGAAGATGTCTTAAATCAGATTGATTACGCTGTAAAACTGGTGGGCGTTGATTTCGTGGCCATAGGCCATGATTATAGCGTTATGTACCAGGGACCGACCGGTTTAGAAGATGTCTCCAAATATAAAAATTTAACTGCAGGTCTTCTTGAAAGAGGATATTCGGAACGCGACATTAAAAAAATATTAGGAGAAAATCTCATGAGGGTCTGGAAGCACGTGACCGAAAGGTAACTTTAAATGAAAAAAATTATACTTTCTTTTTTGACTCTAGTGGTTCTGGTGATGGTGTACGCAGGACACCTTTTTTCAACTCAAAAAGAAGTGGAAAACCGGGTGAAGCAACTCCATGGGGAAGCTCTGGTTTGGGATGCTCACAGCGATATTGTTCAGAGTATTTTGCTCCAGGGGCTAGATCTATCCAAAAACAACGATTTTTCATTCCAGGATATTCCGCGAATGCAGCAGGGAGGTCTTGATGTCCAGGTTTTGGCGCTTCTGCCGGATCGGATTTATTTTCCCAGGAGAAGTGCTCGCAGGACCTTGCAGCTGTTGGAAGTCATGCTCGATGCTCTCGCGAAAAATCCGGATGAGATTCAATTGGCAAGATCCGCCGTCGATATTGAGCGGATAACTAAATCTGGAAAGATAGCCGCAGTCTTAGGTATCGAAGGAGGACATTCCATAGAAGATGACCTGGGATTACTCCGGATTTATAACCGTTTGGGAGTCACCTTGATGACTTTGACTCATATGAATTCCAACAACTGGGCGACTGGCAAACGGATTAAGTAAGTTCGGACAAAAGGTTATAAGCGAGATGAACCGCCTTGGTATGGTCATCGATGTCTCGCATTCGTCTGATAAAACCTTCTACGATGTGTTGAAAATCAGTAAAGATCCGGTTATTCTTTCTCATTCCAACTGTCGTGCGCTGTGTGATCATCCCAGAAATCTGAGCGATGAGATGATAAAGGCCCTGGCCGCAAAAGATGGAGTGTTGTGTATAACGACAGTTCCGGGTTACACGACACAGAAATTTAAAGATGCCCGGGATCAAGCCGTTCTAAATGCAAAAAAAAGTGTTGAGGAAAAATCGGTCCCGGAAGATCTTGATGAGTGGGCAAAACAGAGAAGACTGGCTCCTTCTGTAATGCCAGATATCCCGTTCCCGACGCTTGAGGATATGCTGGATCACATTGACCACGCGGTCAAATTAGTGGGAGCTGACTATGTAGGAATAGGTCATGATTACAGTATCCATTATCCCGGCCCCAAGGGATTGGAAGATGTATCTAAATATCAGAATATTACAAGGGGACTTGTCAAAAGAGGATATTCTTCTCAAGATATAAAGAAAATTCTTGGAGGAAATCTTCTGCGAGTTTGGCATCAGGTGACTGATAAATAAAAGGAGATCCATATGCAGCCAACATTAAAAGCCAAAGCTAAATCGTTACTCGAAGAGTTTAAAGGAGACAACTATATCTTCGGCCCTGATTGTCTGGACCGATTGAGTGAACTGATCTCTCCTTTCGGGAAAAAAACTCTTTTGATGACTAATTTGGGGAAATGGAATCAGCCTGATTTAAAGCGTATTCTTGATCTCTTGAAAAATGATAATTTGGAAGTTTTCGGACCTATCTCCGGTGCCGGACCCAATGCTCCGCGGGAAGATGTATTCAGATTAGCTGCCGAAGTTTCAAAAAACCGGCCTGATAGCATTGTGGTTGTGGATGGCGGATCCGGAATTGATGCGGCCAAGGCCGCATCTGTGCTGGCGTCTTTAGGCGGTGATATTGAAGATTATTTTGGAGTGGGAAAAGTGACTGGAAAGCTTAAATCGGAAGGAAAGGTTTTGACTCCGGTCATTGCCGTTCAGACAGCATCAAGTTCCGCTGCCCATCTGACAAAATATTCAAACATCACAGATATTAAAATATCGCAAAAAAAAATAATTGTTGATGAAGCCATTGTGCCCCCAAAGGCTCTTTTCGACTACAGCTTCACTAAGAGCATGCCTTCCGAGTTTACTCTGGATGGAGCTTTCGATGGAATAGCCCACTGCCTGGAGGTTTTCTACGGAGCTCAAACAGAAACCTTTGACCGGATTTCTGAAATCGCTGAAGTCTGTATAGAATTGATAATTTCGGATGTAGAGAAAGTTGTTGAAGATGGTCAGAATATCCTTGCCCGGGAATCTATGGGATTGGGAACTGACTTGGGCGGTTATGCCATAATGATTGGCGGTACCAACGGCGGTCATTTAAACAGTTTTTCAATGGTCGATATTCTAAGTCACGGCCGGGCGTGCGCCATCATGAATCCTTATTATACGGTCTTTTTCGGTCCGGCCATTCAGCCGCAGCTTCGGGTTTTAAGCAAAATCTATGCCAAGCATGGATTGATGGAGATGCCGGGTCCGGACATGGATCCGGTCGATCTGGCAACGGCAGTGGCAGAGGGGATGGTCAATCTGGCAAAACGAGTCGGCTTTCCCACGACCCTGGGTGAAATTAAAGGTTTTAGTGAGATCCATATAGAGAGAGTCCTGGATGCAGCGAAGAACCCTCAGCTCGAAATGAAACTTAAGAATATGCCCGTTCCTTTGAGTTCGAATACTATCGATGAATACATGGGCCCCATTCTCCGGGCCGCCGCTACTGGAAATTTTGGTTTGATCAAAACCATTTAACATTTCAGATTAAGATCGATAATTAAGAATATGGAGGCGAGTATGGTTAAACCGGTTATATCCATTTTAGCATGTATTTTTATTTTAAGCTGCGGAGGTGCGGTCGAAGACAGTATATTGGTACCTCAAATTGATGGAGAATGGTGGAACGTGACGGGAAATCCCATGGATCATGAGTTTGCTACAGAGAGGCAGGAACCGGTTGATTTCGCCGTATGGCAGGCAGAGGATGGTTTATGGCAGATGTGGTCGTGTTTTCGTAAGACTAACGCAGGCGGTGAAGACGGAAAGACCAGATTTTTTTACCGCTGGGAAGGGACCCATCCGACAGATACAGAGTGGAAGCCTATGGGTATCGCTATGGACGCCGATCCCTTGCTCGGTGAGACCCCGGGAGGGCTGCAAGCCCCGCATGTGGTTAAAATAGGGGATACATACCATATGTTTTATGGGGATTGGATAAATACTTGTCATGCCGTAAGCAAAGACGGAAAAAACTTTGAACGGGTGATTCAGAAAAACGGAAAAACCGGGATGTTTTCCGAAGGCCCCGGGGGCAGCACCCGCGATGTCATGCTGCTTCAGCATAGGGACCTCTGGTATGCCTATTACACCGGCCGTTGGAAGGAAGAGGGAAAAGACTTGACCGGCAGGGTTTTCCTCCGGACCACCGAAGATTTTACAAACTGGAGTGATTCAAGAATAGTCGCATTTGGCGGTCAATCCGGTACGGGTAATGGCTCCTCAGAATGTCCCCAGGTCGTAAAACTGGGTGAGGATGACTTCTATCTTTTCAAAACTCAGACTTACGGGCGGTATGACAGGGAAAATGATGATATCCGCAATCGTGGATTACCTCAGACAAGTGTCTATCACTCGAAAGTCCCCGATATGTTTGGCATCGACCGGGACGAGGATTTCTTTTTAGGGCACCTGCAGGCCGCCGCTGTTGAAATCGTTCTCCTTGATGGCCAGTATTACATATTTGCCTTAAAGCAGGGCCAACTCGATGGTATTCGATGCGCTAAATTGAAGTGGGCTCCTATCGGCGAATCTTCACAATAATTTGAGGATCGGTTATATCAGGATCAGGATAGAAAATTCCATTCCCAAATTCATCCAGGGCTTCAATAAAATACATGAGATCAAACTCGGTCGTAATTATACTCCCCGGTATTGTGGCAGAATAGACATTGTTTCCTTTAGGATACATAGTCACTACTGAATACTGTTGAGCTTGTCTGGTCGGCCGGTAATAGAGGAGTACTTTGGCGATTGGGGAATTGTCTAAAACAGTGGCTTTGACGAGGAGTGGTTCTCCCGGATTCCAATATTTTTCCTGAGTGTGCGTGACGGACGGTGGAGTCAGATCATCGGATACTTTTATGCTGTAATAATTTTTGTTCTGAGATTTTTCCGGAATTTGTACAATCTGGCCTATTGAATCCGTGGCTTCTATAAAATATCTAATTTCCCCGCTTTGAACCGTGTTTCCGGGAAGACTAAACGTATAAATATTATCCTCGGATTTCATCTCTGAGGTTATATACGATTTTCCTTTATCCGACGAATAGAAAAAACTGACATTTTCAATCTTGTCGGGAGGTTCAATAGTTGAGGTCGTTCCCCGGGCTATTGAGAGGCTGTTTTTTACAGGCTGCAGGATTTGTTCGGGAAGGGTTACCGTAGCATTGAAAATTAATTTTTGTCCCGGTACGGCCCTCCTGATGGGTAAATGGGCTATATGAGGTTCCACCCGTGTAAAAGTCAGGCCAGTTAAAATGAAATCGGATCCCTCGGAGGCACTCAGTTTTAATTTGAAATTGCTGTAACGGCTGCCGACCATATTGAAATTGAATTTTTTTATCAGCATCTCTCCCTTTTTTACGACTTTGTCGACAATAATCGGTCTTTCACCGAATCTCTCGATAACTGAAACGCTCATAGGGCCATGATCTCTAGGATTGGGACTTTTATCTGTTAAAATAACAACGGCCTGATAGTGACCCTCAGGAAGATCTATTCTAAAAACCGCAGATTGCTTTCCCTGGACAAAGTCTCCCAGTAACGCCTGTGCAGGCATGTCAAGATTTTCAATATTGGAAGCGCGCAACAGGGTACGGGGTATTTTCTGGGGTTTAACAGCCATTAATTCAACGGTGTCGTTCCAACCAAATCCTGGCTGCTGCGGGTTGAACGAACTGGAAGGGAAGACTCCCAGAAAACGATTCTCGATGGTGTAATAGTTGGTATAAGAAGGAGTGTAAATAGTCGTGACATTGTTATAGGGACCGGGTCCAAAATCAAAGCCATAATCAAAATTCTGCACGAGGTTGAACAGCGTTTCCTGATAGAGAAGCTGTTCCAGGTCATTTTTGACGAAGACGATATTATCTTTCCAGTGCCCATAACTGGCCGGTCCCATAACCAGGTTTGGATAATATATCTCTTCGGCTATCGCAGACAGTTTTTTCCAGGCTTCCAATCCCGATTGAGCATGGGATATGGCGGTCTTTAAACACGACAGGTCACCCAATTCGTAATAGAATCCCAGATTGTATGTAGCCCTGATTTTGTGAGAGAAGTAACGGGCCATTCCCGAAAGAATTAGAAAATCTTTTTTTGCGGCCCAAAATTCCTTATTGGGCTGCTTTATGGATTCTTCGGCCAGAATAACGGCTTTTTCACATTCAGCCGCCGTTTTCTCTAAACGTGTCGCCATCTCTTCCGGAGATAGTTTGGCTGTGTATTTGCCTTGTATAGTATTTTCGACAAAATCCATAAAATTGCTGATACGGGATTCATCGAAAGTCATAAAGTGTAAATAAAAATTTATCAAGCCTCCCATATCCTTTTCCGGCCAGATGCCCATATTGTAATCAACAGTTGCGGAGCCCATAATCAACGGTAATATTCTGCTGGCGGTACGGAATGCTTTGGCCATGGCTGGAACCGCGGCTTTGCCGAACCGCTGAGATATATCACGCAGCCAGATCTCATCTCCTGTTTTTGGATTATACGTCAGCCGGCCGAATAGTTTGTAAAAACTCCAGTAGCGCTCATATTCCCAGTTGTAATACTCCCTTTCTTTATCTTTAAAAATCCTCCAGTTTCCGGGCTTATTGCCGTATCCTTTTTGTGAAAGTGGCGCACAGATTTCAAAACCGACACTGTTTTGAAAGGTGGTCGTCGGTGCAAAACGGCGCACATATTCAGGATCGCCCCAGAGCAGCAAACGGTGGGAGCCCAATGTCCAGACCTGGTATATATTCTGGTATGTCTGAGGATATTTAAGCCAGTCACCATAGCTGTAAGTCCACATGATACGGGTAGGATGATAAGGGAATACCATGTGTTCTCCCCAATATTTGTGGCTGACTCGGGTTTGAAGGCCCATATCCACTCCAGATTGAATGGTTTCTCTGAGTAGTCCTACATTTCGTGCTTCCAGCAGAACCGGCCGGCCGCAGTCCTTAATCGCCCTAAAAACGGAATTTTTAAAGAATTCCGTTTGTTCGTCGTAGTCGATCCCGGATTCATGATTAATCCTCAACTGAACGGCATTAATGTCCGGACATTCCATCAAAATCTTTTTAAGTGCAAGGTAAGTGTAACTATGCATATTTTTTCGAGTGAGCCCCTTGACCATGCTTTCCTGCTGCCGTCCCTGGTTTTTTCCTTCCCAGGCTATCTGCTGCCAGATTCCAAGAGTAAAATCTATGCCTCTGGATTTTGCCAAGAAGCTGATATATTTAAGCATTTCAAGATTCTTGATTTGCTGTTCTTTAGATAATTCCAGAGCCCTGACTTCAGGATGTTGGTCGACATCGATATGAAATGCGTATAAAGGGGAGAGATATGGAGTCTGGTGGGAAAATATCATATTAAATGTATTCCATCTATTGGCGGCCAACATACCAAAGTAGTTCTGCCAGAAAGCTTTTGAATAATACCAGTCTTTTTCAAGATCTTCATTATGGAGGAGAACCGCCATACTTCTTACAGGAACCTGAGGGCTTTCAGATATCTCTTTAATGGAATCGTACCAACTATTTATTCCATCAAAAGTTTCAATTTGTTGAGTTATTTCCAGCAGGGCATACATCAATCCGCGGTCACCTGTACCCGAGATTATAAGGATTTTTTTATCTCCCTGGATTTGACGTTTTACAGATAAACTTTCTCCATTTTCAGAAAGTTTTAGTTTTCCTTCATTATTGAGTCTTCTGATTAAATCTGAACTTTTTAGAGTTCCGATCAGCAGAATGTCGGAGAGAATGGAGTTTTCAATTGAGTCAATTTTAGAGAAAAGATAACCCTTGTTTTCAAGAGTTTCGAATAATCGGCTAATTCCAAACTTGGATGGACTGCCTAGCTGGCCGTCGACTATGATTTCCACATTCGGAGTCGATTGAATATAACTGGCATTTAGAAAAGGGCTCAGAAGCAATAAAAACACGGCGGCTCTTTTTAAAGAATAAGAAAAAATTGATTTTTTTGTGATTTTCTTTGAATATTTGGTCATATTCTGATTCCTCCAATTAAATTTATTTTTATCAAAATCGTTTTCTAAGGTAATTTATATTTTAATTTAGAAGAACTTTCAATTTATTTTTAAATTTATTTTTAAAAATATAAAATTAATACTTGACATGAAAAATGAATATGAGAAATAATGAAAAACATGAAACAAACGTTTGAGCCAAACGATTGTGTTACTTTTTTTCAGTTATTTTCCAATACGGGAAAAGTTTACAGAAACCTAGTCAGTGGGGATTCATATAAATATGAAATGTGATGAAGGATTGAAGTTTGATGTTTATTAAACAATCGGAAAAAGTAAATCTGGATTCAGGAGGAGGTGAACAAACGAAAAATAATAAGAGACAGATTTTCACAAAATATTATGAAGGAGGTAAAATGAAAAAGACAACTAAAATGTTTTTTGGAATTTTAGTTATTATTATGATTACAGCCCCTATGGTTCTTCAAGCTCAAATAACCACAGGAACTTTACGTGGATTTATCGTTGATGATACTGATCAAGCTCTTCCCGGTGTAGCGATTCAGATCGAGAGTACATCGTTGATGACTCCCAGATCAGGGATCACAGATAAGAATGGATTTTATCGTTTCCTATATCTTCCATCAGGAAAATATAGGATTTCCGCCAGCCTGGATGGATTTGAAACGGTAACGATGACAGGTGTTCCGGTTCTGGTCGCACAAACAGCCACTTCCAATTTTACTTTGAAGATGGGAGGGCTGGAGGAAACTATTGAAATCACAGCCGAAGCGCCCGTAATCGATTTGGCAAGCAGTGCAAAATCTTATAATGTCAATCTCCAGCTGTTGGATACTATTCCGATTGCGCCTCGAATGAATTTCGCTGACATTTGGCGGGTTCTTCCCGGGGTATCAGCAATGACGGGAGATTCTCCACAAGTTAACGCGGGTAATATCACCCGTAACATAGAACCTGGAAAGAGTTATTTTTGGGGTCATCATAACCAGGATGACTCTTATGAAAACAAAATCATGATTGACGGCATGGAAGTCAATGACTCCATGAGCGGCAACTCTTACGCACAGCTCAATTACGAAGCCATCGAAGAAGTGGATGTCAAGACAGCCGGGGCTTCTGCCGAATACGGCAACTCGAGATCTGCATTTATGAATATTGTCACAAAGTCCGGAGGTAACGAATTTGATGGATCGTTTCTCTTTCAGTGGCAGCCCGAGTCGTTTATTACAACGAATATAGAGGGAGGTTCACCCAGCAAGAAAAGCTATGCGATTCCCGGTCTCACTTTAAGTGGCCCGATTTTAAAAGACAAGATCTGGTTTCTTGCCTCATATAAGTATGACAACCAGAATTATACGCTTCCTGACACTGTCGTTGAACCTATTATAGTCGAGAAAACACGTTCACACATGCCCTATGCAAAAGTGACTGTACAAGCCGCTCCCAACCACACTCTGAGTTTCGTGTATCAAAATGACTATACGGAAGTCGGCCCCTTATCCTTTCCAAGTTCAAGGTATTCCCTGATTGAAACAGGACAGACTGCAAAAAGAGGTGGTCCCATGGCCTCAGTGACATGGAGATGGATCATGTCGGATAGCCTCTATTTCAATTTTGTCGCAGGCTACAATCACAAACCCAGAGACACTTACGCCGATAATCAAGTTCCCCGGGAGAGATACACAGATCGCTTCCAGGGAGGAACGACGAGATATTATGCAGGTGGCGATGGTGAAGACTATTGGTCTATTCGTGAAAATCTTCTCTTTACCGGACACCTGACCTACTTTTCAGGATCTCATGAAATCAAGATCGGCGTCGATTTAAGACCTTACCAGCACATCACCCGAACGAGAAAATATCATGAGGATGGATTGGGATTTTGGAGATACAGGTACGGCCTGGATTATGCAAATTACGGACTTTCAGAACCCTATGTATACCGTGGATACCAAAGGAGAGGCGCAGTCGGAACTCCCCAGGACCGTTACGACAATGAAGTGACCGTGTCTAACCAGAATGCCTATATCCAGGACAGCTGGGTAGCTTCTAAAAATTTGACTCTACACTTTGGAGTTCGCTTCGAGCACCAGCGAGAGTACATGCATTTCCGTGAAGAACTCCCTGATGCAAATTTGGCGATTTATTCGGGCATGCAGGACAATATTGAGTTCGATGATACGGGTATAGCTCCTCGCTTTGGTTTGACGTACAACATGGAAGATGTTGGTGTCTTCAAATTCCATCTAGGCCGTTACTATGAGTATGTCGGTACCGGAGACTACAACAATTATGCGAGAAACATCACTACGGACGAGTACCGGATGGCATCAGCAGATATAGGCAAAGGCGCTGAAGCTATGACTCTCTACAAAACAGGAACACTGGGCTATAATCCAGACTATAACGTCGACATGAAGATGGAATACAATGATGAATTTGTTGTGTCTTTCGAACGGGAAATTTTTTGGAAATTTGCTTTTGAAACCACTTTTGTTTATAGAAAAATCAATACATCTTATCAAGAAGACGTTAATGCCGTATTTCAGAACGGTTCATTTACTGACCGTAGATTTCCAGATTATGACACTATTTGGCAGCGCACATTTTACTCAGGTGATGACAGACGGACACAGTATGATTACAAAGGCCTCCAGTTCAATGTAAAAAGAAACTTTACAGGGAATTGGGGACTGATGGCCAACTATTCCTTCCACTGGAGAGACTACCAGAAACTCGAATTCGATCCGACCGAGCCAGATCAATTTGTTTATAGCACCCCCGGCTCATTGGATATGAAAAACTACGGCATCAAATGGTCATTTCATCTTTCTGCTTTCTACCGCTTGCCCTTTGGTTTTATGATCTCTACCTATGTGAATGGACAGTCGGGAATCTTTGTCAGCGACCGTACAGGCGATTATGATGTAAATGACAGTACACCGAGAGTGACTATCTCTAACGGAAGAAAAGTCAGTGATATCGTATGGGCAGCCAAGAACTCCTACTATGTTGGAAAGAAATGGGGAGAACAAGGACGTTATACGGATGACCTTTGGGTCGTGAACATGCGCCTATCAAAGTCCATTAATCTTAGCGGTGTTCGTGTTGCAGTAATGATCGATATGTATAATGTTTTTAACTGGGCCGCTTGGACCAGTTTTCAATCCGTTGATATCCGACACGATTTTTATGATCAAAAAACAAGTCCCCAATCACCACGTGCCGCACAGTTGAGCCTGAAGATCTCGTTCTAAAGAAGTACATGATAGAATAGCGAAAAAGAATATAGCTGAATTTACATGGGTCACCTTGTCTCCTCAAAAGGCAAGGTGACCCATTTTTTTTCCGTCCAATACTATGTGATAAGGCCAAGAGGCTCTCTTGTACATAAGAGTATTTTATAGTATTTATTAGGTTAACTCTTACTTCCCAACCAAAGGAAAGGATAAGAATAAAATGAAATCCAAGTTTATCTTGTTTATTTTGTTTGTTTGTTTTACTTTCGGAAATTGTGTATCACAAAAAGAAAAAGCATCACAATCTCTAGACTATGAGCTCACAGCATCCCATGAAGAGGCTGAAAAATGGGCAGATTCGACATTAAAAAAGCTTTCTCTCGAGAGAAAAATCGGTCAGATGATTACCGAACAGATGCGGGGCGATTATATTGCAGAGGATAATCCAAAATTCCAATACTTAGTCAAGCTTATCCGGGATTATGGCATAGGCAATTTAGTCCTCTACGGAGGAACCCCGCAGAATACAGCGAGTCTGCTTAACCGCCTCCAAGAAGAATCAGATATCCCGCTTTTTATCTCTTCAGATTTTGAAGGAGGTCCCGGACAACAGATCGATGGAGCGACAGAATTCCCTGCCAACATGGCGCTTTCAGCCATAGGATCCGAAGAACTTGCGTATCAGGTTGGGAAAGTGGGAGCCATGGAGGGACGGGCCGTCGGTATCCATATCACTTATTCACCCGTCGTCGATATTCAGACGCGCCCTGAAAACCCGGTGCTGAGTGTCCGTTCGTTCGGAAGAGATCTGGATAATTTAGGCCGTTTGGCCGGAGCCTATATAAGAGGTTATCAAGAAAACGGTATGCTGGCCACCGCTAAACACTATCCGGGCCGTGGAGATGTGGTTTTGATCCCGGACACTGAGTTTACTATAAACCGGAAACCTGCCGAACAAGTAGAAAATGAAGACTTTCTTGCTTTTAAAAAAGTCATTGAGGCCGGAGTGACATATGTTATGAGCGAACACATTGCGATACCTTCAGTGACAGATGGATCTGATCTTCCAGCCAGTGTAGAGGAAAAATTGGCCAGCTACTGGCTTAGAGAGAAACTCGAATTTAAAGGTATCCTGACCACGGATGACATGTGGTATAAAAAAGTCACAGACCGATTCGGACCCGTACAAGCTTGTGTCATGGCCATCAAAGCCGGACATGATGCCATTTTAAAACCTGCAGATGTAGCGGCAACGATTGAAGGTCTGGTCAGCGCCGTGAGATCGGGGGAAATTTCTGAGGAAAGAATCGACAATTCGGTTAAAAGAATTCTCTATTGGAAAGCACGGTTGAATCTGCACAAAAACAGATTTGTGGATGAAAGCCGGATAGCTTTGATTGTGGGAATTCAAGAGCATCAAAAACTCGTCGAAGAGATCTCCGATCAGTCGCTGACTCTATTGAATAATAACGGTTTCTTCCCGGCATCACTTTCCAAAATCGGAAAGATTACCCATATTAGCATCCAGAAAAAAGTGACGGATCCGGCTCCGGCCCTGATTTCATCTAAATTAGGAGAGACTTTCTCTGATATGGAAAGTTTTCTATTGAGGCCGGATGTGTCTTCTGATGTCTACAAGAATGCACTTGTTTCAGTAAGGCAATCAAACACCGTCATTATTTCCCTTTTTAATCAGCGAAATGTTTACCGGGATAACGGCCCCCTCAAAGATAAAGATTTGAAATTTATAAATCAAATTATTACCCTAAAACCGGAAACTACAGTCATCATGTCCTATGGCAATCCCTATCTGGTTGAAAGCCTTAAAAATGCACCGGTATTTTTAACCGGATATGGTGAGGGAGGGTTTTATGGAAATCAGATCATTTATGCCGACTCTTTCATAAAGTTTTTAAAGGGAGAGCTATCTCCCAAAGGAAAATTGCCGGTTGAGGTTTCACGAGATTATCCTATGGGTAGTGGAATAGTCGATATTGAATAGAAAAATAAATAGTCTGCGGCTCTAGAAATTTATGACCTGATCCTTAAACCGGATTTTTATGGCTTTTGAAGTATTCAGATTGTCTTTTAAACAGGAGGAGATAATGAAAAGAAAGAAACGATCTTTGTTTCCCTGGTATTTTATTTTTCTTATTATGGTTGTTCCTGTTTTTGGGATTAATACAGAGGAAAACGTTCTTAAATTACACCGAGATGCCTTGGTCTGGGACTGTCACAATGATCTGGTTTACCGGGTATTTTATGAGGGACTTGATATCGGAAATCGTCTTCCTGCCGGTCATGTCGACATACCCCGGCTCAGGGAGGGTTTCGTGGATGTTCAGACAGTGGCCCTCTATATTCAGAATTTTTTATATCCTGACAAATGTGATGAACAGGCATTTCAACTTATTGAGGCCATGACGAAAGCGATTGAAAAAAATAAGGATCAGGTTGAACTGGCCAGAACAGGAGCGGATATCGAAAGAATTGTAAATTCCGGTAAAATTGCCATGCCTCTAGCCTTGGAAGGGGGACATGCGATTGAGGACAGTCTCGAAACTCTTCGGAAATTTCATGAATTGGGAGTGTCTTCCATGACCATTACACACAATGTCAGCCATGGATGGGCCGACTCGAGTGCGGATACGCCCAAATGGAACGGATTGAATGATCTAGGAAGGCAGGTCATAAAAGAAATGAACCGGATTGGAATGATTGTAGATGTTTCACATGTTTCAGATAAAACATTTTATGATATTCTGGAAGTGACCGATGATCCGGTATTCGGTGGGAAGCTGGTTCGGAGAGTCTGATGATCGTTTCTACATCGATGGAGAGGAAACTCCCAGCCTGATCGGGACCGGATATGAAGATTATTTTACCGATGCCTGGAATTTACGTATGTTTTCAAACTTGAATGCCGGAATCACTATTCGCGAGTGGAACAGCGAAGATGCCCGGATAACCGGATATAAATGGCATATTCAAGATCCTATTATGTTTAGTAAATCCCTGAAAGTTGAAGTGGAACGCAGGAGTTATGCCGCCATTGATAATCCTAAAACCGGCGAAGTCGTGAAAGGGGATTTTAAGTACCGGGCGGATTTCTGTTCTTCGGTCTCTTTCTGGTATCAGCGGACGGTGGCAACACTCACACGGCCCTTCCCGACTTTAAGGGAGCGTCTCATGACCGAAATCTGGGTGGAACCGCGCGAAATGGCAGAACTCCCACCGGGAGATTCGCCGATCAGGCACTCTGCCGGCCTTAAGCCTGAATCCGCCTATAACCGGACGGGTTGGAGAAAACGGATGTTCCACATGTATAATAGTGAACTGGGCTCCTGGCTGGAAATTCCCTTTACGGTAGAAGAGAAAGGGCGGTATTCAATATCGGTTTTCCCCATACTATTTAAGGAAAACGGCATATGGAATATGAGTTTAAAAGGCCCGGGTATCGATGAGGTTTTAGACCCCCGAATGGACCTATGGGACCCTTTTCTTGCCTGGAAGGAAAATTACCCGGAAAATGAACAATTCGGCACCAATGTGGAGAAAAAAGTAGGCATTTTTGATTTAAAGCCTGGGAAATATTTTTTCAGATTTGAATGCATTGGAACCAACCCTC